>Ga0302308_10004212_pt1 | contig 11347 bp, 10 predicted proteins | sample III_Palsa_E3_3_FD_200531 | JGI IMG/M metagenome (GOLD analysis project Ga0302308, IMG submission 200531) | Peat permafrost microbial communities from Stordalen Mire near Abisko, Sweden - III_Palsa_E3_3 | ecosystem: Environmental > Terrestrial > Soil > Palsa > Peat permafrost | place: Sweden... | reverse complement strand
GAGATAACATCATCCGGTTCCAGAATCCTACTGGCATCGCTCCCTATCTCGACCTTGTCACAATCATTGAAAACGGAGATCTCCCAGAGCCCCAGACAGTGGTCTACGATGCCGAAGTCGGCATCCTTGAGGGGAACGCGACGCATACCCCTTGCATGTCCTGTTCAGGAAACACGCAGGTCATTACTCTCGGCGGAAAGCCGGAGAACGATGTTCTTTTCGACAATGTCATCTCCCACGGCGCCGGCATGTCCATGATGGAGATTGATTTTGTAACCAAAGGGACCCGCCCTCTTTGGGTCAAGGTCAATCACGAGAAGCCGTTTCAGCTCAATCTCACAAGCGATAGCGACTCATTACCCACCAGCGTGGTCGTCCCCATATCGCTTAAGGATGGCAAGAACAGCATCACCCTGGGTGGCGGGAAAGACGATGCTCCCGGAGTCGACAAGATCGTCATCGGACCTTCAGCACCCGCCAATAATCTTGTCATGGGTCTCGTCTCTCGCAGAGGCTCATCGAACGACCGCACTTGGACGTTGGAACTTGCCAACCTCGGGAAAGAAGACTTGAAAGCGGCGCAGCTCAATTCGCTTTCGTTCGTGCAAGCGAGCGGCCAGGGGTCTTGCCAGCCTTCGCTTTTGACTGCACTCCCGATCGCCGTCGGCGACATTCCCGCTCAATCCTTCAAGATATTTGAGGTTTCGATGGATTTCTCGCAATGCACTAGCGATGCGCGATTCAACACGAGCGCTTCCTATTCGTCCGACCTTGGGGCCATTGCCGCTGGTGTCATCAACGTATCGCTTGAGCAGTAATCCAACCCAAAATCCCTCTTGCGAAATGCTATATCGCCTGCAACCTGCCAATCGTTGCGCCAATTGGCACCGAAAGTCCGCTTATCGACATAGATCGAAACCTTCTCAGCCGCAACAAACACTCCTGGCGTAATCTTTCCCCATGCGAATCCTTATCCCCGGCGGCTCCGGCCAGGTCGGCACCCTCCTCGCACGTCATCTCTATAAGCAGGGCCACGAGATCACCATCCTCTCCCGCCACCCGAACGCCCACCCTGAGCAAAACTGGCGCACCCTCGCATGGGACGGCCTCACGCCCGGCCCATGGGCCATCGAAATCGACCGCAGCGACGCCATCATCCACCTCTCCGGCCGCTCCGTAAACTGCCGCTACAACGCCAAAAACCGCCAGCAAATCTTCGACTCCCGAACCAAACCCACCCTCCTCCTCGGCCAGCTCATCGCCGCCTCCCCCACCCCACCCAAGATCTGGATGAACGCCAGCACCAGCACCATCTACCGCAACGCGCTCGACCGCCCACAAGACGAGTTCACCGGCGAGCTAGGCGATCTCCCCAACCAGCGCGGTACCCACGAACCCGCCAACCTCCCCGAAACATGGTCCTTCTCCATCGACGTAGCCCACCGCTGGGAAGAAGCCCTCGCCGCCATCCCAACCCCGCAAACCCGCAAGATCCGCCTCCGCTCCTCCATGGTCATGAGCCCCGACGCAGGCGGCGTCTTCTCCGTCTTCTCCAAACTCGCCCGCCTAGGCCTCGGCGGCACACAAGGCTCCGGCAAACAGTTCGTCTCCTGGATGCACGACCTCGACTACTGCCGCGCCACCGACCTCCTTCTCGCCCACCCCGAGATCACCGACGAAACCAACGGCATCGTCAATATGACCGCCCCCGGCCCCATGCCCAATCGCGAGTTCATGCAAACACTCCGCCAGGCCTGGAATCAACCCATCGGCCTCCCCGCAACCCGCTGGATGCTCGAAGTAGGCGCCCTCGCCATGCGCACCGAAACCGAGCTGATCCTGAAAAGCCGTCAGGTCACCCCCGGCTTCCTCCTGAAACACGGCTTCAACTTCGACTTCCCCACCTGGCCCACCGCCGCCCGCGACCTCACAGGTCGCCTCAAGGCCAAACAAAGCTAGTCCCTCGAAGTGGCTTCAACCGTCGATCCGTGCACGGTGAAAACCACCGTAAATCACCGTCCGTACGACCGTAAAACTCACCGTCTCCCACCGTGCCCTTCACCGTAAAAAAGCCGCGCTAAGCCCTGTCATTCCTGGCGATTTCAAATTGTTCCACGTGGAACAATTTGCCCTTCCACGGTTCCATCCACCACGGTCCGTTCCCGCCTGTATCTCACCGTCCCGGGATCATCCCCATCCCCCACCAGCACCATCCCACAACGCTCCATCACCTTTATCGACTCAGGAATGCTCCGAAACGCCTGCGCCGTAACCGCCCTCACCCCATCCTGACCCAGCAGCCACTCCACCAACGCCAGCGCCGCTTCGCTTCCCAACCCCCTCCGCTGAAACCCCGGCAGCGTAGAGTACCCAATCTCCACCACCCCATCCGCCTTCGGAAAACCACCTACACATCCCACCAACGTCCTCTTCGTAAACAACTCATTCAAAACAACATAGCGATGCCAACCTGTCGACGACGGCAACTCCGCCATCTGCACAAAGATCATCTCCAGAACATGCGCCTCCCAGTCCGCCGGCGGCCACTCCCCCGTAACCCGGGCTCCCAACACCGCCCCCAGCGTCCCATCCCGGGCCGAATCAGCCTCCAGCATCGCTGGAGTCATCGCCACCAGCCGCAATCGCGGAGTCTTCAAATCAGAAACCCCACTCTTACGCCGGAAAAACGACCTCATTCGTCCTCGCCACCCTTGTTCCGGCTCTCAGCCAGCTTGTTATTCCGGTGCTGAATCTCCGCCATCTGCTCCAACTGCCGCCGCCAGTCCAGGTCCTCCACAAACCCCCGCGAAGCCCGCCACTCCTCCTGAACCTTCACAAACAATTCAAGGAAAACCCGCGTTCCCAGCAGCGCTTCAATGTCCTTCCGCGCACTGCTCCCGATCTGCTTCAGCATCGTTCCCTGCTTGCCGATCAGAATCGCCTTCTGCCCCGTTCGCTCCACATAAATCGCCGCAGCAATCTTCGTCACCGGAAGCTTTCCATCCTTGGTCTTCTTCAGCAACGCAGGCTCTTCAAACCGCTCGATAATCACCGCCGAAGCATAAGGAACTTCCTCGCCAGTCAGCAGCAGTATCTTCTCCCGAATCAACTCCGCAACCAGAAACCGCTCAGGCTGATCCGTTAGCTGGTCCTTCGGGAAATAGCGCTGACCTTCAGACAACAACGCCGTAGATTTATCCAGCAGCAGCTCAAGTCCTTCGCGTTTCTTCGCTGAAATCGGAATAACATCCGCGAACTCATGCAACGACGACCAATGCGCAATCAGCGGCAGCAGCGCGCTCTTCGGCAACGCATCCATCTTGTTCAGCACCAGGATCACCGGGCAATCCAGCTTCTTCACCAACTGCAGCGCAAAGTCGTCCTCAGCCTTCGACAGCATTCGCCGATGCTGCCCCAACGTCCGAACCTTCCGCGCCTCCGCAAACTCTTCGCTAGTCTCAGGCTTCCTCACCTCAGGCAAACGATGCGTCACATCCACCAGAAACCAGACCACATCACGCGACTCCAGCGCATCATGCACCTCCTGCATCATTCGCCGATCCAACTGCGTCTCCGGCTTATGCACACCAGGAGTATCAACCAACACGATCTGCGCCGCAGCGCGCCCTGCATCGGTCTTGGTCTTCTTCCGAACAGGAAGTTCCAGCACGCCCTGAATGCGCGTGCGTGTAGTCTGCGGTTTGTGCGTCACGATCGCCAGCTTCTGACCGAGCAACGCGTTTAGCAACGTCGACTTGCCCGCATTGGGTCGTCCGACGATCGAGATGAATCCACTACGAAGTGCCATCTCTCTATGATGACACCGATAAGCCTCCGCAGCTTACTCCGGCTCGCTCGAAGCCACCACACCAGCCAGCGAAAGCCTCACCCGCTCCACCAGCCGGTCCGTAGACTCAATTACCTCCAGCCGCAACGGACCATCCTCAATCACCTCACCCGGCAGCGGAATATGCCCCGCAATCTCACTCACCAAGCCACCAACAGTCGTAGCCTCGTATCCCGTAAGCAACTGCGGCAGCACCGCCTCAGCAGCCGAATCCTCCTCAAACGAGGCCTCATCCTCGGTCACCCGTAAACTCTCCCCAAACAACTCCCGCAGCCGGCTCACCTCAAAGCTCCCCGACACCACAAACGCCCCATCCGCCTCAGCAACCGGCTCATCCTCCACCGGCGCATCGTGCTCATCCTCAATGTTGCCGACGATCGCCTCCAGCAGGTCTTCAATCGTCACCAGACCAGCAACGCCACCATATTCATCGATCACGACACTCATATGCTGCTTCTGCCGCTGCATCTCGCGCAGCAGCTCATTCACCTTCTTGCTTTCCGGCACAAACGCCACAGGCCGCTGCAGTTGCGACACCTTGCGCCGCGCCGCATCCGTATCCTTCACACCCAACATGTCCCGAGCGAAGACGATCCCCGTGATCTCATCGAGCGATCCCGCATAAACCGGAACCCGCGAGAACCCATGTTCATTGACCGCAGCCGTAAACTCCTCCAGCGACATCGTTCCCGGTACGGAAAACATCTCCGGCCGCGGCGTCATCACCTCACGCACCACCTTATCCCCAAACTCGACGACGCTCCGCACCAGCTCGCGGTCGCTCTCCTCTAAAATCCCCTCTTCTTCTCCAGCCTCCAACAACGCATCCATTGCTCCACCTGGGTCTTCCGGCTCTTCAGCCTCAGGCTCGGCAAGTCCCGCAATTGACAGCAATAGTCCAATAGCCAGCGTCACCGGAAGCATGATGTAGAACAGCGCCCGCACAATCAACGAGATTCGCGCAATCCAACGACCGCGAGTACGGGTAAAGAAAAGCTGCGGCAAAAGGCGGTCAAAGAACACCAGCACCAACAGCAACTCGAAGACAGTCCGGCCGATCTCAGCCGGCTCGTGGCCTATCGTCCCCCGAAGCCGTATCGCCATTAGAAACGCCAGCGCACAGAGTGCGATCTGACGCAGCACCGAAGCAGACATGGCCGCCGATTCGCTACTAAGCTTCAGCTTTGGCTCAACCCACCGCTCCCACGCGTCGATATTTTCGGCATACTCGCGAGAGAGAAACTTGCCCATTTCAAAGTAGATCCGGTCGATATATGCAGAGAGCGCAAGTATGCAAAGCAACCCGGCGATCGCCAATCCGAAGGCCCAGTTCATGCAGACACCTTTGCCCTGCGCGCCTTCGTGGTGACTCTTGCAATCAAGCTGTTAGGCAACCGCAGTTGTGTTCGCAACGATGCTTCCCGCGCGGCCATCTCGCCGTTATCCACCTCATGATCCATACCCTGTAGATGCAGCAATCCATGCAGCAACAACACACGAACTTCGTCACGCAATGTGTGATCATGCGCCTTAGCCTGGCGGCGAGCCGTATCCAGCGATATGGCAAGATCACCGGCGAATTCATCCGCGACCTCTTCAGCAGCCGGAAAGCTCAATACATCGGTGGCCTTGTCCTTACCCCGAAACTCACGATTGAGCCGCCGCAGTGTCCGGTCATCCGCCAGCAAGACATCTACCTCGCCACGCAGCCCTACGGCCATCTGTGCGACACCCAGAAATCGGCTAAGTCCAGAACGTGAGAGCCCCAGCGCACGCCAAGTCTCAGCATCCGAGGCATCAGCCGCTGTTCCTCGCGGAGGTTCCAGAGTCATCATGATTGCTCTGATGCTATCGCAATCGCCACAAATAAACCTTCAATTCCTTCGCTACTGTGGCTTGAGTGTGGGTTTACGAGGCTCGTCAGGTGGAAGATTGAGTGGGTTGCCGTCAATGGCCAGTGGAAGCTGTTCTGCTCGGCCGTGGCTGTCGTAGGCGCGGACGATGCGCTGGACAAGGTGATGGCGAACCACGTCAACGTCCTCGAAATGGCAGAACTTGATGCCCTCAACCCCCTCCAGCACCTGTAGCGCCTCAAACAAGCCGCTCTTCTTCGGATTGGGAAGATCGATCTGCGTCAGATCGCCTGTGATGACGGCCTTGGACGAATTACCGAGACGAGTCAGGAACATCTTCATCTGTTCGTTGGTCGTATTTTGAGCCTCATCCATGATGATGAAGGCTTCATTCAGCGTTCGACCGCGCATGAAGGCCAGTGGGGCCACCTCAATAACGTTGGTCTCCAGCATCTTGTCCACCTTCATGGGGTCCAGGAGGTCGTAGAGCGCGTCGTAGAGGGGGCGAAGGTATGGATCTACCTTTTCCTGTAGCGAGCCCGGCAGGAAGCCCAGGCGTTCGCCGGCTTCCACTGCCGGACGGACGAGGATGATGCGGGAGACCTTCTTGGCCAGCAATGCGCTGACCGCCATGGCGACCGCTAGATAGGTCTTGCCGGTTCCAGCAGGGCCGAGGCCGAAGACCATGTCATTGGTCTCGATGGCTTCGACATACTTGCGCTGATTGGGCGAACGCGGCTGAACCATGCGTTTTACGCCGGCAGAACGTTGTTTGCCGCTATCGACCAGGCCGCGAAGAGTCACGGTTGGGTCGGCAACGACCATCTTCAGCAGGGCGTGGAGTTCGCCGTTATGAGGGTGAACGCCCACCTTTCGGAGCTGTTCGAAGTCTGCGAAGATGCCTTCGACGCGGGCGACAGAAGTTGCGTCACCGAGCACCTGTATTGAATCGGATCGTAGGTCGATCTGGACGTTCAGTCCATCTTCCATCAGACGAAGGTTCTCGTCGCGCGTGCCATAAAGAGGCTCGATTCCGGGAGTTAGGTGCAGCGATTTTTTTACCAAGCGAGGATCTGACCTCCGTCAGGAAGTGCCTGTAGGTTGGATGTTCTGGGATGAGGTTGGTTGCGCGTCACGCTCAGTGGGGCGAGTTCTGCCTTGAGCTGTGCTACCACCGGATTGGCGAGGGTTGCCAATAGAGTATCGATGTTGGCGCAAGCGTAACCCTCCCCTCGGCCCCGCGTCAAGCGGCTTGTGGATAACTGAACCATCTGCGATTCCTCCGCCTGAGTGCTATATTTCCCCGACGGCTCAACCGATGAATTTCTTGGTAAAAATGGAGAAACGAAGATGAAAAATAAGCGATTGGCTGCGTTTTCGATCCTCTTGGCTGCTATGACGGCGGCAGCGCAAAAACCTGACACTCGCCCGACGCCCCCTACACGCGATCCACATACGCCCGGTTATGTGGCTGCTACGGAATTGCCGGATGGCGCTGTTCCCTTAGCGGACGCGGATGGAAACTTCATCCTTGGGCCGACGCATACTCCTGCGCCCGAAATGTTGGTGCAAAAGGGTGTGCCGCAGGGTGTTGTGTATGAGTTTGTGATGAATTCGGCGGATAGCAAGTTTTATGCCGGAATCATGCGGGATGCAGAGACTCATGGAACGCCTGATCCGGCTGATCCGGCGAAGTTGGTTGTGACGACCAGCCATCCTGCACCCTACACACGGCGGGTGACGGTTTATGTACCGAATCAGTATGTTGCGGGGAGTGTAGCGCCTTTTATTGTGGGGGCGGATGGGCCGGATCGGGGGTTGTTTACGGCGCTGGATAACCTGATTGCGGAGAAGCGGGTGCCTGTGATGGTGGCTGTTTCGATCAGTAATGGCGGGGGGGATGCGCAGGGTAGTGAGCGAGGGCTGGAGTATGACACGATGTCTGGGAAGTATGCGGAGTTCGTGGAGAACGAGGTATTGCCGCAGGTAGAAAGCCAATGCCATGTGCGACTTACGAAGGACCCTGACGGACGGGCGACGATGGGTGGAAGCTCTGGTGGGTCGGCGGCGTTGGAGATGGCGTGGTATCACCCGGAGCTTTATCACCGGGTTTTGACGTATTCGGGGACGTATGTGAACCAGCAATGGCCTTATCACGCGGCAACGCCGCATGGGGCGTGGGAGTTTCATGAGCACTTGATTCCTGAGAGTGCGGTGAAGCCGCTGAGGATTTGGATGGAGGTTGGGGATCGGGATCTTTTCAATCCGAATGCTATGCGGGATGGGTTTCATGACTGGGTGGTGGCGAACGAGAGGATGGCTAAAGTGTTGGCGGCAAAGGGGTATCACTACCAGTTTGTGTTTGCGCGGGATGCGGGGCATGTGGATCATGGGGTGAAGCAGCAGACGTTGCCGGAGGCACTGGAGTATGTGTGGCAGGGATATCGTGTAAAGTAGAAATTGCCAAGGAATCGCTGCACTGCGTGTGCAACAGCCTCCTTGAGCATCCCACTTTCCCCGAATTTCACGGCGAAAAGAGAAAAGAGAACCTCGCACTATGGCAAATCACGTATCTTCCCTCAAGCGCGCGCGTCAGACAATCACTAAAACTGCTATCAATCGCGCCAACAAGTCCAAGCTCCGCGGCCAGCTTCGTGTTATGCGCGAGGCGCTCGCAAGTGGTGATAAGACTCAGCTTGTACCTGTCTATCGCACGACTGTCTCTGTGCTCGATAAGAGCGTTCAGAAGGGTATTCTGCATAAGAACACTGCGAGCCGTTACAAGGGCCGTCTGAATGCCCGCGTGAAGGCTTTGGTTGTTGCTAAAACTGCCTAAGTTTTTGCGGTGATTTCTGGAAGACCGGCCACGAGCCGGTCTTCTTCTTTTAAGTCAATAAACACGGTGTTTTTACGGTGAGGGCGACGGTTCGTACGGAGCGTTTTACGGAGCTACGGACGGTGATTTACGGTGAATTTTACCGTCTGCGGAGGACGGTAAAAGATATTTTGGCCTGACTGGTTCAATTGAAGGTAAGACAGATTTTGGCTAATGATTGGGGTTGTTTTTGTCCTGGAACTCGGGCTTCTCGCCGGGGTTGAGAAGCGTGGGGCGGGGGCGGGCTGTCTGGGAGTCGCCGGAGGCTGTGACGACTGCGGACTGGGCGGCGAAAGCGGCTGAGGTGGAGGCCTGTTCCACGCCGAAGAGTTTGTTTAGATCGATTGGGCCGGTGTGAGGGGGTGGGGCTAGTTTTTGGAGTTCGGCGAGGTCTTCCCTGTCCAGTTTGGTGAGTTCAGGGAGGTGGTGGATTTCGATGTTCCCGCTGCGGACTACGGCCACCCTCATGCCGTCGGGGGAGAGGTCGAAGTTTTCTTCGGAGCGGAAGACGGGGTTGCAGTCGATTTTGAGGAGAAGGTCGCCAGTCTGGGTCTGGTAGACGCGGACTTCCTGCGTGGTTGTGGTTTCGGGGACGCCCTGGGGTGAGGGCTGGTCTTCGACAGTGTCGATGCGGCTGATGGCGAAGCGTCCGGCAATGGGAGCGAGCGCAAACTCTGGCGGCTGGACCGAGGTCGGCAGGGGCTCTTCCCACATATCGTGCTGGGCGAAGTCGTAGGCTACGAGCATGGTGCTGCCTGAGGCGCCGCGGCAGTTCAGGGAGACGATCTGGCTGGGGCTGACGCGCTCCACGTTGGGGCTGCAACTGGTGTCGATGGGGGCGAGGGGGATCTCCTTGCTGCTATAGGGATGAAAGGCGATCTGCCAACCGCTGTGCGTCTGCGCTAGCGGGTGGAGATAGCCGTCGCCATCGACGGGCAACGCGAGGACAGTCGGAGAGACGAGTGTGCCGATCTGTTCGGACTGCAAGGGAGACTCGCGCGTTCCAGCGCCGGAGATGCGGAAGAACTCGATGACTACGGGTGTGACGTGCGCGGTGTCGTCGTGAACAGGAGGTGGTGGCGGAGGCGGAGGTGGGGGTTCGCCGGCGTTGGGAGTGAAGTGAGGGCGCGCGGCGTAGACGGCTGCGGCAGCCTGCGCCTTGAGGGCAGCTGCGGGGTCAAAATGAGGTTGCGGCCTGCTGGTTTCGACCGTGACCAGGTTGTGATCCGACGAGACGACCAGCGTTTGAAGCGCGCCGGTACGGTGGGGGAAGACGGTGCGCTCAAACGTGCGGCCCGAGGAGAGATTCGCTAACGGGGCGAAGGTTGAGAGCGACTCCTGGATGCGCAGGAGGAAGCGGCCTTCGCCGAGGGACCAGAGATAGCGGCCGTAGTCGTGGAGGCGCCACTGGGTGCGGTCGAGGACTTTGCCGGAGGGGAGCTCGACGAGGAGAGCGGCGACCATGCGGTCCTGGTCGTCGGCGGGGTCGCCTTCGATGCGCGGGAGCAGGCCACGCATGCTGTAGGTGACGAGGAGGTGGTCGCTGTCTACGAAGTTCATCGTCAACATGGAGCCGCCCTGGTTGAGGACCGAGGGAGAGACGCCGGGAAAGCCGAGGGTTTCGAGAGAGAGGCGGGTTTCGGGGGGTGGTTGTTTGGGCTTTGCGTGGGCGGATGTTGTGACGAGGAGGCAGAGAGCCGCGAGAACTTTGAGAAGGGACAGTTTTGGGGCACGGCGGGGAGAGCATACCCCAGGGGCTAAAGCCCGCTTCTTTGTAGCCCTATGAGACCCGGGGCTAAAGTCTCGGGGTACTTGGGGTTGTGCTGCCGTGGAGGAGAGCGAATACGGGGATCTCTCCACTGCGGCGCAAAAGCGCGCCTTCGGTCGAGATGACAATTTTGGGGTGGGGCGAAGGAGAGCGGTCGGGCTTTGCCCGATACCCCACCCTTTGCAAAGAGCGCAAAGGGTAGGCCACCCGGATTGTGAATTTTGTCGTATTGGCTTTGGAACCGGCATCCACGACTCCGCGTATATATTTACTCTTGCACAGACGAGCTAAGTGGGCCAGTAAGGTCCAGGGTTTCGGAATTTACTTTCTTGAGGACGATTTTATGACCAATGACCGCGCCTGTTGTCCGGCCGCTCGCCCTGCGAGCACGATGTTACGCGTAACAATTGCCGCCTGCGCATTGCTGGCGTTGCCGCTGGCCGGGGCGCAGAAGCCTGATGCCGCGCCACAGACGCACTATGTGCCGGGGCCGGCGTTCGATACGTCCAGCATCAACGCCACGGCTGACCCGTGCAACGACTTTTACAAGTACGCCTGCGGGAACTTTGCCGCAAACCATCCGATACCGAGCGACCAGGCCGGGGTGGACCAGTTCTATGTGCTCTACAACGTGAACACGCAGGAGCTGAATGGCATTTTGACGAAGTATTCCGCGCCTTCGGCTTCGCGGACGGCGAATGAGCAGAAGATTGGCGACTACTATGCCGCTTGCATGAATACCGACCTGATCGATCAGAAGGGGCTGGAGCCGATCCAGAAGCTGCTGGCGGAGATTGACCATGCGAACAAGATGGGGATGGTTTCCCTGGCGGGCGATCTACAGCGTATGGGCGTGAATGCGTTCTTCGGGTTTGGCGAGGAACAGGACTTCAAGGACTCCACCAAGCAGATGGCGGTGGTGGACCAGGGCGGGCTGGGACTGCCGGAGCGCGACTACTACACGCGGACCGGGGACAAGGACAAGGAGATCCGCGACGCGTATG
>Ga0302308_10004210_pt1 | contig 11349 bp, 7 predicted proteins | sample III_Palsa_E3_3_FD_200531 | JGI IMG/M metagenome (GOLD analysis project Ga0302308, IMG submission 200531) | Peat permafrost microbial communities from Stordalen Mire near Abisko, Sweden - III_Palsa_E3_3 | ecosystem: Environmental > Terrestrial > Soil > Palsa > Peat permafrost | place: Sweden... | reverse complement strand
TCACCACCCTCTCGCTGGCAACCAAGTCTTCCTACAAGAAGGACGGCAAGTACATCGAGCACACCGAATGGCACCGTTGCGTGGTCTTCGGCAAGCTCGGAGAGTTCGCCGCCACGCTCAAGAAGGGCGCTCATATCCAGGTCGAGGGCGAGCTGCGCAGCCGCAAGTACGACAGCACGAAGACCAACACCGAAGTGACCATCTGGGAGATCCGGGTCAACTCGATTCTCAAGCTGGATCGTGCCGCCAAAGCGGCAGCGGAAGACGAGGATGAATCCACCGAGGAAGAGGCCGCATAGGCCCTTCCTCTTCTCCGAAGAGTCCGGCATCCAGCCGGGCTTCTTCGGCTGCTAGAGGCCCGTGGCATCGCGCACGCAGTGCAGGTCGGATTGGAGGTATCGAGATGAATGGAACAGCCCAGGACTTTCTTACCCGTTGCTTCGCTCCGGGTGACACCATCGCTCTCTTGCTTCGCAACGAGAGCATCGCAAAGACACAGCAACGCATCGTTCCTTTGGAACGTGCGCTCGCGCCCCGTTACCGGGGCTGGCTCGCTCATGAAAACCACTACGGAGCGAATATCTATGTGGCCGCCAATCCGCTGCTCTCCGGCAGCCGGAAGCGTACTAAGGATTGCATCGCTTCCATTCGCCACTTGTACATCGACATCGACGTGAACGGAGAAGCCCGGCTCGCTGCGCTCCGGGCTTCCGAGCTTGTGCCGGAGCCGAATGTGATCGTCTCCACATCGGCGGGCAAATACCAGGTGTTGTGGCGCGTGGAGGACTTCGACTTCTACACGCAGGAGATGACACTCAAGCTCCTCGCGATGGCCTTCCACGGTGACATCTCCTGCACGGACTGCAACCGGGTTCTTCGCATCCCCGGATTCAAGAATTGCAAGTACGATCCCGCGCAGCTCGTCACCGTCGAGTACCTCTCCGATGCGACCTATCAGCCGGATGACTTTCACCTCTATGTCCTTCGCGAAGCCTGCATGATTCCGCCTATCCCGCAGCAGCCGATTCGCCGGGATATGCAGACCAACTCTGAGCATGATTGGGCTTGGGTCTCGCGTGAGCTTGCCCACGGCAAAGATGCCGTGACGCTCACTATGGAGCTGGCTTCTGGTGCTCCGACAAGCCCAATCCCACCTACTACGCCCAACGCACCGTGGACATGGCTTCGGCCCGTCTCTGGCTGATGGAAGGCACTTCCATCGCGGATGTAATCGCCATGCTTGAGAGCCGCAGACAGCCTGAGATTCCCGCAGCACTTTGCTCCGCTCGTGCGCGGGAGATTGCGACCACCGCACAACGCATGATTGCACGCAACAAGGTCGCTTGAATTTATCACCCAAAGGAGAACAGCAATGCCACTACTCGAAGTTATCCAAACCCGTCAGGTTAGCGCCTCTATCCGGCTCACTGACTCAACCGCTACGCAGGTCGATCAGTACGCCGCTTTCATCCACGCATCGGCAGATGATGTGGTCGAACAGGCGCTCGCGTATGTCTTCTCGAAAGATCGTGATTTTCAGGACTTCTTGAAGACGCCGCAAGCAAAGCTGGCTTCTTCGACGCTTCGCATTCGCAGAGCGCCAGCTAACGATGCAGCAGAGCCGCCCACAAAGAAGCCGGTATCCGCTGCGTCATCGCCAGCACAACCAGCAGCAATCGTGGCGGGATCGAAAGCATGATCCCGCTGCTACATCGGTGGCAGAGCCACTACGGTGCTGCGCACCGGAAGAAGATTGACACTTGATCCCTTCCAGGGTGGTGTTTGGGGCGATAGGCGTATGCAGTTGTCTACTGCCCATCGCTCAACAGCTTAGAGATAGGCCGTATGCAATTGCATATAACGAGTATGCGATTGCATACGGTAGTGGAGTACACAGTGAACCCACAAAGAGAAATTGCAAACAGCGGCATGGATGCTCGTCTTTCTCGCTCAAAAGGACGGCCTCCACGAGTCCACGTCGCTCAGGCACGAGTCACACAGCCCGAACAGCGAGAGCTTGAGGATGCCGCTCGGAAGGAAGGCAAGGCGTTGAGTGAGTGGGCACGCGACACTCTCTTGCGAGAAGCGCGACGCTCCACTGACGACGCTATGTTCACGGAGCTAGTCGCTACGCGAATGCTGCTTGTGAACCTCATTAAGCCGCTGATCCTGGGGGAAAAGGTATCGCCAACGTGGATCACCGAAGCGATGACGATGGTTCGCAAAGAGAAGCACAAGGCAGCTCAAGACGTGATGCAGCAGTACACGCAGGATGCGGGAAAGGATCGATAACGATGGCAACGCAATGGGGTAGAAAAGAGACGATCATCTGGCCGCCGCACGCACCGGTTATGAGCTATACGGCCATCGCAGCGGCCCTTCTTTGCACGGTGCTGTTTGTCTGGCAGCGGCTTCACTTCTCGCTGCCTCCGTTGCAGCAGTCTTACATCACCGAGTACATCCGCGCCGAAGTTGGAGCCGTTGTCCATACGCACAGCTCCTACAGGCTCCTGTATCTCGGCGGCGGCAAACCGAACCCTCGTCTCGCTCTGCCGGTAGACTTCGCCGCAGGGCAGATGACGCTTCCAGACGGCAGAGTCGTTCCGTTCATACTGTCGGAGTTGGCACAGGCCCAGGGCTACCGCTTTCCGTTTCGCGGGCCAAGCCAAAAGCTCGCGGATGCCGCGATGAACCATTGGCTACGCTATGCGATCTTCAATGGCAAGGGGGTGTTCGCCGTCTTCACTATCAGCTTCATCGAAGGTGGCGTCTGCCTGCTGGCGATGCTCTGGTTTGCAATCCCGAAGGACTTCCAACGGTTCCGGCAAATGAAGTATGGGCGCGTCCTGCGCGGCCCGCTCATGCTCTCGCCGAAGGAGTTCAACAAGGTACAGAAGGGTGATGGCATCGGTTTCAAGACTACGGAATCCGACAAAATGATGCGGATTCCTCTGCGGAAAGAGGCCCAGCATCTTCAACTCATGGGCGATACAGGGGTTGGGAAAACGCAACTAATAATGCAGTGCCTTCGCCAGATTCGCCAGCGTGGAGACTCCGCTATCGTCTACGATCCCGCGTGCGAATACATCCAGAGATTCTATGACGGCGGACGCGGTGACATCGTTCTCAATCCGCTCGACACCCGCTGCCCCTACTGGGGACCTGCGCAGGAGATGGAGTCGAATGCCGAGGCGGATGCCATTGCGGCTTCGCTCTACCAGCCAGCAACCGCCGACAAAGATGAGTTCTTTCACCAGACGCCCGCGCAAATCTTCGCGCACCTGCTGAAGCTGGGGCCGACACCGCATCAGCTTGCCGAATGGATGGCGAGCGACACGGAGTTGATGAAGCGGGTCGAAGGAACGGAGATGGCGTTCTATATAGATAGGAAGGCGGGCCCGCAGCGTGCCGGTGTCCTTTCGTCCCTGGGCCTGGTCGCCAAATGCTTTCGCCTCCTACCGCAAAAGGATGAGAAGCGGCCAGTCTGGAATGCCCGGACATGGGCGAAACAACGGAAAGGTTGGATCTTCATCACGTCGCGTCCGCCCGAACGGGAAACGCTACGTCCGCTTCATTCGCTGTGGATTGATTTGCTCGTCATGCGATTGCTCACCGCGCCGCAGCCGGGGCAGAAACCCGTCTGGTTTGTGATCGACGAGTTGGCGAGCTTGCAGAAGCTCCCGCAGCTCCACACGGCGATCACCGAAAACAGAAAGTCGAAAAATCCGTTGGTGCTGGGCTTCCAGGGTAAGGCCCAGCTTGAAGTCATCTATGGGCATCTGGCTGAGGTCATGCTCTCCCAGCCCGCCACCAAAATCTTCATGAAGACCGCAGAACCCAAAGCCGCCGAATGGATCTCGGAGGCCATCGGCAAAGTCGAGATCGAACGGCTGAAAGAGACGAAGTTCGATGGCTCCAGGTCGGGCAAGAACTTCACCGTGGAACGTCAGATCGAGCCGCTTGTGATGGGTTCGGAGATTACTGGGCTAGATGATCGCCACGCTTATTTGAAGCTGGGAAACGCGGTCGCACGGTTCGCTTTCGACTACATGGACCTGCCAACGCCAACGCCGGGATTCCTGCCCCGTAGGTCCCCGGACGGCGAGATGAGCTTCGATCCCGATACGCTGAAGCCCCGCTTTCCGAAGAGCGCTGATGTGGAAGTGCCGCCGGAACCGGGAGCTACTGAGTCAGCAGAGACAGTATCGAACGATTCGCCCTTGGCGCTCGAAAAGAATCCCATTCCGTGGCCCAAGCAAGATGGGAATGAGTCTACTCGCACCGGCGAAGTGAGCCAACCCGCGCCTGCCCCTACTCCCATTGCGGTTGCTGACACTGACACCGAACAGGAAGAGGTGCATGGTCCTGAATACATTAGGGAGATGTAGCCATGATGACCATCCCAAAGGCGCTTAGTTCAGGACAGGCTCAGACTTATCACAAACTGGAGTACACCTCTGCCGCTCAGAGTTATTACAAGCAGGGTGACGAGGTAAAGGGAGAATGGCAGGGGCGGCTCGCAACCTCGTTGGGACTCTCCGGCGAGGTAACGGCCCAGGAGTTTTCTCGTCTCTCAGAGGGCCAGCATCCGCAGACTGAGGTCCAGATGGTTCGGCACCGAGAGGCCGTGGAGTACCAGACGGCCAGCGGGAAGACCGTCAAGGCGGTAGAGCATCGCGCCGGTTGGGATGCCACCTTTTCAGCGCCGAAGTCGGTTTCGCTGACGGCTCTGGTCGGAGGTGACGACCGGGTCCGGGAAGCCCACGCCGCCGCCGTCACCGTAGCGCTGAACGAGCTGGAGAAGTACACGCACGCGCGGATCGGCGGCAATAACCCAGCCGAGAATACCGGCAAGTTCATCGTGGCGAAGTTTGAACACGACACTGCCAGGCCCGTCGATGGCTACGCCGCGCCGCAGCTTCATACCCATGCCGTCATCTTCAACGTCACCGAGCGGGCCGATGGTTCGACGAGGGCCCTACAGGAACGGCCGTTCTTTGAAAGCAAGCAATTCGCCACGGCGGTTTATCAGTCGGAATTGATGTATCGGTTGCGTGATCTCGGCTATGAAATCGAGCCAGGAAAGAGCGGCGCACCCGAGGTAAAGGGGTATAGCCAGTCCTATCTCGACGCATCGAGTCTACGGGCGCAACAGATCAAAGAGGAGATGGAAAGGAGTGGCGTGAGTGGCCCTAGAGCCGCGCAGATCGCAGCTCACTCTACACGCGACAAGAAGCAGACCCTTACGCGAGAAGATGTTCTGGAGGCCCATAGAAACGTTGCCGCCCAGTTCGGCAACCAGCCGCGACAAGTGATTCTGGAGGCCCGCGAACGCGCCCAGACCCAGGAACACAATTCAGATCGAGCGACGCGCGCGAAGGAAGCCGTCACCTATGCGCGCGACAGTCTCTTCGAGCGCGAGGCCGTCGCTGATGAACGGCTCATCTTCCGCGATGCGTTGCGGCGCGGCATGGGAGAAACGACCTATGCAGAGGTTCGCGCTGACTTCGAGGGGCGGCGCCAGCGTGGTGACTTCCACTCTGTAGAGACCGCGAAATACGCTTCGGGTCGTAGCTTCACGATACCGGAAACCATCGCCGCGGAACGCGCCAACATTGCTCATGTTTTCGCCGGAAAGAATACAGTCCAACCCATCATGAGTGCGGAATTGGCGCAGGAGCAGGCGCGTTCGCGGGACTTCCTGAACGACACCCAGCGTCGCGTGATCGAGGAAGTTCTCAATTCCACGGATCGCATTCATGGTTTGCAGGGACGCGCGGGAAGTGGGAAGACGACGGTCCTGGCTTCGATCCGGGAAGGCGCGGAAAAGAGTGGCTATACCGTCGAGGGTTTTGCCCCAACCTCCCGTGCATCGGCGCAGCTCCGCGAGGTCGGAATCGATGCTACAACCTTACAGAGCTTCCTTGCGCGTAGCTACAACCACCCCAGCGCCAGCCCTGAATTGCGGCACCTTTACATGCTGGACGAGTCGAGTCTCGCCAGCACTCGACAGATGCGATCCTTCCTCGACAAGCTGAATCCCAACGACCGCGTATTGGTGATCGGCGACACCAGCCAGCATCAGGGCGTGGATGCTGGAAAGCCCTTCGAGCAGATGCAAGATGCCGGGATGCGTACCTCGCAACTTGACCACATCATGCGGCAGAAAGACCCTGAATTGCTAAAAGCCGTCGAGGAGCTTGCGAAGAACAAAACCCAGCAAGGCATCGATATGCTGGCCAGCCAAGGGCGTGTCACACAGATCCACGATAGGCAGGAACGAATCGCAGCTATCGCGAAAGATTATGCCGCGCAGCCGGAGAACACCATAGTTGTCTCTCCCGACAACCGCAGCCGTCAGCAGATCAATGAGGCCGTCCGTGCCGAGCTGCTTAAAAAGGGTGTACTGTCACCAGACGGGCAGGCGTTTCGCACGCTCACGCATCGCTCCGATATGACCGGAGCCGACCGCACCTGGGCGGCGCGTTACAACGTAGGCGACGTGTTGCAATACACGACCGGCAGCAAGTCCGAAGGCATCGAGCGAGACAGTTTCGCCACCATCCGGGCCGTCGATGCAAGAGCCAATACTCTTACCGTTGAGCTTGCAAACGGATCGAGCGTGACCTACGATCCGCGACGGTTGCGTGGTGTCCAGGTCTTTCGCGAAACAGAGCGCGAATTCGCCGCTGGCGATCGGATTCAAATGACCTCGACCAATAAAGAGCTTGGCGTCGCCAACCGGGATCTTGGCACCATCACCGCCATCGAGAGCGGACAGATGTCGGTGCGAATGGATGGGAAAGCTGAGCGCACAATCTCATTCGATACCGCTGACTTTCGGCAGTTCGATCACGGCTACGCCGTGACCTCGCACAGCTCGCAGGGACTCACCGCAGGCCGAGTTCTCGCTCACTTCGACACCGACAGCGCACACTCTCTCATCAACACCAGGCTTGCTTACGTTGCCATCTCGCGAGCCTCGTACGATGCGCGTGTGTATACCAACAATGCCGAAACCCTTGGTCAACGGCTAGCGACCGATATCTCGAAGACCGCCGCCGTGGACTTCCGGCCATTGAGCTTCACAACCGGAGTCCAGCAGGCCGTGGCTGCGTTTCGTGCAAGCGATCCAACGACCGGAACAGCAAAGTTGCAGGAGCAAGGGCGTGTTCATGAATATGCAAACCCGGAGCATCGCATGGCTGCCGTTGCTCTTTCATACACCGCCCAGGAAGATCGTGCTGTCGTTGTCGCACCCGATCCTGGCGAACGACGGGAGTTGACCCAGCTCATTCGCGATGAATTGCGCCAGCGGGGACGGCTTGCGCCGGAAAGCCGTTCCGTTCCCATTCTGGTCGAGCAGCACTTCGGCAATCCTCGTCTCGCTGTTAACTACGCATCGGGTGATGAGATTCACTATAAAGTTGGCAGTCTCGTGGAGCATGGCATCGCCGACAACAGCACGGCCATAGTTCTCTCTATCGATGCACGAGCAAACACACTTACCGTTGCGACTCGCGACGGTAACGAGACCTCCTACAACCCGGCACTTCTGAAAACGCAAACCGCGCAGAGTACGGTATACCGCGAGGAGCAACGAGACATTGCTGTAGGTGAACGAATCAGGTTCACCTACTCCGACCCCGATGCTCATTTCCGTTCCGGGGACTTCGCCACGGTAGAGCGGATCGGAGATGACGGCACGCCATCGGTACGGTTTAATAACGGGAAATCTCTGGAATTGGAATCCCAGATGGCTCGGCACATCGAATACGGCTACGTCGTAGAGACAGCACCTCGTACTGCTGTCGATCGTGTTCTTGTCACCGGGGAGGCTTCCCAGCTTGCCCAGCAGCAAGAGGCGTTTACGCACCTCTCGTTGCATACGCGCGATCTCGCCCTCTATACGTCGCACACTCCGGGATTAGTAGTGGACAAAGCCATACCGCTTGAGGGTACTGCTTTGTCGCAGGATGGCACTTCGCTTGCAGTCGATAGCATTCCCATAGCCGCTATGCCAGACGTTGAGTTGCAAGGATTCGGAAGAGGGATCTAAGGCGTGCAGCTAGGGCGTGAGTTCCGCGTTTTTCACGAAGAATACGAAACCCTCACGCGAAGCTGTAGGCGTGAGCCTTGAAAACCTTCAGCCCTTAATGAGGTCGCCGCGCTCAACCAATAACGGGGATCGCCCAGTACCCAAACACGAAACCAATAATGACCGAGATCGTCCTGAGCTTCGATCTCTATTCCGCGTAAATTCTTTCGCAACGCCCTTAAAGATATGCCAGCCTCGAAGCGCCGAGCGACTCGTCCTCGAAATGCGGTACTTCAAACACGATCTTGGGTTCGGGGCTGTATTCAGTTAGGGCTTGCATCACGTGACCGATCACATTGGGATTCAGCTCCGCCCGGTCAACTAGGAAGACGATTGGACGATCAAACTTGATCCTCGCTTCGCGCAAGAATCTCTTCAAGACATCCAGCGCTCCGTCTGACTTGGCAGCTCCCATCGTGCTTGATGTTAGGTCACAGTAGCTAATGTTCTGCACTTTGAAAGCCTGAAACGCATCCTGACGAGTGAGACCGCCGATGTCGAAACGTGGAGACGTCCTCAACTCAATCACATAAGAAGGCTTTGAACTCTTCAGCGCATCTCGAAACTCCCGCTCATTTACATCCGGGAAATATACGAAAAGAATCAAACCTCGTTTAGGAGTGGGGAAGAGGAGTCCTTGCGTCCCAGGTTCAATAAAATCCTGGACCGAAATCGCAGTTCTCCGTTGTCTTGGAACAATGAAAAGCTGCTTTTTGTTGTCGTCGTCTTCAGGCATTTGCGTCTACCTCCTTCGACAATTCGGCTTCGAGTTGAGCAGGACTGTTCTTAGCAAGATGCCACGGAGTTCCCCAATCGGGTGATTGGATCGACATCACACCGGTATCCTTGTTTTTTAGCTCGCGGTCCTTCATAAAGGCACGCTTGTAGAGTTGAGGAGCGACGCCTGAAAACGGACGGAATAGCACTTTCGGTGACCTGTTGTCTTTGACTGTTTGATTATGGAATTGGCTAGGTGGAACCCAGTTAGACTGCTCTAGATCGATGGCGTCGCGGTGAAGGGTGAATGCCTGACTCTTTGGGTACGGTTCAATGTATTGAACTTCATCGACTCCTGCGGAGATGATGTGACGTGCGCAGTAGTGACAAGGAAAGGTGGTGACGAATAGCCGAGTTCCAACGAGCGAAACGCCTTTTCTAGCCGCCGAAAGAAGCGCATCCATTTCCGCGTGGACAGCGCGGCTAAACTCAAGCAATCCGCCTATCCGGGTTTTCCGCAACTGCAGAGCGAGCTCCTTCGTTCGATCTTCTGAAAGCTCCTGAACTTCTTTTACATCAGGAAGCAGCTTCTTAAATGTCGTCAGGAGTTCTTGGATAATCTCGTTTTGCTCTCTGGTATTCCGGCAGTAGCGTTCGTCCTGCTCTTTGAAGAAAGCGCAACGAGCATCGTGGGGATTGCGTTCAAAGGTTTCTCCATATACCCCTCCTCCTGCTTTTGGCACTTCGTTCGTTCCTGTTGCGACGACATTGCCGTTTACATCAACGACGGCAGCGCCGACTTGTCTTGATAAGCACGCGCTCTGCATCTGAGCGCTATAGGCATGATGCATAGCCGTCTCCGCAACCGTAGGACGAACTAATTCAGAGTGAGAAACAATCTTCACTAGGCGGGAAAGGTTGTCGACAACCAACCAGTCTGGATTAGGTTCTTTGTCCTTCAAACGATCGGCTGTGTTGTCGATGAAATAGTCGGCTAGATGGAAAGCGTCCGCAACGTGCTGCCCGTATTTTTCTTTGGCGTTGGCGTCACGCTCCATAAAATCGATCGCAGCTTCTCGTCCACCATCTGAGTACTTGACTCCAATCCGAGAAATCCGCTTTTCTTCTTCGCATACGACACCGATAAGGACGAACGCCTGACCATAAAGTTGTCGCAAGAATCGGACCTCTTCGGGATGGCGAAGCGAATCTATGATGTAAGCTCGGGGTTTTCCGTCTGGGAGAATGATGGCACCCGTCGAGATAGCCTGTTTGGTCTGGCCAGCCCTGTGGGCACGAATCTTTAAGGTTATCGCACGCGCAATCGCAGCCGAATCTTTTTCGCGCATTTCATCGCCATAGTCTTGAAAAGCTTTGACCTGATTCAGCGTTGGACGAGCGCTCGGGGCAGGAACAGGTTTTCCGTTTGAAGCAGCCCACTCAGAAATCACTTGACGGGCCTTTAGGGTGACGACATCAAAGACGTCGTCCTTGATCGCGATTCCTTTTAGGAGATTCTCCAACTGCTGAGCGATGAAGCTTGTTCCGGACCCCGCATGCCCCACCACTGCGAAGACAAGCTCATTTGAAGCAGCGTCCATCAGAACGGTCCGTCCACCTCGCTCTGGAGACGCCCCTTGGATCACGGGCAGAAGAATCGGGTTCGCACTCATAGTTGTTTTGTACAAGCCTCAAAAGCTTATTGTCACTCAGCAGCTGCCAGCACGCAGTGAAAAAGAGCAATGATGACTGGAATAGCCCCGATGATACTGGTTTTCCACATATCTGCCTCATTTCCCTCAGATTCGTAAGCTTCAGGTCAGCTTCCGAAGAGTTTCCACTATCGTGTCGGCATGTGGAACTCTTTGCCGAGGCGCCCAATTTGCGTAGCGAATCGCACCCTGTCCCTTCCATTCCTCCAGCCAAAGGCGCAGATCACCTTCCAATACCGTGGAGTATTGCATCGACTCCTCGAATATGACTTGATAGGGAGCGGACCTACGCTCATTTAAGATCGAAATGATCGCTTCTCGCGCATTAGTCAGACGGCGGCGATTGAAACGTTGAAAGCGGTTCTCTTGGTAGGTGTGACCTGCATCGAACAAAAATGCTTGTCCGTCCCGCTGTTCATCGCGTCTGCGTTGTGCAAGGGCGCGTACATCGTGCATGAAGGGTATCGCTACTGCCTCGGTCTTTTTGAACTCCTCAAGCCCCTTAAAACCTCGCGTCCCATAAACCAAGTGGTAGTGAATGCTGTCGCGATCTGACATCAAGATCGGAATAGCGCAACTAAACCCATAGTTACCGACTTTTCGAACCTGCATGGCGTAGGAATTGATCAGTTGATCTTCCAGCTCATCACCAGAAAGGCTCCGGAGGTAAGTGACATCGGTGCTCAGAAGCTTATCGAATGGCTTTGTCGCATCGTCGAAAAAGCGGATAATCCAAGAGCTCATAAAATTGATAAGAACTTCGCCGGGCTCAATTCGAAGGAGGGGAGCGATCCGATCAATACGGGCTTCACTCCATCCAGT
>Ga0302308_10004198_pt1 | contig 11370 bp, 7 predicted proteins | sample III_Palsa_E3_3_FD_200531 | JGI IMG/M metagenome (GOLD analysis project Ga0302308, IMG submission 200531) | Peat permafrost microbial communities from Stordalen Mire near Abisko, Sweden - III_Palsa_E3_3 | ecosystem: Environmental > Terrestrial > Soil > Palsa > Peat permafrost | place: Sweden... | reverse complement strand
GTCTCTGTTGTTTTCATTGACCCCTTCGAAGGATCTCGGTTTGTCTCTTCTCAGCACGCCCCGTCGCATCTACCGTGTCCTCGCGCTCGCCGCCGTCTTCGCCTACTCCATGCTGGAAGTGCTGATCACCCGCCCCCGCACCCGCGCCCTCCGCGCCGCCTGGCTCAGCCGCATCGGCAACCGCCTCCTCCGCACCCAGGACATCACGTTCACCACTGTAGGCCCCGTCCCCATGCATGGCGCCGTCATCACCAACCACCTCACCTACGTCGACATCATCATTCACGGCTCCATCCGCCCCTGCGTCTTCGTCTCCAAGATCGAAATCCGCAAGACACCCGTGTTCGGATGGGTCAGCATGATGGCCGGCACCATCTACATCGATCGCGCCACCAGTCGCGCCAACAGCATCACCAAGGCCGCCGAAGGTATGGCCAAGGGCTTTCGCGACAACCTCCCCGTCGTCTTCTTCCCCGAAGGCACCACCGGCGTTGGCGACGTGCCCACCCTCCCCTTCCGCAGCGGCCTCCTCCACCTCGCCATCGCCGACAAACAACCCGTCACCGCCGGCTTCATCCACTACGACCTCACTCCCTACGACCTCGCCCGCGGCAAATCCACACGCAACGACGTCCACTGGGGCCACGAAACCCTCTGGCAACACCTCTGGAATTTCGCCGACCTGCACGGCGTCCACGGCACGATCTACTTCGCCCCCGAACCCATAGCCTTCTCCGAAGCCGCTCTCAAAAACCGAAAAATCGCCGGCCACGAAGCCCAGGCCGCCATCAACGCCCTCGCCGTCCCCATCCAGCAGCCCACGGATCCAATGCCCGACACGCTTTCGTCCTGAGCGAAGTCTGGCGCGTTCTTTGCAGCGGATGCAGCCGAAGACCAAGCTCTACGCTCTACTGTCTACTCTCTACACTCTGCTCTACTGGCACTGCAGCGAAGTCCAAACCCCCGCCGTCGTCCCCGACGCAGCACTCACCTCGAGATCAATAAAATCTCCCGCCGGGATCGGCACCGCTCCACTTACCGTGCAGCTCCCATTCGTCGCAGGCGAGCAGCTCAGCGCTGTGTTCGCCATCGACCCCGGGGTTCCCAACCGCAACGTCACCGTGATCACGCCCGACTGCTGCGAGTACACATCCAGCTCCGTCGCCGTGCACCCCAGCGGCACCCACGCCATCACCGCGCCATCCGCCTCCGTCGGGCTCGCATTCGGAGAGTTCACCGCGTAGTACAGCGTGTTGTAACTGACCGCGTGATACATCGCCGCAAACGTCCCGCTGCTCGTCCCGGTTCCCGATCCACTCCCCGCCGCTCCCTGCGGAATGCCGAAGTTCAAAACCGCCGCCTGTACGGTCCCGCTATTGCTCACCGTAGCCTGAGAACCCGCCGCCAGCGTAGTCACTGTCCCCGCCGACACCGTCGCCGCGACACCCTGCAATCCCGTTGCGCCTGTACCCCCCATTTGGGCTAGTACAGCCCAATCAGAAGGGTACAGATCCGGCTCGGCATTACTCCCCGCCACCTCTGCCAGGTAGGTCGACCCGCCAAAGGTCACAGCGTCATTCACTGCATACTCCGCGGCCGCGCTCCACACCCCGCGAAAATTCATTCCCACTGCGCCCGCAGCACCTGTCGAGCCCTTAGCCCCGGTCGTGCCGGCCGCCCCCTGCGGCCCTGCGACTCCTGCTGCTCCTGTAGCCCCCGCAGCTCCGACCGCGCCCGCAGCGCCAGCCTGTGCCAACACCGACCATGCCGACGGATACAGATCCGGTCGCTGCCCCACATTCCCAGCCACCACGGACAGATAGCTCGCACCCCCATAGCTCACCGCGTCATTCACCGCATAGCTCGTCGCCGAACTCCACGCCCCGCTCCATAGCAGCCCCGGCGTTCCATTCAACCCATTGGTGCCACTGGCCCCCGCAGGCCCCACCGAACCAGCCACTCCTGTCGTACCGGTAGCTCCCTGCAAACCCGTCGCTCCCGCCGCCCCCGGAATTCCCTGAGCCCCCGCCGACCCCGCAATGCCCGGCACCCCCTGCGATCCCGCCGATCCCACCGCCCCGGTCGCCCCCATCAATCCCTGCGCCCCCGCCGGCCCCTGCATCCCAGACGGGCCAGCAACGCCTGCCGCTCCCGCAGGCCCCACCTGCCCCTGCATTCCCTGCGACCCCGTCGCTCCGGTCGCTCCGGCAACTCCTGGCAGACCATTCGCCCCCGCCGGCCCCGCCACGCCCTGCGCCCCGGCAGCACCCATCGCCCCGGTTGCTCCCGGAGCGGAAAACATCGCCCAGTCCGCCGGACTCAAACTCGGCGTGTTTCCTTGGTTATTCGCAATCAACGACACCCATCCCGCACCCTGCCACAGCACCCCATCTCCAACCGCATAATTCCCGGTCGACGCATATACCCCGACAAAGTTCATCCCCACCGGTCCGACAGCCCCCGTCGGTCCCATCGGCCCCGACAAGCCCTCAGCCCCCGTCGCCCCAGTCAAACCCTGCGCCCCAGCGGTCCCCGCCAAACCCTGCAACCCCTGCGGCCCCGCCGACCCCACCGCGCCCAGAGCCCCCGTAAGTCCCTGCGCCCCAGCCGGACCCTGGATCCCCATCGGCCCCGCAACACCAGCAGGCCCCGCGGAACCCACCATTCCCTGCAATCCCACCGGCCCCACCGCGCCCTGCGGACCCGCCTCTCCCGCAACCCCCTGCGTCCCCATAGACGTCAACACACCCCAATAGCCCGACCCCACGCCCGGCGTCTCCCCCACATTCCCCGCAACCAGTGACACCCAACTCGCCCCTGAAAACACGACCACATCCCCCAGCGCATAATTCCCCATCGAGCTATACGCCCCCCGATACACCAACCCCGCACTCCCCGCCGCCCCTGTCGCCCCGACTGGCCCCACCGACCCAATCGCTCCCGGCAACCCATCCAGCCCATTCAATCCCGCAACGCCTGCCGGACCCTGCGCTCCAGTCGCCCCCGCCGCTCCACTCGCCGCAAACATCGCCCAGTCTCCTGGACTCAAGCTCGGCGTATTCCCATGATTGGTCGCCACCAGCGACACCCACCCCGCCCCCTCCCACATCACCCCATCCCCCACCCCATAATTTCCAGTCGACGAATACGCCCCCACAAAACCCATCCCCACGGGCCCCGCCGACCCCTGCGGCCCCATCGGCCCCGACAACCCAGTCGCCCCCATCGGCCCCGGAATCCCCTGCCCACCCGCCTCGCCCGCGATCCCCTGCGCGCCTTGCGCCCCCGTCGCTCCCGGAGGCCCCACCGGACCCAGCAACCCTTGCGCACCCTGCGGCCCAGCCTCGCCCTGCGCCCCCGTAGCCCCTGCCGGCCCCTGCGCCGTCAGCACTCCCCAATACGCGGGGCTCACCCCCGGCGTCTGCCCCACGTTGAACCCCGTCAGCGACACATAACTCGACCCCTGGAACATCACCACATCCCCCAAGAGATAATTCCCCTCGGAGCTATACATTCCCCGATACACCAGCCCCGGACTCCCCGCCGGCCCCATAGCCCCCGCCACGCCCTGCGGCCCGGCAGGCCCCTGAACACTCTCGCCCATCGCCCCCGGCGGCCCGCTCGCTCCCGCCGGCCCCGCAATTCCCTGCACCCCAACCGGCCCCGGCGCTCCCGGCACGCTCAACCCCATCGGCCCCTGGGGCCCAACAGCTCCCACCGCGCCCATCGCCCCCTGCGACCCAGCCGCCGCCAGCATTCCCCACATCAACCCCGACGGCCCCGGCATACTCCCCACATTCCCCGCCACCAGCGATACCCAGCTCGATCCGCCATACTGCACCACGCTCCCCACCCCGTAGCTCACACCCGGGTCATATACCCCGACGAACGCAATTCCCCCACCCGTCCCCGAAACCCCCGGCACGCCCTGTGGCCCCATCAGCCCCTGGAGCCCAGCCGGCCCGACAGCTCCCGTGGCCCCAACCTCGCCCTGCAGCCCCTGCGCGCCAGCAACTCCAGCTGGCCCAACCGGTCCAACCACGCCCGCTCCGCTCCCCACGAGCGCAATTTCCAGCTCAGGAGCATGCGACGTCTCATCATTCTCCTTGCTATCAAACTGCACCACCGCGCCTCCGCTCGCCACCAGCGCCAGCCCAAAGTTTGTTCCCGGAGCCCCCACCCACCCCTGCACCGCCGCCGTCACATCGAACGTCACAAACGTCCCTGCCCCGGCCACCTGCGCCGTCTGCACCACCGCCCCCAACATCGGCATCGTCGCGTACGTCACTCCCATCTCCGTCCAGCCCGCGCCCACCAACTCCGCCTGAACCACCCCCGGCACATCCGCTCGATTGCAGTACACCCGCAACGTAGCCTTCGCAATCTGCGCCGGCGACGTCCCAGCCGGCAACATGCCAAGATCGAATTGCATCAGCGCCGTATACCCGCCGCCCACATTCAAGTTACTCAGCCCACCCGAGTTGACCCCAGGCTGAGCACTCGACACATGCGCATCGCCCACCAGCGTCGCCTGCTGCCCCCAAGCACTCCCCGAAACGCACATTGCCGTCACCAGCAGCAACTTCGCCGCAGCGCAAATCCTGCCCCAACTTCGGAGCGTTCGTCTCACTTCCTTCAGCCCTCAGCTGCATCCAGCAACGATCACGACTCAACAGCGCACATTGCCGACGGCCCTCCGGAAGTTCCAGAGCGGTTCCCGGGAGATATTCCTTCGGTCGGCAGAGACTAAGTCAATTCAAGCAACTATTAGGGAAACCTCATGTGATAAAAGTCACAAGACTTAGGCGCCCCGCCATCCGTAGGACGACAGAAACTCCGCCCCGCCACGCCCGCGTTCGCATATGAGACGATGCCCTAATGCCCTCGCCCTCCCAAAACCAGAATCCCGACCAGGGCCCCTCTTCCGCCGACGCCTCCAGCAACCACCATCTCTCCCGCCAACTTACCCTCCGCGACCTCGTTCTTTCGCAAGTCCTCACCGTTGTCGGAAGCTCCTGGGTCGGTCTCGCCGCCGGCCTCGGCCACGCGCAAACTCTCGTTTGGCTCTTCGCCTTCGCAGTCTTCTACGCGCCGATGGCCGTCGCCGTCTACTTCCTCAACCGCGAGATGCCTCTCGAAGGCGGCCTTTACGTCTGGGCCCGCCGCTCCTTCGGCGACACGGTCGGCTTCCTCACCGCGTGGAACATCTGGGCCTACGGCATCTTCGTCATCGCCTTCCTACTCTTTCAACTCCCCAGCGAATTCGCCTTCATGATCGGCCCCTCGGCCGCCTGGATCCCCGACAACCACCTCGTCGTCCTCACCTCCCTCGCCGTGCTCCTCACCCTGCTCACACTCTCCGCCATCCGCGGCCTAGCCCTCGGCAAGTGGATCCACAACATCTCCGGCATCGCCATGATGACCGCCTTCGCCCTCCTCATCGTCGCTCCCTTATGGGCCTACGCTCACCATGCGCCCATCCACTTCACTCCCTTCGAGCTCCACTTCCCCAAAACCGATCCCACCTCCCTCGCGCTGATTGGCCAGATCATCTTCGCCGCCGGTGGTCTCGAGTACATCGCCATCATGGCTGGCGAAGCCAAGTCCCCCTCCCGCGACATCGGACTCTCGATTCTGATCGCAAGCCCGATCATCGTCGTCATGTTCATCCTGGGAACAGCTTCGGTGCTCGCGTTTCACGAACTCACGCACTCCACCATCAACTACATCGCCCCCATCCCCCAGACGCTTCGGCTGGCTTTCGGCGACAGCGCCGTCGCTACGCTGCTAGCCCGCTTCGTCATCCTCCTGCTACAGATCCGCATCTTGGGCGCCGCCAGCTTCATCTTCACCGGAGTAGCGCGGCTCCCCATGGCCGCCGGCTGGGACCACCTCATCCCCGCCTGGTTTTCCCGGCTGCATCCCCGCTACCGCACGCCGCGAAACTCCATCGTCTTCGCCACCGTGCTGATCGCCGCGCTGATCGTTCTGGGCAGCGCCGGCGTCCACGCAGCAGAGGCCTTCAACGTCCTCAACAACGCGTCCACCGAGTTCTACGTGCTCGCCTACCTCGTAATGTTCGCGATCCCGATCCTGGGTCTCAAACTTTTCGCTCGCAAAGTTCCGCTCTGGGTCAGCCTGCTGTGCGCCATCGGATTTCTCAGCACGCTCTTCACGTTCCTGCTCAACGCCTACCCCTTCGACACTGCCTCTGCTCCGTTACCCTTCGCCGCAAAGATCCTCGGCACCACGCTCCTCGTCAACCTCCTCGGCTACGCCTTCTACCGCTCCCGCTCGCTCCGCCAAGGTACCCCAAGGCTTTAGCCTTGGGTTTCATTCGCTCTAGTAAAGAACAGGGCTTTAGCCCCCCAGGGCCTCACCCATTCCGTTTCCAGCATCGAACCCGTATGCTTTCCTCCATGCCTTCGAACGCCACTGACCCGCAAGCCAACACCCCCGGCCACCTCTCCACCCCCGACCGCCTCGTCAACATCCCGCGCCTGGTTACGGCCTTCTATGCCAACCACCCCGACCCCGCAGTCCCCGCGCAGCGCGTCGCCTTCGGAACGTCAGGCCATCGCGGCAGCTCGCTGAACAGCAGCTTCAACTACGCGCACATCCTCGCCATCACGCAAGCCATCGTCGAGTACCGCGCGACGCAGAACACCACCGGCCCCCTCTTTCTCGCGCAGGACACCCACGCCCTCTCCGAGCCCGCCTTCTCGACTGCGCTCGAAGTGCTCGCGGCGAACGGTGTAACCGTCATGATCGATCAGGACCTCGGCTACACGCCCACGCCCGTCCTCTCGCACGCCATCCTCGAGTACAACTCCTCCGGCGCGAAAACACCCGCCGACGGCATCGTCATCACGCCCTCGCACAACCCACCCGACGACGGCGGCTTCAAGTACAACCCACCCAACGGCGGCCCCGCAGACACGACCGCTACCAAGTGGATCGAAAACCGTGCGAACGAATTAATCACCAACAAGCTGCAAGGCATCAAGCGCCTCGCCTTCGCCAAAGCTCTCGCCGCAGAAACCACGCATCGCCACGACTACATCACCGCCTACGTCAACGATCTGGGCAACGTCATCAACTTCGATCCTCTCGCCGGCACAGCCCTCAAGCTCGCCGTCGATCCGTTAGGCGGCGCCGGCGTAGCCTACTGGCCCCGCATCGCCGAGCAGTACAAGCTTCCCCTCCAAGTCCTCAACCCCTACACTGACCCCACCTTCCGCTTCATGACCCTCGACTGGGACGGCCGCATCCGCATGGACTGCTCCTCCCCCTTCGCCATGGCGAGCATGATCGCGAACAAGGATCTCTACGACGTAGCCTGGGCCTGCGACACCGACCACGACCGCCACGGCATCGTCACCCGCACCTCCGGCCTCCTCAATCCCAACCACTACCTCGCCGTCTGCATTCAATACCTCTTCACCCACCGCCCCGACTGGTCCGACAAAGTAGGCATCGGCAAAACCCTCGTCTCATCCTCCATCATCGATCGCGTAGCCAAGGGCCTCAACCGCCCCATGCTCGAAGTCCCCGTAGGCTTCAAGTGGTTTGTCGACGGCCTGATCGACGGCACGCTTGGCTTCGTCGGAGAAGAGTCCGCCGGCGCCACCTTCCTCCGCCGCAACGGCAGCGTCTGGACCACCGACAAAGACGGCCTCATTCTCGGCCTCCTCTCCGCCGAGATGACAGCAACCACCGGCAAAGATCCCGGCATCCTCTACAACGAGCTCACCGCCAAGTACGGTGCCCCCGTCTACCAGCGCATCGACGCAGCAGCCACCAAGGAAGAGAAAGCCAAGCTAGGCAAGCTATCTCCGTCGCAAGTGACCGCGAAAGAACTAGCTGGCGAACCCATCACGTCCATCCTTACGGAAGCCCCCGGCAACCACGCTCCCATCGGCGGCCTCAAAGTCACCACCGAAAACGGCTGGTTCGCCGCCCGCCCCTCCGGCACCGAAGACGTCTACAAAATCTACGCCGAATCCTTCAACGGCCAGGCCCACCTGACCCAAATCCAAACCGAAGCCAAAGCCCTCGTAGCCAAGGCCATCGTATAACCATGAACCCACCAACCAGGCACACAATCCCCGACCCATGGCCTTCTTGCCCCGCATGGAAGGATCGACTCCCCAACAATGGTCCCAGTTCTCGTATGATGTTGGCGACGGGTATCGTTCCGCCGTCATCACCTGATCCGGTTGCTCTCACTCAAAGGATGGTTCGATGAAACTCCGCTCTGCCTCTCTCGCCTTCGCGTTGGTTGCTATCACGCTTCAAGCCGTCGCCGACACCAACAAATTTGACCTCATTTCCAGCAACGGCAAAAACATCGGTCATGCGTCCTATTCCATCAGTAAGGCCAAGACCGGTTATAACGTTCACAGCACCTTCGACGTGCAGGTCAGCAATGGCGGTGTGAACGAGCTTCAGACGCAGGCGGGTAACGGTGCCAGTCGCGGTGGCGGCGGAACATTCACTGATGTCCAGTATTCCTACGATTACAAACTCGGTTCTGACGGAAGCTTCCTCTCGGGATACGCCCAGGCCACCGTCACCCAGACCATGATCCCGATGTCGGTCAACAAGAATCGCACCGAGGTCACCATCGCGCAGAGCCGCTCCGGAACCGTCTACGGTTCTGAAACAGTCACTCTGACCAAGCCGGACTTCCTCGTGCTTCCGAACTATGATCCAGGCGCCATCCAGGCGTTCATCACCGCCTCGCTCACCAATCCCCGGCCCGACAACAAATATCTCGTACTCATACCCTTCAACCCTGATGTGGGTCAGAGCGACAACACCGCCGGATTCGTTACGCTCAAGTCCGAACCCGACGCCAAAGGAACGCTGGACGGCAAGCCCGTCGACCTCAAGCATTACTCCGTCGAATTTCGCGCCGGCAAAACCGATATCTACACCGACGGCTCCGGCACTGTGATGGAAGTAGTGATGGGCGCGCTGCGAGCCACCTACGTCCGTTCCAAGTTCGTACTCACGCCCGCATCCTAATCAACTTGTCCATAGAGCACATGCTTGGATTCCGGGGAGCATCCTTCTCACAAGGTCTCCCTGGCTGCCCTTCATCGACTTGACGCTCTCAGCCAAACCCTGCCGTCCGGCCGCCATCTAATCTTCCAAGGCGGCCGGACGCAGACCGCTGCAAGGCTGTCCCGGAGCGAAATTATGCCCACCAAATCCCACACCCTCTCTGCTGAGGATCGCAAGCATATCGACGATTCCAGCTTCGCCTTCCCCGACCAGCGTAAAGAACCCCTCGAGAACGCCTCCCACGTCCGCAACGCCATCGCGCGCTTCGACCAGGTCAAGGATGTCTCCGATGATGACCGCGAAAAGGCCTTCCACCGCATCAAGGCAGCCGCCAAGAAGTTCGGCGTCGATATGAAAGAAACCCACTGGCACCAGCTAGGCAATAAAGCCCACACCAAGAACTCCGCCAACTAAACATCGCGCCCCACGCATCTGCAGAACGAGAGCGTGGGGCGCCTGCCCGACATCCCTTCCCTCAAGTAACTGCGACTCTTGGCGAAATCCCGTTCGCCTGATCACGCTCCGTCCAGCATGAAGAAGCTCGCGCACAGTCGGTTGCCATCGGCCCCGCTGGTTCCCGTATGATGTGCGCAACCCGATTCGTTTCCAAAGGCATGCCCTCAATCTGGTCGCTCTCGCTACTCACGGGATGGTTCGATGAATTTCCGCTCTGCCTCTCTCGCCTTCGCGCTCATTGCCATCACGCTTCACGCCATCGCAGAAACTAACAAATTTGACCTCATCTTAAACAACGGCAAGAAGACCGGTCATGCGTCCTACTCCATCAGCAAGACCAAGACCGGCTACAACGTTCACAGCACCTTCAACGTGCAGATCAGCCTTGGCCGTGTAAACGATCTTCCGTCCGCAGAAGGCCTCGGCATCAGTCTGTTCGACGCTGGTTCATTCGCCGATGTGCAATATTCCTACGACTACAAACTCGATCCCGATGGAAGCTTTATCTCGGGATACGCCCAGAGTTTCAGAAACCAAACCATGATCTCCATGACGACCGACAAGGATCGCGACGCGATCACCGTCCGTCATATTCGGACCGGATTCGAGTATGCTTCGCAAACAGTCGCCCTTACCAACCCAAACTTCCTTCTTGTTCCGGATTATGACCCCGGCTCCATCCAGGTTCTCATCACGACGGCACTCGCCCATCCGCAAACCGGCAACCGATATCTCGTCTTCGTACCAGCCAACCCTGATGCGGGCCAGCGTGCCAACTCGGCGGGCTTCGTCACCCTGAAATCCGAACCTAACGCAAAGGGCACGTTGGGCGCTAAGGCCATCCCCCTCAAGCACTACTCCATCCAATTTCGAAATGGCAAAACGGATATCTACACAGACAACTCCGGCACGTTGATGCAAGTAGTAATGGGATCGCTACGAGCCGCCTACGTCCGGTCCAAATTCGCACTCTCACCGGATGCTCCATCCATGACGATCCCATCGTCATCCGCGCATCTCGCCAACGCCACCACCCCCAACAATTGAACACTCACACAATCTTGCTCGACCGCCACGCGAATCCCTCGCCCTCCGGCCCAACCTGATGTACCCTTCTCATGTCTTCGGCCCCACCTCACAAGGAGCCCGCATGCGAACTCTACGCGCTCTTCTCCTCACCTTCGTCGCCTTCATCGCAATCGTTCTCGTGCTCGCCTACATCGACGGCCTCACCCTCCCTGTAAACCACGTAGCCACCGTCACTGGAACTGTCGCCGCGTCGCCGGCGAAGGTCTTTGCCCTCATCACCAACGTCCCCGCAATCCCCACCTGGCGCCACGCCGTCCAATCCGTCACAATCCTTCCGCCCGACAACGGCCGCGATCACTGGACCGAGCACCTCGCCCACAACCAGGCCATGACCTTCCTCGCCACCCGCACCGAGACCCCCACCCACCGCGACGTCCTTCTGGACCTCGCCACCCCGTCCTACGGCGGCACGTGGACGTACCTCCTCGCCCCCGGCCCCACGCCCAACACCACCACGCTCACCATCACCGAAACCGGCTTCATCCACCCGCCGCTCTACCGCTTCCTCATGCACCACGTGCTCGGTCTCAACTACAACCTGAACCAATATTTGGCCGACGTCCGCACCGCCGCCCCCACCCTCTAGGTCAATATCAGCCCTTGACGCATCACGCACACTCCTTTAGGCTCAACACCTAGATGAAGCAGATCCACACCACCGCCGCCTTCTGTTGCATGTGTTGTCGCATGCCGCGCTGTCGCGCCGGTGTCTGTCTGCTCTAAGCGAACCCACAAACTTCGCCCGCAAGCTCAAAC
>Ga0302308_10004196_pt1 | contig 11371 bp, 7 predicted proteins | sample III_Palsa_E3_3_FD_200531 | JGI IMG/M metagenome (GOLD analysis project Ga0302308, IMG submission 200531) | Peat permafrost microbial communities from Stordalen Mire near Abisko, Sweden - III_Palsa_E3_3 | ecosystem: Environmental > Terrestrial > Soil > Palsa > Peat permafrost | place: Sweden... | reverse complement strand
AGCGCGCCGCTGAGCAGAAACGTCAAACCCATGTCGTGGTAGAGCGGCAGCCAGGTACACCCGACATCGACCGCCGGGTCGACATCGAAACGGCTGAGCAAGCTGTTCACGTTGTTCAGCACTGCCTCGGCGGACAGCTGCGCGGTGCGGGGATTTCCGGTCGAGCCCGCGGTGCCCTGCAGTACCGCGGGCGTTTCGGCGGCGGCCCCGACCGGCGTGCAGCCGGTGGACGGTTCGTGCACGACGGCCCCGAGGTCGAGCACTGTCAACGGCCCGTCCAGACCGCTGAGCAGGCCGAGTTCGGCGCCGTGGCTGACGACCGTGCGCACGCCGAGGCCGGCGAACCGGGTCAGCGTGGCCTGGGCCCACTGCTGCGGGTCGGCGCCGCGGACCGGTCCGGGCAGGATCGACACGGTCTGGCCGGCCAGCCAGGTCGCGTGAATGGCCGCGACGAAATCCGCGGTCGGCTCGCCGACCAGGCCGACCGCCCCCGGCTGCGGCTGGTCGAGGATGCGGGTCGCGATGCCCTCGGCACGGGCGTGGACCTGCGGCCACGGGTGCCGCGTCCAGGCGTCGGCATCCTTGTCGAAGACCACCAGGTCGTGAGCTGAGGCGCGCATCGCCCTGGACAGGGCGGTGGCCAGCACGCTCACTGGCCGACCGGGACCTTTGCCCGGATGACGTTCTCGAGGTCGCCGACGGTGTCGCAGCCGAGCAGCTCCTGTTCGGACACCGCCGCCCCGAGCTTGTCTTCGATTGCGACCATGCCCACCGCGAAGGCCACCGAGTCCAGGCCGACGTCGTCCACCAGCCGGGACTCCCGCGTCACCCGGCTGACGTCGATGTTGAGGTCGTCGCGCAGGATCTCGATCAGGGCAGCGCCCACCGAGTCAGAAGACGACTGGTCGGAGTTCATGGGCCGTCACAGTACCGGGCCGCTGCCGCCAAAGGGGACCTACGGTTTAGGCGCTAACGCGCTGGCCGCGTCGGCGGCGCCGTCGCCGTCGGCATCGGTCAGCTTGACGTCCCACCGCCCGTCGCCGTCGGTGTCGACGTAGCCCGTGACGCCGTTCTCACCGGACGTGATCGCCCGGTCGGCCAGGCCGTTGCCGTCGCTGTCGAGCAGCCGGACCTCGGCACGGCCCTCGGCACCGAAGTCGGGCCCGAACTCCGCGAGCGGCCTGCCGGTGTGCTCGGCGCCGTCCAGCCCGAACCAGCGCAGTCCCGAGGCCGGCCGCGCCGGACGGGCGGGTGGGTCTGTGGCCACTGACCAAGTGCCCGAGCCGTCGTCGGTGAAATAGCGTTCCGTGGTGCCGTCGACGTCGAGAACGGCATGGTCGGCGATGCCGTCCCCGTCCAGATCGGCCAGGGCGTCGTCGGCCAGACCGTCGCCGTCGAAGTCCAGGCCGACCGCGTCGAGCCGGCCGTCGCCGTTGAGGTCGAGATCCGGCGCGCGGTCCCACATCGTTGCTGCGCCGTCACCGGCGCTCAGGCAATACTCCATGCCAGTCCGACGCGGCCGGGCAGCTACTGGTTCCCGCGGGCTTTCCACCAGGACAGCAGCTCGGCGGTGGCCTCCTCGTGGGTCAGCGGCCCGCGGTCTAACCGCAACTCCTTGAGGTACCGCCACGCCTCGCCGACCTGCGGGCCGGCCGGAATGCCGAGCAGGTCCATGATCGCGTTGCCGTCCAGGTCGGGTCGCACCCGCTGCAGGTCTTCCTTGGCGGCCAGCTCCGCGATCCGCGCCTCGAGGTCGTCGTAGTTGGCCTGCAGCCGGGCCGCGCGGCGCTTGTTGCGGGTCGTGCAGTCGGCGCGCACCAACTTGTGCAGTTGCGGCAACAACGGTCCCGCGTCGTTGACATAACGCCGTACCGCCGAGTCGGTCCATTTGCCGTCGCCGTACCCGTGGAACCGCAGGTGCAAATACACCAACTGCGAGACGTCGTCGACGATCTGTTTCGAATACTTCAACGCGCGCAACCGTTTTCGGACCATCTTGGCGCCCACCACCTCGTGGTGGTGGAAGCTGACTCCCCCATCGGCTTCGTGCTTGCGGGTAGCGGGCTTACCGATGTCGTGCAGCAGCGCCGCCCAGCGCAGCACCAGGTCGGGACCTTCGTCCTCCAGGGCGACCGCCTGCCGCAGCACGGTCAGCGAATGCTGGTAGACGTCCTTGTGCTGGTGATGCTCGTCGATCGCCATCTGCATGCCGCCGACGTCGGGCAGCACCACGTCGCCCAGTCCGGTCTGCACCATCAACTCGATACCGGCGACCGGATCGGCGCCCAGCAGCAGCTTGTCCAGCTCGGCCGCGACCCGCTCGACGGTGATCCTGCCCAGCTCGGAGGCCATGTCCTCGATCGCTGAGCGCACCCGCGGGGCCACGGTGAAGCCGAGTTGCGAGACGAACCGCGCCGCGCGCAACATCCGTAGCGGGTCGTCGCCGAACGAAACCTGCGGCGCCGCAGGCGTATCCAGGATGCTGGCCCGCACCGCGGCCAAACCCTTTAGGGGATCGATGAATTCGGCGGCGCCGGCCGCCGTCACGTGCACGGCCATCGCGTTCACGGTGAAGTCGCGGCGCACCAGGTCGTCGTCGAGGGAATCGCCGAAGCGCACCTGCGGGTTGCGGGATACGCCGTCGTAGCGGTCGGCCCGGAACGTGGTGATCTCCAGGCGCTGGTGGTTCTTCTCCGCGCCTATCGTGCCGAACTCGATGCCGGTATCCCACAGCGCGTCCGCCCACGGCCGCAGCAATTTCTGCAGCTGTTCGGGGCGGGCGTCGGTGGCGAAGTCCAGATCGGTGATCGGCCGCTGCAGCACCGCGTCGCGCACCGAACCGCCGACCAGATACAGCTCGTGGCCGGCGGCAACGAACAGCCCGCCGAGCCCGCGCAGGACGTCGGCATGCCTGTTCAATGCGACCGCGGCAGCGGTCAGCAGCTCGGCATCCTGGGCAGCGTCGGGCACGGGACAGAGCGTAGTCGGACGACGATGCGGCAGCCCGCGGCCGCTGAGGAGTCCGACAATCAGGGCGGTGTCGGACGACGATGCGGCAGCCCGCGGCCGCTGAGGAGTCCGCTGATCGTGGAACCGTGACCCGATCGTGCAGCTCACTACCGGCGAGTGTGGCCGGAGCGTCTGAGCACGCCAGCTACTATCGCTTGGGTGTCCGACGGCGAAAAAGCGCAACCGCGTCGGCGCCGGGGGAGGCGCCGCGCTCGGCGCTCGGCAGGGTCGGGTGAGGCCCAATCCGGCGACGAGAAGGCGGCCGGCGGCACACCAGCCGGTCCAGCGAAGTCCGCGCAACGCCGCTCGGCACGTCGTGGACCCGAGCGGCTGCGCACCGTGCACGAGACATCAGCGGGTGGACTGGTCATCGACAACATCGATCGGCCGCGTGAAGAGCAGGTCGCGGCATTGATCGGTCGCGTCGACCGGCGCGGCCGAATGCTGTGGTCGCTTCCCAAAGGCCACATCGAACTCGGCGAGACCGCGGAAGAGACCGCGATCCGGGAAGTCGCCGAAGAGACCGGGATACAAGGCAGCGTGCTGGCGGCGCTGGGCCGCATCGACTACTGGTTCGTCACCGACGGTCGCCGAGTACACAAAACCGTGCATCACTATCTGATGCGTTTTTCGGGCGGCGAGCTGTCCGACGAGGACGTGGAGGTCGCCGAGGTGGCATGGGTGCCGATCCCCGAGCTGCCGTCCCGGCTGGCGTACGCCGACGAACGCCGGCTGGCCGAGGTGGCCGACGAGCTGATCGACAAGCTGCAGAGCGACGGCCCCGCCGCGCTGCCACCGCTGCCGCCCACCTCACCGCGGCGGCGACCACAAACCCATTCCCGCACCCGGATCCGTCGGCCCGACGAGTCCACCCGAGGCCGCAAGAACGGTCGCGGTCCCGGGCCGTAGCCACCGACGACGATGCGGAGCAAATCGAGGTTGGGGCACCACTCGCTCGCGGGGATTGACAGCGGTTCGACGGCGCCGCGACTCCGGCGGGCGGTCTTGCTGCACCTGCTGGCGGTCGTCGGCATCCTGGGAGCCGGTGTGGTGCTGCCCACCGCCGCCGCGGGCGAACCTGGCGCGATCCCCTTCGTTCAGGTGCGGATCGATCAGGTCACCCCGCAGGTCGCCACCACGACCAGCGAGCCGGTGGTGACCGTCACCGGGACCGTGGCCAACATCGGCGACCGGCCGGTCCGCGACGTGATGATCCGTCTCGAACACGCCCCGGCCGTGTCCAACTCGGCGGGATTGCGCACCAACCTCGACGGCGGCACCGACCAGTACCAGGCCGCCGAGGACTTCGTGACGGTGTCCCCCGAGCTACGGCGCGGCCAGAAGACGAAATTCACGCTGTCGGCCCCGATGCGCTCGGCGACCAGACATTCGCTGGATATCACCGCGCCCGGCGTCTACCCGCTGCTGGTCAACGTCAACGGCACGCCCGACTACGGCGAACCGGCCCGGCTGGACAACGCCCGATTCCTGCTGCCCGTGGTGGGCGTCCCGACCGATCCACTCGACACCTCCGACCAGGCATTAGGCGCCATGGGCGCCGTCGTCGCACCCGATACCTCCAAACCCGTACCGGTCACCATGCTGTGGCCGCTGGCCGACCGGCCCCGGCTGGCGCCGGGCGTGCCGGGCGGCACTATCCCGGTCCGGCTGATGGACGACGAGCTGGCCACGTCGCTGGCCACCGGCGGCCGGTTGGACGTCCTGCTGGCCGCCGCCGAGTTCGCCACCAGCCGCGAAGTCGACCCCGACGGAGCCGTCAGCCGCTCGGTGTGTCTCGCCGTCGACCCGGACCTGCTGGTCACCGTCAACGCGATGACCGCCGGCTACGTGGTATCCAACTCCCCCGACGGGCCCGCCCAGCAACCCGGCACCCCGACGCATCCAGGCACCGGCCAGGCCGCGGCGGCGACGTGGCTGAACCGGGTGCGCGCGCTGGCTCACCGGATGTGCGTTGCACCCCTTCCCTACGCCCAGGCCGACCTCGGCGCCGTGCAGCGCATCGGCGACGCCGCGCTCAGCGCGACCGCAACCAGCGGTGCCGGAGACGTCGTCGACCAGATCCTGGGCGTCGCGGCGGTCCGCGGCGCCACCCTGATCCCCGACGGGTCGCTGACCCGCAAGAGCGTGGATCTGTTGAGCGCCATCGGCAACACGGTGGTGATCGCCGCCGCTGACTCGTCCGCCGGCGACTCCAATTCGCCGGTATCGCAGACCGCGGACACCACCCCGCTGCGGCTGTCGCCGCAGGTGGTGCTGGCGCCGTTCGACCCCGCCGTCGGCGCCGCGTTCGCGGCGGCCGGCGCCGACCCGTTCGCACCCACCTACCTGGACTCGACCCTGACAATCCGGTTGCAGAAAGACTCCGACATCGCCCGCCGTCAGGACGCCCTGGGCTCGATGCTGTGGCGTGACCTGCAGCCCCGGGTCAACCCGCGCGCCCAGATCCTGATGCCGCCGACCAACTGGAAGCTGCGCTCCGATGACGCGGGCGCCATCATGACCACGCTGGCGACCGCGATCCGGTCCGGCCTGGCGGTGCCGCGACCTCTGCCCACGCTGATCGCCGACGCGTCTGCCATCCCAGCCGTCGACGGAACGCCGCATACCGACGCCGACGGCGGCGGGCGGGGCCGGTTCAGCGACGCCGTCATCAGCAAGATCTCCGGCGAGTTGGGCCGACTGGCCGGCCTGACAACGGCGCTGACCACCGATGCCCGCAGTGGGCTGACCGGCGTCAGCTATACGGCGCCGCTGCGCGAGGACATGCTGCGCGCGATCAGCCAGGCCGACCGGCCCGACACCCGCAACGGGCTTGCCCAGCAACGGTTGGACGTCGTCCACAGCGCGATCGCCGACCTGTTCGGCGCCGTCACGATCGTTACCCCGACCGGGTCCTACACCTTGGCCACTGAACACAGCCCGCTGCCGGTGGCCCTGCACAACGGGCTGGCCGTCCCGATCCGGGTGCGACTGCACCTCGACGTGCCGCCCGGGATGCAGGTGACCGATCTCGGCGAGATCGAGCTGCCGCCGGGTTATCTGCCGCTGCGGGTGCCGATCGAAGTCAACTTCACCCAGCGCGTCGCGATCGACGTTGCCCTGCACACCCCCGACGGTGTGCCGCTCGGCGAGCCGGTGCGAATGTCGGTGCACTCCAACGCCTACGGCAAGGTGCTGTTCCTGATCACGCTGAGCGCGGGCGCGGTGCTGGTGGCGCTGGCGGGACGACGGTTGTGGCACCGCTTCCGCGGCCAGCCGGACCGCGCCGACCTCGACCGACCAGACCCGGCCGACGCGGACCATCACGTCGACGAAGAGCGCAGCGGATGAGCCCCGCCGGGCGGCCCGTACCGCCACCGGCACAGCCACCGCCGCGGCCGCCGGCCCCGCTAAGTAAGCGCAGTCCGGGACCGCCGACCGGGCCGTTGCCGCCGACCGGCCACGTGCCGTCGCAGAGCACGTCGCCGCAGCCCCGCCCTGAGCTCTCCGACGCCGCGCTGGTGTCACGATCGTGGGGGATGGCGCTGGCCACCCTGGTCAGCCGGATCACCGGCTTCGCCCGGATCGTGCTGTTGGCCGCGATCCTGGGTGCGGCGCTGTCCAGCGCGTTCACGGTGGCCAACCAGCTGCCGAACCTGGTCGCCGCCCTGGTGCTGGAGGCGACGTTCACCGCGATCTTCGTGCCGGTGCTGGCGCGCGCCGAGAAGGACGACGCCGATGGCGGCACTGCGTTCGTGCGGCGCCTGGTGACCCTGGCCACCACCGTGCTGCTGGGCACCACGCTGCTGTCGGTCGCCGCGGCGCCCCTGCTGGTGCAGCTGATGCTGGGCCGCAGCTCACAGGTGAACGAGCCGCTGACCATCGCGTTCGCCTATCTGCTGTTGCCGCAGGTGATCTTCTACGGCCTCTCCTCGGTGTTCATGGCAATCCTCAACACCCGCAACGTGTTCGGGCCGCCGGCCTGGGCGCCGGTGGTCAACAACGTCGTCGCGCTCGGCACGCTGGGCGCCTACTTGGCCGCACCGGGCCAGCTGTCGGTCGACCCGGTGCAGATGGGCAACGCCAAGCTGCTGGTGCTGGGCATCGGCACCACGTTGGGGGTGTTCACGCAGACCGCGGTGCTCCTGGTCGCCATCCGGCGCCGGCGGATCAGCCTTCGCCCGCTGTGGGGAATCGACGACCGGCTCAAGCGCTTCGGCGCGATGGCCGCCGCGATGGTGTTCTACGTGCTGATCAGCCAGATCGGTCTGGTCGTCACCAACCAAATCGCCAGCACCGCAGCCGCTTCCGGCCCGGCCATCTACAACTACACCTGGCTGGTGCTGATGCTGCCCTACGGCATGATCGGCGTCACCGTGCTGACGGTGGTAATGCCGCGGCTGAGCCGCAACGCCGCCGCCGACGACACCGACGCGGTGCTCGCCGACCTGTCGCTGGCCACCCGGCTGACGATGATCACGCTGATCCCGACGGTGGCGTTCATGACCGTCGGCGGGTCGGCGATGGGCAGCGCACTGTTCGCCTACGGACATTTCGGCGATGTCGACGCCGGCCACCTGGGTGCCGCGATCGCGATGTCGGCGTTCACCCTGCTCCCCTACGCCGTCGTGCTGCTGCAGCTGCGGGTCTTCTACGCCCGCGAGCAGCCGTGGATACCGATCGCGATCATCGTGGTCATCACGGTCGTCAAGATCGCCGCTTCGCTGGTTGCGCCGCACCTGACTGACAACCCCGACCTCGTCGCGGGCTATCTGGGGTTGGCCAACGGCCTGGGATTCGTGGCCGGCGCGATCGCCGGCTACTTCTTGCTCCGCAACGCGCTGCGGCCCCGCGGCGGTCACCTGCTCGGCGTCGCTGAGGTGCGGACCATCCTGGTCACGGCCACCGCGTCGCTGCTGGCAGGTCTGGTCGCGTACCTGGTGGACGTGCTGATGGGCTTGCAGCGGCTCACCGCCTACGGCGGCGGCGCCGGCTCATTGCTGCGGCTGCTCGTGCTCGCGGTGATCATGGCGCCGATCGTGGCGGTGGTCATGGTGCGCGCGCAGGTGCCCGAGGCCGTGGCGGCGCTCGCGATGTTCCGCCGCTGGATCGGCGCAAAACCGGCCCGCGGGAAAGCCGCACCGCCGGCACCCCCCCGAGTGCCTCCCGTCGGCGCCCCAGCACCCCCTTCGAGCAGGTCAGCCCGCGTCCCTGCCCCCCTACCCGAAGGCAGCGATCAACTGTTGCGCTCGGGTATCGTCACGTACCCTGAGCAAAGGAATTCGTCTGCGGGGGCGGGACATCAGGTACGGGAATCCCTCGGACGCGGGTATCCAACGCACCCAACCGGGGAGGGGATGGGGAGAGGACCGGGAATGACCGACGGCCCATCGGACAGCGCCGCACCCAGCGCCGTCTCTGACCCCGCATCGACGCCTGCCGCGAACGACTTCCAGCCCGACGTCCTGCCCGATCTCCACGTCGGCACCGTCGCGAGCGGCGGACCGTCCGACCCCGATCTCGAGACCACCGCGTTCGGCGCCCGCGACCCGATCGAGTTCGATACGTCGAGCTCGCCTGGATCCGACTCGGCGGCGGCGTTAGACGACCAGCAGCTGGTCCCCGGTGCCAGCATCGCCCGCGGTCGCTACCGGCTGCTGGTCTTCCATGGGGGGGCCCCGCACACCCAGTTCTGGCAGGCACTGGACACCGCGCTGAATCGGCAGGTGGCACTTACTTTCGTCGATCCGGACGGAACGCTTCCCGACGAGCAACTCCGCGAGATCCTGGCTCGCACCATGCGGCTGAGCCGCATCGATAAAATTGGCATCGCCCGAATCCTCGACGTCGTTCACACCGGCACCGGCGGCCTGGTGGTCACCGAATGGGTGCGAGGCGGTTCGCTGCAGGAGGTGGCCGACACCTCGCCGTCGGCCGCGGGCGCATCGCGCGCGATGCAAACCCTGGCCGCCGCGGCCGAGGCCGCCCACCACGCCGGCGTCGCGCTGTCGATCGACCATCCCAGCCGGGTGCGGGTCAGCATCGAAGGCGATGTCGTGCTGGCCTTCCCGGCGACGATGCCAGACATCAGCCCCGACGACGACATCCGCGGCATCGGCGCCGCGCTGTATGCGTTGCTGGTCAACCGGTGGCCGCTGCCCGAGTCCGGAGCACCCAGCGGGATGGCGCAGGCACCGCGAGATCCCGCCGGCCAACCGCTCGAGCCCAGCGCGATCGACGGCGACATCCCGTTCCAGATTTCCGCGGCGGCCACCCACTCGCTGCAGGGCGATGGTGGGATACGCAGTGCGGCAACGCTTTTAAATCTGCTTCAGCAGGCGACGGTGGTGGCCGACCGTACCGAACTGCTCGCCCCCATCGGCGACGACGCTCTTCCGCCGACGCCCCCGCGGCCGGGCCGGGCCCGCACACCCGACATTGACGAGGCGCAAGCGCGCGCCCGACGGCGCCGCGTCATCATGTTCTGGTTCGGCGGCGGCGCGGCGGTGATCTTGGTCGCGATACTGGTCTTGGCCTCGGTAATCACCCGGATGTTCGGGGATGTCAGTGGTCTCGACAAAGACCAGCTCGGCCTCAACGGCCCCTCGACCAGCTCCAGCGCCGGCGCGGCGGCGGGCAGCATCGTCAAGCCGGTGACGGCCACGGTGTACTCCCCCGGCGGCGAGCCCGACAACCCCGGGCAGGCCGAGCAGGCGATCGACGGCAACCCGGCCACGTCGTGGGACACCGACACCTACCACGACGCGGTCCCGTTCCCCGGTTTCAAGAGCGGTATCGGCCTGCTGCTGCAGCTACCGCAACCTACCGTCGTGGGTGCGGTCAACGTCGACGTCCCCAGCACCGGGACCAAGATCCAGATCCGCTCGTCGGCGACGGCGACACCGGGCAAGCTCGAGGACACCACCGCGCTGACGCAGCCGGTCTCGGTGCACCCGGGCCACAACAGCATTCCGGTCAACGCGTCGTCGCCCACGTCGTATGTGCTGGTGTGGATTCCGACGATGGGCACCACGAACGGTGCCAGCCGCACCGGACTCTCCGAGGTCACCGTTCAGGCCAAGTCCTGACAGGCCTCCTCGAGTGAAGTGCCGGGCATCGAGTCATTGGTTACTGTCCGGCGGTGGGCTCCACGCAGGTTCGGCAGCAACGTCCCGGACAACGTAGCGACGCCGAACTGTTGGCGGCTCACGTCGCGGGCGATCGGTATGCGTTCGAGGAGTTGTTCCTCCGCCACCACCGGCAACTGCACCGCGTCGCCCGGCTGAGCAGCCGCAGCGCCGAGGACGCCGAGGACGCGCTGCAGGAGGCGATGGTCTCGGCGCACCGCGGCGCCGCAACGTTTCGGCACCATGCTGCGGTCAGCAGTTGGCTGCACCGCATCGTCGTGAATGCTTGCCTGGATCGGTTGCGCCGCAACAAGACTCACCCGACCACGGTCCTCGACGACTGCTATCCGGTGCCGGACCGGACCGCGCAGGTCGACACGGCGATCGCGGTGCAGCGGGCACTGATGCGCCTGCCCGTCGAGCAGCGCGCCGCGGTGGTCGCCGTTGACATGCACGGCTATTCGGTGGCCGACACCGCCCGGCTGCTCGGGGTCGCCGAAGGCACCGTCAAGAGTCGCTGCGCGCGGGCGCGGGCCCGGTTGGCCGCGATCCTGGGCTATCTGCACAGCGACACCCATCGCCCCGCCGGCTAGCCGCCATTCAAGTCCGAGCCGGCTGCCCGGCGCGGCGAGCGGGCTGCCTGCGGCGCGCTGGCGCAGAAGCGACTTCGCTGTGGTGGCAGGTCGTCCCACCAGTCGTCTTGGCCTGATACATCGCGGCGTCGGCGGCGCGCAGGATTTCCGCGGCGCAGCGCTGCTCGTCGGATTGCACGGCGACGACGCCGATGCTGGCACCGATCTGGACGCGCCTCGTCGGTGTGTAATCACACACGGCGGGGATGCGGATGGGCTTGCGCAGCGCCGTATGCAGCCGCCTGACCAGGGCGTTGACTTTGACGCCCTGTATCGGTGCCGCCAGCAGCGCCACGAACTCATCGCCTCCGACTCGACCGACGACATCATCCGGGCCCAGAGCCGCCCGGAGTCGCTGCGCGGCGACTTCGAGGACAGTGTCGCCGGCGTGGTGCCCCAGCTCGTCGTTGATGACTTTGAACTTGTCGAGATCGATGAAAAGGACCGCACCCCAGCGGTATTCGGCGGAACCAATCGCATCGTTGATCAACGCCACCAGGTGGGCGCGGTTGGGGAGCCCGGTCAGAACATCATGTGTGGCCTGGTAAGCGAGCTGCCGGTGGGCATTGTGCTGATCGGTGATGTCCACGATCGACATCAACA
>Ga0302308_10004191_pt1 | contig 11376 bp, 6 predicted proteins | sample III_Palsa_E3_3_FD_200531 | JGI IMG/M metagenome (GOLD analysis project Ga0302308, IMG submission 200531) | Peat permafrost microbial communities from Stordalen Mire near Abisko, Sweden - III_Palsa_E3_3 | ecosystem: Environmental > Terrestrial > Soil > Palsa > Peat permafrost | place: Sweden... | reverse complement strand
CAAGGCCGAGTTCGCGGACGAGCGGGCGAGGTAGCCGAAGCGTAAACGCCAGGCAGAGCATCTCTGCGAGTCGTCCCTGCGAAACTATCGCGGCCGTCATCCTGAGGAGCGCTCGCGCTTGCGAGCGCGTCTCGAAGGATGGTGTTCAGCCTCGTGCGTGTGGCCATCCTTCGAGGCTCGCCGAAGACGGCGAGCACCTCAGGATGACGGCCGGAATAGCTTCAAAGCAGGGGCGACGCTGGTTGGGAACACCGACTGTTGATAAATTTATGTTCATTGACGAATATTGACATTCATCAGTGAACATTAAATACTCTTCACCAGGCTACGGCCAAATGGAGAGTCCGATGCTGCCTCGTTTGATTTTATCAAGCTTTTCCAAGCTATTAGCTGGTGCGTCGCTGGCTCTGATCGCGATCGCTTTGGCCGGATGCGACGACAAGGTGGCCGAACAGCCGACGCCGGGTCGGCCGGTCCTGGTCGCCACCGTGCATTATGAGGCGGAATCGCCGGAGCGCAATTTCGTCGGCACCATCCGTCCACGGATCGAGGCCGACATGGGCTTTCGCGTCCCCGGCAAGGTGGCAAAACGCCTGGTGGAGGTCGGCGAGACCGTCGCTATCGGTCAGCCGCTCGCCACCCTCGATGAGATCGACCTGAAGCTGCAGGCCGAGCAGGCCGAGGCCGAATTCCGCGCCGCCACCGGTGTGCTGGCGCAGGCCGCCGCGGCCGAGCAGCGCGCGTTGGACTTGCGCACCAAGGGCTGGGCCACCGACGCCACCGTCGAGTCCGCCAGGGCGGCCGGCGATGAGGCCCGTGCGCGTCTCAATCGCGCCGAGCGTTCGGTCGATCTGACCAAGAACTCACTTTCCTATGCCACGCTGGAAGCCGACGCGCGCGGCGTCGTCACCGCGACGCTGGTCGAACCGGGTCAGGTGGTGGCATCGGGACAGACGGCGATCCGCGTCGCGCGCTTTGCTGAAAAGGAAGCCGTGGTCGCCGTCCCCGAAACCTTGCTCGGCCGCGCCAAGGATGGCGTGGCCAGCGTCAGCCTGTGGTCCGAGCCCGACAAGAACTATGCCGCGAAGCTGCGCGAAGTAGCGCCCTCGGCCGATCCCGCGACGCGGACCTATCTGGCGAAATTTTCGCTGCCCGGCGCCGACGACCATGTCTCGCTCGGCATGACCGCGACGCTGACCCTGGCCGATCCCGCGACCGAACGCGTGGCGCGGCTGCCGCTCTCGGCCCTGTTCAGCGAAGGCAGCGGGCCCTCGCTTTATGTGGTCGACGCCGCGGGTGAAGTCGCGCTGAAGCCGGTGACCGTCAAATCCTACGAGAGCGGCGACGTCGTCATTTCAGGCGGTGTCAGCGAAGGCGACAAGGTCGTCACGCTCGGCGTGCAAAAGCTCGATCCGGCCCAGAAGGTCCGCATCGTCTCGTCGTTGGCGTTCTGAGATCGAACGACACGTTCCGTTATTGCTTCGCGTCGCTGGCAACGACGCCGCAGATAAATTCGGACTTGGAGAGGTGCGATGAAACACTTCAATCTTTCGGGCTGGGCGGTCGGTCATCCCGCGTTGATCCTGTTCCTGATTTTTGCGCTCGGCGCCGCCGGTCTGTTCTCCTATGAGCGGCTCGGCCGCGCCGAGGACCCGTTCTTTACCGTCAAGGTGGTGAACGTCTCGGCGATGTGGCCTGGGGCTACCGCCGAAGAAATGCAGATGCAGGTCGCCGACCCGATCGAGAAGAAGCTGCAGGAACTGCCCGGCTTCGACAAGGTGGAAACCTATTCAAAGCCCGGGTTCACGGCGATGCAGGTTTCGTTCAAGGATTCGACCTCGCCGAAGAACGTGCCCTATCTGTTTTATCTGCTGCGCAAGAAGCTGGTGGACGTGCAGGGCGAGTTGCCGTCCGGCCTGCTCGGTCCTGTCGTCAATGACGAATTCAGCGACGTCGATTCGATCCTCTATATGATGACCGGCGACGGCGCGGACTATGCGCAGTTGAAGAAGGCCGCCGAAGGCATGCGCCAGCGGCTCTTGAAAGTGCCGGGTGTCACCAAGGTCGATATCTACGGCACTCAGGACGAGAAGATCTTTGTCGAGTTCTCGCACGCCAAGCTGGCGACGCTCGGGATCACCCCGCAGGCGCTGTTCGATTCGCTGGCCAAGCAGAATAACGTCACCCCGGCCGGCACCGTCGAGACCTCCTCGCAGCGGGTGCCGTTGCGCGTCACCGGCGCGCTCGATGGCGCCAAGGCGGTCGCCGAAACCCCGGTCGAGAGCAACGGCCGGGTGTTCCGGCTCGGCGATATCGCCACCGTCAGCCATGGTTTTGAGGATCCGCCGAGCTTCGTGGTGCGCCAGAAGGGCAAGCCCGCGATCGGCATCGGCGTGGTCACCGCCCAGGGCGCCAACATCCTGGAACTCGGCAAGGACGTCGCGGCCGCGACCGCGGAATTCATCAAGGCGGTGCCGCAGGGCATCAGCGTCGAGCAGATCGCCGACCAGCCGCAGGTGGTCGAACACGCCGTTAGCGAGTTCGTGCACTCCTTCGTCGAGGCGCTCGCGATCGTGCTGTTCGTTTCCTTCGTGGCGCTGGGCTGGCGGACCGGCATCGTAGTGGCGCTGTCGGTGCCGCTGGTGCTGGCGATCGTCTTCATCGTCATGAACGGCATGTCGATGGACCTGCACCGGATCACGCTCGGCGCGCTGATCATCGCGCTTGGACTATTGGTTGATGACGCCATCATCGCGGTCGAAATGATGGTCGTGAAAATGGAACAGGGCTGGGACCGCGTGCGCGCGGCGTCGTTTGCCTGGGAATCCACCGCGTTTCCGATGCTGACGGGAACGCTGGTCACGGCCGCCGGTTTCCTGCCGATAGGCTTTGCCAATTCGGCGGTCGGCGAATATGCCGGCGGCATTTTCTGGATCGTGGCGATCGCGCTGATCGCCTCCTGGTTCGTGGCGGTGATCTTCACGCCCTATATCGGCGTCAAGCTGTTGCCCAACATCACCGTGCACCACAACCACGACCCGCATGCGGTGTATGAGACGCGGGTCTATCGCATGCTGCGCGGCATGATCCAGTGGTGCGTCGAGCATCGCATCAAGGTCGTGGTGGCGACCGTCGGTATCTTCGCATTGTCGATCGTGGCTTTTGGCCACGTCCAGCAGCAATTCTTCCCGCTCTCGGAGCGGCCGGAATTGTTCCTGCAACTGCGCCTGCCGGAAGGCAGCGCGATCGGCGTGACCGAAAAATCCGTGGAGAAGGCCGAGACCCTGTTGAAGGACGACAAGGACATCGCGACCTACACCGCCTATGTCGGCCAGGGCTCGCCGCGGTTCTGGCTCGGACTGAACCCGCAACTGCCGAACGAGGCCTTTGCCGAGATCGTGATCGTGGCCAGGGACGTCGAGGCGCGTGAGCGAATCAAGGCGCGGCTTGAGAAGGCGGTCAATGACGGCATGCTGACCGAGGCGCGGGTGCGCGTCGACCGGTTCAACTTCGGTCCGCCGGTCGGCTTCCCCGTGCAATTCCGCGTGATCGGGCCGGACACCAAGACCGTGCGCGACATCGCCTACAAGGTGCGCGACGTGGTCAAGCAGAACCCCAATGTCAGGGATCCCCAGCTCAACTGGAACGAACAGTCGCCCTATCTCAAGCTGGTGGTCGATCAGGATCGCGCCCGGGCGCTCGGCCTGACCCCGCAGGACGTGTCGCAGGCGCTGAGCATGCTGATCTCGGGTGCCCCGGTCACCACCGTGCGCGACGGCGTCGAGAAGGTCGAAGTGGTGGCCCGCGCGGTGCCGTCCGAGCGGCTCGATCTCGCCCGGGTCGGCGATCTCACCATCACCTCGCGCAACGGCGTCGCAGTGCCGCTGCAGCAGATCGCCAAAATCGAATATTCCCACGAGGAGCCGATACTCTGGCGGCGCAACCGCGACATGGCGATCACGGTGCGCGCCGACGTTGCCGACGGCGTCCAGGCGCCCGACGTGACCAACCAGATCTGGCCGAAATTGCAGCAGATCCGCGACAGCCTCGAGCCGGCCTACCGGATCGAAATGGGCGGCGCGATCGAGGAATCCGCCAAGGGCAATGCCTCGATCTTCATCCTGTTTCCGTTGATGGTCATCGTCATGCTGACCCTGTTGATGATCCAGTTGCAGAGTTTTTCGCGCCTGCTGCTGGTGTTCCTCACCGCACCGCTCGGCATCATCGGGGCGTCGCTGGGCCTCAATGTCGCCAACCAGCCGTTCGGCTTCGTGGCGCTGCTCGGGCTGATCGCGCTGGCCGGCATGATCATGCGCAACGCGGTGATCCTGGTCGACCAGATCGAGACCGACGTTTCGCATGGCCTGACCCGCAAGGAAGCCATCGTCGAGGCCACCGTCCGGCGCGCCCGCCCGGTGGTGCTGACGGCGCTCGCCGCCATCCTGGCGATGATCCCGCTGTCGCGTTCGGCGTTCTGGGGTCCGATGGCGATCACCATCATGGGCGGCTTGTTTGTTGCAACCTTCCTGACCTTGCTGTACCTGCCGGGCCTCTACGCGCTCTGGTTCCGCAACAGCCTCGAGGAAAGCGGCCCGGGCGAGCATGTCGATCTTGCGCCGCAACACCACCCACAGCCCGCAATTCCGCTTGCTGAGGCCGCAGAATAATTCAACATTGGCAATTGATATGGCGCTGATTTCTGAACATGTCGAAACCGACACACGGGAACGGATTCTCGTGGTGGCCGAACGTCTGTTCCGACAGATCGGCTACCAGAAGACCACCGTCGCCGACATCGCCAAGGAACTGCGCATGAGCCCGGCGAATGTGTATCGCTTCTTCGATTCGAAGAAGGCGATCCACGAGGGCGTCGCGCGCGTGCTGATGGGCGGGGTCGAGGATGCGGCGCAGGTGATCGCGGCCGGGCGCGGACCGGCGGCGTCAAAGCTGCGCGAGCTCGTGACCACCATCCATCGCATGAACAGCGAACGCTATGTCGGCGATTCCAAGCTGCACGAGATGGTCGAGATCGCGATGGAAGAGAGCTGGGAAGTCTGCGTCTCCCATATGGAGATGATTGCCCAGACCATCGGCGGCGTGATTGCCGAGGGCACCGCATCCGGCGAATTCGAAGTCGCCGACGTGCCGACGGCGGCGATGTGCGCCTGCACCGCGATGATGCGGTTTTTCCATCCGCAGATGATCGCCCAATGCGCCAACAAGCCGGGCCCGTCGATCGACCAGATGATCGACTTTGTGCTGGCAGGACTTTCGCCGCGTGCTAAAACCGCCGGCAAATAGCCCGGCATTCTTTATGACTGCATGATGCCGTAGGGTGGGCAAAGGCGCGTAAGCGCCGTGCCCACCATTTTTGCTTCAATAAACCGGTGGGCACGCTACGCTTTGTCCACCCTACGTTAGTATCGACAAAGGAAGCATCGGAATGGACGCCAAGAGCCCGCGAGATCTGCACTACTACGAACCAGCCAACGGCCACGGCCTCAAGCACGATCCCTTCAACGCCATCATCGCGCCGCGCCCGATCGGCTGGATCTCCTCGCGGGACGCCAAGGGTCACGTCAATCTGGCGCCCTACAGTTTCTTCAACGGCTTCAATTACACCCCGCCGATCATCGGCTTTTCCTCGACCGCCTGGAAGGACAGCGTCCAGAACATCCAGGATACCGGCGAGTTCGTCTGGAATCTCGCGACCATGGACCTCGCCAAGCATATGAATGCGACGGCGGCGCATGTCGCCCGCGACGTCAACGAGTTCGAGATCGCCGGCCTCACGATGGCTCCCGGCAAGCTCGTGGGCGTACCGCGCGTCGCCGAAAGCCCGGTGTCGTTCGAATGCAAGCTGACCCAGATCATCCAGTTGCAGGGCGCCGACGGCAACAAGGTGCAGGGCTGGCTGACGCTCGGCGAGGTCGTCGCCGTCCATATCGACAAGGCCCTGATCAAGGACGGTGTCTACCAGACCGCGCTGGCCTGACCCATCGTCCGCGCCGGCCGCCGCGGCGATTATTTTGAGATCAAGCCCGACGCCATGTTCGAAATGGTAAGGCCGGATTAACGCTTCCTTCTCTCTCTGCTGCGGCAGGGCTATCGCAAGTGGATTGAGCCGCAAGTTGGTGCGGTCGTGGCCTTGCCACAAACTCTCTCCGGGTCGTCCGTGCGAACGCAGGGACCCATACGCCGTGTCCTCTCGTTTCGGCAGTGGAGTGGATGCCTTTTGATACAGCCCATGCCCGGGGTTATGGGTCCCTGCGTTCGCAGGGACGACTAGTTGGCGGCGGTTTCGCCGGAACCGACACGCCTTTTCACCGTTATCAATTCCGCTCTGCCCTCGATCAATTTCAGTTCATTTTCGACACGAAATGCCGCCTCAATCTTTATGCTTTCGGCTAAAGTAGAGTGATCTTTCGGCATATGCGGACGTTAGAATCTCGCAGCTGCCCGCCCCCGAGGAGATCGCCATGAGCTTTCGCCGCGACTTCATCACCAAGCCGATCTTCTCCTTTGCCCGCGGCGTATTGCCGTCGATGTCCGACACCGAGCGGGAGGCGCTGGAGGCCGGCGACGTCTGGTGGGACGCCGATCTCTTCACCGGCGACCCCGATTGGTCGAAACTGCTGGCCAATGCGCCGGCGACCCTGACCGACGAGGAAACCGCCTTCCTGCACGGCCCGGTCGACGAGCTCTGCGCGATGCTCGATGAGTGGAAGATCAATTGGGAATGGCGCGACCTGCCGCCGGAAGTCTGGGACTTCGTCAAGCAGAAGAAGTTCTTCGGCATGATCATCCCGAAGGAACATGGCGGGCTCGGCTTTTCGCCTTACGCGCATTCGGAAGTGGTGCGCAAGATTTCCTCGCGCTCGCTGACCGCCGCGGTCACCGTGATGGTGCCGAACTCGCTGGGGCCCGGCGAGCTTTTGATGCGCTTCGGAACTAAACAGCAGCAGGACCAATGGCTGCCGCGCCTGGCCTCCGGCCAGGATATTCCGTGCTTCGGGTTGACCAGTCCGGAGGCGGGCTCCGACGCCGCGTCGATGATCGACACCGGCATCATCTGCAAGGGCACGTTCGAGGGCCGCGAGGTGCTGGGTCTGCGTCTCAACTGGCACAAGCGTTACATCACGCTGGGGCCGGTCGCGACGCTGCTGGGTCTCGCCTTCAAGGCCTACGACCCCGATCATCTGGTCGGCAGCGAGAAAGAGCTCGGCATTACGGTTGCGCTGATCCCGACCCATCTGCCCGGCGTCTCGATCGGCCGCAGGCATTTGCCGGCGATGCAGGTGTTCCAGAACGGGCCGAACTGGGGCCGCGATGTCTTTATCCCGATGGACTACATCATCGGCGGCCAGGAGCGCCTCGGCCAGGGCTGGAAAATGCTGATGACGGCGCTGGCCGCCGGGCGCGGGATTTCGCTGCCGTCGCTGTCGGCGGCGGGGGCAGCGTATGCCGCGCGCACCACCGGCGCCTACGCGCGGATCCGCGAGCAGTTCAACGTGCCGATCGGAAAGTTCGAAGGCATCGAGGAGCCGCTGGCGCGGATCGCCGGCACCGCGTACCTGCTCGACGCGGCGCGGCGGCTGACCTGTGCTGCGCTCAACCAGGGCCGCCATCCCGCGGTGATTTCCGGCATCATGAAGCTGCACGCCACCGAGCGGATGCGGATCGCGATCGACGACGCCATGGACATCCACGGCGGCAAGGCGGTGATCGACGGCCCGCAGAATTACATGGGCGGTCTTTATCGCTCGGTGCCGGTCGGCATCACGGTCGAGGGCGCCAACATCCTGACCCGCAATCTGATCGTGTTCGGGCAGGGCGCGGTCCGCGCCCATCCCTATCTGCTGGAGGAGATGAACGCGCTCGGTGAGCCCGACCACGCCAAGGGGCTGGATGCCTTCGACAAGACGCTCTGGAAACATGTCGGCCACAGCATCGCCACGCTGTTCCGGGCCTGGGGCCGAAGCTGGAGCGGCGGCGTATTTATCACCGTGCCCGACGCCGGCGATGCCACGCCGTTCTATCGCCAGCTCTCGCGCTATTCCTCGGCGTTCGCGCTGTGCGCCGACATGGCGCTGCTGACGCTCGGCGGTGCGCTCAAGCGCAAGGAAATGCTGTCGGCGCGGTTCGGCGATATTCTGTCGGAGCTGTATTTATTGTCGGCGGCGCTCAAGCGCTGGCAGGACGAAGGCCGTCAACAGGCCGATTTCGCAGCCCTTGAATGGTGCATGGCGAGCGGCTTCAAAACCATCGAAATGCGGTTCGCCGAAATCCTGGCGAATATGCCCAACCGCTTTGTCGGCATCTTGTTGAAATTCCTGATCCAGCCGTTCGGCGCCCGCGTGCTCGGTCCCTCCGACCGCGTGACCCATCAATGTGCGCAGTTGGTGCTGGAACCGTCGGCCGCGCGTGACCGGTTGACGCCGGATTTGTCACAGGTCGATGACGATGGTGGCGTCGCGCGGCTGGAAAAGGCGTTTTTGTTGGTCACGGCCGCAGAGGATATCGCCAGGAAGATGCGCGCGGCGCACCTGCATGACTGGCAGGAAGCCGTGAAGCAGGGCGTCATCACGCAGGCCGAGGGTGAAAAGCTCGCCGCCGCGCATGACGCGGTGGCAAAAGTGGTCGAGGTCGACGACTTCGCGCCGGAGGCGATTTCGCCGATTTACAAAAAGCCGGCCGACGTGCATTCATTTTTCCAGGAGCTTGGTGAGCAGAGGGCGGCGAGCTGATGGCGCGACCGGTTTTCATTGTCGACGGCAGCCGCACGCCGTTCCTCAAGGCACGCTCCGGGCCGGGCCCGTTCACTCCGGTCGATCTCGCCGTGCAATGCGGCCGGCCGCTATTGGCCCGACAACCCTTCGCGCCCACCGCGTTCGATCAGGTCATTCTCGGCTGCGTCAATGTGATCGCCGACGAGATGAACCCGGCCCGGGTCGCCGCCTTGCGGCTCGGCATGGGCGAGGCGATGGTGGCGTTCACGGTGCAGATCAATTGCGGCTCCGGCATGCAATCGATCGACACGGCTTATCGCACCATCCGCGAAGGCCACTCCAATCTGATCCTGGCCGGCGGCGCCGAGGCGCTGAGCTACGCGCCGCTGGTCTGGCCGCAGCAGGGCGTGCGCTGGTTCGCGGGGCTCGCCGGCGCCAGGGGCATCGGCGCCAAGATCATGGCGGCGTTGAAGGCGCGCCCCAGCTATTTCAAGCCGATCATCGGCCTCGAACGCGGGCTGACCGATCCGATCACCGAACTCAACATGGGCCAGACCGCCGAAGTGGTCGGGCATCTCTTCGGCATCACGCGGGCGCAATCGGATGCCTATGCGGTCGAAAGCCACAAGCGGCTCGCCAACGCCCAGTCTCAGGGCTGGCTGAAGGGCGAGGTCGAAACCGCGTTCGCGCGCGACGGCAAGTTCTACGACCATGACGACGGCGTACGGCCGGACTCCTCGTCCGAGAGCCTGGCCAAACTGAAGCCGGTGTTCGAACGTCCGTGGGGCCAGGTCACCGCCGGCAATTCCTCGCAGATCACCGACGGCGCGTCCTGGGTGATCCTGGCGTCGGAAGACGCGGTGGCCAAACATGGCCTGACGCCGAAAGCCGTGATCCTCGACAGCCAATGGTCGGCGCTCGATCCCTCGATCATGGGCCTTGGCCCGGTGCTGTCGGCGACCGCGATGTTGAAGCGCAACAACCTGACCTTGCAGGACATCGAGACCTGGGAATTGAACGAGGCGTTTGCCACCCAGGTGCTGGGTTGCCTCGCGGCCTGGAACGACGAGAAATTCTGCCGCGAGATTCTGGGCCTTGAGGCTGCCGCCGGCGAGATCGACCGGGCCAAACTCAATGTCGATGGCGGCGCGATCAGCCTCGGTCATCCCGTCGGCTGCAGCGGCAACCGCATCGTGCTGCATCTCGTCAACGCGATGAAGCGGCTCGGCACCAGGCGCGGCGTCGCCACCGAATGCATCGGCGGCGGGCAGGGCGGCGCCATGTTGATCGAAGCAGTATAGGGAACGTCATGGACTCACGGATCATGGATGTTCTCGGCGACCGGGTGCTCGAACTAGGGCCGAAACCCGACGCGAGCAGCCCGTATCGAAATTTCAAGCTGACCCGCGATGCCGATGGCCTTGCCTGGCTGCTGTTCGACCGCGAAGGCGCCAGCGCCAATACGCTCTCGGCGGATATGATCGAGGAGCTCGACAAGATTCTGACCGAGCTGGAAAGCACGCGGCCCGCCGGTCTCGTGATCCGCTCCGCCAAGACATCCGGCTTCATCGCCGGCGCCGACGTCAATGAATTTCGTGGCGCGACCGATGCGCACGCGGTCGAGACCGCGATCGGCCGGGCCCATGCGGTGATCGACCGGCTCGAGGCCTTGCGGATTCCGACGGTGTCGGTGATCCATGGCTTCTGCCTTGGCGGCGGCCTCGAAGTCGCGCTGGCCTGCCAGTCGCGCATCGCGATCTCAGGCGCGCGCTTTGGCTTTCCGGAAGTGATGCTCGGCCTGCATCCGGGATTGGGCGGCACCGCGCGGTTCACGCGGCTGGTCAATCCGATGCAGGCGATGACCTTGATGCTGACCGGCAAGACCATCGACGCCCGCAAGGCCAAAGCGCTCGGGCTGGTTGATGCGGTGACCGAGGAGCGGCATGTCCGCAACGCCGTCAAGGACGCGGTGTTCGGCCGCCTGAAGCGCGCGCGGCCCGGAGTTCTCAACGAGATCCTGAATTCCGCGCCGCTGCGCGGCTTGCTCGGTTGGCGGATGCGCTCGGAGGCCGGCAAGGCCGCGCCGCGCGAGCATTATCCGGCGCCCTACGCGCTGATCGATCTCTGGGAAAAGCACGGCGGCGACAGGGCCGCGATGCTGGCGGCGGAAAAGACCTCGTTCGCCAATCTGATGGTGACGCCGGCGGCGCAGAACCTGATCCGGGTGTTTTTCCTGCGCGAGCAGATGAAGAAGCTCGCAGGCAGCGGCAACACCATCAACCACGTTCACGTCATCGGCGCCGGCGCGATGGGCGGCGACATCGCGGCGTGGTGCGCCAACCAGGACATGCATGTCACGCTCGCCGATATGAAGCCGGAGCCGATCGCCGGCGCGATCAAGCGCGCGTCGGATCTGTTCGGCAAGATCATGCACAAGCGCACTGATGTTCGCGACGCGCTGGATAGACTAGTGCCCGATCTCGATGGCGAGGGCGTGCGCAACGCCGATCTGATCATCGAAGCGGTGCCGGAAAAGCTCGACCTCAAGCAGAAGGTCTATGCCGGGCTCGAGCCGAACATGAAGCCGGGCGCGATCCTGGCCACCAACACGTCGAGCATTCCGCTGCAGGATTTGCGCGCGACCTTG
>Ga0302308_10004185_pt1 | contig 11389 bp, 11 predicted proteins | sample III_Palsa_E3_3_FD_200531 | JGI IMG/M metagenome (GOLD analysis project Ga0302308, IMG submission 200531) | Peat permafrost microbial communities from Stordalen Mire near Abisko, Sweden - III_Palsa_E3_3 | ecosystem: Environmental > Terrestrial > Soil > Palsa > Peat permafrost | place: Sweden... | reverse complement strand
GATCCAGCCCATATTGTTCGAGATACTTTGCCCACTGCGTAAGCTGCGGCCACCACGGTTTAATGAAGTCGGTGTTCCCATCAATCTGTGAAACTGCATCGGCAAGAATCAGCATGTTGCCGCTCTATTCAACAGCCATGGTCTCGCCGCCGTTGTCCCGGCCAAACGCAAGGGGATATGTTCCGAGATCGTGTGGGGCATTGGGAAACTTCCAGTGATCGGACGCCGAGTAACTCAGAATTGGAACCAGCGAGGCCTTTGCCAGCGAAGGGCTTAGAAGCAACCAGACAGGGTCCATCGGAAAGATCACATCGACGGTCGCAATATCGCCGTTGCTGGTGTTCTCTTTCGTGAACAGAAGCGGTTGTTTGTTCGTGTCCGCAGCCAGTCCGTTAGCCGCAACGCATTCACGATAAGAGAGCGCCACGATCTTCGCATACTTCTCACCGCCCACCTTGGTCAGATCGGCCATCAACTCCCGATCGAAGCTCTCGCTACGTCCAAGAATCTGCGGATACTCTGTCGAAGCCTTCTGTAACAGTTCGCCAATGCTCATTCCATTGCGCGCCCAGTAAGGAAGCAGCTTCTCGCCGAAGTACTTGATGGCATAGACCTCATCGTAGGCAACGATCACCTGTCGCTGCACAGTCTTTGCTCCCACCTCACCTATATCGAAGGCATAAGCCATCACCGGCTGAATCGTCGCGGGACTTTGACTCTCTGTCGCTGCTGGTTGCGATAACCCACCTGTCTCCTGAAAGCTCGATTCCAGAGCGTCATTCAAGCCGATCATGGATGTCGATTCCGCGGCAAGTGCCGCGGCATAGGCATAGCCCCAATTGATCCGGTGATCATCGCCGCTCGAACCGAGCACCGGCTGCTCCGTCGTGCCCACTCGCAGAGTGGTCAGTTCGCCTGCGGTCTCTTTCTTCCACGCCACCACCTCATCGGGCTTGTTTACCGCAAGCTGTGAGCTGGTGCTGTCATACAACTCAATCTTGTGTTTCCTTCCATCTGTGGAGCGCACGTCCCAGGTGATGTAACTTAGCGGCCATGAGTAAACATCCAGATCGCTCGGCAGCGCGGGCTCCAGGAACGTAAGCGATACATGCACGCCGGCCTCTTCAAACTCATAGAGACTCCGTGTCGGCGTCACCTCAAGCGATGTCTGCTTCATCGCCGGCAACGCGGAAGGCGACGTCCCCATCAGACGATATGTATGTCCATCGATCCGAATCAGGCTAATCAGCGGCTGTTCGCGACGAGTCCAGTGGTGCGTTGTGGCGTCGGTTAGGCGATCCGCCGGCGACCAGATGCTTAGAAAGGGATCGAAGGTTACAAGAGGAACAGCTGGCGGACGAAACTCCAGCTTATCTGCTGCTTGCAGCCTGTGTGTCTGCACCAGCAACAATAGAAGGGCAACAACCGTTATCCATCGAACGTTCTTTTTGCAATCGGTTACTTCAATGTCCCGCACAATGCCGTCAAGCTCTTTCACAATCCGCTCCCTTAAGTTCTCCCTTCATAGTATTCCGGACCTCACTAGGTTCCACCATGACGTTCCAGAGTCGACAATGCCTAGAGGATGGCATGCGCCACTAGATAAATAGAAATAGTGCTTCTCTTGGGTCCAATGCTCCGCCACTACTGATAGACCTTGGGATACAAGTCCACCACGAAGTCCAATGTTCTGAGAACTTTAACTCCCAAAAATCGGGGAGGGGTAGGGATGGGGGTATCAATCGTGGAACGCCCCGCAAATTCCTCAAACATTCTTGTTGCAATAACGGTGCAATTGCATGAAGTCGTCACTCTGGATGCAGGCGAGACCCAACGCCTGCCCTCTAAGGAGAGACGATGCAGCCCACATCTCAGATCACCTCCAACTGGCGAGAGCCGCTCACCGCGTCCCTCTACTCCACCGGCGTATCGTTGCACAGTCACACCAGCCTCTCGGAAGAGACTCTCAGCTTCATCCAGGCCATGGGCATGCGTTTCCCCGGTGTCGCCCTCCTGCAGCGCCACTACGAAAAACTCTGTCTCCAGCGTTACAACCTCAAGCTCGACTTCCATCGCGCCAACTGGCGTCCGCCGTTGCAGCCGCGCATGGCCTATGAGCTCGAAGCCGGCCAGATCCAGAACCTCGGCCTCTACCCACTTGTCTCCATCACCGATCACGACACCATCGAAGGCACGTTGCTCCTCCGCGCTGTCCCGTCTTCGCGCCACATCCCCATGTCGGTTGAGTGGTCCGCACCCTACGGTCAGACCGAGTTCCACCTCGGCATCCACAATCTTCCCTCCGGCGATGGCGTTGCGTGGATGCAGCGTTTCGCCGCCTTCACCGCCGCGCCACGCAGCTCCGACCGGGATGCGCAACTCATCATGCTCCTCCGCGAGCTCCACGAGCAGCCGCAGGTTCTCATCGTCCTCAACCACCCCATCTGGGACCTCCACAAGGTCGGCGAATCCGTCCACCTCGCCGAGCTTCGCCGCTTTCTCTCCGAAGCTCGCAGCTGCGTTCACGCGCTCGAGCTCAACGGCCTCCGTCATGCGCAGGAGAATCGCGCAGTCGGTCGTCTCGCCCGCGAAACCAACCATCTCCTCATCTCCGGCGGCGATCGCCACGGCCTCGAACCCAACGCCAACCTCAACCTAACCTGCGCCACCAACTTCACCGACTTCGTCGAAGAGATTCGTATCGATCGTCGCTCCCACATCCACTTCATGGATCAGTATCGCCAGCGCTGGGAGCAGCGCATCCTGCAATCCACCCTCAACGCCGTCACCGACTTCCCGCAGTTCATGCCCGGCTGGCAGCGTTGGGACGATCGCGTCTACCACCCCGATCCCCGCGGAGAGATGCGCCAGCTAAGCCAGCTCTGGGTCCACGGCAAACCTCCCGCCGCCGTAGCCGCCGCCATCTCCATCGTCCGCCTCGGCAACGTCCGCGGCGTTGCCGCCCCCCTCAGCCTCGCCTTCCCCGGAGTCAACGAACTGGAACAGGAGCTCGAATGGGTTTAGCCAATCATCACCTCAAGCAGCCTCAGGCCGTAGAGTCCATCGTCAAGTTCTCAAAGGTCGCCGCCCTGCACCTGATCCCCAGAGCAACCGCCATCCTCTTGCTCTGGCGATAACATCTATCGCTCGTTCTTGATGTCGCTGGTTCTTATTTCTGAGATAAGCCTGGGCTTTAGCCCAGGCATTAAACCCACCACGACTGTGCTTTAGCCCCTGAGGCTTGCCTTCTTATCCAGCGGCACTCACCCTATTATTTGCTAGCCGCCGCTTCCCGAATATCAATGTGTTCATTCGTAAACGGGCGCTTGAAGAACGTAGTCCAGAAGTAATTGATCGCGTACCGTCCCGCCATCGTCAACATTCCTTCCTTCTTCAAACGCCTCGCCGACGAAAACATCTTCAGCCCAAACGTAAACCGCACCTCACCTACTACATTCAACCGCCGCGCAATGTCCGTGTCTTCACCATAGAACGTGATCGCCGTATCGAACCCACCGATAGCCTCCAGCGCCCAGCGGCTGGTTACAAAGTTCCCACCCTGCACCATCGACCCCACACGCAGCACATAGCGGTTCAACGCATAAGTTCCAAATGCAAGCAGATAAAACGCCCGTACAGACGCCCGCTGCCTCGCCGCAAGGTCGTAATAAACTACCGGCCCCGAAAGCGCCGCCAACTTACTCTCTCCCTCAAACGCTTCGAGCACCATCGCAACCCAACCCGGCGTCAATCGCGAATCGGAATCGACATTCGCAATCAACTCACCTGTACTGGCCGCAAACCCCGCCTGCCGCGCAAACGTCAGCCCCTTGCGCATCTCATCGACCACAGCCACACCGGGATAGCGCAATGCCACCTCGCGCGTTCCATCGGTGCTCGCGTTATTGACCACAATGATCTCGGTCAACGCCGGATCAAGCGAACGAGTCTGTTCCAGAATCGATTCCAGGCAAGCCGGTAGATAGGCTTCTTCGTTGTACGCGGGAACAACAAAGCTCAATCTCATTCGTTCAGGCTAGCGAAGTCATGTTGCTGGCAGTTGAATTTCGGGAGTATCTTCGCAGCTTCCTCTCAAAGCCTACCGAGACTCCCAGTTGATCGTGTCCTCGATACCCTGTTCCTTGGACATCTTCGGTGACCATTGAATCAACCGCTCTGCCTTCGAATTATCGGCCACAAAAAACTTCTGATCGCTCTGCCGCCAAGGCAGATGCTTATAATTCAGCTTGATCCCCAACCGCTTCTCTAGGAACAGCAACAATTCCAACAGCGACATGCTGTTCTCAATACCGCCACCGATATTGAACGCCTGCCCCCGCGCTTCCTTGATGTGTTCAAACGCCGAAACATAAGCATTCACCGCATCGGAAACATGCAGCAGATCGCGAACCTGTTTACCATCACCCGAAACCGTAAACGCCGCGCGGTCTGGATGCTGCTTTGACTCAATCGCCTGCCGGCAGAACCAGCCAACCCAACCCTGATCATAGGTGGCAAACTGCCGTCCCCCATAGATCGTCGAATGCCGAAACACGACCGTATTCAAACCGAACCCACGCGCATAATCCAGCATGTACTGGTCCGCCGCGCCCTTGCTGCAACCGTAAGGCGTGTGGAACTCGATCGCTACCGATTCATCGACACCCTTCTGCGCGCTCCGTGGCTGATAGCGTGTCTCCGCCTCCACCAAATCCAAATGATCGAGATTTCCATAAACCTTGTTCGACGACGCATAGATAATCGTTGTCTTCGGCGTGTATTGCCGCACAGCCTCCAACACGTTGATCGACCCAAGAACATTGATCTCAAAGTCACGTCGTGGGCTCTGCATAGAGGTCGTCATTGCGACCTGTCCGGCAAGATGAAAGATCACATCCGGCTTCACATTCTTTACCGTCTGCTCCACATCGAACGCATTGCGCACATCGCCGTGGATAAAGTTCTCCATACCCAGCGACCGCAGCCACGCAAGGTTCTCTGAGGCTCCATGCCGTGCAAGCGAATCAAATACCGTGACACTTTCACCCTTGCCCAGCAGGCTCGCTGCAAGGTTGGATCCCACAAAGCCCGCGCCTCCAGTAATCAGTGCATTCATCGATACTTCTCCGGTTCTGTAACAGTAAGTTCAGGAAAGCTGGCGCGCGCCAGTTGCCACACCGCATAAGCCAGGTTGATCTTCGGCCGCCAGCCGATGCTTTGGATGCGAGAGATATCGGCAACCAGACCATTGGGTTCAAAGCGATGAAAAGGCCGCGCGTTCAACTGTATCTTCACATCAAGATCAAGTTGCCGCACAACCGAGGTCACAATCCGTCCCAGCGAAACAGACAAACCGCTGCCGACATTGAAGATGTCCCGGCTCTGCTGTTCACCCTCCTCTAAGATTAGGCCGATCGCCTCAGCAACATCTTCCACCGCGCAGAAGTCACGCAATTGCGTACCGGCCGACATTGCAAACGGCTTGCCTTCCATCGCCGCTTTCAGCAACGAGGGAAAAAGTCTGTCCCCTCCGTCATGAACGCCAGTGAAAGAAAATGGCCGAATGATCGTCAGATGACGGCCGAGACTCTCGGCGCCGGCTCGCAGGAGGCAGTCCGCCGCCGCCTTGCTCGCGCCATACGGATGCAGCGTATTGATCGGGTCACCCTCGCGGCAGGGACGCTCTTGCGAGCCATAGACGAGACCAGTGCTGATATTGATGAAATGGCAACCATCGATCTCGCACGAGACGCGGAACAGATCAAGCGTGGCTGCAACGTTGACGGAGACGAAATCGAAATAGCTGAACTTTGACGGACGAACTCCGCTGGCCGCGCAGTGAATAATGGCATTGGGCCGGAACCCAGCGACAGCCGCAGTAAGACGTGGCGAGTCCGATAGGTCGACCTGCTCCAACTTGACATTCGGAAGCGTGGCAAAAAGCTCGCGATCAAGCGTCCGCATCACGATAAGAAATCGCGTCTCCGGATGCCGCACGGCGAGGTGCTGCACAACGTTATAGCCAAGTGTGCCGGAGGCTCCGGTGACAAGGACGCGCTCTAAGTGTGGTTTCAGCATTAGGAAGTAGTCTACTTGCTCACTGGACTCCGGCCAAATACAAAAGGCTCACCATTTGGCGAGCCTTTTGTATTTGAGCTTGTCACAACCTACATCTCTTTGACGCCATCGACGAACGCCTTCAGCTTCCGCGACCGGCTAGGATGACGCAGCTTGCGGAGAGCCTTCGCCTCTATCTGGCGAATGCGCTCGCGTGTCACCTGGAAGCTCTGTCCGACCTCTTCCAGCGTGTGCTCGCTACCGTCTTCGAGACCGAAGCGCATCTTGATCACGCGCTCTTCCCGCGGCGTAAGCGTCCGCAGAACCTGCGACGTGTACTCCTTCAGGTTGACCGAAATCACCGCATCAGACGGGCTCACAGCCATGCGGTCTTCGATGAAGTCTCCAAGATGCGAGTCTTCCTCTTCACCGATTGGCGTCTCCAGCGAGATAGGCTCCTGCGCGATCTTCAGCACCTTGCGGACCTTCGCAACCGGAATATCCATACGCTTGGCAATCTCTTCCGAGCTCGCCTCACGCCCAAGCTCCTGCACCAGTTGACGCGAGGTGCGGATGAGCTTGTTGATCGTCTCGATCATGTGCACCGGGATACGGATCGTGCGAGCCTGGTCGGCGATAGCGCGCGTAATGGCCTGACGAATCCACCACGTCGCATACGTCGAGAACTTGTATCCACGCCGGTACTCGAACTTGTCCACAGCCTTCATCAGGCCGATGTTGCCTTCCTGGATCAGGTCGAGGAACTGTAGTCCACGGTTTGTGTACTTCTTCGCAATCGAAACCACGAGACGAAGGTTAGCCTCGATCAGCTCGCGCTTCGCGCGCTCGGCATCCATATCGCCCTGGATCATCTCGCGCTGTGTGCGCTTCAAATCTTCCAGCGAAATCCCCGAGTCAGCCTCAACGCGTTCAAGATCCACGCGGCAATTCTTCTGCTGCCGCTTGTACTCTTTCTTCAACTCTTCCGAGCGTGAAGCCTCGTACTTGTGATCCAGCGACTTGATCTGACGCTCAAGCGTACGCATCGAGTCAACAGTCTTGTTGACCTTGTCGAGCAGCCGCTTCTTCTCGCCATTGGTGTACTTCAACTCGCGGATGATGCGGTTCACAAACACATGTTCGCGGCCCATCAACCACCGGGCCTTGCGCTTGTCCTTGTCCTTAGCCTTCGCGTCCTTGCCGTGCGGCTCGTTAACGCGTGCCAGGTGATCGGCAGCCTTCTTCTGGTGCTTGATCAGCTCGTCCACCTTCGCAACAGTCTGCTTCACGCGCGCAGCCAGAATCTCCTCGGTGAGCTCTTCTTCATCGAAGACCACAACTTCCTTGATGTTCCGCACACCGCGCTTCAGATCTTCGCCCAGGCCTACGATCTCGCGGATCACAATCGGCGAGCGAGAGATGGCCTTCATTACACGCAACTGTCCGCGCTCAATCCGCTTGGCGATTTCAACTTCGCCTTCACGCGTAAGCAGCGGCACAGTTCCCATCTCACGCAGGTACATGCGGACAGGGTCGTTGGTCTTCTCAAGCGTTCCGGGCGAGAGATCCAGCTCAACGTCATCGCCATCTTCGCCGGACTCATTGTCGCCATCTTCGGCGGCGCGCTCGGCGGATGCCCGGCGGCCTTCGCCGGACATCACTTCAATGCCCTGCGTGTTGATGGTGGTCATCAGATCATCGAGCTCGTCAGGCGAGGTAATGTCGCCCGGCAGCAGGTCATTGACCTCACCATAGGTGAGATAACCCTTCTCCTTGCCGGTGTCGATGATGCGGTCTACGTCTTCTTCGTACTTATCGATATCTTCAGCCACTGGGGCGCTCCTGGGATGCTTCTCGCGCGGCTAGGCGCGAGATAATATTTCGCGGGATTTCTTCGCAACGAAACCTCGTCGCGGAGCACTCCCTTAGTTGTGACGGATCGCTGGAGCACGGGGGTTGCGGTCAAGGCCGCGGGCGCGGGCGGAAGCAACATATGACTCACGTCAGGGAAGGCTTCGGCAACTCGAAGGCGCACGTCTCCAGCGACATTCAGTGTACCACTAGATAAGACGCGTTTTGCAGAAAATCGATTCAAATCCCCGGCAAAAGTCCGGTTAGAACAGCCAGGGATTGATCAGACTGACAGGCAAACCCTTCATATCAGCCGTGTTGCGAGTCACCAGCGTCAAGCCGTGGACAATCGCCGTCGCCGCCAGCAGCGTGTCCACCACAGGCCGCGAACGGTCCGCGGAAAGCCTGCCCCACAGCTTCGCAATTTCGGCTTCAACATTCAAAATGCGATCGGTAAATGTTGCTTCCAGTTTGTCTATAAAGAGAGCGTATTTCCGGGCCCCTGCAACATCCTTGGCCTGTTTGCGGATGACACCCCTTCGCAGCTCCCCGATCGTTAATACGCTAAGGAAAAGAGACGACTCAGGCACTGACGCCATGAAGGCTGTCACGCGCGGATTCGGCTGATTTCGCGGCATCTCCGATACGACATTTGTATCGAGCAGATATTCGATCATGCCACTCCCGTTTCATCCTCGAAGGGATCGAAATCGCGTTCAGGGGCATAGTCGCGCGTGACGTCAAGATCGCCCAATCTTGGGCCATTCAACAGAAAGTCCCTCAAATTAGGCTTCGGCTCAGAGTGGGTCAGCTTGCGGTACTCCTCAATCGAAACCACCACCGCCCGCTCCGTCCCATGCCGCGTAATAATCTGGGGGCCCTTCGTATGAGCGTCTTCGATAACCTCGCTCAAATGCGTCTTGGCGCTTTGCAACTGCCAGGTAGCCATCTCCGCCTCCGGTTTAACCATAATTATGGTCGTTTCAACTATAAGTATAGTCGAAACTTGCCTCAGGCGTTAGAAACACCGGAAAAGTCGAACATCGGCGCCGCCTCCCGCAATGGTTCACCCTCCACGCCATCCTGGCACCGCGGACAACACCGCCCCTTGATGTCCATCCCGTTACAACCATAATCATTACCGCACTTAGAGCACCGCAAGTGGTAGATTGTCTGGCCGTCACGGTTCGTCGACCGCGCCCCCGTAGCCGCAATCACGACCTGCCCATTAGGGTTACGAAACCCAGGAGCCGTAGTCCGCGCAAAAGTATTGCTGGCGGAAGCTCTTCCGCGACCAGTCGGCGGCGTCAGCTTCATTGAGGCGCATCCAGCGGCTTGGCAAAGATCAGGTCCGAGCATTCCTGCACTCCAACCTTAAACACCCGCGTCCCAACCACCACAAATCCGTTGCGCCGATAGAACCCAATCGCCCGCTCGTTATCCCCATGGGTCCCGAGCAGCAGCCTCTTGCAGCCCATCTCCCGCGCATCGGCTACAGCCGCATCCATCAGCGCCTGCGCCGCCCGCACACCAGGCCTGTCCACAACCTCCGTTTTAGACGAGCGAAACCGCGAGAACAAATAGATCCGCTTCAGCTCAACGTCAGTAGCAGCGGTCTCAATCGTAGGCAGCTCAGGCGCAGTCAGCATCGCATAGCCCACTGGCGCATCGATCCCAGCCACAGCCATCGTAATCCGCGTCGTAGGCAGTGCCAGGTAAGCAGCATAGGCCTCCGGCGTATGGTTCTTCGCGCAGTGGGCGATGATGTCCGCCCCCGGCAGCATCCACGTAAATGCCTCAAGAAAGGTAGCTGCGCCCACCAGCGCCAACGCCGCAGCATCGGCCGGCGTCGCTGGCCGCAGGGTTACCGCTTCGCTCGCAGGCTCAAGCGGGGATGCATCAGACTTCGCAGGATCATTGGACATTGGATTTGGGATATGGCACTCTCAATCGTTTCGTAGAGTTCCATGATATCCAAGGTCGTGGTGAGCATAGCTTGGAGAGGAGGCTTAAGATCGCGGTGCAATCCGAAGTCCAGCAGAAAGACGCAGCGTACGCGCGACTTGCGGAGGAATACTCGCGCGATGCGAGCGTCCCGCAGGCGCTGCGCAAACTTGCAGACGACCCTCGAGTAACCGTCCGCCGTGGCGGCGCTCCCGCGCGCGATGGCAAGTGCGTCGTCTACTGGATGCAGCGCGCGCAGCGTGGCTGCGACAATCATGCGCTCGATAAGGCCATTGCCGTCGCCAACACACTTGGCCTTCCCTGCGTGGCGTACTTCGCCGCCATCAGCAACTTTCCGCACGCCAACCTGCGGCACTATGCGTTCCTCAACCAGGGCCTTCCGGACATCGAAGAAGATTGCGCCGAACGTGGCATCGGCTTCGTCATGCGACGCGCCCCACACGAAGACCACGAGCGCTTCTTCGCGGACGCCAAAGCCGCAATGGTCATCGGCGACGAGAATCCCATGCGCGTCCCGGAGCAGTGGCGCGTGCAGCTGGCAGAGACGCTGCGCATCCCTTTCTGGACAGTGGATGCGGACGTCATCGTGCCATCAAAGCTGCTCGAGAAAGCTCAGTTCAGCGCCGGCGTAGCAAGGCCGCGCCTCTACCGCGCTCTGCCGGAGTTCCTGCAGTCCTACACGAACCCTCACGCTCTCATCGCCTGGAAGAACCCTCGCGGCCTGCTCGCCGATGATGTCCACGCTGACATTACGCGCGGCTGGCAAGACTTCGACCGCACCGTGAAACCGATAGAAGCCTGGCGCGGAGGCCACCACGCGGCGACGAAGCGCTTGCAAAAATTCTGCGACGAGATGCTCCAGAACTACGACCACGACCGCAACCACCCTGAGATTGACGGCTCCAGCAAGATGAGCCCCTGGCTGCACTTCGGCCACATCAGCCCACAGACCATCGCTCTCGCCGTCGATGCCGTCGCAAAGAAGCATCCAGCGCTCCAAGCCACGTGCGATAGCTACTTCAACGAGTTGATCGCATGGCGCGAACTCGCCGTGAACTTCGTTTGCTACCAACCGGACTACGACTCACCCGCTTGCGCCGACAACTGGGCTCGGCAGACCATCGAAGAGCACGACCGCGACCAGCGCGAGGTGCTCTACAAGCTGCCGGTGCTAGAAAATGCACAGACCCACGACGAGTTGTGGAACGCGGCGCAGTTACAGATGCTTCACTACGGCTGGATGCACAACTACCTGCGCATGTACTGGGCCAAGAAGATCCTTGAGTGGACGCCGAACGTACGCATCGCTATGAAGGTAGCGATCTACCTGAACGACAAATACTTCCTCGACGGCCGCGATCCGAACGGCTACGCTGGCATTGCCTGGGCAATGCTCGGCAAGTTCGACCGCGCCTGGTTCGACCGTCCCATCTTCGGCAAGCGCCGTTATATGTCCGGCGCGAGCACAGGCAAGAAGTTCAATTCAAAGCTATACATCCAACAGATGAACGCGCTG
>Ga0302308_10004178_pt1 | contig 11399 bp, 6 predicted proteins | sample III_Palsa_E3_3_FD_200531 | JGI IMG/M metagenome (GOLD analysis project Ga0302308, IMG submission 200531) | Peat permafrost microbial communities from Stordalen Mire near Abisko, Sweden - III_Palsa_E3_3 | ecosystem: Environmental > Terrestrial > Soil > Palsa > Peat permafrost | place: Sweden... | reverse complement strand
CCAACAAGCTTTGACAGATTCAAAGAGCAGTGAGGGTGTGGTTATCTTTACCGGAATCCGAGTGAGCGCAAGCTCCCTGAAGTGTACGACCCAGCCTGCGCGCACGCGCTCGAGCCGTTTGGGCATCCTTGGCTATGGCCAAAACCGCTCAACCTTGAACGCTGTTCTCCGCTGGGGCTTTTCGAGCTTGGTAATGGTTGCGAGCTTGTCTGCCGTCCCAGCGCTGATCTCGACCGCCGGTGCGCAGGTCCAGGCCACGCCGCAGTTCTCCGCGGAAGCGGCACCACAGATCCTTTGCCCGATCCAGGTGATCGGCAACCGGCGCATCCCCAAAGAGTCGATCATTGCGCGACTATTCAGCCGTGCCGGCGATCCCTACGACCCGGCGGTCGTGGAGCGCGACTTCAATTCGCTCTGGAACACCGGCTACTTCGACAATGTCCGCATCGAAAAGGTTCCCGGTCAGGGTTGCCTCCAACTCGAGGTCTACGTTCGCGAAAAGCTCACGATCAGCGAGATCAACTACAAGGGCTTGAACTCGGTCTCCGTCTCCGACGTGATGGACCGCTTCAAGAAGGAGAAGGTCTCCCTCAACGTCGAGAGCCAGTTTGACGAGACGCGTGTGAAGCGCGCCGAGGTCGTGTTGCAAGAGATGCTCGGCGAGCATGGCCACCAGTTTGCCACCATCCGGACTGAGGTCAAGACCATACCGCCCGCACGCGTCGCGCTGACGTTTGTCATCAAGGAAGGGCCGACCGTCAAGGTAGGCAAGATTGCCTTCACGGGCAACCATGCCCTGAGCCACCGTGAACTGGTGGCGGCAATGAAGAATCTGAAGCCCATCGGCATTCCGCACTCCATCATCCTCGAAAACATATTTCCGCGTACCTTCGACGCCAGCAAGTTGGACGAAGATGCGGACCGGGTGCGCGAAGCGTATCGCGAGAAGGGCTACTTCAAGGCTCTTACGGGCGAGCCTCAGACCAACGTTCGCAACGCCGGCGGCATCAATCCCTTCACCCTGCATCCTTCGCACGGCAAGCGCGTCGACATCGTCATTCCGATTGAAGAGGGCGACCGCTATCGACTGGGCGGGATCACCTTTACCGGCAACAAGTCATACAAAAACATAAAGGCCCTGCGCGCCCAATTCCCTAACAAAGACGGCGACTGGTTCAATGCGCGACAGTTTAGCAAGGGCATTGAAAATCTTCGCAAAGCCTACGGCGAAGGCGGATACATCAACATGGTGCCGACACCGGTTCCGCGGACCGATGAGGCCAAGAAGCTTGTGTACCTGGACATCGATATCGACGAGGGCAAGCAGTTTTATGTCTCGCGCATCGAGTTTACCGGCAACACCCTAACCCGCGACCGCGTCATCCGGCGCGAGCTGCTGATCGAAGAAGGCCAGGTCTACAACAGCCGGCTGGTCGATCTCTCGCTGCTGCGTTTGAACCAGCTGAGCTACTTCGACACGCTGAAGTCCGAGCAGGATGTCGAAACACAACAGAATGCAGACGCCGGCACCGTCGACTTGCTGATCAAGCTGCATGAGAAGGGCAAGAACTCCATCGGCATCAATGGTGGCGTCAGCGGCCTTTCAGGTTCGTTCCTTGGCTTGAACTATCAGACCAACAACTTCCTCGGCCTGGGTGAGACGTTGAGCGTCGCCGCGAACATCGGCGATCTCTCGCGCAACATCAGCCTGGGATTCACGGAGCCTTACCTGCGCAACAAGCCGATCTCGCTTGGTGTCCAGGTGTTCGATCGCAAGACGGACTTCAATCCGGCGAAGAGCTATGCGATCACCAGCGGCCAAAGCGCCAATCTCACCAACGCGCAGAATTCGCTGCTCAATAACTACAACCAGTCGTCGAAGGGTGTGACGATCTCCACCAGCGAGGCGCTGCGCAAGCTGTTCCGCCGCTCGGGTGTCGCGCGTATCGGGCTCGCCTACTCACTGTCCAGCTCTGGAATCACGACGTTCAACCAGAACACGCTGAGCGTCTTCCAGACCCTGGCGTTCCGGTCGGGCATCGCCGGTGCAAACTCGTTGAACGGCATCGTCACATCGATCGTGACGCCGAGCTTCAGCTTCTCGACCCTGGATCGGTCCATCGGACCGCATAACGGCAAGGATCTGAGCGTTGCCTTCCAGTTTGCGGGTGTTGGCGGCAATACGAAGTACTACCTGCCTAGCGCCTCCTGGCGTCAGTACTTCCCCATGAAGGGCCTGAAGATCAACAAGGAAGGCCACAACGTACTCGGCTACCGCATTCAGCTCGCGAACATCGCAGGATATGGCGGCCAGGTCGCTCCTCCCTTCGCCCGTATTTACGGGGGCGGCGAGAACGATCTGCGCGGCTTCGACGTCCGCTCCATTTCGCCTTACACCTTCCTTCCGACCAAGGTGATGTTCAACCTGACGAACCCGGATGGAACCGTGGTGCCGCGCGATCCCAGCAACCCAACGCTGGGGAATGTGCAGATCCCTCTGCCTATCTATCGCCTGGCCCCCATCGGCGGCGATACCCAGCTCACCTCCAACCTGGAATACCGCTTCCCGATCATCGACCAAGTCACCTTCGCGTTCTTCTCGGACTTCGGTCTGACGTTGAACACCGAGGCAAAGCAGCTGCGGGAGAGTCCTCTGGGCATCTCGGCGGTCAACAGCCCGCTGTACGGTTGCCCGCAGGTGATCAACGGAAACTGCGTCGGCGGCTACCAGCTTCCGCCGTTCTCGGAATACCTGAAGACTGTCCCGGGGACCAACCTGGTTCCGCGCATGTCGGACGGAGCGTATTTGCAGGTGGTCATGCCGATCATCAACGCGCCGTTCATCATCTATTACGCGTACAACCCGCTTCGCCTCTACAAGGATCTCCCCCAGCAGCTCGTTGCTCCCAGCGGTACCGCTTGCTCAGGGACCGCGATCAACTGCTTCAAGGACTTCTTCCCGTTCGCGACTTCTCCGGCAGCTGCAGCCTACAGCTACCAGCAGGCGCTGCAATACTATGGAGCGGACTACGTCCTGCGCGAGCCGCGCAAGACGTTCCGCCTCACCATCAGCACCTCGTTCTAAATCACGCGTTCCGCAATCGAACGGCAGCAGGCAAGAACTATGGGTTGGCGAAGAACACCTCGCCAACCCATAGTTCTGCCTGTTAGCTCAAGGGGAAGGCGAGCCCGATCCCACGGCAATCCGGTTCATGAGCTGCTGTGTAAAGAGGATGCGAATGTGAACGCGCTTGGCCACGTCCGGCAAGAACTCTGCGACCAGCGGCCCGATCGGGTCCGTGCCATACCCAACCAAAATGCGCTTGGCTGTGTCTGGTACGTTCGTTCCAATATCCGGGACATAGAGGTTCGAAATCTCGGCGCTGAACGGGATATTGATGATGGTGGCGTAGTTCGGCATCACGGAACCATCATCATGCTGTGACACAAAGGTATGGATCAGTGCGTGCGCAATTCGTCGCTTCACGTTCGCTCTGGGCATGCGGTGGTAGCGCGGATCTTCGTGAAACAGGCTGGGAAGCACATAGACTCCCGTAAAGGTGCCCTGGACATCTTCCGCGAGGCTGTATCCCGCCGCCCGTCCCCAGCCAGCGAACCCCGGGCCATACACCGTGTGCGAATCGGCTGCGACCGTGATCCCGGAGAAGGCCGCAATCGTAAGCAGATTGAACGGATCCGTAACCGAGCGCACGGCCAGAAGCCCCTTCTGCTTCGACGTCAGAGGCCGGATGTACCCGGTCACGACGATCAGTTGCAACTGGTCCGCGCAGGTTGGCTGCGTTTGGGGCTCGAAGGCAACCGGAGGGCTTGTTTTGCGCTTGCTCCTGGGACAAGGAGGGACAGGGCCCGTGGGAACGGTCGCGTTTGTTTGCGGGGGCACAGCGCCCGGCGAAGGTGTCTGCGACGTCTGCGGTTGCTGCACATTCTCGCCAACAGGATCGCTGCCAAATAGCAGTGCGCTCGGTGCATCAGGAAGCGCGTCGCGTTCCGACTGCGAATGGGCGCTTGGCATTGCGAGACACAGCCACAGCATCCCTAACATCGTCAGGCCTCTACGCAAGCTGGGGAGCTTCTTTGCATTCTTCATGCCCTGTTGTCCGAGGTCGCGCATGAAAATGACTTGCTGCCTTTCCACCGAGAGGTCCTGGGGACTTCTCGAATCTCAGATGGATTGGATCGCCCAAGCCTTGCCCGCGCAGATCCGTGTCGAACACAAGCTATGCCGGACTCTACGTCTAGCGGCCAAGATGCAGAGTGTGCCACACGCTAGCGGTAAATTCAACCAAGAGATAACTCAATGCAGATCCACCTATCGAACCGCCGAACGCCTTCGCGTTGTCCGCCACATTGCGGTTGCCCGGTGGATAGAACGCATTGTTGAGGGCCGTCGACGAGGCATAGCCAAGCAACTGTGCTCCGTTGATTGTTTGTCGACCACTGTCGGTGCGCGTAACTACCGGCCGCGTAAGAGCGTACAACGCACGATGGAAGACACCGTACTGCGCACCCTCCACGTAATACCGTGGATCCTCGTGCAGCAGCGGCGCAAAGACAGAGTCGCTGAACACGCCCTCCGCCGTGTCACGGATGCCCGCCGCGCCAAGCCGCTCGCCAAAAGCTCCGCGGTCCGTGCCGTAGTTGGGCTGGCCATCGCGTAACTGCTCATACCCGGCCGCCAGGATGATTCCGCTAAAATTCTGGAGACTATAGGTGCCTTTCAGGCCAATGATCACCTTGTCGCGCGCGGTGATCCTCTGTGCACGCATATCCGGCATGATGTACTTCCGATGAAGGGGTGCAACCTGATAGCCCCCAGGCTGGTCCACGGGGACCACATCGGAGCCACGAATCGGATCACCAGCCAGGGCCAGGGCAGCTGGTTGCGGCTGGGGTGCATCGATCTCAGCAGGTGCAGGCTCAGCAGGTGCGGGATGCAACATAGCAGCAGTACCTGCTGCCATTTCGAGAGGCCCCGTCACGCTCTGCGCCGCTGCCGAGCAAACCATCATGCATGCCAGCGGTGCAAGCAGCGCGAACGCCCTTTGCGCTCGGACAGTGCTCTTCATCAACGATTCCAAGCAATGAATCCTGGTTCGGTCTATCTGCATAGATGCGCTCAACGCCCTCGTACCCACTAACGTGCTCTTTTCCGCGTCTTGGTCGTTCAGCGCGCTGCGCCTCCAGCAATAAACGCCGTCTTTCTACGGACGCACACTCGACCCACATGGTTGTTCACGCAATCAAATCCTTTGGCGTTATCGCTACGAATCCGGTCGGCCCTTGAATGCGTGGTTCTCGCGAAAATACACGGGAATGCGTTTCGCGACCAGTAACCAGCTAGGCACTCAGCGTTGACTCAAGCATCAACAGCGCCCAATCATGAAGGTTGGATCTTCAGCGAAGGGAGCCCGTCATTGCCGAGCATTGCGGAGGAACAGTTGCCGAGCATTGCAGATAAACATCTGCCAGCCAATGCAGACCGACGGATGCCAGGAATCGCGATCCTCAGCGAAGCAGGCTCGACGCCTGCGCGGGGTTGGCCCGTGCTCGCCGGTTTCACGTTCGCCGCTTTAACGCTCACCACGGGCTGTCATCATCAAAAGCACCACCCCTACGCACCGCCTCCACCGCCGTTGCGCACGCAATCCTCAGTCCGGCCCAACCCACCCGACGAGACTCGCCGCGATCGCGAACTTGTCCCCGCACCCGAAGGCCGCCCGGAGTTTGTCGAGACGGGCATGGCCAGCTGGTATGGACCGAGCGGGCATCGCGCTGCCGATGGTTCCTCCTACGATGGCACGGGGATGACCGCGGCACACAAGACGCTTCCACTCGGCACGGTCGCTCGCGTTACCAACCTGGCAAACGGGGAATCCGTGATGGTGCGCATCACCGACCGCGGGCCATTCTCGCATGGGCGTGTGCTCGATCTCTCCGAGAGCGCTGCCAAGAAGATCGACCTCTATCGCATGGGCGTTGCGCAGGTACGCATCGAAGCCTTTGCCAGCTCCACTCCCACTGTCGAAGCCAAGTGGTGCGTGCAAACCGGCGCATTCCAAACCGAACAGGACGCGCTCGACCTCAAGAGTGCCCTGGCTCGCCGGTACGTCGGTTCCCGTGTCATCGAGTTCGCCAGCGCCACCGGCTACTGGGTGCGCATCGACCCGGTGCGGCACGATCGCACCGAGGCAGCCGCCATCAAGGACTGGATCGGCACCCCGCTGCCCCAGGTTGTGCCTTATCTCGTTCGCGTCAACTGAGGTTCAATCCTTCGGCAGCTCGGGCGGCGGGTAGTACGGGACCTTCTGTTGCTCCTCATTGGCGCGCTTCACCGTAATGTCGGCGAAAAGCAGCTCCGGAGCAATCGTCGTACTTGGTACGGGGCCTACCTGCTGCGCGATGTACGGCTTGCCGCCGGCAGCGAGAATCCCGCTGCGGATCGCGCGCTGATCGAGCTCATCAAACACAGCCCCGCGCACAAGCGTGCGCTTCCCATCCGGCGAGACGCGATACAGCATTCGCGGCGCAAGTTCTCCACCCAGCGTCTCCACCGAATACACATCACGCCCCTGCTCCTTCGCCAGCGCCAGCAGCTTGGCTCGCAAGGCCTCCGCGGATAGAGGGTCGGACGACTTGATGATGATCACACCCGCGCGGGGATGAGCGCTCTGCCCCAGCGCGGCGCGGCCATGTCCGTTCGACTCCGGGAAGTCCTTCACCGGCTGACGTCCGACGAGAAAATTCATGAGCTTGCCGTGGACGACGATATCAACCGGCTCAACCGGCACGCCCTCATCATCGACTTTGTAGGCGCCGAGCAGCGTGTGGCCCTCAAAGCTGCGCAGCGTCGGATCGTCGACCACCGAAAGAAACGTCGGCAGAATGGGCGTCTTATAGCTCGATTGATACGCGCCCTGCGTACGCGCGGACGTGCCCATATCAGGGCGATCCGCCTCAACGTTTGGCACGAAGAGACGATTGAATACATCTGCCGACGCATCGCCCGAGAAGAGCACGGGGCCGTGATAATCCTCCGCATCGACGACCGGCGCGTGACGCAGTTCGTTGAAGCTGATCAGGTCGTCGATCACGCGCTTGTTCAGGGCCGCCTCGCTCTCGAGCCCAGCTGCGGTAGTTGCCACCGAACCATTGCTGCGGCCAAGATTCATCCCATCGTCCGCCTGGCCGCCAATGCTGACTCCCTCCGTATATCCAGAATATCCATGCCGCAACATGGTTCCATTGGTGTTCACGGTGTAGCGATTCACCACCAGCGCACTGATGCTTGCCGAGCTGTACTGCACCGCCTCGGCGAAGCTCCGCGTCTCAGGCGACCTCGCGAAGAGACCGCTGGCTTCAATCAGCCGATGCTTCCAGTCATCGCGGTCCAGCGTCAACGTAACCAGCGGCTCAACCAGCGTTACCGCCTTCGCCGGCGTAAAGTCATTGGCGGTCGGTGCACTCTGGAACGTCTTCAGCGTTGCCTGCTTGGTCGCATAGGCACGCAGCGCATTCTTGTAGGCATCGTCGGTTGCGGACCATAGAGCGTACTTCAGCGCCGCGGGATCGCCATCCGCGGGAGCAAGCTCGAGCGATCCGTCGCCGCGCGCAGAGCTCGAGTCCGAAGTCTCGCTGCCTATGCGCACCTCAACCCGCACCACGCGCTGATGGCTCTCGGTTTCGCGCGTGAGCGCTCCATAGCTGGCGATTGCGTCGTAGGTGTGAATGTCCTCCAATCGGTACTCGATGAAGTACGGCCGCAGCATGCCGGGAATCACCAGGTCGGATTTCTCGCGCGCCAGCTCCTGCTGCATGGCGGTGAGAATGGGGTCGGCAGGCTGCGGTACTTCCGCCAGGGCAAACGAACCGAGGGCAGGGAGAAGCAGCAGGGCGCATAGTTTCATCAGCGGCCTCCCTTCGGCGAGCTCGTGGGAATCGCCGCATCATCCAAGGGCGGCGGCGGAACGATGGGTGGACGCGCCGTTCCCTGCGCCTGGCGTTGTGTCTCGATCTGCGAGACGAGCATGGCCGGCGCCACCGCACTCACCGGAATCGTCCCTGACTCCGCTCCGCAGAGCCCGTTGAAAATCTGCGGCTGATCGTCGGTCGCGACGATGCTGCGCAGCGCCGCCTGCGGTGTTCCCACAATCGAAACGCCGCGCACCAGTTCGTCCGGCCGGCCGTCCACATACACGCGATACACCACCAGCGGAATCACCTGGAAGGCCTGGGGCGAGCGGCGCGTAGTCACCGCGAAGCCCGAACTGATGTCCTCGAAGTACAGCCCGTAGGTCTTGCCCTGCTTCCGCGCCGCTTCCTTGAGCATCTGCCGCAGCTTGGCATCGCTCACTGCCTTGGTCGACGTCACAATCAAGTTTCCCTGCCGCCCTGTCGGCATCTTGCCCGTCTCAGCACGGCCGTGTCCGTTGGAGTTCGCAAAGCCCGCGATCGGCAACCGCGACATCAGGAACGTCTGCAGCACGCCGTCCTGAACCAGTTGCACACGTTGCGCCGGCTGGCCTTCGTTATCGAAGAGATAATGTCCGCTGAGCGGAGAGCCATTGTATTGGGTCAGCGTTGGATCGTCCGCAACCGAAAGAAACTCAGGCAGAATCGGCTTGCCCATTAATTTCGTAAACGTCTCGCCTTCTTCATCGCCGCGCTGCCGCTGCCCCTCCAGCCGATGCCCAAGCACCTCGTGAAAGAATACCGCCGCCGCGCGCCCGGAGAGGATCGCCGGTCCGTTGTAGGGCTCCGTGATCGGCGCTGTCCTCAGGTCGTTAAGTCCCTTCGCCATCGCCTGGGTCTTCGCCATCACCTCTGCCTGGTCCGGGAGGTGACCGGCCGAGTCCGCCTCAAACGTCTCGTCGCGGAACATGTCCATGCCATCCGACGCGCGTGTGCGAGCCGCGACAATCAACCGCGCCACATGGTTCGGCGCTGCCACCTTCGTCCCATCGCTCGACACAAAATAATCTGTCTCGTGCGTAGCCTGCAGCACCGCCATGTCGTAAAAGATGTTTGGGTACTGGCGAAACACACTGGAGATCTCTCGCAGCCGCGACTCCCACGCGCCGCGGTCGACGCTGAGCGGCGGCTGCGTCGGCAGGATATCCACCTGCGGCCGTTCCTGCGTAAAGTCAGGCGAAGAATCCTCTTCGCGCGCGCGCACCTGCTGCTCCGTCTTCACCTTTTCCAGCGCGTCGAGAGCCTTGCCATAACCGCGATTGGTTGCATACCACAGCGTTCGCTCAATGGCTTCACGATCGTCGGTCAAGGGCAGCGCCATCGTTGTCAGCGCGCTGGTGCGGTGCGCGTCGTGGGTGTTGTCCAGCAACGGCGATCCTAATCGCACCTGCACATCCGCGGTCCGCTCATGGCTCTGGTTCGAGTTCATGATCGCCCCATATTGCGACGTGATGGTGACGCTCTCCGCATCCGCCACTGAGTAGCTGATGAAGTATGGCTTCTGCGGCGGAAGCTTCTCCTTCGCGGATGCGACAGGCTCCGTCTCAGTGCCAAGCTCCGCGAGGGCGCGATGCAGCTCCGTTGCCATCGCGTCCATCAGCGGCGATTGCAGCGAGGCATTCGAGCCTTGATTTGGACTCGCGTCCTGCGCGAGGACCGTCGGAACGAGTACAAACGCCGCCGTACACATGCTGGCAATGAGCGCGCGCCGGAAATACGTTTGGAAGCAGTCGATGCGGGATACAGCGGGGCGGTACAAATCAGGTGAGGTCAAGGAGGTTTCAACTTCCAGTCTGTGCGCATCATCGAGCGCGATATGCTCTGAGTGTAACGAATTGGCCGGGCTTACTGCTCCTGGACGGGCCATAGCACCAGGTAATCCTTGAGACGAGGAACCTTGCCCACCGGGCTACAAACGTGCAGACTTGAGCCATCAGAAATTCTCAGCAAGGAACTTTATGAGCCTGCGTCGTTTGCCCCTGCTGTTTTTCGCCTGTGTCTTGCTTGTTCTCACCGTTAGCCTTTCCGGCTGCGCTAGCGAAACGGCGGCCGAGCACGCCGCCAACGCGTATGCCGCGCAGGAACTCGCCGCAGCTCCGCCCCACGGCAACATCCCTGACTACTCGCTCAGCCCGTCAGATCTCGCCAAGGCGCAGCACCTCAGCACGGTGCATGAAATGCTGCACTTCGGTGATGAGGCGTGGGGCATTGTCAGCCTGTTGCTGCTGCTAGGCTTCGGCGCCATCGCCGGGATGCGCGACACCGCTTTGAAAGTCAGCAGCAACCGCTGGGCACAGGGCTACGTGTTTCTTCTGCTCTATCTCGTTGCGGGCACGCTCCTCAGCCTTCCCCTCGATCTTTACGCGCAGCATCTCTCGCTCCAGTACGGCCTCTCCGTGCAAAGCTGGCCAAGCTGGTTTGGTGACCAGGCCAAGACCTTCGCGCTCACCTGGATCATCGGCGGGCTGCTGCTCATGCTGCTCTTCTGGATCATCCGCAAGCTGCCGCGCACCTGGTGGTTTGCCTTCTGGTGCGTCTCCATCCCCATCGTGCTCTTCGGCATATTTGTCGCGCCGTACGTCGAGCCGATTTTCTTCAAGTACCAGCCGCTCCAACAAACCAATCCAGCCCTCGTAGCGCAACTCGAGCAGGTTGTCGAGAAGGGTCACATGAACATCCCGCCGGAGCGCATGTTTCTCATGAAGGCCAGCGCCAAGCTCACCACGCTCAACGCCGACGTCGAGGGCTTCGGTGCCAGCAAGCGCGTGGTCGTGTGGGACACCACCATCACGAAGATGACGCCCGACGAAATCGTCTTCGTCTTCGGCCATGAGTCCGGCCATTACGTTCTGGGACACATCGGCAGCACCGTCGTCTTCACCTTCGCCATCCTCTTCGTCACGTTCTATCTCGGCTTCCTCTTCGTGCAAGGTGCCCTCCGCAGATTTGGAGCACGCTGGGGCGTTACCTCCCAAAATGACTGGGCCGCGCTCGCCGTTCTCCTGCTCGCGTTTTCCCTTTTTGGGATTCTGCTTGAGCCCATTGAGAACGCCTACAGCCGAACGCATGAGCACGCCGCCGACGTCTACGGCCAGGAGGCTGTCCACGGTCTTGTCCCTGATCCCCAGGCCACCGCCATCGGGGCCTTCAACGTTCTCGGCAAGACCTCCTTCGCCGACCCGAACCCCAACCCGCTTTACGAGTTCTGGACCTACAGCCATCCCTCCATCGGTCGCCGCGCCGCGTTTGGAAAGGCCTACAACCCGTGGATTCCCGGATTGGAACCCAAGTATTTCAAGAAGTAGCAGCGCAGGTTTAGCATGCGCACATGGCTACAAACTCCGATTGCCTCTTCTGCAAGATCGCCAGCGGTGTGATCCCGGTCACACGCCTCTACGAGAACGACCATG
>Ga0302308_10004176_pt1 | contig 11403 bp, 9 predicted proteins | sample III_Palsa_E3_3_FD_200531 | JGI IMG/M metagenome (GOLD analysis project Ga0302308, IMG submission 200531) | Peat permafrost microbial communities from Stordalen Mire near Abisko, Sweden - III_Palsa_E3_3 | ecosystem: Environmental > Terrestrial > Soil > Palsa > Peat permafrost | place: Sweden... | reverse complement strand
AAGGAGAGTGTGATGAGTGTCAACACTGCAATCGCGAAACAAATTCCGCCGGACACTCAATTTGACGGAAGTTATCTTGACGAGCTCTTGGCGCATGGACTGCTGGTTTCGACCGGTGTCGACGGTTTATACGGTCGCAGCGCTGCCTTCGAAGAGGTGGTTGAGCGCATCAGCGACTTAATAGGCGCCTGGGGCGCAGACCAGCAGGTCGAAGTACTGCGCTTTCCACCTGCCATGAGTCGCGAACTTCTGGAGCAAAGCGGTTATCTGCGTAGTTTTCCAGACCAGATCGGCGCCGTTTTCAGCTTCTGCGGCAGCGATGGTGAACATCAGCGTCTACTAAGCTGCCTGGATAAGCAAGAAGCTGAGCAAAAAGATTGGACGGAGAGTTTGGAGCCCACACGCATCGTCATGACACCGGTTGCATGCTATCCGGTTTATCCTGTGATGGCGAAGCGCGGGCCATTGCCCGTCGGCGGCAGGACTATCGATATTTTTTCATATTGCTTTCGCCATGAGCCCTCGCTGGACGTGGAACGGATGCAGCTATTTCGTCAGCGCGAATTTGTTCGAATGGGCAGTCCGGACGAAATCCTGGCATTTCGCCAGCAGTGGATAGCCTATGCCCAAGATATGTTCAGTTCGCTGGGATTGCCGGCCGAAATCGCTGTAGCCAACGATCCCTTCTTTGGGCGTGGCGGCAAGATTGTGGCGGACAGTCAGCGCAGCCAGGCATTGAAATTCGAAATCCAGGTCGCAAGTATCAATCCGAATAAACCAACGGCATGCGGCAGTTTCAATTACCACACCGATCGCTTTGGAAAAATTTGGCAGATTCTCACGCATGCAGGAGACGTTGCACACACAGGATGTTGCGGATTCGGCTTGGAGCGCATTGCGCTGAGTCTGTTCAGGCAGCACGGCTTCGAGACTCATGTTTGGCCGCACAGCGTGCGCTCGGCACTTTGGCGAAGCGGCGCCGAAATTGAATCCCAAGCCTATTAAGGACACTCCGATGAAACCTGTGGTTTTTGATGGCCACTTCGGCTGGCTCCATTTCGCTGCCGGATCGAGAGGTGTCGTGCTGTGCAAGCCCCCGGGTCATGAAACCCAGTGGCTGCACCAGACATTCCTCGCACTGGGGCAACAGTTCGCACAAAACGGCGTACCGACATTGCGTTTCGACTATCGCAGCACGGGCGATTCGATCGACGACGCGAGCGGATCGCCGACCCTGGATGTATGGCTGGCAGGCATTGCGGGTGCGATCCAATATCTGCGTGAGATTGTCGGCATCGAGCATGTCACCTTATGCGGCGTGCGTCTAGGCGCCACACTTGCGGCGCTGGCCGCAAAACAGAGTGGCGCGGATGGTTTGATCCTGCTCGCGCCGGTTGTATCAGGGCGCAGCTATTTGCGCGAGTGCAAAATGATGCAGAAAGTCTGGCTGGATCGGGCGCCTGCCGCCGTGCGCACTGATCAGCTGGTAGGTAACCATACCGAGTTGCTTGGCCAATATATCGATGGACCGAGCACAAGCAGGCTGCATACATTGAACTTGACTGCGACCGAGGATCGTCCTGCGCCACGCATCTTGATATTCGACGACGAACGCGATACGGCAGCGCTCGCTCTACGCTACCGTGAATTGGGCGCTCAAGTCGATCTATTACCCTTACCGGAATATCAATCGATGATGCAACCCAGCTGGCGCAGCGCCATACCGCACGACGCCATTGCAAGCGCTGCGGCCTGGGTTTCCTTCGAGCTGCCGGCGCGCAAATCTGTGGCGCCCAATTCGGACTTTATCGCGGCAGGCGATGTCGCGCTATTCGCGCAGGAAGCATTCGAGCAAACGGTGTCAATCGGTCGACGCCAGCTGTTCGGCATGTTGTGCCAACCACTGCAACGCACGGCTCAATCCGCGAACAGTGAAAATCCGCTCTGGCATCCGGCGGTACTCATCACTAACACGGGCGCGACCAGCCACGTCGGGGAAGCGCGTTTCGGCGTCTTTCTGGCGCGGCATCTGGCGCGTAGCGGCTACACTTCGCTGCGCATCGATGCCGCCGGCATCGGCGACAGCCTGGCGGAAGCCGGTACGCACGCCGCCACGCTGACGCTCGATGCCATGTGCACCGACGTCGTCAGCGCAACCGATTGGCTGATGACACAGGGCCACACCGAGGTGATTACGGTGGGCATCTGCTCGGGCGCTTATCTCGGCCTGCACGCCGCAGTCGCCGATCCTCGCATCAGCGGTGTGATGGCCATCAACCTGGAACAATTCGGTTTTGCACCGGGCACGACCTTGCTTGAGGTGGGCGAAGCCAACCCGGGATCGACGCGCGCACATTTACGCTCCTTATTCAAAGCCAATAAATGGCAAGAAGTGCTGCGCGGCCAGACACCGCTTGCACCGGTTCTCCGGTCGATGACTCGGCATGCGCTTGAGCGTGTGGGTGGCGTCATTGCCCGCCTGACAGGTGGCATGATCGGCGCGAGCGAAACACATACCTCCGCACGACATATGCTGAAACGCCTCGACCAACGCGGTATGCGTCTACGCCTGCTCTACAGCCCACTCGATATCGGCCTGGACGAGATTAAATCGGTCTTCGGCTCGTCGCGCCAACGACTCGGCAAACTGAGCCACGCATCTGTGTCGATTATGGATCATATGGATCATGAGGTGCTGAGCACCAAGGCGCGCGAAGATATAGCCCGACATTGCGAACGGTTGCTCGATGATTGTTGCACCGCGGCACTGGAACATTGCAAGCCGCCGCCCACACAGCAATCGGCGGTCGCGAGTCGATCCCTGCTGCGCACCAGGAATCGCTCGCCATCTCCAGTCGCCTTGTGCAAGGATCTTCAGCCGGCCAAGCGGTACGTCGAAGAATGAAAATACTGATCGCCAACACGCTCTATTTCCCCGAGATCGTCGGAGGCGCCGAAATTTCCACGCAAATTCTCGCTGAAGGTTTGGCCGAGGCAGGCGTCGAAGTGTGCGTTGTCTGCGCAACCGGCACGGGTCGCGATCGCGTGGAAAAACTCAACGGCGTCACCGTCTACTACCTTAAGCTGATCAATCTCTATTGGCCGCATGCCGCCCGCCATCGTTCGCCTTTTATGCGGGCCGTCTGGCACGCGCTGGACGTGAAAAATTTCATGATGGTGCGCAAGCTGGAAAAAATCATCCGGCAGGAGCGCCCCGACATCGTCAGCACCAGCAATCTGGCCTGTCTATCCACTGGAATTTGGCGTATCGCCCGCGAGGCAGGCATGCGAATTGTGCATACGGCGCGCGACTACTACCTGATGTGCCCAAGCGCCAAGATGTTCACCGGCGGCACATGCTGCAAGCGGCCATGCCGCATGTGCTCGCTCTACGCCAAGCCTAAAAGAGTGGCGTCGGAGCAAGTCGACGTGGCCATCGGCGTCAGCCGCTATGTGCTGGAGCAGCATTTGGCGAACGGCTTCTTTCCCAAAGCCTGCGCCACCAGCGTGATCTACGATTGTTATTTGCCGCTGCATTCCGCCTCCCAAAGTATTGCCCCGGTCTTGCCAACGAAACCGAGCGGCATCACACGGCTCGGCATCCTCGGCAGAGTTTCGCCGGAAAAGGGTATCGAACTCGTGATCGAGCAATTGATACAGCAACAACAATTCGACTGGCAGCTTATGATCGGTGGAACCGGCGATCCGGCCTATATCGCCGGTATCAAGCGCAGCTACCCCGATAGCCGCGTGACCTTTATGGGGCATCTCGACCCAGAGCTGTTTTTCCGCGACATCGACATTCTGGTAGTCCCGTCGAAATGGCATGAACCGTTCGGCAGAGTCACGGTTGAAGCCTATTCGCACGGCATTCCGGTCATCGGCGCCAGGAGCGGCGGGATTCCCGAAGTGATCGAACCGCATTCCGCCCTGCTCTTCGACCCGAACCAACCCGATACCCTGATAGCCGCGATCCTGAGCGCAACCCAGTTGATGCGGAGTCCCAATCTAAAAACGATGCTACTGAAGCGCGCCGATGAATTCAGTCCAGCCCGAATGATCCAGGCTTACCTCGACGTCTACCAGGAGGTACTGGAGCGACAACCCGAACACACGGTCCCACAGCCCAAACCTGGCCGCGCGATTCTCCAGATCGATATGCCTACCTGACACAATAGGGGCAGCCAAAACAAGGCTTGAAGAAGTTGCGCTACGCAAGTATATTGGTTGCGTAGCGCAACTTAAATGAGCCTATCATGGATTTTATCGACCTCCCAGAAAAACCCCGCGATCACACTATTCTTGAACTGCGCGAGTTCTCACGACGCTTGGTGCGCGAATTGGGCTTTATGCGCACAACCCTGGCCGACAGCGATCTCGCGCCATCGGCCGTCCACGCCATTATCGAAATCGGCCTCGCTCCGGGAATCCAAGCACGTGACTTGGCCGACATCCTCAGGCTCGATAAATCGAACACCAGCAGGCAACTAGCCAAACTGGAATCCATCGGCTTGCTCAGCCGCGAAGTCGCCAGCGACGACGCACGATCGTCCAGGCTTTATCTGACCGCAGCCGGCAAGCAGTTGCAAAAGAAGATCGACCGTTTTGCCAGCGATCAAGTCTCGCACGCCCTGCAACGGCTGCTGCCTGCCGACCAGCAAACGCTAGTTCGATCGCTGTCGCTTTACGCGGATGCCTTGGCGCAGGACAACGTTAAAAAACCCCCGAAATCCGCTACGTCGATAAACGGACAGATTCTTGAGGGTTATCTGCCGGGATGTATCGGTGACGTGGCAAGCCTCCATGCACGCTGTTATTCACAAGTGGCCGGTTTCGGAGTGTTTTTCGAACAAAAAGTCGCCACCGAATTTGCCGAATTTGCGCAAGCCTTGCCTTCACAGCACAAAGCACTTTGGCTCTACGTCGAAAACGGTCGATCGTTGGCTTCGTTGGCGATCGATGGAGACGGCGCCTCGGGCCGTGCCCACTTACGCTGGTTTATCGTTGATGAATCGCTACGCGGCGCAGGTGTCGGACGCCACTTGCTCACCCAAGCGATGCGGTTTGTCGACCAGCATTTCGATGATACCTATCTGTGGACCTTCAAAGGCCTCGACGCCGCACGTCACCTCTATGAGTCGTGGGGCTTCACCCTGACCGAAGAGTCCGAAGGCGCACAGTGGGGCACGACGGTTATCGAACAACGCTTTAACCGCCGTTCCAACCGAAATCGGCGGTAACCTCGCAAGATTGACCAGCGCGCAGAAATATCGCCTGCCCCCTATTCGGGTGGGCGTAGGATCAATCTCTTGGCGCCTATTTTCACTGGGCATACCGTGGCACTACGCGCACCCGCCGGGGCGGCATCCCGCTGTGTCGAGCGCATAAGGATTAGCGATGAGCACATTCAACGTCAAGGTACGCGGCGCGGCCGAATTGCGGATTGCACTGCGCCCGCTGCAAATATCCGATGCCGGCGATATTTTCGATATCTGGTCAGACCCGGAAGTCATGCGTTTTTACGACATCGCACCGCTGGTGGCGATTGATCAGGCTCAGCAATTGGTCGCCGGAATGGTACAAGATCTGGTCGAAGCCAAAGGTGTGCGCTGGGCCATTCTATTGACGGAAAGCAATCGACTGATCGGCACCTGTGGATTTATGCTGAATCACAACTTCCACTCAGCCACGCTCGGTTTTGAGCTGGCTCGTCGATATTGGCGACAGGGTTTAATGCGTGAAGCGTTAGACGCCGCAATCGACCACGCTTACCGGGAATGGGATATCAATCGTATTCAAACAACCACCAACCTCGATAACCAAGCGTCTTCCGGCCTGTTGCGCAAACTCGGCTTTGTCGAAGAAGGGGTAATGCGCCAATGGGGTTACTGGCAGTCGGCGTTTCACGATGTGCGGCTGTTTTCTTTAATTAGGGCCGATCGTGTGCAGTCTGATCGTCTAGCGGCAGATGCGTAAGGCAAGCGCCACGCTGAACGACCTTTTTAGTTTGAGCCGGCTGAACACCCAAACAAGGCGCTTTTTTCGTCGCCGGCCATGAGTCACTCGGCGTGACACCGTTTCGGCTTTCGATCGATTGATTCGCGTGTGGACATTGCGACCGACCCAGCCGTGTTAAAAATGACATTTTGGGTAGGAGTGCTGCATGACCATTACGACTAAGCGTGTGGCCCCACCCACCGGGCAGATTGTCGCCGATCGAGATCCGCCCCAAAAAATACCGGCGGCTGCTTCGACACCCTCCAAATCCCGCCCTACTCAAGGGATGCTGGCTGGCTTACAACCTCGTGCAACTCGGATAGATCTACCGCGTGAAATCCTGACGGGTATAGCCAATTTCCTACCCACAAACACCATCCTGGATATGAGTTTCATATCAAAAACAACGTACCAGACAGTCACACCCAACTGGGATAGTGCACGCCTGACAGATCGTGCGGCGAAGGCCCCAACGCTCGCCGTCATCAATGCCATGCTAGATCCTGAAACGGCTAACGACCCTCCGTCCCCGGCCAACCCGGGCGGACGATACAATTCCATTGATCAATTGCCCCACCCGCTCCGAGCGGAACCGCTTGCGGCAGTAGCGTCACGGCTCGTGACCCTCGCAGCGGAAATTGACACGTTGCCTGACGCACAGAAGCCGCATCAATTCGTTGGCATACGCGATGCGATTCGAAAATTACCCATGCCCCTGCGAGGCGAGCCCTTGCTGGCGCTGGGATCCAGTATCCTGAGCTTATCCCTATCAGATCGCCGACCGGCGATTAGGACTTTTTTAGAGGATGCAAAAAAATATACCGGGCCGAAGATCGATGCCCCCGACATAATGATGGAAATCGCCAATCGGCAATTCAGGCACGGCCCCCCTCTCGACATGCTAATACTCGCGGCGAGCGAAGGAGTGCCCGGTCTGAGAAGATGGGCCGAAGCCCGCGATATCGTACTTGCCCACGGTCAGGTGAAGGATGCAATACTAGCCGCCTTGCAACCGGGCGGCTCAGGTGAGCGCTGGGACCACATCGCACGAAAGACTATTGATGATCCGGGTCTGCTGGAGGCCATAGAACACTACGTTGCCCACGGTCCGGTGAAACAAGCGATACTAGCCGCGCTGCAACCGGATGGTTCAGGCGAACGCTGGGACCATATCGCACGCGAAATGGGAATTGCTACGCCAGAAGTGCTAGCGGGACTGGAAATGATGGTGGCCCACGGTCCGGTAAAGCAGGCAATACTCGCCGCGCAGCTACCGCACGGCTCGGGCAAGCGCTGGGACCGCATTGCACGAGACATGGGGATTACCAATCCAGATCTACTGGGCTTTCTGAAAAGAGCCGTGCCCGATCAGCGGAGGAGTCTGGTGCGGCCCGGCGGGCGCTTGGACCGCATGGGTGATGGACTGAGGCGACTCTTGCGCGTAGAAGGGCGGGGCTGAGCAGGCTGAAGACCCGAACAAGGCGGTTATTTTGGTTGCCGGCCCTAAGTCACATCGCGCGACATGATTTCGGCTTCCGATCGGCCGATTCGCTTGTAGACAGTGAACTCAACCCAGGCGTGTTAAAAAAGCACTTTGGATCGGGCTGCTGCATGACCATTACGACTAAGCGTGCAGCCTCGCTGACCCGGCAAATTGCCGCCGAGGAAAATCATCCGGATCCGATACCACCGGCCTCTCCGAAGCAGTCTACAGTCTATGCGGGCGAGTTGGCTGGCTTACAGCCCCTTGCAGCGCGGAAAATGCCGGCCGAAATCGTAAGTCAATCCGCCAGTTTTCTGGGCGTGGTTCATTCCGCGCCGTTCCAAGGTTACACCGATGGTCGACTGAATTTTGCCGGCAAAGACATTGGCCGATCCGAGCGCAACCTGCGTTTGAACCACCCCAGGAACTTCCCAGAAAGCGCCGCCGATGGATCGTCGCAGGAAAAGTGTGCGACGTCAAAACAACTGTCCCTGTCTCCCATTGCGTTGATGGTCGAGCCGGCTTCGACGATGGGGAAAATGGCGGGTCTGAACAAGCATGCCCCACTTCCCTACCCGTTACTAGAAATCAACCAAACGGCCCTCGACATCCAATGGAAATGCTTTCTCAATCGCAGGGACGATCCGGCTGTATTGCAAATGCAGCTAAGTACCGCATTGACGCCGCTGTTGGACAAAATTTCCGATTCACAGCTGTTAGACAAGGCTAAGCAGCTAGTCAAGCAACGATTGAGCGAAAAGCAATTCACAGTCGACCAGGAAACCGCCATTTTTTATGCACGTGGCACCACCGCGACGGGACCTATTTATCGGTGTCCGATCTATCTGGCAGACGGCTACACAACCCATGAAGACGATTTCTTTCTTGTTCCAGAAAAAGCGGATAGGAAGATGCAAGATAACGTTTTAAGAAGGACTGGCGTCGTCTTGGGGAAAAATAACGTCGTCGGCAAAGGTGGCGCAGCGGTAATCAAAGTTGCGATGCGCTTGACTGAAACAGGAAGCGAGATTGTTGCGGCAAAATGCTTTAGACGTTCCATTGTGTCTGGCGTGCCCGAGAATAGCATTTACGATGCGATCGCCCCAGAAAACAATGGCATGCTCATCAAGAAGGGATATCAGAAAAATATATTGTTCCTTGAATTTGCAAGTGGCGGCGACTGCAAGAAGTTGGAGGGACAGATCCGCACCAGCTCAAAACTGACGGCTTTGGAAAAAACCGACTTGATCGCCGCGCTTGCGCGCAGATATGCTAAACCGATAGACAACTTGCACAACAACAATCGATACAAAACAGAAACAGGGCGAACGCGCCCCTCGATAGCCCATCAGGATATTAAGTCCAACAACTACTTTGTCGTGAAACGAAATGGGGTCTATTACGTTGTATCGGGTGACTTGGGGCAGGCAACGATAAAGTCCAAAAGCGCCATTCCCGGTCAACTCTGTCTTCGCCCGCCGGAAGGTATGCGAGAGGATGCCGACACGAAGTTAGCCGATATTTGGTACCTCGGAAAAGCCATCGACAACCTGGCAAGTATTGTCCCGTCGGATATGAGTAAAAAATTGCGTGCCTTGGCCCAATCTATGACCATAGATGCGCCCGAGAAACGCGCGTCAATTGAAGCATTTAACGAACGGATGTTTGAAGAAAGACCGTTATCCGATGTCGAGATGTCGGGGCTGATAGAAAAACTTTTTGCAGAGGATGCATAGTCAACGATCCACGCACTCCGATCTATCTCGAAAATCGCGACGCAATGAACGCGATGTATTTGGGGCAATCCAATACTGTTCAGTTAGATTGGCGGGTGGCGATACGTGGTCCGCCCTTATTTTCGAGTCTGCTTGTGCGTCTTTCTCTATCTTGCATACCACGCCAGTTGCGGCAGGCGATAAAGAACATGTCGTTGCAGCACATGTCCTTGCGGTAGGCTGGGATGATTGAAATCTTGGTCGCCATCGTGCTGCATCCCGAGCCGAGCCATCACCGCCCGCGATGGCAAGTTTTGTGAAGCTGTGAAAGACACGACTTCTTTGAGGTCCAGCGTATTAAAGGCGTAGTCGAGAACCGCAGCAGCAGCTTCCGTGGCATACCCACGCCCCCAATAAGGCCGGGCAAGACGCCAGCCTACCTCGACGCACGGCGTGAAATGCGCCTCAAAAGTTGGCACGGCCAAGCCGACGAAACCGGCAAAGTCCGCCACGCCGGGTATTTCCAGCGCCCACAGGCCAAACTCATTTTCGTTCAATTTCTGCCGAATGCGTGCAGCCAATGCATCGCTCTCCTCCCGGCTTAACGGCGCCGGGAAAAACGCCATGACATGAGGATCCGCATTCATTTGAGCCCATGCAGGGAGATCGTCGTCGCGCCAGTGCCGCAGTATGGTCCGAGGTGTCGTCAAAGTTGGAGCGGTCATATCGGCACGATCAATCGGTTCAATTGCAGAAAGAAGAACGCCGGCATGGGCTCAGTCGCCGCCGACGTTCAGTCCCGGGTCTAGCCGAAGATTCAACGGATAGAAGACGGACTGAGCCAGCAAAGCCCGGGCGCCGCACTAGCCAGCTGTTGAAGCGTGCGGCGCATGGTCCCGGCTACGGGAAAATATTAAAGACTTTCCGTCACAATACGAGCGGCAGAAGCCAGCACATCGCGACGGGGCACAGCGTCCTTTTGCTTTTGGGTAAAATAAACCACCATAATCAGCGGTGCTTGATTAGTAGGCCAAATCACCGCGATATCGTTCGTCGTGCCATAGTCGCCATTGCCGGTCTTGTCGCCAACCTGCCAACCTGCCGGAAGACCAGCACGGATACTGGCATTGCCGGTGGTATTGCCAGCCATCCAGCCGATCAATTGAGCACGTTGCGGCGCAGCAAGCGCATCGCCGAGTGTCATTTTGCGCAAACTTTCGGCCATGGCGAGCGGCGTCGTCGTATCCCGGTCGTCACCGGGAATAGCGCTGTTCAAAGCGGGCTCAATGCGATCCAAACGATAGCTTTGATCGCCGATAGAACGCGCAAACTGAGTCACGGCTTGCGGTCCGCCCAATTGTTCGATCATCTTGTTCATGGCGACGTTGTCGCTATATTGCAGTGCCGCCGCGATCAACTCGCCCAGCGTCATGCCGCCGTCCAGATGTTTTTCAGTAATCGGATTGTAGTTAACCAGATCCGATTTTTTAATCTGAATGCGCTGATTCAACAGGTCTTGCTGCTGCTCGCTCTTTTTCAACAAGCCGAAGGCCGCCATGATTTTACTGGTGCTACACATCGCGAAACGTTCATCGCCGCGATAGACAAACTGGGAGTTGTCGGCGGTATTGATTAACGCCACGCCCAGCCGACCATCGGCGCTTTTTTCCAAGGCGGCTAGTTTTTTCCGAATTGCCTGATCTTGTGGTTTAGCGTATGCCCATAGCGGCGAGCTGAGGCTCATCAGCGGCGCAAGGGCTGCCGCTTTGAGAAACGCTCGCCTCGGAGAAAGACGGCCCACTTTTCCATTGGTCATTGGAAGTCTCGCTAAGTTAGTGTAGTCGTTTGAAACGACTCAAAATATCTAATGAAAAATGTTAATTATATTATTAATTCGATCGAAATACCGTAGGCCGACGCAGCAAGCAAATGAGGTGACGCCCGCATCAATTTTCCGCACAAATCTGCGGGACAAGCGGATCAGTCTCACGCCGAAAACCGGCACGTTCATAAAATGGATAACTTTGATCGCTAGGCCAGACGATTAACAATTCCAATATCAGGTAACCCCAACCCTCGTGATCAGGATGCACGAAGAGCACCAAGATACTCCCCGACACAGCATTGACGATAGCCAACGCCACAACTTCGCGGCCGGTCTAGAACCAATCCACCCAAGTTAAGACATTTCAGCAATTTTTCTGACTC
>Ga0302308_10004174_pt1 | contig 11406 bp, 11 predicted proteins | sample III_Palsa_E3_3_FD_200531 | JGI IMG/M metagenome (GOLD analysis project Ga0302308, IMG submission 200531) | Peat permafrost microbial communities from Stordalen Mire near Abisko, Sweden - III_Palsa_E3_3 | ecosystem: Environmental > Terrestrial > Soil > Palsa > Peat permafrost | place: Sweden... | reverse complement strand
GCAGGTAGAATCCAGCCTTGAAGGTGTGCTTGCCGTGCGTCAAGCTAAAGTCGTCGGCAAATTGATAACCGTTGACCTTACGTCCTTGAGGAAAGGCAAAGTCTTCGCCACCCGGGGTCGTATTGAAGGTATTGTTAGCCAAACTGCCGCTGATGAATTCGATGCTGCCCGGGAAAATGGCATTGGCCGCGGCTGCGTTCGTATTCTGGAATACGGCCTTGTAGTAGATTTCGGCAAACACGAACTGGTTAGTCGTGTTCGAGTTGAAGATGTGGGTCTCGTTGAACTGGCCCTCATATTGAGGCTGGGGGCTGTCCGTGTTGAAGACGGGGTTTAACAAGCTGGTGAAGGTCGGCTGAACACCCGTATCGTATGTGAAATGGATGAAGGCATTGTCTTTGGCACCGAAGCGCTGATCGACGCGCCCGGTGTACTGGGCCTCATGCGCAAAGTTTGCCGAGTTTGCACCGAACACCACAACGTTTAGGTCGCCGCTTGGGTCTGGAACTGCATTCGCATAGGCGGGAAGGCTTGTGTAGGTATTGAAGTAATTCTGGTAGAAGTTGACTGCCGCAGCACCTTGCGGAGCGGCATTGGCTTCCGTGGTAGCAATGAGGAGCGCGCTAGGAGCATAGACCGTTCCGCGGACCGGGATAATAACGCGCAGGCCTTCTGTATTGAAGAAGAAGAACGTCTTATCCTTGACGATGGGTCCGCCGATGGCGCCAGACCATTGATTTGCATTGCTGCGCGGTCTCTTGATTCCCTGCTGATTGTTGAAGTAGTCGTTGCCATTCATCGCGCTGCCGTTCCAGTAGTAGGTCGCATCACCGTGAAACTGGTTGCCGCCGCTGCGGGAGATCTCATTGATCTGTGTTCCGCCAAGCCCACCGTACTGCGCTCCATACGCATTGCTGAGAACCGTTACCGTGCCGATGTCGTTGTTGCCGAGCAGCAGGTTGGTGGCGCCGGAGTTGTTGACGTTCAGGAACGGGTCGTTCTCATAGCCGCCGTTGATGGTGAAGGTATTCGAAGTGGCAGGCAGGCCAAAGGAGGAAAAGTTGCCATAACCGCCCTGGGTGTTCATGACCGCGCCCGGGGTCGTCTGACCAATAAACGTAAGGTCATTGCCAGGGTTCGGCAAGCTGGAGATCTGCTCCTTGCTGAACTCGGTCGTGATCTCGGCGTTCTCCGTTTGCAGGAGCGGCGACGCTTCCGTCACCTCAACCGTCACGTTATTGCTTCCCAGCTGTAGTTTCGCGTCGCCTTCGGCAACCACACCAGCACTGACCACGATGTCGGTCTCGGCTTTGTTGAACCCGTTGCTTGTGAACGTGACATGGTAGGTTCCGGGGGACAGCAGGGAGAACCGGTACGTACCGGATCCGCCTGTGGTCGCTGTCTTCACGGCAGCTGTGGTGGTAGACGTCGCCGTAACCGTTGCACCAGGGATCGCCGCGCCGGTCGGATCCGTTACAGTACCAGCAATATCGCCGGCAGTGACTGATTGCGCGGTTGCTGCGTTGTTGAACACAAAGGCGGCAACTGGCAGGGAGAGTGCCAGCGCCAGAGCGGTCAAACGGAAAGATCGCATTGAAACTCCTATATACAGGTCTTGTTTGAATCTAAAGTCTAGAGCCGTCTGATCAACGTGGTCGTTCTCTCGTCCACAGATAGCTGTCTATGTTTATCTATTTCAAGTATCGGTAGTGCATGCGACGTGCCAAACTGCAAAAATTCACAAATGCTTGAAGTTTTCCCCATAAACCTATGAGCCGAAGTCCGCGAACGTCCGCTTGAATGTATAAGAATATGAATAATAGTAGGACATGGAGCCCCATTTCGACCTATGAAAATTGTCCTGGCTCTCATCTCGGCGCGCCGCACGCCGCCCGGCCCCTCCGCCGAGTTGGTCAAGCTTTACCTTGACCGCGCCACCCGATATACCCCCACCACCCTGCGCATATTTCCGAGCGAGGTCGCCCTTTTGGACTTCGTCACCGAGGCGACCGCCCGCACTCGCCCCGCACTCCTGCTCGCCGATAGTCGCGGTCAGCAGCTCTCCTCCGCGGAACTCGCGGCAGCCCTCGGCTCGTTCCAGGACAATGGGATCCAGCAACTCATTCTCGCCATCGGTCCGGCCGACGGCTGGTCTGACGTTGCTCTAGCTGCGGCCACGCGCACAGTGGCATTTGGTCGCATTACTCTTCCTCACGAATTAGCCGCTGTTATTGCAGCCGAACAACTTTACCGTGCACTCACTATCCGAGCCGGCCATCCATACCATAGCGGCCATTAGGGATTTCTTGTCCGACACGGGTGTGCGCTCAAGTAGTCTAGGCGGATGACATCGATGCAGGATTCGGCGGAGGACGCGCGGCGCGGGCTCATTCTTATCAATACTGGGGCGGGGAAGGGCAAAACGACCGCCGCCCTGGGAACGGCGTTTCGGGCCGCGGGAAACGGGCTGCGGGTGCTGGTTTTGCAGTTCCTTAAAGGCTCTTGGCACTATGGTGAGATGGAATCTGCTGAGGCGCTAAATGGTTTAGATGGATTTACTTACGCGATGCGCAAACTGGGCCGCGGGTTCGTTAAAGTGGGTGGAGCGGAGGCCGATCCGGAGGACCTTCGGATGGTCGAGGAGGGGTGGGTGGAGGCGGAAACGGCCATCCTTTCTGGGGAGTGGGATTTGGTGGTGTTGGATGAGATCAACTATGTGATCGGGTACAAAATGCTTGATCCTGAACGGGTTGCGGACGTTTTGCGACGGAAACCCGAGATGCTGCACGTGCTTTTGACGGGCAGAAATGCGCATCCGCTGCTGGTGGAGCTGGCCGACACGGTTACCGAGATGCGTGAGGTAAAGCATGCATATCAAAGGGGTATCCTCGCGCAACGGGGAATCGAGTTCTAGAAAAGAGTGCTGATTTAGCGCGGTTTCGTGATGCAAATCGACTGCTTTAGCCCGGTTTGAGGTCGCATTCTTTCGCCGCCGGATCGAAAACCCAGGGGGGTGGGTGAAATGACGCACCCGGGACCCAATTTGATGGTTTTCCGAAGGGGCTGACTGATTTCAGGCTCTATCTATTGTTTTTCGTAGGGCAGCTGCACGATGATGAGTCCCAGGCATGACAGACGATTCCTCGACGACCGATACGATTGTTGCGATCTCGACGCCGCCGGGGCGGGGCGGGATTGGGATTGTGCGGCTGTCCGGGCCGGAGGCGCTGGAGATTGCGGGACGGCTGATAACGGTGGAGCGGCCGCTGGAGCATGCGCGGGCTCGACTGGTCAGGGTAATAGATATAGAGGATGGGGCGAAGACGATCGACGATGCGGTGGTAACAGCATTTCTCGGGCCGCGGTCGTATACGGGCGAGACGGTGGTGGAGATTGCGGCGCATGGATCGCCGGTGGTGCTGGAGACGATGGTGCGGGGGGCGCTGGCGGAAGGTGCCCGGCTGGGATTGGCGGTAAGGCTGGCGAGGCCGGGAGAGTTTACGCAGCGGGCGTTTCTGGCAGGGCGGATTGATCTGACGCAAGCGGAGGCGGTGGGGGATTTGATTGCCGCGCAGACGCTGGAGCAGGCGCGGGTGGCGGCGCAGCAGATGGGAGGTGCGATTGCGCGGCGAGTCACTCCAGCGAAGGAAGAGCTACTGCACTTGATTGCGCTGCTGGAAGCTGGGATGGATTTTGCGTCGGGGGAGCTGGACGACGTGGAGGTGGTAGCGCCGGCGGTCATTGCCGGGGCGATTGAGAGCGTGAAGCGGCCGCTGGCGGAGTTGGCGGCGAGCTTTCAGCGCGGGCAGCTGATGCGCAACGGGGCGGCGATTGCGCTGATCGGGCCGCCGAATGCCGGAAAGAGCTCTCTATTTAATAGGTTGCTGGACCGGGAGCGGGCGATTGTCACGCCGCTGCCGGGGACGACGCGCGATACGGTGGAAGAGTCGCTGGCGCTGGGCGGGATTCCATTGCGGTTAATTGATACAGCGGGATTACGCGGCGGGGCGGTGAGTGGCTCGGCTGAAGGGATCGATTCGGCGGAGCAGATGGGGATTGCGCGGTCGCACGAGGCGCTGGCGGATGCGGATCTGGTGCTGCTGATCCATGATGCAACGCTTGCCGTTACGGAAGCGGAGCTGAAGCTGGAAGCTTCTATGGCGGAGAGGCCGCACTTGGTTATCTACAACAAGGTGGACTTGCTGGTGGGTGACGCAAAGCTTGTGGATGAAGCGGAGGTCGGCAGTGGAGCGGCTATTCGGACGAGCGCGCTGACCGGCGAGGGGTTGGAGGCGTTGCGCGAAGCAATTCTTTCCCACCTGGGGGCGGTGGGATCGTTGGCGGAGAGTGGGGCGCTGAACAACTTACGCCAGCAGGAAGCCGTGACCTCCACACTTGCGGGGCTTTCTGCCGCGGCCGCAGCGAATCATTCGAGGCTGCCGCACGAGCTAATCCTGATGGACCTGCATCACGCGTTACAGGCATTGGACTCACTGACCGGGGTAACCACACCCGATGACATCCTGGCGCGCATTTTCGCGACCTTCTGCATCGGCAAGTAGGAGCGATTCTATACGAATCCGCTGCGTTCCGAGTGTCTCAATATAAATCAATATAATGAGTAGGTTAGCGTCCAATCCTGTCCCAGCGAATCCACGCCGAGCTGGATCTAATATTGTCCACCGCGATGTACACTTGCTGTGCGTGGACAAACATTTACGTAACGGTGGACAACGTGGAGGCACGAATGCAACTGACTGAGCTTCAAATCAAATCCCTCCCGCCCCAATGCAAGAGGTATGTCAAGAGCGATGGCCGGGGGCTCGCTCTTGAGGTGATGCCGACCGGCGCGGCTTCCTGGCGATACAGGTATCAGTTCAAGGGAAAGACTGAGAAGGTTTCCCTCGAAATGATTCTAAGTTATTTAGCATCAATTACATGCGCGATGACCGACGGCTTATTTGGGCAGCGTCCGTAATTAGGACATTTGCGCGAAGGAAAGGCACTCGCTACGCGACAAAACCGGGCCCGTTGAATGCGGCGATTGACGCTCAGATCCCGTTGCCTACAAGGTCACTGGTGCTATCAAGTCCCTTCACGTCCCAGGGTCGCCTTGGTAGCCCCCGTGGAAATGCCGCCGTCTACAAGCAGTGTCTGGCCGGTAATGTAGGCGCTTGCTTCGGATGCGAGAAACACGATTGCGCCATTCAGGTCATTAGGCTCGCCCGGTCGCTTCAATGGAATGCGGTCCTTCAGATACTCGACCCACGCATCGTTCTCATACAGAGCCGCGTTCTGCGCGGTCTTGAACCAGCCGGGAGCAAGACAGTTTACGGTGATGCCGTTCACTCCCCATTCGTCGGCCAAACTCATGGTCAGTTGCTTTATGCCTCCGCGGCTGGCGCAATACGGACCGATGCCGGCATAGCCGAAGACGCTCGTCACGGAACCGATGTTGATGATTCTTCCGTATCCACGCTCGATCATGTGCGGTGCGAATGTCTGCGCCACAAAAAAGGAGCCACGGAGGTTAGTGTCCAGCACGAGATTCCAGTCGCTCCAAGTAACGTCTACTGCAGGTTTGCGAACATTGCAGCCGGCGTTATTGACAAGTATGTCGACTGTTCCGAAATGCTCGATCGCGCGCGGGGCCATCTCGCGAATACTGGATTCATCGCGTACGTCCAGTTCCAGGGCGAGCACGCGTCGGCCTAACGTTTCGATTTCATTTTGAAATTCTTTGAGGTCAGGTGCATTGCGACTGGTAATCACCAGGTCGGCGCCCGCGTTTGCGAGTGCGCGCCCCAAATACTGGCCGAGGCCGCGGCTCGCCCCGGTGATGACCGCTACACGCCCCGAAAGGTCGAACTGGTTGTCCCTGTTCATGCAAAGGGCTCCTTTACGGTTCCAGTATCACCTTGATCAGGCCTGGCTCCCGGTTATACAGCCGATCGAACCAAGCCGGTCCATCACTCAATGGAGCAACGGCGGAGACAAGTGGGTCTACATTGATCGAACCGTTTGCTATCAACTCGATACACTCACGATATTCTCCGGCGGAGGCACAGGAACCCAGCAGGCGAAGCTGCCGCGTGACAACCGATTGCAGCGGCAGCTCGACTTTAGGCGCGAGATTCCCGATTAGCGTTACCGTGCCGCCACGTCTAACGGCATCGATCGCGGTCGAGATTGAGCTCTGCATTCCAACCGCCTCGACAACAATATCGATGCCCCGCCCTCCCGCAGCCTGATTTAGCTTCTGCAACAGATCGGGATCACTGGCGAGATACGTTTCGTCCGCACCGAGTCGGCGTGCGAGGTCGAGCCTGGCCTGATCCAGATCAATTGCGAAAACCCTGCTACAGCCGAAATGGCGAAACGCCTGGACGGCAAGAACGCCGATCATCCCCGCGCCAACTACTGCGGCGCTGCTTCCGGGCTCGATCCCGGTGATTTTAGCGGCGTGCACGGCGACCGATACGGCTTCGATGAGGGCCGCCTTAGCGAAAGGGAAGTCGGCTGGCAACTTGTAAACAATATGGACAGGGACCGCAACATATTCGGCAAACGCACCGTTGCGACGATAATCACCGCAAGAAACTCCGAGGACTTCACGGTGATCACAGAGGTTCACATCTCCGGTTGCGCAGAAGCCGCACGTACCGCAGCTCACGGTGGAATCGAACGTGACCCGGTCGCCCAGGCTAACGGTCGTGACCTCGGGGCCTACTTTCACAACGACACCCGCGGCTTCGTGACCCATAATTATGGGCGGGATGCGTCGCCCCGAACTGCCATCGTATCCGTGAACGTCGCTTCCGCATATTCCGCAGGCTTTCACTTGAATGAGGACAGCGTCTCTAGCCAGCTCTGGCTCCGGCACGTCCTTCAGGCGAAGGTCACGAACATTTTCAAGCACAAGAGCTTTCATCTAGGAAAGATAATCTATAATTGCTGAATTGTCGAGGTAACCATGTCTGATTGGGCTGTTCCGGAAAAAGCTGAGCTGTATCAATTTCATCAGAATGATCCGTTCGATACTTCGCGGCCGATCGTGCTGGTTATTCCTCAGCTTATGTCTAGCAAGGAATATATGCGCTCTATACGTGAGCTACGTCCGCCATCCGGCAGTCTTGCTATCTGGTTTCTCGGCCAGAATGGATTTCTCCTCAAAGATGAGAGCGGTTTGTTGATAGGAATCGATCTGTATTTGACCAACAGTTGTGCAGATACACCCAACAGCTATTCCTATCGCGTCGATCGGCAACTCCCCATTTTCATCGAGCCCGAGGATCTTGATATCGATGTTTTCATCGCCACCCATTCCCACCGCGATCACACGGATCCACAAACCATCGGACTTATGTCGCGAATCAACGAGACGATGTTCCTCGGTCCATTTGATGCGGCAAGAATCTTCATGCAGTGCGGAGTGCCGCCGTCCAAGTGCCGTGTGCTTCATCCAGGGGAAGTGATGGCACTCGGCTCAGCCGAGCTGCAAGCAACGTTCGCCTTTCCGACGGATTCGACTGACCTCAACCATATGGGGGTTCTGCTCACCTTTGGATCAGGGATTACTTTTTACAATTCGGGCGATACGGCGTGGTCAGATCGTCTGTCCCTATTGCTTCCGCGTGATGTGGACATTTGCACCATTTGTATCAATGGCGGATACCACAATCTCTCACCTGAGAATGCTGCGCTCATCATCAGGGATATAAATCCGCGTGTAGCGATTCCCTGCCATTACGACATGATGGTGAATAACGTGGGCTCGCCAAATATGTTCCGTGCAGCACTTGCGCGCGAAGGCATGGAAGATCGCTTCCATATGCTCAGCTACTATGCGCCTTGGCTCTATACAAAAACTCCTGTTTCCACGGGCTCGAGGTGACTCTATGAACATATCTCTGGAAGGTAAGATTGCTATCGTGACCGGTGCCTCGTCGGGAATTGGGCTCGCAATCACGCGCGCGTATTTGGAGTGCGGGGCTGCTGGCGTCATCGCAGTTTTCCGTCGGAACGAAATCCCGAATGAGCTTATTGAGCTTCAGCGTGTGTACGGAGACAAACTCGTGGTCGTCCGTGGCGATGTAGCGGACGAAGAGACGGCGATCGAATTTACTCGGACGGCAGTTGAACGTTTCGGAAAGATCGACATCTTTGTGAGCAATGCGGCCATCAGCATAGTGAAGGCTATACACCTGCACACGGAGCAGGAATGGGACACTGTGATCAACGCCAATGTAAAGAGCCTTTATTGGGCGTCGAAACACATCATTCCCGTGATGATCGAGCAGCACACCGGTCTAATCCTCGTCAGTGGGTCCATTTCTGGCGAGGTCGGAATCCCCACACAAGGGGCTTATGCGCCTTCCAAAGGCGCGTTGCATCAGATGACCCGCCAGATGGCAATCGAGTATGCGAAACATGGTATCCGTGTGAATGCGATCGCGTGTGGCACGGTAGACACGCCCATCGTGCATGAGTCGGCGAAATCTTCTGGTGACGCTGACGGGTATTGGAAGATGCTCAAGGACGCTCATCCGAGCGGACGCATTGCCAGCGCGCAAGAGGTTGCAGCGTTCTACGCCTATATGGCCACGGATCTTGCCAGCTTCTTTACTGGCGCCATCATCATGCTGGACGGTGGGTACACCGCACAGTAAGGAGACACATGCAAACGATGCTCGCAGCTCGCTATCTCGGGCCAAACCAGATCGAAGCGTCTCGCGTTTCGCTCCCATCCATCGGGCCCGGCGAAGCGCTCATCAAGGTTGAGGCATGCGGCTTTTGCGGCTCCGATCTAAACATCGTGGCCGGAACGCACCCCCGCGCGCAAGCCCCGCTTACCATCGGGCATGAGCTATCGGGTCTCATCGTCGAGTTAGCTGAACCTGACTCAGCATTCTCAGTCGGCGACCGGGTCACACCATTTCCTTTGATTTCCTGTGGGGTTTGTCACGCCTGCGCTAGCGGCAATGCGCACGTATGTCGCCAGCTTCGACTGTTTGGATTCGACGTGGACGGAGGGATGGCTGAATTTGTGAAGCTGCCCATAGCCTCGCTGATAAAGCTGCCTCCGGGGATGCCGCCGCGTATCGGCGCACTCATCGAGCCTCTTGCGGTCGCCGTGCACGGCGTCAATCGAGCGGGAACTCGCGACGTAAAAGTCGCCGCTGTCCTGGGGGCCGGTCCCATTGGGCTACTCACCGCCCTCGTTGCCAAGCATCGCGGCATCCCCCACGTGCTGATTAGTGATGTTCGTCCTTCAAGAGTTGAGCTCGCGTCAAGTCTTGGGCTTGAAGCCGTTGCTGCAGGACTAGAACTTCGCTCTCGCACGATGGATCTGACGGCACAGAACGGCGCGGACATAGTTTACGAATGCGCAGGGCACCCATCCTCTGCGAAGGAGATGATCGCGCTCGCACGTTCACGTGGTGTCATCGTGAACCTTGGCGTCTTCAAAGGTCCCGTCGAGATAGACATGCAAGCAGTGAACTTCAAAGAGCTGCAGATGCTTGGTTCACGGGTGTATGAACGAAAAGATTTTCAGACTGCAATCGACATCGCCATGAGCCTACCTCTTGCTCCTATCATCAGCGCCGAATTCTCTCTCCGTGATGTATCGGACGCATTCCGACTCTTCCAGGAAGGAGGAGCATGCAAAATACTAGTTCTTCCTTCCAACAGCGCACGGTGAACCCGTTCGACGTGAGCGGGAAGATTGCTTTGGTTACAGGGGCAACTCGGGGAATTGGACTCGGCGCAGCGAGGGCACTCGCTCAAGGCGGAGCTGACGTCCTGCTGCTCGGACGCGACAGAGATGAATTGGAACGCTGTGGAGAGGAGCTTCGAGGATTTGGCGGCCAAACTTCAAACTTATGCTTCGATCTCCTGGAGACAACAAAAATCCGGCCGTTCCTCGATAGCATCTTTGCCGAACGCGGAGTTCCCGATATTCTCGTCAATTCTGCGGGTATACAGCGCAGGGGCGCGGCGGTTGATATTTCTCTAAGTGACTTCAACGAGGTGCTCGGTATCAATGTCACAGCACTGTTCGAAGTAAGCCGCACATTTGCCCGCCACCGGATTGCTCTCGGAGGCGGAGGCAAAGTAATCAATTTAGCTTCCTTGATGACGTCCGCAGCGCGCCCGAATACGTCACCCTATACCGCTTCAAAGGGTGCCGTCGGTCAACTGACCAAAGCTCTTGCCGTTGAGTGGGCAAAATACGGGATTTATGTCAACGCCATTGCTCCCGGCTACATCGACACTGACCTGAATGCTGCGCTCATTTCCGATCCGGATTTCGACCAGTGGGTGAAGAGCCGGTGTCCGCTTGGTCGGTGGGGAACTCCAGAAGATATCGCGTGGCCGATCGTGTTTCTCGCGAGTTCGGCCTCTGATTTTGTGACTGGCCAGGTGATCTATGTAGACGGTGGATGGCTCGCCACGTTCTGAGCCGCCGTTAGGACCTGCGAATCATCATAGCGTTTGAATTGTGAAGGTCTGAGGCACTTCGTGCGAGTACATCTTATGATTTTGCCAACAGATGGTCCGCCTTCAAAGTCAACCCATATTGCTTGTTCCAGTAGTTGACCGTACTTTCCAAGAATATCTGTTGGGCCTGCACTGCATCTTTGGTGCGCAGGCCGCGAAGGATATTCTCGTGTTGTTTGACGGCTGCGGCGCGTTCTCCCGCCGAGCCTGGCTTATTGTCCCATCGACCGACGATCGAAAACACAAATAGCCGAAATGTAATCGTCTCCAGCATCTCGGCCAGGTAGGGGTTCCCAGCGATTTCCCAGATAGTGCGATGAAATAAAACATCGCAGTCATGAAAGTGTTTCACATCGTCTTTCGCGTCCGTGCCCCGCATTTCCCTGACGAGCTTCGCAAGCTTTCGCTCTTGCTCATTGGTCAATTGCTCGGCAGCTCTCCCTATGGCAATGGCTTCCAATGGGATGCGCACCTCTTGGATCTGCTGGTAGTCCTGAGGGCTAAGCTGAGCGACATAGGTGCCGCGCTGCGGCTGCTTTCGAAGGAGACCCTGATGCTCCAGCTCAAACATTGCTTCGCGCAATGTTGGTTGCCCGATCCCCAAACGCGTCGACCACTTCTGCTCTAAGATCCGATCACCGGGCTTGAGTTCTCCGGATATGATCGCAGTCCTCAGCGTCTGAGCCGCCAACTGGGGGGTGGTTTGTGGGCGGAGCACACCGCCGTCGCGTCTCGTCCATGAATCTTCCACTTATTTAAGTGCTCCCGGCCGTGGACTATCTTTACTCTATAGTACAGGCGAAATTTACGTCCAGAGTGCAAGCGGCGTTACTACCGCATCAGAGGAACCAGGTGGTTCGGGCTACAGAACGGCGCAGCCCGTGGTTCTTACTGCACCATCCA
>Ga0302308_10004172_pt1 | contig 11410 bp, 8 predicted proteins | sample III_Palsa_E3_3_FD_200531 | JGI IMG/M metagenome (GOLD analysis project Ga0302308, IMG submission 200531) | Peat permafrost microbial communities from Stordalen Mire near Abisko, Sweden - III_Palsa_E3_3 | ecosystem: Environmental > Terrestrial > Soil > Palsa > Peat permafrost | place: Sweden... | reverse complement strand
CCCAGAGACCAGTTGGACCTACACCCACATCTACCCCGCCGAGCTCTACACCCGCGACGTCTGCACCGCTGGTCTCTGGCGTACCTCGGAGCTCGGCAAGCGTATCGTTCAACAACTCTGCCGCGAGCTACTTCTCCTCGAATCCTCCGACTGGCAGTTCCTCATCACCACCGGCGCCGCTCGCGACTACGCCGAGATTCGCTTCCTCACCCACAACGATCAGTTCAACGAGCTAAAAGCCATCTGGCAGACCCTCGAACGGACCAGCACGATCACCGAAGCTGAGCAAACCCGCCTCACCGAAATCGAACTCCGCGACAGCATCTTCCCCGAGATCGATCCCGGCCTCTGGGCAGCAGGCGCCTCAGAGATGCGCCCCGACGCACCCATCCCTCACCCTGTCGAAACCACAGCCTGACAGTCTCGCAACGATCACTCACTTGTTGTTAGAGCTTTAAAACTTACCAAACACGCTCTTCAGCAAAGGAGTCACCTGAGCCGATGGGTTGGTGCGGATCTTCGCCTCTTCCTGCCCCATCATCGTGAACATCCCGTCGACACTCTTCTCCAAAACATAGCCATTGATATCTACCGAGGGCGTCTTCCCAAACGGCATCTGCGGAGCCGACCCCATCATCTCGTTGAACTTCTCCGTCACACCTGTCTTCGCCATCTCCCTCTCGATAATTGGCCGAAAAGCATCCGATACCTGCGAAGATGTCGTTCGTTTGAAGTAATCGGTCCCCGCCGTATTGCCTCCCATCACAATCTGCTTCGCATCCTCAAAGCTCATCGACTTCAGCGCATCCATAAAAATCGACTTCGCCGCTGGTGCCGCTGCCTCCGCCGCCGCATTCATGCTGTGTTCGAACTCGTCAACCTTTGCACCCATACCCATCGCACGTAAACCCTTCTCCACCCTGCGCAGCTTTTCAGGCATCACGATCTTGATCAGAGGATTGTTTTCAAACCCTCCAGGTCTGCCAGTCTCAGCGACCGCCGAAGTCACGCCGCGAGACAGCGCCTCCTTCAGTCCACCAGCAGCCTGCTCATTCGTAAGAGAAGAGGTGTCTCCCGCCACAAACTTCGGGGCTGCCAAATCCAGCTACAGAACTCATCACCGCAGCGAGGAGTACAACGTTGGACACACAGCATATTTGCATGGCGCAACCATACGCCTGCCAGACGACATATGGAGAGAATCCTCTCAAGCCGAATTGAAACGTCGTCTCCGGTTTCATCAGATCAACGAATCTCATCCCATCCATCACCACCCCCGGCCTGTTATCTTCGCTCGCCGCTTCTATGAAACGAATGCCAATCACCAAGCCATCGCAAAAACTTGTCAAGCGCCAAAACCACGAAAACCCGCGCCAATCCAGCACATTTACGTGGCGTATCAGTTTCCCACCACCAGCTATAATGAATAGAGCAAAAGAGAAAAACCCCGGCCAATCCACCGGGGTTTCAACATTTAACCTGTTACTCTTTTGTTTGGAATACTTTAGTTATAAAGTCTCTGTAATGAATACTTTACAGGGATCAACTCGCGATAAAATAATGGGAATAAAGGACTTATCGCCGTCAATGGGGGGAGGGGGTATCCCTACCAAAGCCAGTTGCACCAACGCATCACAGCTCAACGAGAGGACTAAACTGATCAAGTGGCGACAGCGACCCGAAACCAACCAAACGACGCTGCACTCAACCATCAGATCACCACCCAGGCAGCAAGGAATCCACTAACCCTCTGGCATCTTCTCTCACTCGACGCCCCAACCGTCGCCGCCCTCTGGACCTGGTTCATCGCCTCTGCCAACCACATTCATCTCCCGCTCGCCTCCATCCTCGCGATGACGATCGCCGTCTGGATGCTCTACGCAGCCGACCGCCTTCTCGATGCAAGAATCATGGACACGCCCCGCAACGTCGGTCCATCAACCTCACCCAAAATCCAAGACCTAGAAGCCCGCCACTACTTCCATCACCATCACCGAAGCGCCTTCCTATCCGGCATGCTCCTTGTCTCAATAGCGCTCGCAATCCTCTTGCCGCGCCTTGAAGCCGAAGCCATCCACCTCTATCTCATCCTCGGCGGCCTACTCTTCGGCTACTTCATCCTCATACACGCCTCAGGCAGCGCGCACCGTCTCCCAAAGGAGATCGCCGTCGGCCTCTTCTTCGCCGCAGCCACCTTCATCCCCACCGTAGCCCGCCGCCCCGACCTCCGCATCTCCCTGCTCCCCCTCGCAATCCTCTTCGCAACCTTATGCAGTCTCAACTGCCTCTTCATCTACGCCTGGGAACATAGCAATCAAACGCACTCCTCTCATCCACCACACGCACTAACCAGCTTTGCTCTCCGCAACCTCCCGCTCCTCACCATCACTCTCATCGTCCTCAGCGTCGCCTTTGCCCTCCTCGACCATCAAACCCCAAGGCTGATCCCGTCCGCGATCGCCGCCGCCGCCGCATCTCTTCTCCTCCTCCACCATCGCCGCCACGAAACCGCCCAGCTCACCCTCCGAACTCTCGCCGACCTCGCCCTGACGCCTCCACTCCTCATCCTGCCGTTCCTCCATCGATGATGGCCGCCCACCCCAACTTCGACCACATCGCACGCCCCTATCGCTGGCTCGAATACCTCACCCTCGGCCGAGCCCTCGAGCACTGCCGCCTCCACTTCCTCCCACGCATCCTCCATCAAAAACGAGCCTTGGTAATCGGCGACGGAGACGGCCGTTTCCTCGCCCAACTCCTCACGCAAAACCCTTCCCTCCACGCCGATGCAGTCGACACTAGCGCCACCATGCTGCAACTCCTCCGCCAACGCTGCGAAGCCGCCGCGCCCAACGCATCCAAGCACCTCCACACCCATCAATCCAGCGCACTCACTGTCCCTCTCGCTGGCCCCTATGATCTCGTTGTCACCCACTTCTTCCTCGACTGCCTCACTCAAACCGACCTGGAAACCCTCATCACCCGCATCTCTCCAGCCCTCTCTCCACAAGCCCTCTGGCTAATCTCCGACTTCCGGATCCCAACCGGCCTCATGCGTCTCCCCGCAAAGATCCTCATCCGCACTCTCTACCTCGCCTTCCGCATCCTCACCGGCCTCCGCATCACCCAACTCCCCGATCACGCCACCCCACTCCAACAAGGCGGCCTTACCCGAATCGCCCACCAACTTCAACTCGCCGGCATCCTGGTCACGGAACTCTGGCAATTCAACCCCGAAAATCAATAAATAGAATAGAAACAGAACAGATTTTCCCGCTCCAGACCACAAACCCCACCTACAATCCCCGTATGCCGCGCACCCAACGATTCTCCGTAGCCGCGCTCCTCCTCCCGCTCGCCCTGCACGCTCAAACAACTCCGCAACCCAGCATCGCCACCAACTCCACCGACGGGAAACCTCTCTCCACCCGCGTAGTCGCCTACAACATCGACGCCAAACTCGACACCGACAAAAAAACACTCGACGCCACCGAAACCCTCACCTACAAAAACCTCACCGGCCAATCCCTCACCTCAATTCCGTTCCACCTCTACCTCAACGCCTTCCGTCCCGAATCAACATTCACCAGCGAAACTCACTTCACAGGCGGAAATCGCGCCTCCGAAGACGAGAACGTCTACCCGGAAGACGAACGCGGAAGCATCACCATCTCCCACATCGAAGCCGATGGTTACGGTGATCTAACCGCCGCGATCCACTTCATCGCACCCGACGACAACAACGCCCAAGACCACACCGTCGCCGAACTCACTCTCCCGCACTCGCTCGCACCTAACGACTCCATCACCTTCCGCCTCGCCTTCCACGACGTCTTCCCGCTCTCCGTCGCCCGCAACGGATGGAAGCGCGACTTCATCATGGGTGGCCAGTGGTATCCGAAGCCGGGCGTCTTCTGGCACGGCGCCTGGAATTGCCACCAATATCACTCGACCACCGAGTTCTTCTCCGACTTCGCCACCTTCCGCGTCTCGCTCACTCTCCCGCGCCGCTACATCGTCGGAGCAAGCGGTGTCCCCATCGGCGAAGTCACCAACTCCGACAACACCAAGACCCTCGGCTTCTACGGAGAAGACATCGGCGACTTCGCCTGGGCCGCAAGCCCCAACTTCACCATCACCGACGGCACGTACCTCTCCTCAGTAGGCCCAGTAAAGATCCACGTCCTCGCCCTCGCGTCTCACCCCAAAGCTGGCGCTCGCTACCTCAACGTCATGCAGAAGACCCTCGCTGAATATGACCATCGCTACGGTCCCTACCCCTACAAGATCATCACCGTCATCGATCCCGAACCCGGCTCCGAAATAGGAGGCATGGAGTACCCCACCCTCTTCACCGGCGACACCTCCTGGTACGACCCTACCTACCTTACCGAGCAAGCGGCCGAGCACGAATTCGGTCACCAGTACTGGTACGGCATGGTAGCCACCAACGAGTTTGAAGACGCGTGGCTCGATGAAGGCATAAACTCCTACACCGAAGTCACGGTCATGAACTCCATCCTCGGCCGCAACACCTCCGTCTTCGGACGGCCCTACGCCAACTTCAGCGACACCGAGCTACGCCGCCTCGATTACATAGCCAAGCCCGACTTCGACCCGGTAACGCGCTGGGCCTTCAAGTTCCGCGACTCCTTCTCCTATGGCGGCATTACTTACGGCAAATCTGCGACTCTCCTCGCTACACTCGAAGGCCTCATCGGTCGCGACACGATGGACGAAGCCATGCGCACCTACTTCCTGCGCTACCGCTTCACCCATCCCACCACCGAAGACTTCCTTCGCACCATTGAAGAAGTAGCAATCAAGAATGGTCGTGCCACCGCCGTCGGAGGCACGGTCATCAATGCCTCTGCACAAACACCTACTCACCCGAACGCGTCCCAGCAAGCTCCCGAGGCCGGTCTCGCCGCTGTCTTCAACGCTCCGAGCACATCGCAGGTTGTGCCAATCTCCAGTCTCCGCCCCTACTTCAACCAGGCTGTCTACGGAACGCAAATTCTCGACTATACCGTCGACAAGATCTCCTCCGATCCAGCCCAGTGGTGGCTCCCCGAACCCAAAAACAAGAAGCAAATCCAATACCTCTCAACGGTCTACCTGCATCGCAAGGGAGACTTCCTCCTCCCCGTCACCGCGGAAATCGTCTTCGACGACGGCACCCGACTCCGCGAACATTGGGACGGCATCGATCGCTGGACGAAGTTCACCTACACACGCAACGCAAAGATTCTCTCTGTCGAGATTGACCCAGACCACGTCACTCTTCTCGATAAAAATCTCTTCAACAACAGCTACATCACCACCCCTAACAACATCCCCGCTCGAAAACTCTCCAACATCTGGCTGAGCTTCCAACAGCTCGTCGCCCAACTCTCTTCCTGGATCGTATGAAGTTACATCGTCCGGCTATCGCCTTTTCGCACTCTCTTCGTTCTGTAGATCGGTTTCGCCAGCTACGTAACGCGAATCAATACGAGGTCCCGCATCATGCCTGAACGCCGCCGCGACATCTTCCTTCACGGCCTCTTCTTCGCACTTCGCCGATTCCCGGCGGTTCTATGGGCCTACATCTTCAACCTCGGCCTTGCCCTGATCTTCTCTATCCGCATCCACAGCCAGTTCAGCGCCATCATGGACCACTCTCTCGCCGCACAACGCCTCATAGGCGGCTTCGATCTGGGCACCGCCGGCGAATCTCTCATCCGTCTACAGGACGGTCCATCTGGCGGCAGCGCAGGAGCCTACGCCTCTGTTCCTCTCTATCTAATTCTTTATTTTCTTCTCATCCCCGGAACTCTCTTCTGCTACCAGACCAAAAGCCCCGCCCGGCTCAGCACCCTCTTCCACCAAGGCCTGCTGCACTTCTGGCGATTTTTCCGCATCACCCTTCTCACGATCCTCATCTCAGCCCTCATCCTTGGACCTCTAGCCTTCCTTCAAGGTCGCTGGGCTGCGCACGTCGACAGACACGCCGTTGAACGCCACGCCTTCTTCGCAACACTCATCGGCTACGTGATCATCTTCCTCGTCGCTTCCATCCTTCGGCTCTACTTCGATCTCGTCGAGGTCTACACAGTACAGCTGGGTCTGCATCTTCGTCGCAACGGCAAGCCCGACCGCCGAGTTCGCCGCGCTCTCGCCCCTGCCTGGCGAACCCTCCGCGCTCACTTTGCCCAGGCGTGGCCCATCTTCTTGTTTCTCACGATTCTCGGAGCCGCAGCTGTCATCCTCACCGCGCGTACCTCCATGCACATGCTCGCGCAACCGCGAGTCTGGCCTACCTTCCTCCTCGCCCAACTGGGCCTATTCCTTCACCTCTTCACCCGCTTCTGGCAGCGAGGAGCCGAAACCTCTCTCGCTCTCCAGAATCCCGCCTTCATTCCTCCGTCCTTACCAATTCTTCCCGTCGTCGGCAAGGTAAACCTAGTCGACCCTCTGCATCCGAATCACCTGCCACCGACTCCAACATCTCAAATCCCACCGATGCCCTTGATCCCATCCCTAACCCAGAACCAGCCTCTCCGTCTCTCGACGAGCCGGATCCCGGAGTCTTTCACCATGATCCATCAAACCGCCAGTAGCCTAGCATCTCACTGCACTCCGGCCCCAGCTATACCCTCGAACATCCCTGCGGTAATATATGAATAGATTATGAATTTGTATATTCTTCGCCACGCCAGTGCTGGTCTTCGCCGGGCAAACCCTCTCCTCGACGTGAAACGTCCCATCGATAAAGAGGGGAAGAAAAACACCCTTCAGCTCGCCCATGTGTTGAATGCATTGAACATCCAGTTTGATCTAATCGTCTCGAGCCCGCTGAAGCGCAGCCTCCAGACCGCCGCAATGATCGGCACCGAGACCGGCTACGAGGCCAAGATCCAACTAACCGACGCGCTCGCTCCCGCCGCCACCGTTAAGGACTTCCAAAAACTACTTCGCGAGATCTCCACTCACGAGAACGTACTGATTGTCGGCCATAACCCAAATCTATCCACCTTCTTAGGCTCACTCCTGGTGCCCGCATCAAGCCCGGAAGCTAGAATCCGCCTCCGAAAAGGCTCCTTGGCCCGCGTTGTCCTTACCCGCGGCCCAGCCACCCTGCAAACCCTGCTGGATCCCCGCACCCTTCGCGCCCTCTACGCTACCTCGACGAAGAGCTCCCGCCGAAAGACCTCACGAAAATAAGCCGCCTCTTTCTTCAGAGACCAGGCCTCCAACTCCGCCCCTCCACGCCCGGGAACCAACTCCAAAAGCACTCGCTTCGGGTATACATGCGTCTTCATCTGCAGCACTGCACTGGCTCGATCCTGGTTGAGTGCCACAGCCAGCCGCAGTAGCACTACTGCCCGTGTCACGTTCCCATGCTCTTCTACGGGAATCCACCGCATAGGCCTGTCCATCGGATCAGGTCGGCTCTTTCCCATATACCGGGCAATCGCACTCACAATCATTCTCTGCTCCGGCGAGAACCCAAAGATCTCTGAGTTCGCAATAATGTACTGCGTGTGCCGGAAGTGTCCCTGATGATTCATAAACTTGCCAACATCCTGCATCATCGCTGCAGCCTCTAGCCACAGCCTGTATTCCTCCGGTAGTTCATGCACTCGCGCCAGCGCGTCGAACAGTTCCACCACGTGCTGCCTTACCGGCTCCACCTGTCGCTGCTCGATTCCATACCTCTGGCAAACCTCCAGCACTCCCGCCCATCGCTCACTCTCGATCTTTTGGTGTACCGAGGTTCGCAGATCTACCTCCGCCAGCATCTGCGCCAGCATCCCGTCTCGCAGCCCCAGCGGCGAATAGCGAAAGCCCTTCAATCCCATCCTCTCAAGCAAACTCGCATACACCAGCGAACCACCGATAATGATCTCCGAACGCCTCGGCCCGATCCCCGGCACCGCCTCCCGGTCAGCGTTATTCATCTTAGCCAACCGGTCAGCCAGCTTCCTCACATCGGGAGTGTCAGCAGTCAACGCACCCACACGTTCCAGCCGCTTCTTCGCCAGCGTCTTTTTCACTGCCCGGCCCTTCCGAACATGGCCACTTGCCTCTGCCAGCGCCGAAGCTGTCCCCGAAGTTGCAATTACCAAACCCACCCTTGGCGTCCCCAGCTTCTTCTCCGCTCGCTTCAACTCACGGTCGATAAATTGCTTCAACCGCGCCACATCTGCCTTTGCCGGCGGATCGCTCCGCAGAAACTCCTCGTGCAGGCGCACCGCACCCAGCGGCATGCTCACCATCGACTTGATGCGTCCACCGTCAGAGAGCGTCACCTCGCAGCTCCCACCGCCCAGGTCAATCAACAAAGATCGTCCCCGCGCTCCCACCTCATGCGTCACAACCCCCAGATGAATGAGTCGCCCTTCCTCAAGCCCTGAGATCACCTCAACGCTCCATCCTGTCGTCGCCTTCACCCACTCGGTAAACGCCGCCGCATTCCGAGCATCCCTCATCGCGCTTGTCGCCACCACGCGCACTTTATCTACTACATGAAGTTGAACTGCCTTATGAAACCGTTTCAGAGCACGAATCGTAGCCGCCATCGCATCGGGCGAGATCACACCCGTCTGGAAAACACTCTCCCCAAGCCGTGTAACTTCACGATCCTCGTGTAAAGTCTTCAGGCGGTGCATCTGAACCGAAGCAATCTTCAACCGGCAAGAGTTCGACCCAATATCGATCGCGGCAAACGTAGGCATGATTCTGGAATCACCTCTGGGAGCAAAAATCCCACCATCAGCAGATTACATCCCACAACGATTTCTCTGAATCAGACTTGGCGCGTCGTTCAACAATCTTCCTGTAACCCATTTATGCTTAGAGAGCAGCTTTAAATCATGACCAACAACACATTATCGGAACCAATTGCCGAATCTAAGGCAACACTCGACACCTGCACACCTCGGCGCTCCATAGCGCTCTCTGTTCTAGTCGGCCTTTGGCTCGTCATCTTCTTCGCCGCCCTCTTTTCTCCGCCACTACTAGACGACGCTGACGCTACCCACGCCAACGCAGCCCGTCACATGGCTCTGTCCGGCGACCTCGTCACCCTGCGCGTCAACGGCATCCGCTATCTGGAAAAAGCCCCGCTCCCGTACTGGCTGGGCGCCCTTAGCTTCCGCATCTTCGGCTTCAACACCTTCGCCGCACATCTTCCCGAGGCAATCGGAGTCCTTCTTCTCGCGCTTCTTGGCTATTACTGGGCCTTCCGCGCCTTCAATGCCCGCGCGGCCTTCTATACCGGGCTCTCAACCCTCACCACTGTCGGGGTTTTTCTCTTCACCCGCTACTACATTCCGGAAGTCCTACTCACACTCTTCCTCTGCATCGCCCTCTACTGTCTCCTTCAACTCTTCGACAAAAGCGAGTCGACGTTTTCTACAGACGGTGTTCTCGCTGTCACCGCAGGAAAATCAGCGTCACGCTTTTCCCCAGCCACCTACGCGTACACCATGTGGACAGTCCTTGCCCTCGCTGTTCTCACCAAGGGTCTTGTGGCTCTGGTCTTCTTCTTCGGCGCCGCCGTTCTCTACCTCGCGCTAAGCGGTGAATACAAAAATTGGCGAAACCTCAAACCCTTCACCGGCATCGTCCTCTTCCTCGTCATCGCGGCTCCCTGGCATATCCTTGCCGGTCTCCGCAACACCGGCGGCATGAACGGCCACGGCTTCTTCTGGTTCTACTTCATCAACGAGCACGTCCTCCGCTTCCTCGGCCGCCGTTATCCCAAGGACTACAACAAGCTCCCCGGCTATCTCTTCTGGAGTCTTCATCTCATCTGGCTCTTTCCCTGGTCACTCTTCTGCGGAACACTCTTCCGCCAAGCCTACTTAGCCTTCCAACGTTACCGCATCTCCAATCCCGCTCCAGTCGACGAAGCAAGAACCTTCTACTGGCAACCCTATGCGGTCGTCGCCGTCGGCCTTATTCTCCAAAATGCTCTGAAGATCCCATACATCTTTACGCTGTTGGTAGCTCTTGTTCTCTTCCTGCTCCAAGGTCTTCGCCGACGCCAGTCAAACTCATCCCCCGGAACTCCACTCCTCCGCGTCGCCACGTTTGCCCAACGAACCACACTCCTTCTTAGCCTCTTCGCATCCCTTGTCCTGGTCTTCTTCTCGCTCTCCACCAACCAGGAGTACTACACCTTCCCCTCCTACCTTGCGATCATCATCCTTCTCGCCGTGTCCCTCGCGCACGCCGAACATAGCTTCGCCTCAGACCCCGCCTCTCGCCGTTGGATCACCGTCGCTCATGCCACCTTCACCGTCCTCGGCGTCGCCATCGCCATTACCCTGATCTACGGACTCTGGACTTCACGTCATCTCCCATTCGTTCCCGACATCGGCGACCTCCTCGCCCACCGCGGTGTCGGCGATTACACCCTTTCCATGTCTGGCATCTTCGACCTAACCGGCCCCAGCTTCGCAGCTCTACGCCTCCCTGCTGTTCTTGCTGCAGTAGCTTTCCTGATCGGACCGGCCACCGCCTGGTTTCTCCGCAAGCAGCGACGCCACCTCTCTGCCACCGTTGCCGTCGCCGTAACCTCCATGATCTTCTTCGTGGCAGCGCACATCGCCTTCGGCCGATTTGCTCCCATGCTCTCCTCGAAGAGCTTCGCCGATACCATTCGGCATCTCGAAACCGACCACTCCATCTCCACCGACAATAAAGTCTTCCTCTATGGCGACCAGTCTTACGGCTCCTCCATAGCCTTCTACCTCGGCCGTCAGGTCTATCTTGTCAATGGCCGCTCCTCCTCCATGCTCTTTGGAGGAACCTTCCCCGACGCCCCTCCCATCTTTCTCACCTCACAGGATTTGTTGAACATCTGGGGCCACGGCGAACGCAAACTTCTCTTTGTTCCGTTGGAAAAGCGAGACGCAGTCGACGAACTTCTCGGAAACCACAAGATCCTTCTCTTCGAAAGCTCGGGCAAGGCCCTCTTCACGGACCGCCCTTTGGACAATCCTGCCAAACGAAACAACACAAATCTCTCTGCCAATCAGCAGCTATCCATACAGAAAAATCCCTGATCCAATCACGCGGGTCCCTTAAATCGCCGTTATTTTGCAATGCAAGTCATCTGATAGCGCGCGCATCCCGTCAAAAGACACAATCACCTATGCAGAATCAGCCAACGCTTTACGAAGAAGACCGAGTGTACGAGATCTCTCCCCAAAACGCCCCCCAGCGCCGCCTCTGGAGCCCCGTTTCGCTGGTCATCATCTTCTTTCTCTGGCTCATCCTTCAGATAGGCGGACTCTTCAGCCCTGGCCTCCTCGACGACGTCGACTCCATCTACATCGAGATCGCACGCGAGATGCTAAAGCGCCACGACTTTGTCACGCCCTACATCGACGGTGTTCGTTTCTTCGACAAGCATCCC
>Ga0302308_10004171_pt1 | contig 11410 bp, 10 predicted proteins | sample III_Palsa_E3_3_FD_200531 | JGI IMG/M metagenome (GOLD analysis project Ga0302308, IMG submission 200531) | Peat permafrost microbial communities from Stordalen Mire near Abisko, Sweden - III_Palsa_E3_3 | ecosystem: Environmental > Terrestrial > Soil > Palsa > Peat permafrost | place: Sweden... | reverse complement strand
ACTTCGAGGAGATCGCCGTCGCGGTGCGCGACGAGCACGGCAATGTCGACATGCGCCAGTTCGGCGAGCTGGCGCCCTCGGGCGTGCACCCGCTGTTCTTCATCGAGGGCATCCAGGGTGCGTCCCTGTTCTACGTCTCCGAGGCGTTCGCGCTGCGGGGGCCGAACACCTACTTCTCGGGGACGGCCGAGGCGGGGCTGACCGCGATCGCGCGCGCGCACGCCGCGATTCGCCGCGGCGACGCCGATGTGGCGCTGGCGGGCGGGGCGGACGCGCCGGTGTGCTGGTGGAACATGGCGAAGATCGACTCGCTGGGGCTGACCACGCGCAGCAACGAGCTCGGCGCCGGCGCCTGCCGCCCGTACGACAGCGAGCGCGACGGGACGGTGATGGGCGAGGGCGGCGCGTTCGTGGTGCTCGAGGAGCTGGACGCCGCGCGTGGGCGCGGCGCGCGGATCTACGCGGAGCTGAGCGGCGCCGGCGCGGCGACCGACGTCGCGCACCTGCTCACACCCGATCCCGACGGCAGCCCGCTCGCGCACGCGATCGGCGCCGCGCTGCGCAGCGCGGGCGAGTCGGCGCAGGCGATCGACTACGTCGCAAGCCACGGCAGCGGCACGCGACGCGGCGACGCCAGCGAGGCACGCGCGCTGCGTTCGGTCTTCGGCGACGGCGAGGGCGCGCCGCTGGTCTCGAGCGTCAAGCCCGCGACCGGACACCTCGGCGCGGGCGCCGGCGCGCTCAACCTCGCCGTGGCGGCGCTCGCCGTGCACCACCAGCAGGTGCCGCCGACGCTCAACCTGCACAGCCCCGATCCCGTCTGCGATGGGCTGGACTTCCTCGCCAACGAGGCGCGGCAGGCGCCGGTCGCTCAAGCGCTTGCCCTGGCACGCGGCCTGGAGGGCCAGAACGTGGCGATGGCAGTGCGGGCCGTCTGAGATGCGCGCGCTGATCGCCGGAGCGGGAATCGCCGGCCTGACCAGCGCGATCGCCCTGCGCCAGAGCGGCGTCGAGCCGGTGGTGCTCGAGCGCGCCGGCGCTCCCGAGCAGATCCAGGTGGGCGGCTGCATCCACGTGTGGCACAACGGCATGCGGGGCCTGCAGCGCATCGGCGTGGGCGAGCGCCTGCTCGAGCTCGCCAGCGACGCGGCGATCGTCGAGCGCGCCGAGTTCCGCACCGCCTCCGGCAGGCTGATGTACGGCTGGTCGGTGCGCGACACCGAACAGCGCGTGGGCGCGCCGACGTTCGGCGTGCGCCGCCCCGACCTGCACCGGGTCCTGCTCGACGCGGTCGGGGACGGGGTCGTGCGCTTCGGCCAGACGTGTGCCGGCTTCGAGGAGGACGGCGACGGCGTCAAGGTGCGTCTCCAGGACGGCGGCGAGGAGCGCGGCGATGTGCTGATCGGCGCGGACGGGCTGCGCTCGTCCCTGCGCGCGAGCCTGCCCGGCGCCACCGAGCCGCGTTACGCCGGATACGTCAGCTGGCAGGCGATCGCGCGCGTGGACACCGACGTCGTTCCCGTCGGCCTGTTTCGCGTCATCTGGGGGCGTGGCGCGCGCTTTCTCTTCTACCGCATCGGTCCCGAGGAGGTCTACTGGGAGGGCACGTTCGCCGCCGCGGCCGGCGGGAAGGACGACCCCGAGCGGCGCAAGCAGGACGTGCTCGCGCGCTTTCGCGGCTGGCCGGCGCCCGTCGAGACGATCGTCCAGGCGAGCGAGAACGCGGCGATCGGGCGCGCCGACATGTACGACAGGCCGCCCTCGAAGCAGTGGGGCGTGGGGCGCGTGAGCCTGATCGGCGACGCCGCGCACGCAATGACCAACGCCCTCGGCCAGGGCGCCAACCAGGCGATCGAGGACGCGCTCGTGCTCGCCCGCTGCCTGGGCGCTCAGGAGCAGGACCCGATCGCCGGGCTGCGCGACTATGAGCAGGCGCGGATCCCGCGCACGACCACCTTCGCCTCGCTGTCGTGGTCGATGGCGCGCGCCAGCCGCCTGCGGGGCGCGCTCGCCTGCCGGCTGCGCGACATCGCGCTCACAGTGGGCTTTCGGACGCAGTTTGCGCGTGGGCACGTCAAGGACATGGACTACTCGTTTTGAGCGGCCGATGACCATGTCGGATGAGCGCGCGCTGATCATCGGCGGGGGCATCGGCGGGCTCGCGACCGCGCACGCGCTGCTCAGCCAGGGCATCGACGCGGTCGTCTTCGAGCGTGCCAGCGACGTTCGCAAGATCCAGCTCGGCGGCGGCTTTCACATGTGGACCAACGCGGCCCGCGCGCTGCAGCGGCTCGGCCTATGGGATCAGGTGCAGGAGATCGGCGCGCCGATCGCGATGACCGAGTACCGCAACGCGACCGGCAGGCTGCTCGCGCGCTGGCCGGTGGGCGAGATCTCTCGCGAGAACGGCTTCACCGACGTCGGCGTCAGCCGTCAGGATCTGCAGGCGCTGCTCGTGGATGCCGTCGGCGCTGAGCGCATCCGACTGGGCGCGGAGTGCACCGGATTCGCGCAGGACGGCGACGGCGTGCGGCTGACGCTCGCAGACGGCAGCGAGGAGCGGGGCACGCTGCTGGTGGGCGCCGACGGGCTGCGCTCGACGGTCAGGGCGCAGATCCACGGCCAGCAGGAGCCGCGCTATGCCGGCTACACGCAGTGGCAGAGCCTGATCGCCGACGAGGGCTACGCGCTGCCTGCGGGCGACGAGCGCGTGCTCTTCGGCGGAGGCGCCCGTGCGATTCTGCACCGCGTTGGCGGCGAGCGCCTGTTCTGGGCGGCCGTCCTCTACAGCGATGAGACCGGTCCCATCGCCAGCGCGGGGAAGGAGACGCTGCTGGAGCGCTTCGCCGGCTGGCAGGAGCCCGTCCCGCAGGCGATCGCCGCGACGGCGCCCGAGGGCATCGCGCGGCTGCAGATCTACGACCGCGATCCGCTGTCCAGCTGGGGCGTCGGGCGCGTGACGCTGCTCGGCGACGCCGCGCACCCGATGACGACCAACCTCAGCCAGGGCGCCTGCCAGGTGCTCGAGGACGCGGCCGCGCTGGCGCGCTGCCTGCGCGAGCAGGACGGCGTCGAGCCGGCGCTGCGCGCATATGAACGTGTGCGCATCGCGCGTACGACGCCGGTCGTAACGCAATCTCGGAGGATCGCCTGGGTCGGCCACTTCAAGCACCCGCTCGTGTGTGCGGTGCGCGATCGCGCCACCGCCTTCGGGCTCGGCGGGCCCGCGCTGAAGTCCCATCGACAGTTCGTCACGGTCGAGCCGTGAGGGAGCTTGATAGGCTCGGCGGCGGTGCTCGACGGCGAGCACGCGGCGATTTGCGGCAGGGGGGTTGACCGAGCCGACATGACTGCAACCTGCACGTTGACGGTGATCTCGGGGCCGGCCGCCGGCCGCGAGATCGAGGTCGAGCACGAGCTGATCATCGGGCGCCGCGACGTCGATCTGGCGATCGCGGACGAGGAGCTCTCGCGCCGTCACGCCGCCGTGCGCCCGTCCGAGAGCGGCGTCGTGATCGAGGACCTCGGCTCCCTCAACGGCACGTTCGTCGACGGCGCGCGCATCGATGCGCCGGTGACGCTGACCGCCGACGCGACGCTCCGGGTCGGCGTCTCGGAGATGAGCTTGCAGGTGACGCTTCCGGAGCCGGAGCCCGCGGCGGAGGAGCAGCCGGAGGACGCGGGACGGACCCGCGTGGCCACAGCGGTTGCGCCGGAGCCTGCGCCGATCCCCCAGCCGCAGGTGACGCGTGTGCGCGAGGTGCCGGATGTGGAGCCGCAGGCGCCGGCTGCGATTCCGCAGCCGCAGGTGACGCGTGTGCGCGAGGTGCCGGATGAGCCGCCGGCGCCGGCTGCGATTCCCCAGCCGCAGGTGACGCGCGTACGCGCGGTGGCGGCGGGCGAGGAACCCGCGCCGGTGGAGGCTCCGGCGCTGCCCAGCGGCGAGGGTCAGGGCGCGCGGCCGGGGCTGCTCAAGCGCCTGCTCGGACGCATTCGCGGTCGGGGCGGGAACGATGGGGGAGCGGCCACGTGAGCCGCCAGCGGAGACGATGACTACAAACAGCGCGATCGACGGCCTTGTGGCCAACAACGAGGCGTACGCCGCCTCGACGCCCCCCTGCGAGCTCGACGCCCGTCCGAGCCTGCAGGTGGCGGTGGTGACGTGCATGGACTGTCGCGTAAACGTGTTGGCGGCACTTGGTCTGCGCGATGGCGAGGCGCACGTCCTGCGCAACGCCGGCGGAGTGATCACCGACGACGTGATCCGCTCGCTGGCGATCTCCCAGCGCCGGCTGGGCACGCGTGAGGTGATGCTGATCCACCACACCCGCTGCGGCATGCAGACGATCACCGATGACGGGTTTCGCGCGGAACTGCAGCAGGCGACGGGTGTGGCGCCGGCGTTTGCGATCGAGTCGTTCGTCGATCTGGAGGCCGATGTGCGCCAGTCGATCCTGCGGGTTCGCCGCTCGCCGTTCCTGGAGCACAGCGACCTCGTCCGCGGTTTCATTTACGACGTGGATACCCATCAGTTGCGCGAGATCCGCAGCGAGCAGGAGGTCTAGCGTTTGCTTGACTCACGGAGCATCGGTGATTACGCTGCAGCGCGGGTGGCTGCTCAGGCGCGTCTTTGGCCGTGCGCGCGCCGCCACAGCATCCAGACACCGAAAAAGGAGACGCAATGACCCCCGAGCAGGCGGCCGTAGACGTTCCGGCGCACGTGGTCGAGTACCTCTCGTCCCAGAACACTCTGACCCTCGCCACCGCCTCTCCCAACGGGGTGCCGCACGCGAGCACGTTCCTGTACGTCAACGACGGCCCGACGCTGTACTTCTGGACGCGCCCGGGGACGACCACCGCACGTCATCTTGACCAGAATCCCGTCGTCTCCTTTGCGGTCGACGAGTACGCCCAGGACCTGCGCCAGACCCGCGGCGTGCAGGGCTCGGGCGAGTGCAGCGTCGTGCTCAACGGCGAAACGATCGCGAAGGTCGCCGACCTCTTCGGCCAGAAGTTCCCCGAGCTCTCGCCCGGCGCGACGATGTCGATCTCGTTCTTCCGGATCGTGCCCACGGAACTGCAGTTCATCGACAACACGGGGACGGGCGGCAAGACCGAGGCGGGCACGTTTGGCGCCGACTTCAGCCGCGAGCGCGCCTACAGCGTGTTCAGCGACCTGCCGACGCAGCAGATCGACAGCATCGCCAGCGAGCTGCAGACGGTCAAGGTGGACACCGGCGAGATCGTCGTGCGTCAGGGCGGCCCGGCGGACAAGTTCTTCATCATCGTCGACGGGGCCGTCGACGTCGAGCAACAGGACGACGACGGCTTTCGCAAGCTCAGCTCGCTCGGCCGCGGGCACTTCTTCGGCGAGGTGGCGATCATGCGCGGGACGCCGCGCGCGGCGACGGTGCGCGCCACCGAGCCGACGACGCTGATCGCGATGGATCGCGACATCTTCCGCGACCTCGTCGCCCAGTCGCTCGGCATGACCGCGGACTTCGATCAGGTGGTCCGCGCGCGGCTGCGCGCGATGGACAAGGACGCGTAGTTGCCCAGCGGCGCGACCAAGCCGACGAGCGCCGCGCAGGGCTTCGCCAGCGAGGACTTTCGCGGGGCGCTCGGCGCGTTCGCGACCGGGGTCACGGTCGTGACCACGCGCGGCGAGGAGCATCCCTACGGGATGACCGCCAACGCGTTCTCGTCGGTCTCGCTGGACCCGCCGCTGGTGCTCGTGTGCGTGAAGTCGTTCTCGGAGGGGGCGGACCTGATCCGCGAGAACGGCGTCTTCGCTGTGAACATCCTCGCTGCCGAGCAGGAGCCGCTGTCGCGCTTCTTCGCGTCAAAGGATCGCCCGCGCGGCCGCGACGCATTCGGTGACATCGACCACAGCACGGCGGCGAGCGGCTCGCCGGTGCTGGGCGGAGCGGTCGGATATCTGGACTGCGCGCTGAACACGAGCCACGAGGCGGGCGACCACGTGATCTTCATCGGCGAAGTGCTCGCGCTCGACTTCAGCCACGAGATCGAGCCGCTGCTGTTCCATGGCGGCGGCTACCGCTATTTCAAGGACCGCTGAGGAGGCCTGCATGCGAAGCGCGATGCTCCTCGCCACCGGCGCCTACCTGCCCGGCGAGCCGATCACGAACGAGCAGCTCGAGCAGGTCGCGGGCGGGCTGCCCGACGATGTCCTGGAGGGCATTCAGGTCAAAACCCGCCACTGGATCGCAGACATCCATACGGGCGAGCAGTCGGAGTCCAATTCGCAGATGGCCGCCAAGGCGGCGCGCCAGGCGCTCGCGCGCGCCGAGCTGGAGCCGCAGGAGATCGATCTGCTGATCGTCTCGACCGCCAGCCCGGAGTACCACCTGCCGCCGAGCTCGACGCTCGTTCAGGAGCATCTCGGTCTGAGCAAGTGCGCGGCGATCGACATCCGCTCGGGATGCGCGGGGTCGGTCGAGGCGCTCGACTTCGCGCGGCTGTACCTCGAGCGGGGCGACTACGAGACGGCGCTGGTGATCGGCAGCGAGGCGATCTCGCCGCTGACGGTCCCCGTGTTCCTCGGCCAGGATCCCGACCGCGTACGGATGCGCGATCGCCTCGGGATCTACAACTTCGGCGACGGCGCCGGCGCGATGGTGGTGCGCGCCGACGAGCAGGAGGGCGTGGGCATGCGCGGCTCGGCGATCTGCAGCATGGGCGGCGATCGCAAGCCGGGCATGCAGGTGATCGGCGGCGGCACCCACGCCCCGATCGCGAAGCAGCTGCAGGCCAAGCGGCTGATCGAGATGAAGGTGGACGTCGTCGAGAGCGGGCGCTACACGCCGTACGTGCTCACCGACGCGCTCGCCGACACGCTCGCGCGCTGCGACATCGCCGCGGAGACGATCGACGTGTGCGTGATCCCCGAGGGCAACGCCGGCTACATGACCGACGAGCTGCGCGAGGCCGGCCTGCTGACGCCGGAGTGGCTCGCGCTGGAGGACAAGATCTTCGAGAACCTGTCGCTGGTGGGGGCCACCGGGTCCGCGGCGGTGCCACTGGCGGTCGACTACGCGTGGACCACCGGGCGCGTCAAGGCCGGCGAGATGATGATGATCCTTGCGATCGAGACGAGCAAGTGGAAGTACGCGGGGATGGTGCTGCCGTGGACGGCACAGCCAATCTCAGCGACGCCGGCGGGCGACGCCGACGCGGTCGCGGCCTGAGCTGGGGGCCGATACCCTTGACCCAAGGGCGGAGCCACCGCCTGCGGGCGAGGATCAAAGCTGGGCGCGAGCGGCGAGGATTGCGTCCAGTGCACCGTCCAGGGTTGCGCGGAGCTGGTTGGGGTCGCGTCGGATCTGGGTGAGCAGCAGGCCGCCTTGTACGGCTGCGAGCGTGCGTTGAGCGAGCGCGTCGGGGTTGGCGTCTGGTCGCAGCTCGCCACGGGCCGCCATCCGCTCGAGTCCGTCGCGGATCGCGGACTCCCAGCGGTCAAGGCCGTCGGCGAGCGCGAGGCGGGCACCGTCGTCGTGTTCGGCGATTTGGCCGGCGAGCGAGCCGATCGGGCAGCCGCCTTTGGCGTGGCGGGTCTGCTGGAGGGTCACGAGCGCGTTGGTCCAGGAGCGCAGGCCGTCGATCGTGTCGAGGCGCGCGAACATCTCCGCTTGTCCGCCCAGGACGTCGTCGCAGACGGCGCCCGCGACCGCGCGCATGAGGTCGTCGCGGTCGGCGAAGTAGTGGTAGAGCTGGCTCTTGGACGCATGCGCCCTGGCGCGGACATCGTCGAGTGATGTGCCCGCGACGCCGCGTTCAGCGACGAGTTCCGCGGCGGCACAGATGATCCGCTCGCGCGTCTCGCGTCCTCTCGCGGTCGCCGGCTGAGCGCTAGTCACGGGTGGAGTCTATCTCGCTGGACTGTTTGGTCCAACGTATGTTAGGCTCGCCCTTAGGTGGACCAAATAGTCCACATTGGGCGGACACGACGAAAGGAACGAACAGCGATGACAACGATCGCAGAGCAGGCCAGCGAGGTGAAAGCAGTCGCTGCGAGCCGGCTGCCCGCGGAAGTAGTCGCCGTGTTCGAGTCCGATCAGGCCGCGCTCGCCGCCGGCGGAGTACCGGCCGGGGCGGTGTCCGTTGGCGACACGCTGGCGCCATTCGCGCTCTCCGACGCCACGGGCCAGCCCCGGACGCTTGAGGAGCTCACCGCTGATGGACCGGCCGTCATCGTCTTCTACCGGGGCGGCTGGTGCCCCTACTGCAACGTCGCGCTTCGTACATACCAACAAGACCTGCTGCCCCACCTCGGCGCATACTCGGCCCGTCTGGTCGCGATCTCCCCGGAGACCCCCGACACATCGCTAAGCACGCAAGAGAAGGCCGAGCTGACCTACACCGTCCTCAGCGACCCAGGTGTCGAGCTCGCCTCCTCGCTCGGACTCACGTTTGAGCCCTCCGAGGAGGGCCTTGCGGCACAGCGCAAGCTCGGCGTCGACATCCGCACCACCCGCGCGGACGGCGGCACCGTGCTGCCGATGCCGACTGTCCTGATCGTCGACCGCGACCGCGTCGTGCGGTTCGTCGACATCCACCCCGACTACACCGGACGCACCGAGGCCGACGGGATCCTCGCCGCTCTCCAGACGCTTCCGAGCTGACAAGGATGCCTCCCACGGGCACAGATCAAATCTGCCGGCGGGGTCGCTTCAATCAACTTCGTTAGAGCTAGGCGGCGTACGGCGCGAGCACGATCGCGACGTTGGTCCCGCCCAGCGAGGTGCTGTTGACGAGCACGGGGCCGACGTCGCTGTCGTGCTCCCACGCCGAGATCGCCAGCGCCATGCTCAGCGACGCGCCGGCGCCCATCGGCTCGCCGAGCGCGAGCTTGGGGGCGTTGACCTTCACATCGGCGCCGAACACGCGCTCGAGCGCCTTCGCCTCGGCCTCGTCGGCGACCGACAGCCCGCAGCGCGCAGCCCACACGGCGGCGAGCTCCTGCGGGGGCACGCCGGCCAGGTCGAGCGCCAGGCGCATCGCACGCTCGAGCCCCTCGCCCTCGGGGTCCACGCGTCCGATGCCGCGTGCGTCGGAGGTGATGGCGTAGCCGAGCACCTCGCCGTGGATGCGAGCCCCGCGCGCGCGCGCGAAGCCAAGGCGCTCGATCAGCACCGCGACGCCGGCCTCCGCGAGCGCGATGCCGCCCGAGCCGTTGGATGAGGCGCCGGCGAGGATGCCGAGCTCGCGATAGGCGGTGACGACGGTGTCGGTCAGCGAGTCCGCGCCGAGGCACAGGACTGCGTCTGCGTGATCGGTCGCGGCGAGGTCGCAGCCGTAGCAAAGCGACACGGCGCCGGCCGCGTGCCCCACGGTTACCGTCGAGGCGGAGCCAAGCACGCCGACCTTGAGCGCCACCTGCCCGCCGGCGGCGTTGTAGACGGTGTTGGGGAAGACCGCGGGGTTGGCGCCGCCGGCGCCTTCGTCGATCACGCCCACGGCGAAGTCCTCCATGCTTTCCATCGGCCCGACGCCGGTGCCGAGGATCGCGCCGATGCGCGTGCGGTTCTCATCGGTCGGCTCGAGCCCGGCATCGGCGAGCGCCTGGCGCGAGGCGATGATCGAGAACAGGCCGAGGCGGTCGACGCGCTTGCGCTCCTTGGGGCCCAGGAAGTCCGCCGCGGAGAACTCGACGCGCCCGAGTCGCCCGCCGTCCTCGACGCTCGTGCAGTCGCGACCCGAGCTGTAGGCCTGCCACAGCGACTCGAGGTCGGTGCCGGCCGGCGTGAGCGCGCCCAGTCCGGTGATGACGACACGATCCAGGTTTGGCGTCGGCGGACCCTCTGTCCGCGCGCCTGCACGCGCGAACACGATCGACGCGTTGGCGCCGCCGAAGGCGAAGTTGTTGGACACGGCGACATCGATCGCCATCTCGCGCGGCCCCTCGGTGATGTAGTCCAGGTCGCACTCGGGATCCGCCTCGGTGTAGTTGGCGGTCGGCGGCGCGAGCTGGTTGGCGAGCGTGCTGACCGTCGAGATCGCCTCGATCGCGCCGGCGCCCCCGAGCAGGTGCCCGATCATCGACTTGGTGCTGCTGACTGCCGCTTTGCGAGCGGCGTCCTCGCCGAGCCCGACCTTCGTCGCGGCGGTCTCCGCGGGGTCGTTCTTGGCTGTGCCCGTGCCGTGGCTGTTGACGTAGCCGACCTCGCTCGGCGAGACGCCCCCCTGTGAGAGCGCCGTCTGGATCGCGCGCGCGGCGCCGCGCCCTTCCGGATGGGGCGCTGTGGGGTGGTAGCCGTCGGCCGAGAGGCCGTAACCGAGGATCTCGGCGAGCACGGGGGCGCCGTGCTCGCGCGCGAGGTCCTCGCGCATCAGCACCAGCATGCCGCTGCCCTCGCCCAGCGACAGTCCTTTGCGGTCGCGCGAATACGGAGCGGCGGGCTCCGGAGAGAGCGACTCGAGCGAGTTGAAGCCGGCGTAGAGGATGTCCGAGAAGGCGTCGGCGCCGCCCGTCAGCACGGCATCGGCCTGGCCGCTGCGGATGAGCTCGCCGGCGTAGCCGATCGCGTTGGCGCTGGCCGCACACGCGGTGTCGACGGACAGCACCGGGCCGCGCAGGTCGAACGCGCCGCTGAGGGCCTCCGCGAGGGCCTGCGGCTCCACCAAGAGCACGAGCCGCGGGTCCGGCTGCTCGCCGCGCGCGCGGCGCACGTGCCACTCCTCGCCGGCGAGCAGCCCGGCGTTGCACGTGCCGATCACCACGCCCCAGCGCTCGGCGGGAATCCGCCCGACCTGCACGCCGCAGTTGGCCATCGCCTCCTCGGCCGCCTTCATCGTGAAGTCGATCGCGCGATCGTGAAAGCCGTCCGGGTTCAGGTAGCCGTGCTCTGCCGTCGCCGGGTCCTGGACCTCGCCGCCGAGGCTGGTGCGGTAGCCGTCCATCGGCAGGTGCTCGACGGCGCGGATCGCCACGCGGCCGTGGCTGACGCCATCCCAGAACGCCTCGAGCGAGTTGCCCTGCGAGGTGATCGCCCCCATCCCGGTGACGACGACGCGCTGCCTTTGGCGGCTGTGCTCGGGTGGCGAGGCCATCGGAGTGGCAATCTACCCCATTCGGGGTGGGCGGGTACGGCTATGCTTGCGCTCGCGCTGGGTTGCAGGCGATCAGGAGGCCAGGGTTGGAAATCGGAGCGATGACATCGATCGACGTGATCGCCTCGGCACTGGGGGACGCGCAGCCCGAACTGGGCGAGATGAGCTCCCCCGATGGGGCCCTGACGTTGCTCTTCTGCGACATCGAGGACGCCGGCGAGATCAGGGAGGGCCTCGGAGCCGAGCGCGCGGAGGAGCTGCTGCGCGACCATCGCACGATCGTCGAGCAGGTCGTTGGCCATCACGCGGGCACGGTGGTGAAGTCCCACGACGACGGGTT
>Ga0302308_10004170_pt1 | contig 11410 bp, 10 predicted proteins | sample III_Palsa_E3_3_FD_200531 | JGI IMG/M metagenome (GOLD analysis project Ga0302308, IMG submission 200531) | Peat permafrost microbial communities from Stordalen Mire near Abisko, Sweden - III_Palsa_E3_3 | ecosystem: Environmental > Terrestrial > Soil > Palsa > Peat permafrost | place: Sweden... | reverse complement strand
ATGACACCATCTTCCTGGCGACGGCCGACAGCCGCGCACAGCACAGGCTCATCGATCGACTGAACGCCCTGTTCCGCAGCTGAGAATATTCCATGCAGCCAACACCCGACGTCGCGCGCGACGCGACACCCATTCTGCTCGCCTATTCCGGCGGCCTCGACACCTCCTTCCTGGTGCCGTGGCTCAGCGAGAACCATCGGCGTCCGATCATCACGGTCACGGTCGACACCGGCGGCATCGATGCGGACAGCGCGCGCACCCTGCGCGAACGCTCCAAAGCGCTCGGCGCCATCGAGCATCACCAGGTCGACGCGCGCGCGGACTACTTCGAGCAGGTCTTGAGATTCCTGATCATGGGCAATGTGCGGCGCGGCCAGCTCTACCCGCTGTGCGTGGGCGCCGAACGCGTGATGCAGGCGCAGACCATCGCCCGCATGGCGCGGCAGCTCAAGACCGGCACCATCGCGCACGGTTGCACAGCGGCGGGCAACGACCAGGTGCGCTTCGAAGTAGCACTGCGCACGCTGGCACCGGATCTCACGGTGCTTGCGCCGGTGCGCGACGGTGCCCTGCGCCGGGCCGAGGAACTCGAATATCTGCAGCAGCGCAAACTGCCGATTCCGCCCTTCGGCGCCGCTTATTCGATCAACCGCGGCCTCTGGGGCGTCACTATCGGGGGTACCGAGACACTGACCTCCGCTGCCAGCATTCCCGACAACGCCTGGGTACTTACCCGTGATGCCTTTTCGCATCCCCGCAATCCCGAGCGGCACACCCTGTCGTTCGAGGGCGGTCGCCCGGTCGCGCTCGACGGGGTGCGTCTCGATGCGGTGACGCTCATCGAGCGGCTCGATGCCATTGCAGCGCCGTTTGGCATCGGCCGCGGGATTCACCTCGGCGACACCATCATCGGCACCAAGGGTCGCGTGGCCTTCGAGGCCCCCGCGGCCGAGACGCTGTTGACCGCGCACCGCGAGCTCGAAAAACTGGTGCTCACCGCGCGACAGCAGCGCATCAAGGAAAGCGTCGCCGCCCCTTACGGCGATCTGGTGCACGAAGGCCAGCTGCTTGACCCGGTGTGCCGCGACATCGAAGCATTGTTGATCTCCAGCCAGCAGCGCGTCACGGGTGAGGTGCATCTGCTGTTCCGGCCGGGTTCGCTGTTCATCGAAGGCGTCGAGTCGCCCTATTCGCTGATGGCCGCTTCCAAGGGTGTCTACGGCGAGGCCGTCGGCGAGTGGACCCCGACCGATGCGCTCGGCTTCTCGAAGATCGTCGCACTGCCGGGCGTGTTTTATCGGCGCGCCGGCGAGAATTCTGCGGGGGGTGCGAAACCATGAAGAGTGTGGTCGTCGATAAAGTCGCCTCGGTAACCCAGGCCTGTGCGCTCGGTCAGGAACTGCGGCTCTCGAACGATATTCCCGCGGAAGAAGGCGTGGTCATCGTTGCCGAGGTGCTCAACAACAAATCCACCTACAACACGCTGGAGCTTGCCAGCGGCCGCATGGCCAAGATCGTCAAGGGCGACATCGTGGTCGGCGCGCTGGGGCCGCGGCGCGCGCTGTTCGGTTACTCGGGGCATGTGCCGAGTTCGCTCAAGCCCGGCGATGTGATCCAGCTGCTCAACATCGGCGGCGTCATGGGCATCTGCGATTCAGCGACCGCCGACAAGGGCAAGCCCTTCGACTGCCGCGTGCTGGGCGTGGTGCTGCAGTTCCCCTATCTCGGGGAGCGGATCGGCATCCCCGCGCGCGTCGGCTACCGCGCACTCGACTTCAACGCGCCGCTCGACACCCACGGTGTGCCCGTGGTCGCACTGGCCGGCACCTGCATGGAAGCCGGCAAGACCGCAGCGGCGGCGGCCATCGTCGCACGCATGCGGCACCGCGGACTGGTGGTCGATGCGTTCAAGGCGACGGGTGTGTCCCTGCGCCGCGATATCCTGGCGTTCGAAGACGCCGGCGCGCGCCGCACGATGATCTTCACTGATCTCGGTGTGGTGACGACCACGAGTCGCACCGGCCCGGCCCTCACGCGCACCATGCTCACGGAGCTCTCGGCGGGCAAGCCCGATGCGATCGTGTTCGAGCTCGGCGATGGCCTGCTCGGCACCTATGGCGTCGATGCCATTCTCGAATGCGCCGATATCCGCCGCGCAATGACCGGCGTGGTGCTGTCGGCCAACGATCCGGTCGCGGCCTGGGGCGGCGTCAAGCTGCTGCGCGAACGCTTCTCGATCGAGCCCTGCGTGGTCACGGGTCCTTCGACCGACAACCAGGTCGGCATCGAAATCATCCAGCAGCAGATGGGCGTCACGGCCGTCAATGCCATGACCGATGCGGCGGGCCTTGGCGATGCCGTGATCGCGGCCATCGGCTTGCCCGATCGCGCGCTGCGCGCGGCGGGGGCCGCCGAGTGACACAGCGGATTCCAACGGTGGTGCTCGGCGGCACCGGCTATGTGGCCGGCGAGCTGCTGCGCCTGATCGCCGGGCATCCGAACTTCGCGCTCGCCGGAGTCATGTCCGACAGTCAGCCCGGCGAGCCCGTGGCGGCCGCGTTTCGCCATCTCGCGCCCGCGTATCCGCAGGAGCGCTTCAAATCGGAAGCTGACATTGCGAGCCTGGTTGCCGGCGCGCCCACCACGGCCATCTTCTCAGCGGCGCCTCACGGGGCCGCCGCGGCGCTGATCGATCGGCTGCTGACCGCGGCCGAGTCGGCCGGCCGCGCGCCGCACGTGGTCGACATTTCGGCCGACTATCGCTACGGCAGCGCCTCCGCTTACGCGGACGTCTACAAGCATGCGCATGGCGCGCCCGCGCGCATCGCGCAATTCACCTGCGCCGTGCCCGAGCACCTGGCGCGCTCGCCGACGCCGCACGTGGCGCATCCGGGCTGCTTTGCCACCGCGGCGCTGCTGGCCTGCGTGCCGCTGATCAAACTCAAGCTCACTCAGGGGCCGCTCTTTATCTCAGGCGTCACCGGCAGCACCGGCTCGGGACGCAAACCGGTCGAGGGCACTCACCATCCCACGCGTCACAGCGACCTGTACGCCTACGGCACGCTCTCGCACCGGCACGCGCCCGAGATCCGCGCCGGTGTGGCAGCAGCCACCGGTACCGAGGCACAGATTGCATTCGCACCGCACTCAGGCCCATTTGCTCGCGGCATACACGTCACTGTGCAGGCCAGCCTTCGCAGTGAGGTCGACAGCGAACACGTGGTCGCAGCGCTGCGCGAGTTCTACGCCGCCGCGCCGTTCGTGCGCGTCAGCGATGCCGCGCCGCGCCTCAAGGATGTCGCAGCCAGTAACTATGCCGCGCTCGGCGCGGTCAGCGACGGCCAGACGCTCGCGGTCTTCAGCGTGCTCGACAATCTCGACAAAGGCGCCGCCGGCGGCGCCGTGCAATGGATGAATCGGCTCTACAACCTGCCCGAGACCGCGGGACTGACGGCCCCCGCGGCGGGGTGGACCTGACCAATAGCGAACGCCAATGAACGCAGAACCCAAAGCAGCCCTTCCGCCCGCACCGCCCGATTTCCTCGCGCCCGTGTTTGCGCAGTACGCCTTGCCGGTGATCTCCGGGCAGGGCGTTTGGCTCAACACCAGCGATGGCCGTCGCGTGCTCGATCTCTACGGTGGCCACGCCGTGGCCGCGCTCGGCTACGGCCATGCGGCCTGGACGCAGGCACTGGCCGCGCAGGCGCAACAGCTCAACTTCCAGAGCAATGCCGTGCCGCTCGAGATCCGTGCGCGCGCCGCACGGCGGCTGATCGAATTTTCGAATCTGGATTTCAACAGCGTGTTCTTCGTCAACAGCGGTGCCGAGGCCAACGAGAACGCGCTCAAAATGGCCTTCGCCATCACGCGCCGCGGCCACGTGGCCGCCGTGCAGCACTCCTTCCACGGCCGCACGGCCGCGACCGGTGCTTTGACCTGGGGGGCAGCGGCCAAGTGGTTCGGCTACCCGCGCACACCGTTTGATGTGAGCTTCATCGCGCGCGATGATCTCGACGATATCGCGCGCCAGGTCACCACGGCCACTGCTGCCGTCATGGTCGAGCCGGTGCAGGGAGTCGGCGGCGCCTACGATCTGAAACCTGAGTTCCTGCGCGCGCTGCAGGCGCGCTGCCAGGCCACCGGCGCGCAGCTGATCTTCGATGAGGTTCAATGCGGCATGGGCCGCGTCGGCGAGCCTTTCGCGGCCAACCTGTACGGAATTCAGCCCGACATGCTCACCACCGCCAAGGCGCTGGGCAACGGCTTCCCGGTGGCAGCATTGCTGATGAGCCCGCGCGTTGCCGCGGCGGTCAAGCTCGATGCGCTGGGCACCACCTTCGGCGGCGGCCCCATGGCCTGTGCCGCCGTCGAGGCGGTCATCGACGCGATTGAATCCGAGGCGCTGCTGGCGCGCGTGCGGCGCGTCTCGGCGCGCATCCGCGAGCGTTGCCTGGTCGGTCCGGTGACCGCCGCGCAGGGCGCCGGCTTCCTGCTCGGCCTGCGCACGGCCCGGCCCGCCAAGGAGATCCACGCCGCGCTGCTCGAGCGCAACATCCTGGCGGGCACCAGCGCCGATCCTGCGATCCTGCGCCTGCTGCCGCCCTTCATTCTCGATGAGCAGCACGTGGAGCTGTTGCGCAGCGCGCTGCTCGAGATCGGCTCGTAGGTGCAGCATGCGTCGATTTATCGACCTGGCGGATTTTTCGCGCGAACAGATTGAAGAGCTGCTGGTGATCGCGCGGCGGCTCGAGCGCGTGCCCGAACCGGACGCGCTGCGCGGCAAGGTGCTCGGGTTGCTGTTCATGAATCCCTCGCTGCGCACTCTGGCTTCGTTCCAGGCCGGCATGGCGCGTCTGGGCGGCTCGAGCTTTGTGATCACACCGGGCAGCGGCACCTGGCAGCTCGAAACGCGCCTGGGTACGGTCATGGACGGCAGCGCCGCGGAGCACATCCGCGAGGGTCTGCCGGTGCTGGCCTCCTACTGCGATGTGCTCGGCATCCGCGCCTTCGCGGATGGCAAGGATCTCGGCGCCGTCGTCGCCGACACCAAGTTTGCCGACATGGCGGCGCTGGTTGATCGGCCGCTGATCAACATGGAGTCGGCCATCAACCATCCCTGCCAGTCGCTGGCCGACTGGAAGACCCTGGATGAATTCAACGTGCCGCAGCACGCCAAGTTCGTGCTCAGCTGGGCCTGGCACCCGCGCGCCTTGCCGCTGGCGGTGCCCGCTGCCACGGTGCACATGGCCGCCATGCGCGGCATGGAAGTGGTGGTGCTGCGGCCGGAAGGCTTCGCGTTGCCGCCGGCGGTGATGGATAAAGCGCGGGCGGCCGCGGCCGCGAGCGGCGGCTCGGTGCGCGAGAGCGCGGATCGGGGCGATGCCCTGGCCGGTGCACACGTGGTCTATGCCAAGGAGTGGGGTTACACCGCAGCCTACGGTGATGAGGCCCAGGATGCCCGCGCCCGGGCTTCGCTGCGCGATTGGTGCCTGACCGAGGAGTGGTTCGCCGCGGCTACCCGCGAGTGCCGCCTGATGCATTGCCTGCCCGTGCGGCGTAATGTCGCGCTCGCCGATGCACTGCTCGACGGGCCGCGCGCCATCGTCAGGCGCCAGGCCTTCAACCGCATGCCGGCGCAGATGGCCGTGCTTCACCAGCTGCTCGCCTGACCACGTTCGCTTAAGGAGTCTCCCGCCGACATGATCCTGCACCGCTCCGAACACACCGCGACGATTCACGCGCTGCGCAACGCCTCGCCGTACATCCGCCTCTACAAAGGCAAGGTGTTCGTGGTCAAGGCCGGCGGCGCCGTGTTCGGCGATCCCGCGCTGATGCGGGCGCTGATCGAGCAGATCGCGATCCTGCATTACCTGGGCGTGCGCGTGGTCATGGTTCACGGCGGCGGCCCGCAACTGACCGAACTCACCGATGCGCTCGGCCACAGCACGCGCATGGTGCAGGGCCGGCGCGTGACCGATGAGAAATCGATCGATGCGACTTCCATGGTGCTCAACGGCCTCATCAACACGCGCATTCTGGCGATCTGCCGGGATCTGGATATCGCGGCGGTGGGACTCTCGGGCGTGGCTGCGGGCCTGGTGCGCGCGCATAAGCGTCCGCCGGTGAATGTCCCGGGCGAGTCCGCGCCGGTGGATTTCGGTTTCGTCGGCGACATCGACACCATCGATGCCAACGTCATCTCCAAGCATCTCGATAACGGATTGATGCCCGTGATCAGCCCGCTGTCGGCCGACAATCGCGGCACGCTGCTCAACATCAACGCCGACACCGTGGCGGCCGCGATCGGCGCCGCGCTGTCGGCCGAGAAACTGATTCTCTGCACCGGCGCCCCCGGCATCCTCGAGCGCGTGTCGGATCCGAGCTCGGTGATTTCATACACCGACCTTGCGGGTCTGGCGCGATTGCGCGACTCCGGTGCGATCACCGACGGCATGCTGCCCAAGGCTGCGGCCATCGAAGATGCGCTGCGCGGCGGCGTGCGGCGCGTGCACGTGATCTCCTACAGCGCGCAGGACAGCATTCTCGCCGAGGTGTTCACCAATGAGGGCACCGGCACGCTGATCGTGCAGGACATCAAGGCCCTGACCCCGGCAGAGCAGCAGGTCGGTGCGTGAGAAACCGGGCGTGACGCGACTCTGGGACAAGGGCGCACCGCTCGATGAGCGCGTGCTGCGCTACACAGCCGGCGAGGACTACGCCCTCGATGAGCGGCTGGTGCGCTACGACGTGCGTGCTTCCATCGCGCACGCGCAGATGCTGCAGGCGCAGGGGCTGCTGTCGGCCGGCGATCTGGAGCAGATCATCGGCGGGCTCACCGCGCTTGGCGAAGAACACGAGCGCGGCCTCTGGCACATCGAGCTATCGGAAGAGGATGGACAGAGCGCGCTCGAGCGCCGGCTGACCGCGCGTATCGGCGCGGCCGGCGGCCGCATTCACCTGGGACGCTCGCGCAATGACCAGGTGCTGACCGCGCTGCGACTCTATCTGCGCGATGCCGTCGGCCAATTGCAGGAAGCCACGCGCACTCTGATCGGCGCCGTCGAACGTCTGGCAGAGCGCGAGTCGCAGACCCCCTTGCCGGGCTACACCCACATGCAGCAGGCCATGCCCAGTTCGGTGGTGCTGTGGGCCAGCGGCTATGCCTCGGAACTGGCCGATGATGTCGCGGGGCTCGAGGCCGTGCGCCGGCGCATCGAGAAAAGCCCGCTGGGCTCGGCGGCCGGCTACGGCACCCCGGGCCTGCCGCTGGATCGTGAGGCCACCGCGCGGGCGCTGGATTTCGAGAGCGTCCAGGAACCCGTGACCGCGGTGCAGCTCTCACGCGGCAAGGCGGAATCCCACCTGCTCTTCGAGCTCTCGCTCCTCATGGGCGACTTGAGCCGCATGGCGGCGGACCTGCTGCTCTTCTACACGCAGGAGTTCGCCTTCATCGAGCTAGCAAACTCCTTCACCACCGGTTCCTCGATCATGCCGCAGAAGCGCAACCCCGATGTGTTCGAGCTGGTGCGCGGCCGCAGCGCCACGGCGCTGGCTTCGCTGACCGAGGCGCTGGCGATCTGCGCCAAGCTGCCCTCGGGCTACCAGCGCGACCTGCAATTGCTCAAATTCCCGCTGTTCCGCGGCATCGATACCGCCCAGCAGACACTGGATATCGTGGCCGCGGCACTCGATGCGCTAAAATTCCGGCCGGAGCGCATCCGCCTGGACCCGGCCGTACACGCCGCCGAAGAGGCCTATGCGCTCGTGGTTGAACAGGGCATACCGTTTCGCGAGGCCTACGGGCGGGTAGCGGCGCGCTATACGCGCAAGGATTAGGGACATGGAGTCGGAACCTGTCGCCGCGGCTGGCAGCAACCCGGGGGTGGTAAAGCCCGGATTGGTCGAGTACACCAACTGGATCTACGGCCTGCACGCCGTCTCGGTGGTGATCGCGCTGGTCTCCGCGCACACGGTGGTCGGCCTGTTCCTCTTCAGCCCGCCCTCGATCATCGCGGTCATCATGAACTACGCGCGGCGTTCCGAAACGCACGGCACCTGGCTGGAGAGTCACTTCCGCTGGCAGATCCGTACCTTCTGGTATGCCTGGCTGTGGATCATCCTGACCTCACTGATATCGATACCCATGATGCTGGTGCTCATTGGATTCGTGATCCTGTTCATCGGCCTGGGGTTGACCGGTCTGTGGATCATCTATCGCGTCGCGCGCGGCTGGCTGGCGCTGCGCGAGGGTCGCCCGATGCCCCTGCCGACCCCGGTATGACTGACCGCCAGACCTCGCGGCGCAGGACGCTGCTCGCGCTCGCACTGAGCGGCGCGATCGCAGTGGGCGCGATCGCACTCGGCGGGACTTTAAGCGGCTGCGGTCAGAAAGGGCCGCTGTTCCTGCCGAAGCAGCAGAAGACCCGCGTGCCCGCGACGCCCTCGAACCCGACGCCCGACGCGACCGACACGCCCGGCGCGCCCGTCACTCCCGATACGTCGCCGAACGACGCCTCTCCACCGACCAGCGACTCGACACCGCCCGCGTAAGCGTTGCGGCCGCGCCATGCCCCTGCCCGAACGTCCAGACCTGGTGCTGATCGATGGCTCGTCCTATCTATATAGAGCCTTCTTTGCGCTGCCGCCGCTGACGAACTCGAAGGGCGCGCCCACCGGCGCCGTGCTCGGTGTGCTGAACATGCTGTCGAAGTTCCTGCGTGACTTCGCGCCGCCGCACATCGGCGTGGTGTTCGACGCCCCCGGCAAGACTTTTCGCGATGAGCTGTTTGCCGAGTACAAGGCCAATCGCCCGCCCATGCCCGACGATCTGCGCTCGCAGACGCAGCCGCTGCTGTCGGCAGTGGAGGCGCTGGGCCTGCCAGTGCTTCGCATCGATGGGGTCGAGGCTGACGATGTGATCGGCACGTTGGCCTGCCGCGCCGCCGCGGCCGGTCAGACCGTGCTGATCTCTACCGGCGACAAGGACATGGCGCAGCTGGTCAACGAGCACATCACGCTGATCAACACCATGAGCGGCACGGTGCTCGACCGCGCCGGGGTCAAAACAAAGTTCGATGTCTTCCCCGAGCAGATCATCGATTACCTGGCGCTGGTGGGCGACAGCTCCGACAACATCCCGGGCATCGACAAGGTGGGACCTAAAACCGCGGCCAAGTGGCTCAATGCCTACGGCACCATCGATGGGCTGCTCGAGCATGCCGCCGAGATCACCGGCAAGGTGGGCGAGAATCTGCGCGCGGGGCTGACGATGCTGTCGTTATCGCGCCAGCTCGCCACCATCCGCACCGATCTCGAACTACCGCTCGACACCGCGGATCTCACGCGCCGCGCGGTCGATACCGCCCAATTGCGCGCCATCTATGCGGCGCTCGAACTGCGCACCTTGCTTGCACAGCTGGAAGCGGGTGCCTCCGCAACCGCCGTCACGACCACGGTGTCGGAAGGCACAGCGGGCGGCGATGCCGGCAGCGTCGCGGTGGCCGTGGAAGTAACGCTGGCCGTGCCGGATGACCCCGATGCCGCCGCATTGGCGGCCATTCCGCGGCAGTACGAGACCGTGCTGGACCAGGAAAGCCTCGACCGCTGGTGCCGGGCACTGAACAACGCGGAAGTTTTCGCTTTCGATACCGAGACCACCAGTCTCGACTACATGAACACCGAGATCGTCGGGCTGTCCTTCTGCATCGAACCGGGCGTGGCCGCCTACGTGCCGCTGGGTCACGACTACGCTGGCGTGCCGCCGCAGCTCGAGCGCGCGCGCGTACTCGAACAGCTCAAGCCGCTGCTCGAAGATCCCGACCGCGCCAAGCTCGGTCAGCATCTGAAATTCGACATCCACGTGCTCGAAAACTACGGCATCGCCCTGCGCGGCCAGCGCTACGACACCATGCTCGAATCCTATGTGCTCAACAGCACAGCCACGCGCCACGACATGGACTCGAACGCGAAACACTATCTCGGCATCGACACGATTCATTTCGAGGATGTGGCCGGCAAGGGCGCCAAGCAGATCGGTTTCAACCAGGTCAGCATCGAGCGCGCCGCGGAATATTCCGCCGAGGACGCGGATGTGACGCTGCGCCTGCACCGTACGCTGTGGCCTCGACTCGAGCGCACACCTGGACTCGCGGCGCTCTACACCGACATCGAACAGCCGCTGGTGCCCATCCTGCAACAGATGGAACGCCGCGGCGTGCGCATCGATCGCGAGATGCTACGCATCCAGAGCGGCGAGCTCGCCAGCCGCATGGAAGAGATCAAGGCGCTGGTTCATACGGAAGCCGGCACCGTATTCAATCTCGAGTCGCCCAAGCAGCTGCAGCAGATCCTGTTCGAGAAGCTGCAGCTGCCGGTGCTGCGCAAGAGTCCTGGAGGAGCGCCCTCGACCGCGGAAGATGTACTCGAAGAGCTGGCCGAGAATCATCCGCTGCCGCGCCTGATCCTCGAATACCGCGGGCTCGCCAAACTGCGCTCGACCTATACCGAGAAGCTGCCCGAACGCATCGATGCGAAGACCGGCCGCGTGCACACCAGCTATCACCAGGCGGTGGCCGCCACCGGCCGGCTGTCCTCGAACGATCCGAACCTGCAGAACATTCCAATCCGCAGTCCCGAAGGCCGGCGCATCCGCCAGGCCTTCATCGCCGATCCGGGCTTCGTGCTGCTGGCGGCCGATTACTCGCAGATCGAGTTGCGCATCATGGCGCACCTCTCGGGCGATGAGGGTCTGCTGCGGGCGTTTGCCGAAGACCGCGACATTCACCAGGCCACCGCCTCGGAGGTCTTCGGTGTAGCGCTCGATGCGGTCTCCGGCGATCAGCGCCGCTCCGCCAAGGCCATCAACTTCGGACTCATCTACGGCATGTCAGCCTTCGGCCTGGCGCGCCAGCTCGGCATCGCGCGCGGCGCGGCGCAAAGCTACGTCGAACTCTACTTCGCGCGTTATCCGGGCGTGCGCCGCTACATGGACGCGACGCGCGAGCAGGCACGGCGCGAGGGCTTCGTCGAGACCGTGTTCGGCCGCCGCCTGTATCTGCCCGAGATCAACTCGCGCAATCGCGCCATGCAACAGTACGCCGAGCGCAGCGCCATCAATGCCCCCATGCAGGGCACGGCAGCCGACATCATCAAGCGCGCCATGATCAGCGTCGAGGCCTGGTGCCAGGCCTCACCGGTACCGGCGCGCCTGATTATGCAGGTGCACGATGAACTGGTGCTCGAGGTGCGCGAGGACGGCGTCGAGCAGGCGAGCGCCGCACTGCGCGCTCACATGGCCGATGCCGCACAGCTGGCCGTGCCGCTCAAGGTCGAGGTCGGCAGCGGGCTGAACTGGGACCAGGCGCACTGACACGACCCGGCCGGCGGGAACCCAAGCCGCCCGCGTGAGTCA
>Ga0302308_10004169_pt1 | contig 11411 bp, 9 predicted proteins | sample III_Palsa_E3_3_FD_200531 | JGI IMG/M metagenome (GOLD analysis project Ga0302308, IMG submission 200531) | Peat permafrost microbial communities from Stordalen Mire near Abisko, Sweden - III_Palsa_E3_3 | ecosystem: Environmental > Terrestrial > Soil > Palsa > Peat permafrost | place: Sweden... | reverse complement strand
GCGGGCGAAGCTCTACAGATGTCACCTGCGCAAGATCCGCACGCCTATGCGCTTTATTTCTACACCGAGCCTGGCGATCACATCGGCTGGCACTACGACACCTCCTACTACCGCGGTCGGCGCTATACGCTGCTCCTCGGAATTCTCGACGAATCATCGTGCCGGCTCGAATATGAACTGCACACCCGCGAGGCCGGTGCGACCAAGGTCCCAGGATCGCTGGTGATTCCCCCTGGTGGCATGGTGTTTTTCGATGGCGACAAATTGCGCCACCGCATCACGCCACTCGGCGCGGGTGAGATCCGCGTGTCGCTCACGTTCGAATACGTGACCGATCCTAGGATGCATCCCTACTGGCGCCTCATATCCAATATGAAAGACGCGGTCGCGTACTTCGGCTTCCGTCAGGTTTTCCGTCGCCTCGTGCCAAGGCGGGCCGGACGCGCATGACGCGTGCAGCCGCCTGGCTTTTGTCGGCGGGGGTACTGCTATTCATCGGCGTGTTGGCTTCTCAGGGCCTGCCGGCGGTGCTGGCAACATTGGCGCTCGCCGGCTGGGGGCTATTGCTGGTCGCCCTGTTTCACCTCCTGCCTCTGGTGCTCGATGGGGCTGCGATTCGCGTGTTGTTCGCCGGCGCGATGCCTTGCTCGCTCGCTGGGTGGGGGAGTCTGCCAACAGTCTGATGCCTGCCGGCCAGCTTGGCGGCCCGGTGCTGATGGCGCGCCATCTCGCGCAGCGCGGCATGCGCATGCAGGATGCCGTCGCCGCTATCACGGTGAGCACCACCGTGCAGACCTTTGCGCAGATTCTCTTCGTCCTTGCAGGGGTTGCGCTCCTGGGCGCGCACGCGAGCCATATCTCACAAGATGCGCTGCGCACTTCTGCGTTGCTGGTAAGCGGCGTACTCGCACTGCAAGTGGGCGGGTTCTATCTGCTGCAGCGGCGCGGGTTCTTCGGCAAGCTGATGCGCGCGGCCAACCGCTTCTCCGGCAAGCGCGATTGGTCCAAATGGCTGAGCCAGGCGGAAGCGATGGACCTTGCGGTGCAGCTCACCTACGGCCGCAATGGCCTGGTGGCCGCAAGCTTTGTGCTGAGTCTCGTCGGCTGGTTTGTCGGCACGGGCGAGGTCTACCTGATCACCCAATTGCTCGCACATCCGGTGAGCTGGACGGATGCTCTGCTGCTGGAAAGTCTCGGACAGGCGATTCGCGGCGCCGCATTTGCCATTCCGGGTGCGCTCGGCGTGCAAGAGGGCGGCTATCTATTGCTCGCGCCGCTCGCGGGATTGCCGCCCGACGTGGCACTGGCATTGTCGCTCGCAAAGCGGGCACGCGAGCTTCTGCTCGGATTGCCGGGGCTTCTTTATCTGCACCTAAGCGAGCGGTCGGTGGCAGTCGCGGCGCGCTCATCACCGCCGTAAGCGAACCAGAACGCTTGCGTGCTCTTGCCGGCGCGCCGCAGGATCACGCACGTACGGTATGGTAATGTCTTGTAACGCTTCTTTCGTCGATTCTTGCCGGGATTTTCATGCGCGCCATCATTCTCGCCGCGGGCCGCGGTCTGCGTCTGCAATTACCCGAAGATCAGCAGCTGCCCAAGTGCCTGCTGCGCTTTGGCGGCATGAGCCTGCTCGAGCGACACTTGCATATGCTGGAGAACGCAGGCATCGATGAGGTTGTCCTGGGTCTCGGCTTCCGCCATCCGCTGGTGGAGATCGAGCTCGACCGGCTGCGCTGGCAGCCGCGCCCCGAAATCGTATTGAACCAACGCTTCGATTTGGGCAGCGTGCTCACGGTGCATACCGTAGCGGATGCGCTCACGCGCGGTGGTGGCGTCTTATTGATGGATGCGGATGTGCTCTACGACGAGCGCATCATGAACGCCCTGGTAGCGGGTGAGGAGCCGCTCAATCGCGTGCTGATCGATCGCGATTTCGAAGGCGGTGATGAGCCGGTGAAGCTGTGCGTGCGCGACGGCGTGCCGATTGAGTTGCGCAAGCAGCTCGCCGCGGACTTGCGGTTCGACACCATAGGGGAGTCGGTCGGATTTTTTCGCTTTGACGAAACCGGCGCGCGCAGGCTTGCCGCGCTGGTCGCCGCCTACGTCGCGAGCGACCGCGCCCATATGCCACATGAGGAAGCGGTGCGGGATCTGCTGCAGGAGCGCAGCCAGATCTTCGAGGTGACCGATGTCACAGGAGCGCCGTGGATCGAGATCGATTATTCCGAAGACGTGGCACGTGCAGCCGCGGAAGTGCTGCCGCTCCTGCAGCCACTGTCGGCATTGCGCAGATGACACGCGGCATGGCAACGCGCAGCGGCCGGCTCAATTTCGAAAGGCAGGCGCCGCAGCGCGAATCGGCGCGCTGCGAGCGGCAAAGGCAGTGTTGACCGGGCAACGGCCGTTATGCACAGAGCGGGAATCCAAAGGCATATCGTCGCCGCACTGTTCTGGTGCGGATTGGCAAGCCTTGTCGGGCGACCTGCGGCGGCTGGCTCCAACGATGCCGCCGCGCAGGCAGCGGCGCCACCGCCGGCGGAACCCGGCCCTTTGCCCGCTCCGCCACCGCCCCATTCAGGATTGTCGAGCTGGTTCAATCCCGCGACTGCGCCATTCATTCCCATCCCGTCGATAGGCGTCGATCCGAACAGCGGCACCACGGTCGGCGTCCTGCCGACCTGGGTCCAGACGGATGATGAGCATCAGATCCGCCGCATCATCGCGCCGGATGTGCTGTACAACCCCTATTTTGGAGTGGGAGTGCACGGGCGCCTGTACGCCTACCCTTCTGCGGATGAGCAGTGGTCATTGGTGGCCGGCATCAAGGAGCGCGTCGAGCGCGAATTCGATGCCGAGTATACGAGTGGGCGCTTGCGCGACAAGCGCTGGTCAATCAACGCAAGCCTGATCTTCAATCGCGACGGTACGCCGCGTTTCTACGGCATCGGCAACGAGTCCCCGGCGACCAATGAAACGAACTACACCAACGAGCAGGAGCTGGCGCAGGTGCAGGTGGGCTTCAACCTCACCCATACCTGGCAGCTACAGTACACCTTGCGCGAAGAGGTCGTGGATGTGCAGCCGGGGACGTTGGCGCGCATCGCCTCTATTGATACGCGCTTCAGCCACACTCTGGGTGTGGGCACGAATGACGAGGTGTTGAATCGCCTGTCCATCATCCGCGATACGCGCAATGACTTGACGGTGCCCACGGAGGGCTCGGAATGGGTCATCTACGGCGGGGTCGCCAGCCGCAGGGGCATATTCAATGAGTCAATGAATAGCGAAGCCGGTGTGGATGGGCGCGGTTTCTGGCCTATCGCGCCGCAGACGATTCTGGCGGTGCACACGTCTTTGCGTTATCTGCCGTCCGCGCACGCCGTGCCGTTCTGGGCGCTCAGCAGCCTGGGAGGAGATGCCAGCATGATAGGCGGCGAGCAGCCGCTGCGCGGCTTTGGCGAGGGCCGGTTTTACGATCGCGATTCCTTTTCCACCAGCGTCGAGCTGCGCCGCACGGTGGCCTCCTTCAATGCTATCTCCACCCATGTCGACATGGAATTGACGCCGTTCGTCGATGTCGGTCGCGTATTTTCCGATCCGGGGACCTTTCCCCTGGACCAGCTGCATCACGTCTTTGGCGTGGGGTTTCGCGGTGTCGCGCGGCCCTTTGTGGTCGGATACGTCGATCTCGGCTACGGTAGCGAGGGATTTGCCGCATTCACCGGCCTCAATTATCCGTTTTGAGGGCCGCGTGGGGGGCGCAGCCACCTCTGCCGGGGGCCGGCAGCGCCTTGGCCTGCCGGCAGTGCCGAGGCGCGGTAGAATCAGGCGTCCAGACTCAGCTGCCGCTCGCCAGAACCCGGAGCTCTTGACCGCAGGGCGCAGCGACGCGCTACCCTGTCGGAAGGATCGCTGCCTCGAGGACCCAATGGCCGAAGACAGTTCAAACCTCCTCACGATGCGCACCGCGAATTCGCCCAACGCATTCGATCTGCGGCGCGTGGGCGCGCATCCGGATTACTGGTACCCCATCGCCTGGTGCGATGAGCTCAAAGTGGGGCGCACGCTCGGTCGACGCTTCGCGGGCGACCCCATCGTGCTGTATCGAGGCAAGAGCGGGCAGGTCTTTGCACTCGAGGACCGTTGCGCCCATCGTCAGGTGCCGCTGCACCTGGGGGTCGTGAGCGGCGATGAACTCAAATGCCACTATCACGGCTGGACCTATGACTGCAGCGGCAAGTGCGTGAGCGTGCCTTACCTGGGTGCGGAGCGTCTGCCGAATGGCGTGAAGAGCTATCCCGCGCGCGAAGTGGATGGTCTCATCTTCGTCTTTCCGGGCGATGCCACTCTGGCGAGCGGCCGCTTGCCGGCGCGCCTCGGCGCGTCACAGCGCAAGGACTACAAGACCCGGCGGCTCAATCGTGAAGTCGCCTGCCACTACACGTTCATGCACGAGAACCTCTTCGACATGAACCACCAATTCATGCACCGCAAGCAGATGGGCTCGATCAGAGCGCATTGCATCGGACGGCAACACGGCGAGAACTGGGCACAGGTGGAATACAGTTTCAGTCGTACCGCCGGGAAATCTTCCGTCGGCGAACAGGTCATCGTGGATTTGATGCGCAAGCGCGGTGAGGCGAAAAAAGCCTTCTCCGATCACATGCGAATTCGCACCGACTACCCCGCCCAGAATCTAAAGGTGTGGGTCGGACGCGACATCCAGGAGACCAATGACCCTGTGCTGGAAGTGTGGCTCGGCTATACCCCGTTGGATGCCGAGCAGCGCACCAACCGCACCTACGGCTACCTGTCCGTGAAGAAACCTCAGGTCCCCGGCATCATCCATGCCGTATGGCCCTTCGTGGTGTGGTTCACGGAGAACATCTTCCGCGAAGATAAGGAAATCGTGGAATACGAGCAGCGCGCCTACGATGCGCAGGGCGCGGACTGGAACAACGAAGTATTCCCCGCGCTGCGCGACCTGCGCGGCGTTCTCGCCCGCTGCGGAAGACCGATGGCATAGCTCGAAGCTGCAGGCCGATCGGAAGGATCAAGACGGCGTGGCGGATTACTTATTCGCGCCCGCCTGAAGCTGCATCCCAACGGAGGCCGCTACAGCGCCGATGCCGACTTTGGAGCCGCGCCCGTTGCCAGAGCAACCGTGGCGCAGTGTAGACTGCTGCCGATGGCCGATCCGCCCGAGAAGTATCCGTTGCTCGAATCCATTGATTATCCGGCTGATCTGCGCCGGATACCGGCCGCCAAGCTTCCGGCGCTGGCCGCTGAGCTGCGCCAGTTCCTGATCCACAGCGTCAGCACCCGCGGCGGTCATTTTGCCGCAGGGCTCGGCACGGTGGAGCTCACCATCGCCCTGCACTACGTGTTCGATACGCCGTTCGACCGCATCGTTTGGGATGTGGGCCACCAAGCCTATCCGCACAAGGTGCTCACCGGTCGGCGCGGACGGCTGCACACCATCAAACAGGACGGCGGACTGGCACCTTTTCCTTCGCGCGGTGAAAGCGAATACGACACCTTTGGAGTAGGGCATTCGAGTACGTCGATCAGCGCGGCTCTGGGTATGGCCGTGGCGGCCGCGCGCGCTGGGGAGAATCGCGCGGTGGTCGCGGTCATCGGCGACGGAGCGCTGACGGCGGGCATGGCCTTTGAAGCGCTCAATCACGCCGGCTCATTGCCGGCAAACCTGCTCGTCATCCTGAACGACAATGACATGTCGATTTCGGAGAATGTGGGCGCGCTTTCCAACTACTTCGCCCGTGCGCTCTCGGGCCGAGTCTATGCGCACCTGCGCGAAGGCGGCAAGAAGGTCCTGCGGCAGATGCCGGCCGTGTGGGAGCTCGCGCGGCGCTCGGAAGAGCACCTGAAGGGCATGGTGCTGCCGGGCACGCTGTTCGAGGAAATGGGCTTCAACTACATCGGTCCCATGGACGGCCACGATGTCGGTGCGCTCGTCACGACGCTGCGTAATCTGCGTAAATTGCGCGGCCCGCAGTTCCTGCATGTCGTCACGCGCAAGGGCAAAGGGTACTCGCCTGCGGAAGCCGACCCGATCAAATGGCACGGTCCGGGCCCGTTCGATCCGGCAAGCGGCACGATTTTCAAGGAAAAGAGCAGCGGTCCGTCCTATTCGCAGATCTTCGGGCGATGGCTGTGTGACATGGCGGCGCGCGATCCGCGCATCGTCGGCATCACGCCCGCAATGCGCGAAGGCTCGGGCCTCGTCGAGTTCTCCAAGCAATTTCCCGACCGCTACTTCGACGTCGCAATCGCCGAACAGCATGCCGTCACTTTTGCGGCCGGGCTTGCGGTTGAAGGGCTAAAGCCCGTGGTCGCCATCTATTCAACCTTCCTGCAGCGCGCCTACGATCAATTGATTCATGACGTCGCCCTGCAAAATCTGCCCGTGGTATTCGCTCTCGACCGCGCGGGTCTCGTCGGTAGCGACGGTGCGACTCACCAGGGCAGCTACGACCTCACCTTCCTGCGCTGTATCCCCAACATGGTGATCATGGCGCCAGCCGATGAAAATGAGTGCCGCCAGATGTTGTACACGGCGAGCACCGTGGCTGGACCGGCCGTGGTGCGCTTTCCGCGCGGCACGGGCCCGGGTGTGCCGATCGTCGAGGAAATGAGCGCCTTGCCGCTGGGCCGCGCGCAGTTGCGCCGCGAAGGCCGCAGTGGTCTTGCGATATTGGCGTTTGGCGCGCTGGTGGATTCCGCACAGAAGATTGCGGAGCATCTGGATGCCACGCTCGTCAACATGCGCTTCGTCAAGCCGCTCGATGAAGACCTTGTGACGGCGCTCGCGGCACGTCATCGGGCCATCGTGACCATCGAAGAGAATGCAATCATCGGCGGCGCAGGTTCCGGGGTGTGCGAATTGCTTGCCTCCGAAGGCTTGCAGCTGCCGTTGCTGCAACTCGGCATTCCGGACCGCTTCATCGAGCACGGCTCGCGTGAGAGTTGCCTCAAAGCCGCCGGCCTCGACCTTCCCGGCCTGTCGGCGAGCGTCGAGCGCTGGTGGGCGCTGCAATCGCAGGAACGGCTGCGCTCGGTGAGTAGCGTCTAGCGCACAGGGGCAGATGACTGCGACGCGGATTGCAGCTCCTCCTCGCCGCGTTTCAAGTAACGACAGAAACTTTCGCTGTCGATGTTGGCGCCGCAAACGATCACGCCGATGCGCACGCCGCGTAATCGTTCTGCCAGAGGACCCAGTAGCGCCGCTGCGGCGGCCGCGCCGGCCGGTTCCACTGCAAGCTTTGCCTCGCGGAAGAGGAGCGCCAGCGCCGCGCAGATCTCGGCATCCGACACGGTGACGATTTCATCGACGAACTGATGGCAAATATCGTACGTCCCCTGCGTCGTCATGGGCGGCGCGAGGCTGTCGGCGATGGTATCAATGTGCTCCATCCTTTGCGGCGCCGCCGCGCGAAAGCTGCGACTCATGACATCGGCGCCGAGCGGCTCGACGCCGAATACGCGGCAACCGGGTTTCATCTGTTTCACGGCCGCAGCGACCCCGGCCATAAGGCCGCCGCCCCCGATCGCAACCACGACCGCGTCAAGATCCGGCACCTGATCGAGGAATTCGATGCCGACGCCGCTCGTGCCGAAAACGACGTTGCGTCCGTCGAAGGGATGAATGAAGGTGCGGCGCTCGGTGGCGCGGATTTCATCCGCCAGCGCGAATGCCGTGCGGCCATCGGTTGAAATGATGACTTCAGCACCGTAGGCACGCGCCGCCGCGATGCGCAGCGCGCTCGCGGTGCCGAGCATGACCACCTTTGCCGACACGCCGACGCGCTGCGCGGCGCACGCCACTGCGATCGCATGATTGCCGGCGCTGACCGCCGTCACTCCGTGCCGGCGTTCCTCCTCGCTCAAGGCAAGGACGTTCAACATTGCGGCGCGCACTTTGAAGGTTCCCGTACGCTGGAAGAGCTCGAGCTTGAGAAAGACCTGGGTTTGCGCGCCGAGCCGCGCTTCGAGCTCCATGCCTTGCCAGGACTGGATTGGGGTCACCATGACGTGCGATGCCAGCACCTTCGCGGCGGCTCGCATCTGCACAACGCTTGGCACGTCCATAGTGGATTATCTCTCCCGGTGCGGATTCAGAATCCAAAGCGCGCCCAGCAAAGCGGTGAAGTCAGCGATGAGCGCCAGAACAAAGGCCGACGCCGACACGACGCCAAACTGACGCATCGGCGGCAGATCGGAAAAGGTCAGCGCGAGAAAACCACCGGCGTTGATGAGCGTTGCAAAAGCGATGGGGCGGCCGGCCACCAGGAGCGCGTGCCGCAGCGCCTGCGCCGTTGAGCCGCTGGAGCGGGCCTCCTGATAATGGTAGAAAAAATGAATCTGATCATTTTCAGTCGCCCCCAGCACGGTCGATCCGATCAGGATGGTCGCAATATTCAAAATGATGCCGGTGACGCGCATCACGAGAAATGCGCCCAGAATCGCGAACAGCGACGGGATCATCGCCATCAAGCGTGCGGCGGGACTGCGGAACACCAGCAAGAACGCGAAGAAAATGACCGTCGCCGTCAGCGCGAAGCTTTGAATCAGGCTCGGCACCAGACGCAGCGTGATCTGATCGGCGAGCACGCCTTGCCCGACCACGCTGCCGTGCACGGCCCGCAGCGCGGGGTCCTGCAATTGCTGCGCATGCCAAACACTCTCGACGAACGTGCGCATCGCCCCCGGGCCGCCGAAGGCGCCGCCCCGTCCGCGAATGCTGACGCGCGCATTAGCTAAGCTTGCAAGGTCGACATAGTCGCGCGCTCCGGGCTGCGTGAGCAGGATCTGCTCAAGATCCGCGGCCAGCGCAGGCCACGCTGCGGGGTCCGCCGGCAATTGATCGGATCCGGTCTCGATGTAGTGTGCCCAGCGCAGCGCGGATGTTGGACCGTCGACAGCCGTGATGCGCGGGTCGCGCTCCAAGCGGCGCGTAAAGCCTTCGACTGCGCGCAGAAATTCGGGCTGCAGCACATCTCCCGCCGGCGTCTGCAGCCAAAGTTCAGTGACCGTGAGGCCGTTGGTGCGTTCAAACTCGCGCGTATCGCGAGCGATGGCCACTTTGGGGTTGATGTAGGCGAGAGAGTCGGTCTGCAGGGCGAGCGGCGCAAGCTCCCCGGGGACGCCAAAGAGTGCAGCCGCCCCGCACAGCATCATGACGACGGCGGCGGCAACGAGTGGCCAGCGGTAGCGCGCAGTGAAGGGAATCAGGAGCTCGACGAAGCTCGCATACCAGCGGCCCACGGGGGCGCGCTCCGCGCGCGTCGGTGTCCGCAGCAAGGATTGCAGCGCCGGGAATAGCGTGAAACTTGCGACCCAGGCCACGACGAGGCCGCTCGCCGTCCACAGTCCCATTTGCCTGATGGGACGGATGTCGGACACCGCGAGTGCCGCAAATCCGACCGCGGTTGCGAACATCGAGGCGGTGCAGGGCAGGAATTTGTTGGCGAGCGCATGGGCGTGATGTTCGACGAGCGGCAAGCCGTCCTGGCGGTCGACGAAGCGCGCATGGATATAGACGAGCGTCGCAGTCGTCGTCACCAATACCGTGAGCGGCACGAGCGCCGAGACGACGGTGTTGGGCCAGCCGAAAAGATCCGCAAGCCCCACTGCAATGGCGACCGCGGCACCCAGGGTGAAAATGATGGCGGCGAGGGTGCGCCACGAGCGGAACACCAGAAAGATCAGCGTGATGAGGAATATGCCGAAGAGCGGCATGACGTGTTTCGACGCTGAGCCGGTTTTCTCTTCCAGCCACTCGTTGAGCCATGGCGAGCCGACGCGCCGCACTGCCGTGAAGGCACCATTGGCAGCGGCGAACGGCTGCGTCGCCGCGTCAATGTCCACGAGCGCTTTGTCGCGCTCGGCCGGTGAATGCACCTGCAGCTCTAGTGCAATGCCGAGATAGTGGTCACCCAGGAGACCGGCGCGGCGCAGGAGCGTGGTGCCGGTTGCGAACTTGCGTAAGCGGCTCGTCTGCTCTTCGGTGAGCTGCGCCGTGGGGTTTGTGCGCCGAAAGAAACTCAATACGCTGTGCGCCTGCACATGCGGCAGCTGCGCAAGCCTGCGCTGCAGCTGATCCGCGGATCGTAGCACCGCAGGGCTCAACGGATCCGCAGCTTCCAGCATGAGAAGCGCATGCTCGCCTTCGGGAAACAGGCGTTCGAAATCGCGCGCGGCGCGCGAATCCGGGTCGTCGGCGACGATCAGCCGCTCGATCGCCGAATCGGTGGGTATCTGCAGCGCGCCGTACACCCCTGCAGCGGCAAGCAGCAAAAAGCCTGCCGCGATCCAGCCGCGCACGCCGAGGATGCGAACAAACACTTGGACGAGCGTGGGTGCGGCCGGCACATTCATGCGGGAGATTCAGGCCCCATCGAGCGCGCGGGCACAGCGCGCCGTGGAATGATAGCCTAACAAGATGAGTACGCTCTTGGCGGGCGCCGTCGTGACGCTGGTTTTCTGTGCACCGGGTTATCCCGGCGCAAGTGCTGACGCGCTGCCCTTTCTGGACGCCTTCGCCGCCGCCGCCGCCGCTGCGGCGCAATGGCCTGCCGGTAGTCTCACGGCGACATACGACGCCACCGAAGCGGGGGGACTTGAAAAACTTGCCAAGCCCGAAGCGGCTCTGGCTTTCGTGCCGTATCCGTTTTTTGTCGAGCATGCAGAGGCATTGCACCTTGCGCCGCTCGTGCAGGCGGACGTGACGGACGTCGGCGTGCAGGAGCGCTGGACGCTCATCGCGAAGAAAGGCAAGGTCAGCGGGCCGGCCGCCATGGCGGGCTACACGATTCTCAGCGTTGCAGGCTATGCGCCGGATTTCGTGCGCGGCTCTGCGCTTGCCGGCTGGGGCTTGCCCGCGGATGTGAAGATCACCCAGGCGCCGCAGGTGCTCTCGGCGCTGCGGCGCGCGAGCTCCGGCGAGCCCGTTGCCGTGCTGCTCGACGCGACGCAGACGACGGCGCTGGCAAGCCTGCCTTTCGCGGCTGACCTGCAGAAGGTGACCCAGTCTGCGCCTGTGCCGAGCGCCATTCTCGCGGTCGTGAATGGCCGCCTGCCCAAAGCGCGCGCCGATGCGCTGCGCGCGGCGCTATTGAATTTGGCCAAGAGTCCGGGCGGGGCTGACGCGCTCGCGAATCTGCGACTGCAGCGCTTCGTCATGCCCGAGTTGCCTGCGCATGCGGCGCAACCGTGAGCTGGCGGCTCGCCTGCACACTGGCATTATTGCCACTCGCCGCCTGCACGGCGCCTGCGCGCAAGCCTGCCGTAGTGCCGGCCGCGCATGCCTCGAGCGCTGAGCTTGCTGCGGCTATTGCCGCAGATGCAAGCAAGAGCGATCACGAGTCCGATCCGCACCTGCGCGCAGATCT
>Ga0302308_10004165_pt1 | contig 11415 bp, 7 predicted proteins | sample III_Palsa_E3_3_FD_200531 | JGI IMG/M metagenome (GOLD analysis project Ga0302308, IMG submission 200531) | Peat permafrost microbial communities from Stordalen Mire near Abisko, Sweden - III_Palsa_E3_3 | ecosystem: Environmental > Terrestrial > Soil > Palsa > Peat permafrost | place: Sweden... | reverse complement strand
CGGGCACCTGCGCGTCCACGACCTTCAGAATCGGCGTTGCGATATGCACCGCGGGCTTGAGCCCGGACAAACTCGGTACGTCGAAATCGCTCGGCAGCACGAATGCCGATCCCATCGACACCTCGCTGGCGCCGGCGTCGTTGTCGTAGAGCAGGGCGGTCGAACTGCCGCCGATATTGAGGATGGTACGCTGCTGCGGCCCAAGGCAGGCGACGAACTGTTGGATAAGGCTCCTGGCTTTTGCCAGCGCCGCATTCGGGCCGCCGAATAGACCGGGCACATGGCCGATATGGGCTTCATAGGCCATGATCCCCTGACAATGCAGCCTAGGGTATTTTTCCAGCGCCTTGAGTGCGAGCAGAAGCGTATCGGGATTGCGGTAGCCGCCGCGGTGCAGGCCGACATCCACCTCGAAACAAAAGCGCAGATCGATTCCCAGCTCGTCGGCCAGCGCGCCATAGGCCGCCAGCCGCTCGTCGGTATCGATCAGCCAGACGATGGGCGATTCCACGCCGCCCCGATCGGCGAGCACGCCCTTGGTCAGCGCCTGCCGCGCGGCTCCGACCGGCATCGGCTTGCCGAACAGCAGGCCGGCTGCGGGAAACGCCTGCGCAACGGCAGCGGCGACCGGTAAATGAAACGTCATGATCAGGTCGGTCTTCATTGCCGTCCGGATGTGGTCCAGCAGCGGCAGGCATGGCAACGACTTGTCGACAATGCGGACTTGCAGCCCCGGCGCCAGCCGGGACTTGATGCTCGCGATATTGGCGTTCAGCCGATCGATATCGAGCACCAGAGAAGGCTGGTGAATCCCGGCGGCGCGCAGGGCTTCCGACAGTAGCGCAAAATAAGGATCACCCGTCACAGATCGACGCCAAGAAGCTGCGCCATATAGGCTGACACGAAGCGGTTGTCGGGATCCATCTCGCGGCGGACCTCCATCGCGTCATTCCAGCGCGGATAGAGGGCGCTGAGCTCCCTGGCGGCCAAATTGTGCATCTTGCCCCAATGCGGCCGCCCGCCATATTTGCGGAAGATCGGCTCCGCCGCGGCGAAGAAAGGCAACGGATCTTCCGGCGCCCCATGGTGGATCGCGATCGAGCAACTCGGCCGCTTGTAAAACGGGCTTAGCCAGTTGTCGTCGGGCGCGACCACCCGCACCTCGATCGGGAAATACACCTCGGGAAACCGGCCTTCCAGCAAGGCGATGATTTCGCGCAGCGCTTTCGCGCCTTCCTCGATCGGGAGATGGTATTCCATCTCGTTGAACTTCACATTGCGTTCGGACGGAAAGACGTTCAGCCACGCCTCGACATAATCCTCCGGCGGCAATTTTCCGATCGCCGAGCCGATCAGGCGGTGGCGCAACCATGGCACCCGCTTGAGATAGTTGCGCAGGGTTCGCAAGGTTTTGACGGCCTCATCGTCCGTATTCGGCGGACGGCGGGTGACCGGCGCTTCGGTGACTTCGCTCGTCAGCATGATGGCCTGACCCGAGAACGGGATGTAAAAGAACTCGACCGATCTCTGCGCGGTCATGACGCTCTCGAAGCGCTCCAGCACGCTGGCGACGGGTTCTGTCCAGCGCCGCCGACGCAAGCGATAGTCTGCGACATTGCGGATGGTCACTTGCGTGACCGCACCGAACGCGCCGAGCGAGACGCTGATGGCGGACATCGCATCCGGATGCGCGGTACGGTTGAACTCGCGCACTGCGCCGCGGCCATCGGTGATCTGAATGGCTTCGAGCAGCGTCGGATAGGCGCCGAGCGTCGCGCCCGAGCCGTGGGTCGAGGTGGCGAGCGCGCCGCCGAACGCCTGGGTATCGATGTCGCCCATGTTCGGCAGCGCCTGGCCGATCTCATGCAGCAGCTCGGTCATCGGTCCGATTTTAATACCCGCACCGACGGTGGCCTGCAGCTTTTGCGGGTCGTGCCCGATCAGCCCCTGGAAATTGTCGAGCGACAGGATGGTGCCCTCGCTCTGCACCAACCGGGTGAAGGAATGACCGGTGCCGGCGATGCGGATCGGACCTGGCGCGGTCTTGATCAGGTCTGTCAGTTCCTCCTGATCTTGCGGCCTGGCCAGACTTCGCGGCTGGGCTGTGACGAAGCCTGACCAGTTCGACCATTGGTTCTTCATAACCTGGGGCATTTCCACGCGTTCCCTGCCGACGGTGGCTGCTGCCTGCGGGCGCGCTCCCCGGGCATCGAATGGAGCGCAGGTCTCATGCCGCGAGCAAGAAGATAATATAGTAGCGATGATTACTGTTTTAAAAATCGAGTGTCAAGCGATCGGTGTAGCTACCCGGTAGAGAACGCGTTTTTGAGCCAACGGGTCGCGCGAACGCGCGCCCGATGACAGGGGCCTTGGGCGCCGGTTCGCGTGAAGAAACGTGCCAAAACAAGAGACTTTTAAGCCCGCTGCGCTTCACTCGGAACGAGGCTCCGGTTCCAGACTGGCTCGCGGCAGGGTGACGCGGCTAAACATTTTGCATCAGGGGAATATCCGGGCCCGGATCTCAGTCTTCCTTTTAGAGACAGAACGCCTCCGCCGATGGAGGCCAACAAAGGAAGCGAACAATGAAGATCACATCTCTTCTGGCGGCGCTATTGCTCGTATCAGCTTTCGCGACCCAGGCGACAGCTCATACGCGACACTACAGAACCAGCCATCGCGCGCATTACAGAACCTACAGCATGTACCGGGGTATCCCGATGGCGAGGTCACATTTCTATAATTCATACGCGAGCGGCCCGAACGATCCCGGAAGCGTGGCCGCAGGCGGTGAGATGTGGAACGGGCGCAGCGCGTCTGAGGCTGGTGGCGGCGCCCCGTAGGCGAGAAGCCACGCAGCGGTTATCGGCCGCGAACAATTCGATGGAAGGTGAACCGGAGTTCACCTTCCACAGAAACGATCGGCACTTGAAGAACCGTGCGGCAAGGTCGTTCACAGGCCTTGCCTAGCGCGGGCTAGCCCGCAGGTACTCAGAACCGGAAGCGAAGACCAACCGTCGGAGCGAAGTTGTTCGTGAAGAGGTAGCCGTTCGCCAGTCCGTTGTGGACCTGAGAGTACATAAAGCCGGCGTAGGCATCGAACTTCTTCGCGAACTGCCAATCGACGTTCAACGAAACCGCGTCCAGCGTGCCGGAGCATGTCGACGCCGAGTTGTTGTTACAGAACGTCTTGCCGAAGCTGTTCTGATCGTAGTGGTAGTAGGCGATGCCGGCATCGACGGTGTCGGTGAAGGCGTATCTCGCGCCGGTCCACATGATCTGCAAATGCTCGTCATTGACGAAGCCACTCTGGGAGACATTGCTGAAAAGGACCTGGATCCCGGCGATGTCGGTAAAGCCCGTCGTCAACGGCGAGCTTGGATTTGCGAACGAGATGTACTCATAGCCGCCGTACACCTTGAGCTTCTGATAGGTGTACTTGGCCAGGATCATGCCGCTGGTGTCGTCGGAGACGGTGGCTCCCAAGGTGTTTGGAGCTGCCAGGTCGGCCGCCGAACCTGCGGCCAGCGCCGTCGATTTCACTGCGCCCTTGTCGTAGGTAAAGATCCCGTCGAGGGCCAGCGAGCCGGCACTGCCGAAATTGAAATCCTTCCCGATCCCGGCGCCGTATTCGCCCTGGGTTGCGTTGTTCTGGTCGTAGCCGCCGAGCTGAGCCATGCCGCTTACCCGGAACAGATTATCTCCGACATTGAGACGATATTTCACCGCCGTCGAGACCCTGGCGTCTTCGGTATCGCCGCCGCCGACGGCCGTTCCCTGCCAGCCGATCACGGAGAAGGCATACGAACCGCCCATTGGATCGTAAGCGTTTACACCGTCCAGTTCGAGCGAGTTTTGCCGACCGAAGGTTAGGGTGCCGTAGGTCGGCGAGCTGAGGCCCGCGTAACCTACCGCATTGTAAAATTGACCTGCGCGGCTCGAGTCCGCGTTCGACGATTGGGCGGAGAGCGGCACACCGTTGTTGTCAAGAAGAGACTTCGGGCCGTTGGCCGCGGTCATGGAATAGGGGTCAAACCCGAAATTCAGATCGAAGATGAAATTCAAGCCGGGCGCGATGGCTTCATTTCCCTTGATGCCGATGTTCGATTGGCTGAGGCCACCAGGTGTCAGAAGCCAGAGAGCCTTGTTGCTGTTCTTCTGCACCAGCTCTTCGACGCCGGTGATGATGTTTTGATTGAACGGCGTGCCATGGGTCTCGTACCCGCCGCCCATGTCGATCGTGCCGTACACGGTGATGCCGTAATAGGCCAGCGCGCAATTGGTGGTGATGAAATCCGGCACGTTGGTGCATGACGCAGGCGCGGCCGAAGCGTCCGGCGCCGGCGGCGCCTTGTAGTAGGCAGGCAGATCCGCTGCTTGCGCCGCGCCACACAGCGCTATCGCTGCCGTGGACGCCAAAAGCAGTTTTCCGAAGTTCTTCACAGATTGTCCTCTCGTTTCTTCGTGGCGCCCATTGACCCCACACTTGCCGACACTCGCCCGGACCACCCAGTCCGGTAGTGTTTGACGGTCAAGACCCTCAAACAACTGGTCGGAACTTAGCTCATCTGACCATTTTAAGGTGTGGCCATCAGGTAACTTTCGCAGACATAGCAGCTGCTGCGCCGCCAAACCGGATGAAGATTTCGTGTAGTGCCTCAAGCCCTTAGCGTCATATAATTTTCATATGGTTGGTCGGTTGAACCGTGCGATGCCGGCTGTCTTGCCGGCGGCAATGAACGACTCGATCAGCTTGGAGTGCTTGCAGCTTGATGGAGTGCTTGTCTTCGGCCAGACTCCACATCGAGATCTTCGTGAAATACGCCCGCTGAAGGAGCCATACGATGTCTAGCGATGGAAGCGTCAAAGGTCGCGTCATGGAGCCGGCGCCCGAAGCGAAGCCGGCCGGGCCCTGTGCCATGGTCATTTTCGGCGCCGGGGGCGACTTGACCAAGCGACTGGTGGTTCCGGCACTTTACAATCTTGCCACCAGCAAATTGTTACCGAAGGATTTCGCCTTGATCGGCGTCGATGTCGCTGATCTCACGGCCGATCAATGGCGCGAAAATCTCAGCAAGATGATGCAGAGCTTCCTCGCCGGCGGTGGCGAGTTCACGCCGGAATCGATCGACCCCAGTGCCTGGGACTGGCTGATCGGCAACATGAGCTATTTGCGCGGCGACTTCGCCGATGATTCAACCTTCAAGAAGCTGGGTGACCTGCTGCAGAAGGCAGAGGGCGATCGCCACACCGGCGGCAACGTCTTGTTCTACCTTGCGGTGGCCGATCGCTTCTTCGGGCCAGTGGTGGACAAGATCGCGGCTGCGGGGCTTGCCGATGAGCAGGACGGTAAGCGCTGGCGGCGCGTCATCGTCGAGAAGCCGTTCGGGCATAGCCTGGAGTCGGCGAAGGCGCTGAACCAGCGGCTGCTCAAGGTCCTGCGCGAGGACCAGATCTACCGGATCGACCATTTCCTCGGCAAGGAGACGGTGCAGAGCATCATGGCCATTCGTTTCGCCAACGGTTTTTTTGAGCCGATCTGGAACCGTGACCACGTCGACCAGGTGCAGATCACCGTCGCCGAGACCGTCGGAGTCGAACGCCGCGGCAAGTTCTACGAGCAAACCGGCGCGCTCCGCGACATGGTCCCGAATCATCTATTCCAACTCCTGACGATGATCGCCATGGAGCCGCCGACCAGCTTCGATCCCGACGCCGTGCGCGACCGCAAGGCTGACGTCATGAAGGCGATCCCGCCGGCGCCGCTCGATTGCGCCGTGCGCGGCCAATACGGCAAAGGTGACATCGAAGGGCATCCGGTCGTGGATTATCGGCAGGAGCCGGATGTCTCCCCGACATCGTCGGCCGAGACCTATGTCGCGCTCAAGCTCGAGATCGATAGCTGGCGCTGGGCCGGAGTCCCGTTCTACCTGCGCACCGGCAAGTCGATGAGCAAGCGATGGACCGAGATCGCCATCCAGTTTCGCCGGGCGCCGCTGTCGATCTTCCAGGGCACGGATGTGTCGCACATGGCCCCGAATTGGCTGGTGCTGCAGATCCAGCCGGACGAGGGCATCTCTTTTCAGTTTCAGGTCAAGCGCCCCGGCCAGACGGTTGCGCTGGCACCGGTCAAGAGCAGCTTCGCCTACAAGGACTGGTTTCCCCCCTCAGCCAATGTTGGCTACGAGACGTTGATCTACGACTGCATGATCGGCGATGCGACGCTGTTCCAGAGGGCCGACATGGTCGAAGCCGGCTGGCGCATCGTGCAACCGGTTCTCGACGGCTGGGCCGCGCAGAAGCCGGCGGATTTTCCGAACTACGCTGCCGGCAGCAGCGGCCCCAAGGCCGCCGATGATCTGCTTGCTAACGACGGCGAGCGCAGTTGGCGTCCGATTGGAAATCCTATTTGAGGAGGCGCGACGTGCAGCGGCTCGCCGACTCATTCCGCGAGGATCATGGTTGACGACGCCGGGACGCCGCCGCTCCATGGCAGGCGTCGGCCGTGGTCAGACCCAGCCGCCATCGACGATGTAGCTCTGGTTGGTGCAGGCGCCGCTGTCGTCGGCGCTGAAGAAAAGCACGGTACGGGCGATGTCGTCTGGCACCAGCTTGCGCTTGAGGCATTGGCGCTTTATGAGCTCGGCCTCGCCTTCGGGCGTCAACCATAGATCTTGCTGCCGCTGGGTCATGATCCATCCGGGCAGGATGGAATTGACCCGCACGTTGTTCGGCCCGAGATCGCGGGCGAGCGCACGGGTTAGGCCCTGAACCGCGGACTTGGCGGTGGTGTAGCAGGGCATGTTGCCCTGGCCGAGCACCCAGCTGACCGAGCCCATGTTGACGATCGAGCCGCCACCCGCCTTGCTCATGTCCGGCGCGACCGCTTGGGCGGCAAAGAACTGATGTTTCAGGTTGAGGGCGAACCGCTCGTCCCAGTATTCCGGTGTGACGTCCTCGATGGTGTGACGGTCGTCGCGGCCCGCGTTGTTGACCAGGATGGTGATCGGCCCGAACGCCTCGCGGACGCCGGCAACCGCGCGTCTCAGGGCGCCGATGTCGCGCAGATCGGCGTGCTCGAAGTGCACGCTGGCATCCGCCGGCAGGCTGGCCAATAGCTGCTTTGAGGCCGTCATATCGATGTCGATGAAGCCGACTCGCGAGCCTTGGCCGATGAACTGGCGGACGATGGCTTCGCCAATGCCGGAACCGCCGCCGGTCACCAGTACGGTCCGGTCCTTGAGGCTTGGATAGATGGCGCCCTGCATTTGCACTCTCTCGATTTGGCGCCTGAACGGCGCCGGTTGCGTCGCTGCGGCTCAACGAGGCCGCAGCTCCCGGTGTTCACTCGGTCGTTTCCAAGTGGTTTTGGTCCACGACCCGCAGCGTCCGCCGCGCCATGCCATCGACGATGGTCGCAGACTCGCTTGGACGCAAATGTATCGCCGTGGACTTGAGCAGCCACGGCAAGACGGCCTGCTCAAGCCGCTCCTCGTAGGCATGGCGCATCATGTCGAATGCCTGCAGGCCGGGGCCCGCCAGGATGACATGATGCGGGCGCAGCACCGATATCGTCGCGGCGACCGCCTCTGCAAGCGCGCGGCCTGCCTGCTGGAATAACTGCTCGAGGCGGGGATCGCCGCCTCGGGCTCGCTCGCGCAGCAGAGCCATCTGCGCCTCGGATGGCTGCTGCGACTCCGCCGACGGCAGATCGAGAAAGGTGCGGGCATCGCGGTAGAGCGCATAGTCGGCGAGATAGGCCTCGATGCAGCCGCGCTGGCCGCAGCGGCATTGCGGGCCGTCCGGCGCCACCTTGACATGGCCGATCTCGCTGCCGACTCCCGTGCCCCAGCGCGCTTCGCCGTCGATAACGACGCCCATCCCAACGCCGTGGCCCACCATGATCGTGGCTGTGAGGCCCTGCGCCAGTGCCGGTTCTGCGGCCGCGAGGGCTAGCGCAACGGCAACGGCGTCATTCGTCATCACGACTTCGACCCCGAATGCCCGACGCACTGGCTTCGCCAGATCGATGTCGGTAACCGACAGCGCCGGACTCCACAGATGCCGGCCGGTGTCTCCGTTCACGATGCCCTGCAGCGCAATCCCGATTCCCAGCAGCCGGTGGCGCGGCGTGGCCGTCGCCTCAAGTATTGCATCGATCTCTGCGATCACGAGATCGCACAACGCGCCTGCATCGAGAGCGCGCGTGGCGAGCACACGTCGCGATTGCGCCAGGCCAGTGCCACTGTAATCCGCGATCAGTGTCTCAATCAGGTTCATGCGCAGCGAGACCGCAACGATGCGGCCAAACGCCGGGTTCAGGGTCAGCAGCACCGCTGGCCGGCCACGGCGACGGCCATTCAGCCCGTCCGCATCTTCTTCGTAGGCGTCGTCGGGCCACGACATCGTCGCGCCCGTCTCTGTCTCAGCCTCGCACAGCAATTCTTCCGCCATCAGTCTCGACGTGATGGCCGAAATGGCCGGGAAGCTCAGCCCCGTGCTGCGCGCAAGCTCCACGCGCGGCAACGGCCCCTGGCGTCGCAAGGCGTCGACGAGGCGGCCGCGGTTCGATCCACGGGCCAGGCCTGAAGTACGTCTCGGTGTCTCGGGCTGCTCATCCATGCGGGTTTTTAATTCGCTCAGTGAATTTAATCAACGTGTGAAACTAAAAAGCAACACCAAAGACCAATATATGGCGTCTCATGCGCCATTGTGGGGTCTCATGCACCACTCTTGCTTGAGAAAGAGGCTAAGAACAGCCTTGACTGCGGATTTAATTCGCATAATTTATTCGTCACGTAAATAAAATCAAAGGCGCACAAGCGCCGCGCGTGAATCCCCGCATACCGGGGGGACTATAGGGAGGTGCATATGAAGGGCTCAATGAATAAATTGATCGTGCCGCTGCTGGCGAGCGCAGCCGTGCTGGCCATGGCCACGCAGACGGCGCAAGCGCAGCAGAAAAAGACCATCGCGCTGGTGACCAATGTCGCTGCCGACTTCTGGACCATCGCCGGCCGTGGGCTTGAGAAGGCGCAGAAGGAACACCCCGACTACAATATCGAGTTGATCGTCACCAATGAAGGCACCGCGGCGGGCCAGCGGCGCGAGTTGGACGACCTGCAGGTGCGCGGCGTCGCCGGCATCTCTGTCTCTGTAGACGATGCGCCGCACGCAACCGAAGAACTCAACAAGATTGCGGCCAACACCGTGCTGATCACGACGGACAGTGACGCGCCACAGAGCAAGCGTCTGGCCTATATCGGCACCGATAACGTCGCGGCCGGCCGGCAGGCGGGCGAGGAAATCAAGAAGGCGCTCCCGAACGGCGGCAAGATCGCGCTGTTTGTCGGCACGATGGACGCCGACAACGCCCGCGAGCGGGTGCAGGGAATCAAGGAGTCGATCGCCGGCACCAAGGTTGAACTCGTCGACGTGTTCACCGATCAGGTGGACGCCGCCAAGGCCAAGGCGAACATGGAGAACGTGCTGGTCAAATATCCCGACATTGCGTTGTTGTCCGGCCTGTGGAGCTACGAGACACCGCTGATCTATGACGCGGTGAAGGCGGCGGGCAAGGCTGGCAAGGTGAAAATCGTCGGCTTCGACGAGGATCAGCGCACGCTGCGGGGCGTTTCCGACGGCACGATCGAATCGACGGTCGTGCAGCAGCCGTACGAGTTCGGCTATCTCTCCGCCACCAACATCATCAAAACGCTGAGCGGCGACAAGTCGTGGATCCCGGCGGACAGCAAGCTGATCGTGCCGACCAAAGTGATCAACAAGTCCAACGTGGCGGAGTTCGCCGCCAATATGAAGGAACTGCTGAAGAAGTAACTCTCAATGTGCTTCACCGCCCGGCTGCCGCAGGCCGCCGGGCGGTCGTGCCGAAGGAAACGCCGAATGGCGGAGACGCTGCTAGAACTCGCCGGGATCAGCAAGACCTATCCCGGTGTCAGGGCCCTCGACGATGTCAGCCTGCGCGTGTACCGCGGCGAGGTGTTGGGCTTGATTGGCGAGAACGGCGCCGGCAAGTCGACGCTGATGCGCGTGCTGGGCGGCGTGGTCGCTCCGACCGAAGGCGTGATCCGCATCGACGGCAACGACCGCGCCCGCATCACGGTGAGCGAGGCGACGCAGGCCGGCATCGCCTTCGTGCACCAGGAACTGAACCTGTTCGAGAATCTCGACGTCGCAGCCAATGTTTTCATAGGGCGCGAGAAGCTTACCGGTGGCCCGCTGAAGCTCGTGGACCATAAGGTGATGCGGGCGCGCGTGACGCCGCTGCTGCAGCGGCTGGGCGCGGATTTCACGCCGGACACGCTGGTCGAGAACCTATCCATTGCGCAGCGTCAGATGGTGGAGATCGCCAAGGCGCTCTCGATCGACGCCCGCGTGATCATCATGGATGAGCCGACCTCCAGCCTGACGATTTCGGAGACCGAGCGGCTGCTGGAGGTGATTGCCGACCTGAAGGCGCATGGGATTTCGGTGATCTATATCTCTCACCGGCTGGGCGAGATCATGACCTGCGCGGACCGCGTCGTGGTGCTGCGCGACGGGCACACGGTGGGGGAGTTGGCGCGGCACGAGCTGAGCCATGCCGCAATGATTCGGCTGATGATCGGCCGCGACCTGAAGGCGCAGTACACGCCACCAAAACAGTCGCCGCAGCCGGGCGGCTGCGACATCGTCGACCTGGTGACATCAGCGTTTCCCGACCGGCAGATTAATCTTTCGGTGCGGCGCGGCGAGATCCTTGGCTTGGCGGGACTCGTCGGCGCTGGCCGCACCTCTCTCGCCCGCGCGGCCTTCGGCATTGACCCGCTGCTGGGCGGCGAGATCAGGATCGACAACACGCCGGTCGGCGTCGTCTCGCCGCGCGACGCGATCAGGCAGGGCATCTATCTGGTGCCGGAGGACCGCAAGAAATCCGGGTTGGTGCTGGAGCTGCCGATCCGGGAGAACGTGGCGCTCGCGAGCTTATTGGACTATGCGCGGATGTGGCTGGTCAACGGCACGGCCGAGCGCCGGGTCGCCAAAGAACAGGTCACGAGCTTGTCCATAAAGGTGCCGAGCATCGATGTGGAGGCCGTGACGCTCTCCGGCGGTAACCAGCAAAAAGTGGTGTTGGGCAAGTGGCTCTCCATGCGGCCGCGCGTGATGTTCTTCGACGAGCCGACCCGTGGCATCGATGTCGGCGCCAAGAGCGAGATCTACATGCTGATGCGCGACCTCGCCGACCAGGGCGTCGCGATCGTGATGATCTCCTCGGACATGGAGGAGGTCATCGGCGTCTCCGACCGCGTGGCGGTGATGCATGAAGGCAGCGTCAGTGGCGTGCTCGAGCGCGAGCAGTTCAGCGAATACAACGTGCTGCGGCTGGCGATCGGCCAAACGCTGGAAACCATGGAAGCC
>Ga0302308_10004164_pt1 | contig 11415 bp, 13 predicted proteins | sample III_Palsa_E3_3_FD_200531 | JGI IMG/M metagenome (GOLD analysis project Ga0302308, IMG submission 200531) | Peat permafrost microbial communities from Stordalen Mire near Abisko, Sweden - III_Palsa_E3_3 | ecosystem: Environmental > Terrestrial > Soil > Palsa > Peat permafrost | place: Sweden... | reverse complement strand
TATCGGTAGGGAATGCGTGAAGCGATAGATTCCTCTGCCAAGAGTCACTTCTTCGCCCGCTTATAGAACGGCGTCGGAACTTGCTTGGCGCGAACTCTGTTGCTGCGCACCTGGACAAAGACGTCTTCTTTGCTCTCAGCAACGGCGGTCGGTACGTAGGCGTAGGCGATGTTGGTCTTGAGGAATGGTGCGGGTGAGCCGCTGGTGACGATGCCGATTTCTTCGCCGGCTTCATTCAGGACTGGGTAGCCGTCGCGGGCGATGCCGCGGTCAATCATTTCCAGGCCGATCAATTTCCTCGTTGGGCCGCCTTTTTCCTTGATCGCCAGGAGCGTGGAACGCCCGAGGAAGTCGGAATCTTTTTCGAGCTTGAGCCAGCGGCCGAGACCGGCTTCCAAGACGTTGGTCTGGTCGGTGATTTCGTGTTCGTAGAGGGGCATGCCGGCTTCGAGGCGCAGGGTGTTGCGGGCGCCGAGACCGCAGGGCAGGATGCCGAATTCAGTGCCGGCTTCGAGGATGGCATTCCAGACCTTCCCGGATGTGGCGACGTCGGATGGGATGTAGATTTCAAAGCCGTCTTCGCCGCTGTAGCCGGTGCGGGCGATGAGGGTGTTGTAGACACCAGCGACCTGGCCGAAGGTGAACCAGTAGTTCTTGATGGCGGAGAGATCGACTTTGGTCAGCTTCTGCAGCGTTTCGAGGGCGCGCGGACCCTGGATGGCGAGTTGAGAGTAATAGCTGGAGTAGTCGCTGATATGGATGCCGGCCATTGAGCCAACCTGCTGGCGGATCCAGGCATAGTCCTTGTCTTTGGTGCCGGCGTTGACTACGAGGAGGTAGTCGTTGTCGCCCAGTTTGTGAACAAGGATGTCGTCGACGAAGGTTCCCTCGGGGGTGAGCAGGGCTGAGTATTGGGCCTGGCCGTACTTGAGGCGCGAGGCGTCGTTCATGGTGATGCGCTGGACGGCGGCGAGAGAGTTGGGACCCCGGAATTGGATCTCGCCCATGTGGCTGACGTCGAAGAGACCGACGGCAGTGCGGACGGCCAGATGCTCGGCGATGAGGCCGGAGTATTCGACGGGCATATCCCAGCCGCCGAAGTCAACCATCTTGGCCTTGAGAGCGCGGTGGGTGGCGTTAAGGGCGGTCTGTTTCAAGGCTGGTGCGGCGGGGATGGGGGTAGTCGACATGGAATTACCTCGGGTAACTTACGAAAGTGTTGATTACTGCTCTTCTTCCTGTACCTTAGTTGAAGATAGGGATTCCCGCTGCGCCCGGTCAAACTTCGCTTTCATGACTGCCTTTACTTTCTGCCGTACGGTCGCGCGGCCAGGGAAAATACCACCTCAAGGGGAATGACCTCATGGGCGACAAGATTCGCGGCACCATTGCTATACTTGTGGGCGTTTTTGCGATTTTCCAGAGCTGCGTTCTTTACCAGGCGCAGCGGCGGGACTGGCATCTCTGGGTGGAACTGGCCGCAGGGATGGTGCTGATCCTGCTGGGCACATGGAGGATCCGGCGTAAGCCAGCGGATCCGACGGCCGATCTGCTGAAGTAAGCCGTGTTTAGGAAGCCAGACGACTGGGTTAAGCTGGGCGTGACGAATTTCTATCATGCCGACCCTATACAACACGATTCAAGGGCGCAGCCTGGAGCGGCTTGCTGCCCTCAGCGACGGCATCTTTGCCGTGGCCATGACGTTGCTGGTGCTGGATATCCACATCCCTTCTGCTGAGGCGATTCATTCCGAGGCGGCGTTGTGTCAGGCGCTTGCGGGGATGGCTCCGCAATGGATCGCTTACCTGATGAGCTTTCTCACGCTGGGCATCTTCTGGGCGGGACAACAGACGCAACTGAATCATATTCGCGAGGGGAGCCGGGACCTTACATGGATCCATCTAGGATTTTTGTTCTGGGTAACGCTGGTGCCACTGACGACGCGACTGCTGGCGGAGTTCATTACGTATCGCGGGGCTTTGCTGCTGTATTGGCTCAACATCCTGCTGCTGGGTGCGGTGCTTTATTGGAGTTGGACGTATGCGACGCATCACGATCTCGTGAAAGAGGATACGGCGCCTGAAGTGCGGGGCGCGATTTGCCGGCGGATCCTGATTGCGCAGAGTTTGTATGCCTTTGGAGCGCTGCTGTGTGTCTGGAGTAATTACGCGAGTATTGCGCTCATCGTGCTGGTCCAGTTGAACTATGCGTTTGCGCCTCGTTTGGGCAAGCGGCTGGGTTGATCTTTTGTTAGCTTGGACCTCCTTGAGGTTGCAAACTGGCGACATCACCCAACAAATATTCGTCGCGATCGTGCTTTTATGGCAACTTTGGTCTATGTAGCTGTGTCTCTAAGGGTGTGGTGGCAGATGAAAGCACTGTCCGCGGAGGGTGACCGTCATGACAAACATTTCTAATTCTTTAGGTTTGATGCTTTTGCGTGGGTTTCACGGTGGCCGTGGCGGAGCGGATTTCGTCCTGCTTTTGGTTGGGCTTGGATTTGCAGGCGTGCTGGTCTGGGCGATTCAGCGCAGTGGTAAGCCTACTACTTAGACCCATCTTCTTGAACCGGATTTAGACGGTTACTGCCTCGCGATATTCGCCGAAGACGGCTCGCAGGGTGTCGGCAATTTCGCCGACCGTAGCTAGGGCTTCGACGGCAGCGAGGATATAAGGCATTAGATTAGCGCCGGATTTTGCGGCGTCGCTCAATTGCTGCAGGGATTGCCGCCATGGCGCCTGATCCCGTTGCATGCGCAATGCGCGAAGGCGTTCCACCTGGCGGCGTTCGAGGTCTGGATTGAGCCGCTGCAATTTCATCTCGCGTTCGGCGTCGTTGGTGAATTTATTGACGCCGACGACAACCGCTTCGCCTGAATCGACTTTTCGCTGCCAGAGATAAGCTGCCTGCTGAATCTGCTGCTGCACCCAGCCGGATTCTACGGTGCGGAGGGTTCCACCCAGTTGATCAATTCTTGCGAACAGGACTTCCGCCTCGGCTTCGAGTTGGTCGGTGAGAGCTTCGACGTAATACGATCCGCCTAACGGGTCTGCGACCTGCGGAACTCCACTCTCGTGGGCGATGATTTGCTGAGTTCGGAGGGCGATGCGGGCGGCTTGCTCAGTGGGCAGAGCGAGGGCTTCGTCGTAGCCGTTGGTGTGGAGGCTTTGTGTGCCTCCGAGGATCGCGCTTAGAGCTTCGAGTGTCGTTCGGACGATGTTGTTCTCGGGCTGCTGAGCAGTAAGCGTGGAGCCTGCGGTTTGGGCGTGAAAGCGGAGCATCCAACTGCGGGGATTCTGGGCCTGATAGCGTTCGCGCATCCACCGGGCCCAGATGCGACGGGCGGCGCGGAATTTGGCTACTTCTTCGAAAAGATTGCAGTGCGCGTTGAAGAAGAAGCTGAGTCTTGGCGCGAAGCTGTCGATGCTGAGGCCGGCGGCCAGAGCGGCTTCGACATAGGCTCGGCCGTTGGCCAGTGTGAAGGCCAGCTCTTGTGCGGCGGTGCAGCCGGCTTCGCGCATGTGATAGCCGGAGATGGAGATGGTATTCCACTCGGGGAGATGCTCGCCGGCCCAGGCGAAGAGGTCGGTGGTGAGGCGCATCGCGGGGACCACGGGATAGATGTATGTGCCGCGGGCGATGTATTCCTTGAGGATGTCGTTTTGTACGGTGCCGGAGAGCTTGCGTGTATCGGCGCCGGCACGCTTTGCGGCGGTGACATACATTGCCAGCAGCGTACTTGCTGTCGCGTTGATAGTCATCGAGGTTGAGACCTGGTCGAGATGGATGCCGGTGAAGAGTTGTTCCATGTCTTCGAGGGAGCTGATGGCTACGCCGACGCGGCCCACTTCGCCGAGGGCGAGTGGCGAATCGGAGTCGTAGCCGGTCTGTGTGGGGAGGTCGAAGGCTACGCTGAGTCCGCTGTTGCCTTGGGCCAGGAGAAACTTGTAGCGTCGGTTGGACTCTTCGGCATCGCCCATGCCAGCGTACTGGCGCATGGTCCACAGGCGTCCGCGATACATGGTGGGCTGGATGCCGCGGGTGTAGGGATATTCGCCCGGGGACTGGCCGTTGAGACGGTCTGGGTTCAGGTCTGCGATGGTGTATACCGATTTAATCTCTTCGCTCAAACGATGACTCTCCGGGCGAATTCCGAGTTTACCAGCGAAGGTCGGTCTTCGCCTCGGTCGTGCTAGTTTGGCACAATGGGATTTAGCTTCAGGATCAGTAAGGACGAGTACGTGCGGTCCGCGATATCTCATGTGGAGGGGCACGCGAGCTCCAAGGTTGGGTTGTGTATTTACTTTGTGTTCGCGGCAATCTGCCTGCACCTGAGCATCATTCTTTCTTATGGGCAGATACTCTCTCCCGCACGGTTGTCGTTCGGGCTAGCGATGGTGCTCTATCTCCCATTGATTAGCATCATCATAGTTCCCGCACTTTGGAGGATCCTCTGGGTTCCAGCTCGATATTCGAGGATTTACCGCCAGAGCTCAGCCCTCCAATCGGAAATGCGGGTCACGATCAGCTCACGCGGTTTCACGCGCGACTCCGACTCGGATGCGTCGCTTCGAGCTAGCTGGAACACCTTTCGGTACTGGCGCGAATTTCGGAACATTTTTCTTCTAGTTGATGCCGCGAACGACTGGGAGATCGAGGCCATTAATACGGCTGGGCTTCCCGACTGGCAGCGCGAACAGCTTCGCGAACTTCTTAGCGGCTTGTTGCCGAAGAAATCGCTTCAAAGGGCGAGAACACGATTCGCAGGGCTAATCCCTTATCGTCGCCGGGCGCGCCAGAAGGCGCTGACCGAGAGATACGCGAATATGCCGGTGAGGGTGACAGCCATCAGCAGGCGCCAGTGGCCCGGGTCGTTGGCGTAGCTGGCGCGGGTGCGCCAGAAATTGATTCCGAAGAAGAGGGCGAAGAGGCCGAAGAAGAAGCCGGTGACTTCGAGCCAGAGGATGCCGCCAACGCGGCTGAAGGGGCGAATGAAGCCTCCCAGACCGCGACCGGCTGCTCGGGTGTATTTGTGCGAGGTCTTGCCGATCTCGCGGACTTTTTCCGCATACTCGGGAATAGATGCTGGCCGGCCGACCGGGTTCGGATGCGAGGTCGTGGCCTGTTGGCTCGTCTGCGCCGGAGAGCTGGAAGGCGAGGAATTTTGAGCGCTGGCCGCTTGGGCCGCCCGTTCCTGGGCGCGCTGCTGGGCGATGCGTCCTGCGACGCGTACGCCAATGCCCAGTTTTTTTCCTATCTCGTTAGGGTTCATCCGCATCCAAAGTCTATCAGTGCGCTTCTGGCACTGATTTCCCACATTTTGTGCGGCTACCCAGTTGCCGTCGCAGCGAGTCAGAAGTAAGGTAGAAGGATATTGGCCGTACCCGAGCTGGTTCTAAACGCTTATCCAGGGGCGCAGTCCATGCCGGAGGGAAAGATGAACCCACGCTTGAAGGACCTGATCCAGCAGCTCGGAGAAGCCATCCACGAATCCGTAACGGAGTCCGAACAGATCGCCGGGGTGGTGCAGAATATCCGCCGCCATGGTTTTGACGTGATGCTGATGCTGGAGGCTACGATCGGTTTGAACGATGTCACGAACGAGACGGAACCCTCGTCGGAACAGGGTGGACAGGAAGACGGGCAGGAGAATGAAGGGGGTCCCTTCACCTCGCACGATGTGAACTTTCTGAAGTCGTTACGCATCTCAGTCGAAGGCGAGGACTAGGCTGTCATAGACGTGGAATATTTCTGAGCCTGCCGCTTGTTGCTCGTTTTATTCTCAGATTCCGACCTTTGTTCCGGGCATCAAGCGTGCTCTATCGAAAGGTGCTGTCAGAACCGCAATCCTCCTGTCAACCCCTTATTTCCAACTGTAAAATTTGGCGTCAACATCTGTGACACGGCTGTGGTATTCTCGCCCGTCTGGCAACTCCGTTGTTTTTGGGGCTGCCAGCGGTGCTCATGTACCGCAAGGCGGAATGCGAGTTTACGCTTTGGGATGAGAGCGAGAACGGGAGAATCGGCACACACATGAAAGATACCCTTGGAGTTCTCTTAGCTGGCGGCGCAGGCGAACGACTTTTCCCTCTAACTCGCGACCGCGCCAAGCCTGCTGTGCCATTCGGCGGGCATTATCGAATCATCGACATCACACTATCGAACTGCATCAACTCCGGGCTGCGCAAGGTCTACATCATGACGCAGTACAAGGCGCTCAGTCTCAATCGCCATATCCGCGAGGGCTGGACGGGCATTGTTGCGCAGGAACTCGGCGAATTCTTCGAGATCATGCCGCCCATGCAGCGCACCGGTGCGAACTGGTATATGGGTACGGCCGACGCGGTGTATCAGAACATCTATTCGATCGGGTCGGAACAGCCTAAGTACGTGATTATCCTGTCTGGCGATCATATCTACAAGATGGACTACAGCCGGATGCTGAAGCATCACAAGGAAACTGGCGCGGAAGTGACGCTGGCTACGTTGCCGATCGCTCCAGATGAGGTGTCGCGATTTGGCGTGGTCGAAGTGGGCCAGGACGGCGAGATTCTGGGCTTCGAAGAAAAGCCCAAATCAACTTCCTTTCGCTCGCCTTTCAATCCCAATTCGGTGGATGCCTCGATGGGCATTTACATCTTCAATACCGAGACACTGTTGAAGGAGCTGATCTCGGATGCGGAAGATCCGCATTCAAAGCACGATTTCGGCCACAACATTCTGCCCAACATTCTGGGCAAGAAGAAGATGGTGGCGTACAACTTCGTCGACGAGAACCGCCAGCAGGCGCTCTACTGGCGCGATGTGGGGACGTTGGATGCGTATTACGACGCCAATCTGGACCTTTGCTCGGTATCGCCGATCTTCAACCTCTACGACAAGCATTGGCCGATGCGGACCAGGGTGCGGCAATATCCGCCAGCGAAGTTCGTCTTCGGGGAGCCGGGACGCACAGGTAAGGCTGTGAACTCGGTGATTACCGCGGGTGTGATCATCTCCGGCGCGGAGGTGATGAACTCGGTGCTCTCCCAGGATGTGCGTGTCAACTCGTATTCCGAAGTGGATTCGAGCATTATCTTCAGCCACGTGAACATCGGCCGGCATTGCCGGATCCGCCGGGCGATCATCGACCGCGACGTCCAGATTCCGGAAGGCACGGTGATTGGCTACGATCCGGTCGAAGATAAGCGCCGTTATTTCGTCACGCCTTCCGGGTTGACTATTGTCACGCGGGACCGGTCGCTGTTCGAGAATCCCGTGGAGCAGGAGTTCGAAGATCGGTATTGACGACCGGTACTGAGAAACGACATTTCCCCAGAAAGTCTTAATCCGCAGCCGAGTGAGCGCAACTTGCGCTCCTCGGCTGTCTTGATAAGCGCCGGAACCTGCCAAGCTTCCGGGATCATGGAACAAAGTGCGCTAACCCTCCGTACAGATTGATATGGGATGCGCAGGTACAATTAGCTGGTTCCACGCTGGGGTCGAGGTTCCAGAGCGACGAGGAACGAGGACGGAGAAGCGTCCGATTGTCGCGCTTCCTGAATTTGGACCTGGCGCTGGAACGCAGACACCCTGGCGGTCCGATGGCGGACCATCCAATACTGGATTCTCCGAATCAGGCGCGACGCTTCCGGGACGTAAGAGCTTAACGGATTCAACGCCCGGTTTAGGCCGGGCGGGACAGCTGGGGATTCGACGAAGTATGGAGGCTGGCGCGCAAGTGGAACCCGACTGGTCGGATGTGGTGCGCCGCTGTCTCTCCGGGGAATCTCCGGCGTGGACGGAACTGGTTCGCGCGCATCATCGCCGCGTCTACGCCCTGTGCTATCGCTTTACCGGTTCGGGAACCGACGCTGAGGATCTGACCCAGGAAGTCTTTCTCAAGATCTACGCCAATCTCACCAGCTTTGATGTGGCACGCGGCAGTTTGCAGGTGTGGATTACCACCCTGACCCGGAACCTGCTGGTGGATCATTTCCGCCGAACGCGGAATTTGAGAATTACCGGATCTCTGGATGAAGGCTGGGATGAGACCGGCGAATTGCGGCCGATCGACAGGCTGGAGGCCAAGGGGCCGACCCAGCACGATCAGGCAACACGGCGGGAACTGGAAAAGATGGTTCAAAATGCTCTCGCCCAGGTTTCCCCGGAACTGCGCGAAGCGGTTATACTCCGGGACTTACAAGACATGGACTACAAAGAGATTGCCCAAGTGCTGGGCATTCCGGAAGGGACTGTAAAGTCTCGTATCAGCCGGGGTCGCGCGGAACTTGCGCGGTTGCTGGAACGTAACAAAAGGGAGGTGATGTAGTCATGGCAGAGCAGATGAAGGACCAGTCAAACATTCCGACTTCTCCCGCCTGCGGGCAGTGGGAGACGCTGCTGGTAGACGCGATGGATGGACTGTTGCGACCCGAGGATGAAGCAGCGTTCTCCAGCCACATGGCCACATGCCCTCGTTGCGCGGAGATGTTTGAGCAGGTTCGTCGAGGCCGGGAATGGCTGGAGTTCCTGGCCCCAGAACCTGAAGTTCCGGCGTACCTGCTGGATAAAATTCTGGTCGAAACGGGCCATGGCAAATTGAACCCCAGCAAGCTGGTTGTGGCAGGTGGACCGGAGAACGCGCTTGGCGTTTCGGGCAACGTGGTCACCATGACACCGGCGTGGCAACGTCCTGGATTTGCCGCTCGCATGAGGCGCTTTGCCGAACCTCGCCTGCTGATGACGGCAGCCATGGCTTTCTTCTCAATCGCGCTCACACTAAGCATGACGGGCGTCCGCTTCAGCGGCATCAAGATGGCGGATCTGCGGCCCACGGTGCTGCGCTCCCAGATTGAAAAACGGATCATGACGGCGTCGACGCCGATTGTTCGCTACTACGATCATCTTCGGTTTGTTTATGAAGTCGAATCCCGCATGCGTGAGTTGCGCCGTTCCACAGAAACGGAGCAGCAGAGCCAGCCTCCGGCTCAAAACCATTCTCAGCCGGGTGGAGAGGGCGAAACGCATCGCAAGGACGGCGGATCGAAACTCAACCCTAGCGGGGCTCCACAGCAGACGGTAAACCCTCCGGCACCGCTGTGGAGCGGCGAAGCCCTCGAAGCGCGATTTGAAATCCAGTCGCGCCTTCGGCCCAACATTTACGAAGTCACCACTCAAGAAGGAACAAGAAGCAAGGGCTATTCCACACAACCAGAGAGGTCTGCTTCGATCTACATCGGTCTGACGGAGACCGCTGGGGTCATGACAGATTCAATCGAGAGACACGTGTTGGCAATGCCGGATCGGGGCACTCCATGCATTGCGTAAATCATCCAGAATCAGATGTTCAATCCTACTGCCAGCACTGCGGCAAGCCTCTTTGCGCAGCGTGCGTGCGCACCACGCCGGCTGGCCAAGTCTACTGTGAAAACTGTGTTGCCACGGCGAGCACTGACCCGAACCAAGCCAATTGGCAGAGTGTTGGACAGGTTCCCCCGAGCCAGGTTCCACCCTTCTACGGCCCTCCGCCTGGAAGCCCCAATCCTTCGGCTGCTGCCGTGCTGGGATTGATCCCGGGAGTGGGAGCGATGTACAACGGGCAGCTTTTCAAAGGCCTGATTCACATCGTTGTCTTTGCTGTGCTGGTTTCGATCACCGATCACTACCCGATCTTTGGGTTGTTCATCGCGGGCTGGGTGCTTTATCAATCCTTTGAGGCCTATCACACGGCGAAAGCGCGCCGCGACGGCTTGCCAATTCCGGATCCCTTTGGGCTAAACGAGGTGGGGAGCTGGCTCAATATAGGCGCCTCGAACCGCGGTCAAGGAATTCATCCGGGGCAGAGCTCTGGGACTCCACCTCCGGCTGGTAGCTATGCCCCAACGGAACCACCTCCGTATAGCGCACCTTACACCAGTTCCTGGTCAGGATATGCACCTGGAACGGGTGCTGGTGCTGGAGCCGGCGTCGAAGCTGGCGCCTCTGCACAGCAGCCACCCTATGCCGAACCTTACCCGGGGCCAAACCCGGGCCCCTATGGCGAGGGTTATCCACCGGGCGTGATACCGCCGATTCCTCCGGTCCCGCCGTATAACTGGCGCCGCCGGGAGCCGATTTTTGCCTTTGTGCTGATCGGCCTGGGAATCATCTTTCTGTTGCAGAGTCTTGGTTTTGTCACCCATCTGATGCACTACATGTGGCCCCTCATGCTGATTGGGCTGGGTGTCTGGTTAGTGGTGCGCCGCCTGGCGGATGCACAAGGAGGTCCCAAATGAGCCGTTACCTGATTGTTTGCCGTTTGCGCTGGCCGGCGATTTTATTACTGACGGGCGTGATCGCGTTGCTCGACCAGATGGACGTATTGACCTGGGGCCGCGCCTGGCCGCTTTATCTGATCTTGTTTGGCGTTCTCGCTTTGGCGGAGCGCGCAGCGCTGGCTGCTGAGCCACCTCCCGCAGTCTATCCCTATGCTGCCGACTACGCTCCGGGATATGCAACCGGGTATCCTCCTCAGGCTCAGGCCTATGCCGGGACGGCACCCGCCCCGTCGCAAACGCCGGAGCCCGCGTCACCCTCATCCACTGGGATCGTTCCTGTACATACGGATCTTGAATTGAAAAGCGATGAAGTGACTCGCGAGCCTCGCAAGAGTTGGGAAGAGGAGGAACGATAATGGCAAGCACACCACCACAACCGCCGTCTGGCAATCCTCCTGGCCGTCCTCCTGGTCAACCACCAGGTCAACCGTCTTATGGGCCTCCCTACGGAGTGCCTTATGGCGCAAATCCGCGCGACTACTGGCGTTATCAGAAGGAGCAGAACAAAGCAGCCTGGCGCGCCCAACGCGATATGTGGCGGGCGCAACGAGATGCAATGCGCGCGCAAAGCCGCGCCATGCGGGTACCTTCGGTAGCAGGCCCGATCATTCTGATCTCGATAGGCATCATTGCCCTGCTGTTGATCACGGGGCGCATAGAAGCTGACCAATTCTGGGCGTGGTATGGACATTGGTGGCCATTGCTGCTGATCGGCATCGGCCTGGTCGCTCTGGCGGAGTGGGCCATCGATCTGCGACGCGAAAATCCTCCGGCTCGCCGCTTCGGCAGCTATTTCGGAATCATCATCTTCCTGGTGGTTCTTGGGGCTTGCGCTGGTGGCTGGCATCACTTCTGGGGTCCGCTGCGCGCTCAGTTCGGCGACGACAACGACGATTTCTTCAACTCGCTGGGTGAGCCTCAGCACGATCTCGATCAGCCGGTGCTGGATACCAAGATTCCGGCCAATGCGCAGATCGAGATCCAGAACCCGCGGGGCGATGTCAGCATTTCGGCAGGGGATGACGCCAACGTTGCGGTTCGCGCACACCAGGTTGCTTTTGCCAGCAATGATGCGGCGGCGAAGAAGATCTTCGACTCGCAGCAGGCGCATGTCAC
>Ga0302308_10004162_pt1 | contig 11417 bp, 9 predicted proteins | sample III_Palsa_E3_3_FD_200531 | JGI IMG/M metagenome (GOLD analysis project Ga0302308, IMG submission 200531) | Peat permafrost microbial communities from Stordalen Mire near Abisko, Sweden - III_Palsa_E3_3 | ecosystem: Environmental > Terrestrial > Soil > Palsa > Peat permafrost | place: Sweden... | reverse complement strand
TTGAGCGAGAAGCTGTTGCTCGTATCGCGCTGACCATTCGCCCAAATGGGAGGGTTGCCCAGTCCCGAGTTGGCCCCTGTGCCAGACGGAAGTTCTGCGCTCACGCCCGGCGAAAGAATCGCCGCGCCCAGTACCGACCCGGTTGGCAGTGGAATGGCCTCGATTTGCGCTTTGTCCATCACGTAGCCATTCGTCGTATCGGTCGCGTTCATCAGTGGCGTCGATTCCACTGTCACCGACTCCGACACGGATCCCACCGCCAGCTTGCCCGGCAGTGTAATCGTGCGATCGGCCTGCACGTCGATCCCCGGAATCCGCTCGGTCGTGAAGCCGTTCAGCGCAAACGTGACCGTGTAGGTGCCGATCGGTAGGTCAAATAGCTCATAGCTGCCGGTTCCACTGCTCTTGGTGGAACGCACCAGCTTCGTCTGATCGGACGTAGCCGTTACTTCCACCCCTGGAATCGCGCTGCCTGCGGGATCGACCACAGTTCCCGTGATACCTCCAAGCGTCTGCTGCGCGAACGCAGGATAGGTAACACAAAACATCGCGGCAAAAATTAGAACGAGGGCTGAGAGTCTGCTGTTCAAATACACCAATGCACTACCTCCTGAAAATAAATCACCGTCGGTGCCGCTGCCTGTCGATATACTTCGACACTGCATCCGCCGCGCCGTCGACAATGGCTAGGACGTTGCTATCTATAGGGCCCGCTGGTTGTAAGAAACTTCTGTAGAAACCGAGAATCGGTTAGCTTCGATTGCTGGATGCAAACTTGCCGTTCAGTTTTGATGGACCACTGCGTTGCCTCCAAAAGGGTGTTCGGGGGTAGAGCGCTGCCTGGACTGCTTATTGCAAATCGTACGGGACGGCCTCCGCAAGTTAAAGAAACTAGCTCCGGCGAACCGGTGGGGAGAACCTTTTGATTTTCTGAGCCGTATCGAGAGAATAGCCCAAAATGCTTCGCGCATAAAGCAAATTGATACACCACGTGAATTTTCCGTGGAAAACCAACAACTCTTCGCTACCGGCGCTGGTTTCTGGGATGACAAACGTCATCTTGCTTTGCTGACGCACTTCACTGCCTTTCGCTGCAACCCTCTTCCATACTCGCTCTTGTAATCAGTCAGCCCACACAGGAGACTCCCGATGAGCGCAGTCCTCGATCACATCCAGGCAATCACCTTCACGGCGAGCTCTGCTGCCGTCGCCTCGCTTTCTCACATTACGAAGCGTTACGCCAACGGCGTGCTCGCGCTGGACGACCTCTCGCTCACCTTGCATCGAGGAGAGATCGTGGCCCTCTTGGGCCCAAACGGAGCCGGCAAGTCTACCGCTGTTAAGCTCCTCATGGGACTCAGCGCCCCCACCAGCGGCACTGTCCGCATCTTTGATGCTGACCCGCGTCATGCCACCACGCGCCTCCGTACCGGAGTCATGTTGCAGGTTGGCAAGGCTCCTGAGATGCTCCGGGTTCGCGAGCACATCAACATCTTTCGCGGCTACTACCCCGCTCCCGTCCCATACGCTGACCTGGTTCGCGCCGCTGGTCTCGAAGGCATTGAGTCGCGTATGTTTGGACAGCTCTCCGGCGGCCAGAAGCAGCGCGCCCTCTTCGCCCTCGCTCTCGCCGGCGATCCCGACCTTGTCTTCCTCGACGAGCCCACGGTCGGCCTCGACATCGAAGCACGCCGCGGGATGTGGGCTGAGATCCGCTCGCTGGCCGCCCGCGGCAAGACCGTGCTCCTCACCACCCACTATCTCGAAGAGGCCGATGCTCTCGCCCACCGCATTGTCGTTATCAACAAAGGCCGCGTGATCTGCGAAGGCACGGCCGCCGAAGTGAAATCTCTTGGTGCTGCCACTGCCGGCGCCAGCACCAGTCGCACGCTGAAGATCATCCGCTGCGTCACCGATCTTCCCAAAGCCACCCTGCTCGCCATCCCCGGTGTTACGACCACTGAACTCAAAGTGGGGGTCACCGTCATCTCAAGTACGGAACCCGAACGCACCCTTCGAGAACTGCTTGCCCTCGACCAAAACCTTCATTCGCTCGAAGTCCAAAGCCCAGCCCTCGAAGACGCTTTCCTGGCCCTAACCAGCAACTAGTTATCGAAGGAGCCCGCTATGTCGACCACCGCCTTCACCCTCCCCGCCGCCCACTCGAACTCCATCGCGCGCACCCTGCGCATCTTCCTCACGGAAGCCCGCTTCGAGTTTGTCCGCCTCCTCCGCACCCGCGCCTTCTCGCTCGCTGTCATCGGCTTTCCCGTCATCTTCTACCTCTTCTTCGGCCTCATCATGAACCGCGGCGAGCACGTTGGCAGCGTGTCGGTTGCCAAGTACATGCTCGGAAGCTATGCCGTCTTCGGCATGGTGGGGGCCGCGCTCTTCGGCATCGGTGGAGGCCTTGCAAGCGAATTCAGCACTGGGTGGCTGGAGCTTAAACGAGCCAGCCCGATGCCTCCATTGGCTTACCTCGTGGCAAAATGCTGCTCAGCGGCTGCCTTCGGCCTGGTGATTGTCAGCATCCTCACGCTGATGGCCATCTCCATCGCGCATGTATCGATCACGCTTCCCGAGTATGCACAGATGATGGCGCTGACGCTGGTGGGCACGATCCCGTTCGCCTGCCTGGGCATGGTGATTGCGCTGCTTGTGCCCTTCAACGCGACCCCCGGCGTTATCAACATGGTCTATCTGCCGATGAGCTTCTGCGGAGGTCTTTGGATGCCGATCATGCTTCTGCCGCACTGGCTACAGAAGTTCGCTTTGATTTTGCCGACGTACCATCTCTCGCAACTTGTCCTCGGTTGTTTCGGCTACACGACGGCCGGGAGCCCGATCAGTCACTGGCTGGGGCTAATTGGCTTCACACTGGTCATGCTGGGTGTTGCCGCAATCGCCTACCGCCGTCTCGAGCAAAACTCCTAACCGGTCGGCGTACACTTTTCAGGAAGACTCATGACAGCGAGCGAACCCATTTCGAGGAAACGTGAAAATAGGTGGGCATGGGTGTGGTTCGCCTACACCGGCTTCCTCTTCATCGGTCCCATCCTCGAGCCCTCTTGGTATCTTTGGCTCGCTACCCTCGCTGTGTTCTTTGCCTTCGTCGGCATCATGTGGGGCTACATCCGCGCTGTGGACGAAGGCCATCCAGCCCGCTTCTGGATGATCGCCGCCACCTTCGCTCTCGGCCTCATCAGCTTTCCCTGGAACCAAGGCGGATCTACCTTCTTCGTCTATGCCGCAGCGTTCTTGCCCTTTACCTTCGTCTCCCTGCGCAAGGTCTTGTCCCTCTTCTTTATCGAAGTCACCTTTGTTCTAATCGAAGGCGCCGTCTTCCACTCTGCGCCCAACTACCTCCGCATACCTTGGTCCCAGGCATTCTTCGCCATCTTTCTCATGATCGTCATCGGCGGCGGCAATGTCTTCTTCGCGCAGCAACGCCGCGCCGAGCGCAAGTTGCGCGCCGCACTGGATGAGAACCTCGCCCTCGCCGCCGTTGCCGAGCGCGAACGCATCGCCAGGGATCTCCACGATGTGCTTGGCCACACGCTTTCGGTCATCGCCCTCAAAGCCGAGCTCGCCGGCCGCCTCATCGACCGCCAGGATCCCAGCGATTATGCTCGAGCCGCCACCGAGATCGCCGACGTCGAACGCATCACCCGAACCGCCCTCGCCGAAGTTCGCGAGGCCATTGGTGGTTACCGCGCCCGCGGCCTTGGCGCCGAAATCGAAGCCGCGCGACTGACCCTCGATGCCGCCGGCGTTACCCTCATTTTCGACTCCGCGGTCACGAGCGCTGCCAACCTCTCTGCCCCGGAAGAGATCGCCCTCTCCCTCGCCCTTAGAGAAGCCGTCACCAACATCGTTCGCCACTCCTGCGCGACCACCTGCAACCTGCGCTTCATTACCGAAGACAATCATCGCCGTCTAGTCATTGAAGACAATGGCCTGCATGCCATCAGTCGCGAAGGGAACGGCCTCCGCGGCATGCGCGAGCGCATCGAGTCGCTTGGCGGTCATCTTTTCCTCGAGCGCGACAACGGCACACGCCTTCTCATCGAACTACCCCTGCGCGAGCCTGCTGCCTCATGACCGCTTCCACTCCTATCCGCGTTCTGCTCGCCGAAGATCAAACGATGCTCCGCGGAGCGCTGGCCGCCCTCCTCGATCTCGAGCCCGACATCACAGTTATCGCGCAGGCCGCCAACGGCCACGAGGCCCTCAAGTTGGCACGCGATCTCTCGCCCGATGTCATTGTCACTGACATCGAAATGCCTCAGAGGACTGGTCTCGAACTAGCCTCGGACCTCAATCGCGCGGAGTCCCGCGCACGCGTCATTATCCTTACTACCTTCGCTCGCCCCGGCTACCTCCGGCGCGCCCTTGATGCTGGCGCCCGGGGTTATCTGCTGAAAGAGCGCCCCGCCTCTGAGCTCGCCGAAGCCATCCGCCGCGTTCACTCTGGCCTTCGCGCCATCGACCCCGCGCTAGCTGCCGAAGCTTGGACCGCCGATCCCGACCCGCTCTCCGATCGCGAGCGCCAGATCCTACAGCGCGCCGGCGACGGTCGCTCCTCCGCGGAAATCGCCGCCGAGCTTCGCCTCTCCGAAGGCACCGTCCGCAACTACCTCTCCGAGGCCATCGCAAAGCTCGGCGCCACCAACCGCACCGACGCCGCTCGCATCGCCCGCACCCGCGGCTGGCTCTAACCCTCCAGCAGGGAATCCACTGCTCCCTCCTTCAGTGCCACGCCCGTCAACTTCATCGCCCGCGCTGTCTTCATCAGCCACATCAATCGCTCCGCCGCCTCTTCTACGCTCAATCCACCACTCCGAATGTTTGAGAGGCAATTCCGATCCGCGTCTGTTCGGCCGGCCCTCGGCTCCCATGTCAAATACGCCCCCATGCTGTCCGTAGCAGAAAGCCCCGGGCGTTCTCCAATCAGCATCAGGCTGCATCGCGCCCCCAACCTCTCGCCAATCGCATCACAGACGGCTACGCGTCCTTGTTGCACCACCGTCACAGGTCCCATCGTCCAGTCGTCCTCCGCCAATCGCGGCAGCAGCAACGCCAATAGCGGAACCGCATTCCTCTCCACTGCCAATGCCGACAAGCCATCCGCGATGCTGATCGCCAAATCGCATGGCATCGACTTCAAGACCGCCGCCGACTCTGCATCCAGCGACCGCCCCCTCTGCGGATACCGCAGATAGCTTGCTCGGTCGACGGCGCAACTCCGTAGCGTTAACACCTCAACCCCTTGGTCCGCCAGCGTTGGAAGCTCATTGCGCAACCTGCGTGCAAACGCCTCAGCATCCAGCGCGGCGTGTACCGCGTCGCGCGCCTGTGCATGCGCCAACTGAAACTCCAACACCTCCGACGCCGCGATGCTGTGCCCGCTCATTGGCAGTGAAACTCGCGCCGCAGTCAACGAGCGCAGGTCAGGCGCCGCTCGCTTCACACCCGTATCCGTCATAATGCGGCAATCCCTTGCACCTGCATCGGAGCACCGAGCTTGCGTGGCATGTCGCCAGCCAGCCACGCCTCAAACTCGGGCGCGGGACGTAGCCCCAGCGTCTCACGTAGATACAACGCATCCTGAAACGATGTTGACTGATATTGCAGCATGATGTCGTCCGCTCCAGGAACGCCCATGATGTAGTTCACACCGGCTGCACCCAGCAGCGTCAGCAGGGAATCCATGTCATCCTGATCGGCCTCCGCGTGATTCGTATAGCAGACATCGCACCCCATTGGCAGTCCCATCAGCTTGCCGCAGAAGTGGTCTTCCAGCCCTGCCCGCAGAATCTGTTTGCCGTCGTATAAATACTCCGGCCCAATGAACCCCACCACCGTGTTCACCAACATCGGATCGAATGCCCGCGCCACCGCATACGCTCGCACCTCGCACGTCTGTTGATCGATTCCATGGTGCGCATTCGCTGAGAGCGCGCTGCCTTGTCCGGTCTCGAAGTACATCACATTCTCGCCCACTGTCCCACGCTTCAACGCGCGCGCCGCCTCGTTTGCCTCTTTCAATATTCCCAGGTTGATCCCGAACGAAGTATTTGCCTTTTCCGTTCCCGCAATCGATTGGAACACCAAGTCCACGGGTGCTCCTTGCTTCATCGCGGCCATCTGCGTTGTTATGTGAGCCAGTACACAGCTCTGCGTCGGAATCGCATACCGCGTGCGCACCATGTCGATCAGCCGCAGCAGCCGTCCTGTGCTCGCCACATCGTCGGCTACCGGGTTGATCCCAATCACGGCATCGCCCGAGCTCAGCATCAGCCCGTCCACAATTGCCGCAGCAATCCCCAACGGGTCGTCCGTTGGATGATTCGGCTGCAACCTGGTCGAGAGCCGGCTGCGCAGCCCTACCGTCGTGCGAAATCGCGTCACCACCTCTATCTTCCGCGCCACCGCCACCAGATCCTGGACACGCATTAGCTTGCTGACCGCAGCCACCATCTCTGGCATTAGACCCGGAGCAAGGGCCCGGAGCGTGTCTCCCGTAGCGTGGTTTGAGAGCAGCCAGTCCCGAAACCCACCCACAGTCAAGTGCGACACCAAGGCGAACGCCTTTGCATCATGACGATCAAAGATCAGCCGCGTGACCTCATCCTCCGCATAAGGAATCAGCGGCTCCTCGACGAACACTCTCAACGGCAAATCCGCTAACACCATCCGCGCGGCCACACGCTCCACCGCGCTCTGAGCAGCAACACCCGCCAATTCATCGCCTGAGCGCGTAGTCGTGGCCTTCGCGAGCAGTTCTTTCAGCCCATCAAAACGATAGGTGACACCATTAATGCTATTCCGCAGAAGCATAAGATTGCGTCTCGTACCAATCGATGAACGAAGTCTATCAGTAAGCAAGTTCCTGCTTTGGAGATCCTGAGGGACTCCTCTTGATTGTCTTTGATTAGCTGCTTGTATTCGAGACTGTGACCTGAGCTTGAGGAATGAGCGCGCTGGAGGGTCGAGAATACCTGTGTGATTGTAGTGGCGTTGGATTGGGCAAAACGAAGGTCTTGACCGACGGCGAAGTAATTGTGTGGCGCAAACGTATGTCATTCAATGAGCTAATGTGTCAGTTCGCGCTATGTGTCCATCCGTTGATCCATCCGAAAGCATCCAATCTATTATGCCGTTGACTTTACCATCGCCGATTTTGCCCATGCTCGCTAAGCGCGTTGATGAGATTCCGTCGAATGCAGACGGGTGGAGCTTCGAGCCGAAGTGGGATGGCTTTCGTACGGTAATTTTCCGCGACGACGAGGAGCTACTCCTGCAAAGTCGCGATGGCAAGCCGCTTGATCGTTATTTTCCCGAGCTCCGCGGTCCGTTGCTGCGACAACTACCAAAGCAATGCGTCGTGGACGGCGAGATCGTCATTGCACGGGAAGACCGTCTGGACTTCGATGCATTGACACTGCGCATTCATCCCGCCGCGTCACGTGTCAAGACGCTTGCTGCTCAGTCGCCGGCTTCGATTGTCTTCTTCGACCTGCTTCAAGTCGAGGGGCGCGATCTGCGCGATGAACCCTTCAGTGTCAGACGCGCCGAATTGGAGCGAACCCTTGGGAGTGTTCAATCGCCGCTGCACTTGACGCCAGCAACGACGGATCGCGCAACGGCGCAGGATTGGTTCACGCGCTTCGAAGGCGCGGGCCTTGATGGCGTGATCGCGAAGCCCGTCGCTGGACCATACACGCCAGACAAGCGCACCATGCTCAAAATCAAACACGAACGCGATTGCGACTGTGTCGTCGGAGGTTTCCGCTGGCACAAAGACGGCTATGGAATTGCGGTTGGTTCGCTGCTGCTAGGCCTTTACAGCGACGTAGGCAAGCTGCAGCACGTAGGAGTTTGTGCCAGCTTCACGGCAGCCAAACGCCAAGAGCTTGCGGAATTCCTCGCACCCTATCGCGAAGATGCTTTGCGCGATCACCCATGGGCAGCGTGGGCCGATGAGGCCGCTCAGGCCAGCGGCCGGTTGCCTGGCGGCCAATCACGATGGAACGCGGGCAAGGACCTGAGCTGGGAGCCGATACGGATAGAGCTTGTGGTTGAGGTCGCTTACGAGCATATGCAGGGCGACCGCTTTCGACACCTCGCCCACTTCCGCCGCTGGCGCCCCGATAAACCACCGAAAGACTGCACCTACGAGCAACTCGAGGTCGTTCCACCCCAGGAACTAATGAGCATCTTTCCAGAAAACCGCTGATCACGCCTTCTCTTCGCGCCACTGACGCGTTGGATCATCATCGGGATCAGGAACGCCCTGCGCGGGTCGCATCTCTTCCGGAACATGTCGCAGGTTCACTCGTATGCGATACCACACGTATGCCGAGCCGCGCATGCGATCCACCAGCACGTCATCCGGCGCCAGCAAAGCTGCGGCGTCCGGGTGCTGTTGTTTCCAATGCTCCAACCCAGCTTCCGCCGCGTTCTTGTCGGAAGATTGTGCGATCACGATCAATGGCATCTTCGGTTGTCGACGACCTTTCTTCGCAGCCCCTGTAGCTGCGGGATCAGAATCTTCGCCCTCGGCCTTCCCCGCCCTTTTCTTCGCGGCCGAGGCGCGAGCCTTTGATGGTTGCACGCGCGCGGGCTCGCCTCCCCCCTTGCGAAAATGCGGAGGCCACGGCGCGTCGCCAATGCCTTCGGCCTCATCGCGTGAAGACATCTCTAGCAATGCATCCAGGGCTCCAGCGTATTCGTCCATCGCTGCGTGCGGGTCGCCGATCTTCGCGAAGCGATCGGGGACCGTCAGCACCGTGAAGTCGGCCGGGTCACACGTCATCACCTCATCCCAGCGCAGGGGCATACTCACACGCGCATCAGGAAGAGGTCTCACCGAAAAGGCAGAGCAGGTGGTCCGATCCTTCGCATTCTGGTTGTAGTCCAGAAATACGCCGTGCCGCTCTTCCTTCCACCATTTGCTGCTTGCCATCGAACAGCGCTTCTCGACCGCGCGCGCGAGCGCCAGCGCCGCCCTGCGTACCTCTGTGAAGCTCCAGCGTGGCTCAATGCGCACATTGATGTGGATGCCGCGTGAGCCGCTAGTCTTAGGCCACGCCACCAGGCCCAGGTCGTCCAGCAACGCCTTCACTTCCATCGCCACTGCGCGCACTTCCGTCCAAGCCACTCCGGGCTGAGGATCGAGATCTACGCGCAGTTCATCCGGATGATCAAGATCTCCGCTACGAACCGGGTGCGGATGCAATTCCATGCAGCCCAAATTCATAATCCACGCGAGACCGGCGGCATCATCCACGACCACTTCCTCAGCGGTACGCCCTGAAGGGAATGACAACTTGACCGTCCGCATCCAGTCGGGCAAATCGCTCGGTGCGCGCTTCTGGTAGAACGGCTCAGCCTCCGCGCCGTTCACAAACCGTTTCAGAACCACGGGACGGTCCACGATTCCGCGCAGCGCTCCCGGTGCCACGGCCAGAAAGTAGTGAACCAGATCAATCTTCCTGAGTTGCACGCCTCGAGTAAAGTAAGGCTTCGACGGGCTGCTGATCCGCACTACCCTGCCACCAACCTCGATCAACTCAGCATCGTCTGCTTTTGCCATCGCAGCCCTCGTCGATAAAGTGTGATGCGTCCTACGCGCAATGTGTCGCCAGCACACCCGGCGGCAATCTTTATTCGACGCCTGACGATGACCGACTTCACTTACATCTACCAGGAATGGAGGGTCCCATCGGCCAACCGACAGACCGGGAGATATGCGCGCTTATACGGAAACTTGGCAGCTAGCTTTTCGTCGATATCGACTCCGTGTCCAGGCATCTCTCCCGGTTCCATTGTGCCGTCGACGAAGGTGTACGCATGCGGAAAGACTTCATCTGTAGACGTCGAGTGGGGCATGTGCTCCTGGATGCCGAAATTCGGAACACTTACATCGAAGTGCAGTGCGGCTCCCATGCACACCGGCGATAGATCGGTCGCTCCATGGCAGCCTGTCTTCACACCGTAAAGATCCGCAAAACTTGCGATACGGCGCAAGTGCGTGATTCCGCCAGCGTGGACTACAGTGGCGCGGATGTAATCAATCAACTGCTCGCTGATCAGTTGCTTGCAATCAAAAATGGAGTTGAATACCTCACCGACCGCGAGGGGTGCCGTGGTGTGTTGTCGAATTAAACGAAATGCTTCTTGATTTTCCGCCGCCGTCAAATCCTCTAGCCAGAAAGGCTGAAACTCTTCAAGGCTCTTGCCCAAGGCCGCAGCCTCAATGGGTGTCATTCGATGGTGGCCGTCATGTAGCAGCGCCAGGTCGAAGCCAAACTTCGACCGAACTGCGTCCATCAGCTTTGGCATAAAGCGCAGGTACTTGGCAGTATCCCAAACCTCTTCGCGCGGCAGATCACCATCTGCAGGCTCGTAGGGCTTATCGCCATGGGGGACGCCGTATGCATCCGCAACCCCCGGAACGGCTGCCTGCACGCGGATCGCCCGATACCCCAACTCTTGTTGCTTAGCCACCGACTCCAGTAGCTCACTGACTTCATGCCCATTCGCATGGGCGTAAACCATAACACCTTCTCTGCAGCGGCCCCCGAGCAACTGGTATAGCGGCATGCCGGCACGTTTGGCCTTGATATCCCAGAGAGCTACGTCTACTGCTGCGATGGCGCTCATCGTCACTGGTCCACGGCGCCAATAAGCTCCCCGATAAAGATACTGCCAGGTATCTTCAATGCGATCCGCATCGCGCCCAATGAGGCAGGGAATTACATACTCCTGCAAATACGCAACGACCGCCAGCTCGCGGCCATTGAGGGTACCATCACCGATGCCATAGATCCCATCCGTCGTGGTGATCTTGAGCGTCACGAAGTTTCGCCCCGGACAGGTAACAATGACCCTAGCGTCCATGATCTTTGTGCTCAACGCGAATATCCTCAGTGAACTTGATTCATAGCAACACCTGCGCGAACCCGATCGGGCACGATGCTTAGATAATCCAACGGTGCCTTCTCAGGACCATCGGGCCAGCCAGTCACCTGGACCGAGTCTCCGTGGTGGATAGCCACGTGATCCAGTGATCTACGGGTCGATGTGCTGCCGTTTAGCGTTTCGCCAGGCAATGTGTCGTCCGCGGTCCAATGATCTACTTCTTGGCCCGCGACGGAAAGAGAAAAGCGCGAATGTCCGTGCAATAGATCGAAATACTGCACGCTGATATCGTACCAACCATCCGACCCAGTCCACGTCGTCTGTACGGCACACTGTGGCAGGTTGCAGATGACAGCTTTCCCGCCCGATGCGGTCTCCCATGGCGTAACCGGTACGACGGTGTAACCAGTAAGTGTCATAGACTCTGCCTCGATACGGCCCGGATAATGATCCACCCTATCGAGCGCATCCGGGATGCCAGACTCCTTTGT
>Ga0302308_10004160_pt1 | contig 11420 bp, 11 predicted proteins | sample III_Palsa_E3_3_FD_200531 | JGI IMG/M metagenome (GOLD analysis project Ga0302308, IMG submission 200531) | Peat permafrost microbial communities from Stordalen Mire near Abisko, Sweden - III_Palsa_E3_3 | ecosystem: Environmental > Terrestrial > Soil > Palsa > Peat permafrost | place: Sweden... | reverse complement strand
TGAGGGCGACCTGGTTGCTCTTGGTTCTGTGACCCAGGAGGATCTAACGGACGGTCTTCAGGTGAAGGTGCATCGCTAGGTGAGATGTCTGTGACCAGATCCATCATCGAGCGTCGGGTGCGCGAGGCGAGCCGGCGAACCTTAGGGTTGGGCGTGCTGCTCGTGGCTTTGTTGGCTTTGTTGGTTGGCGGCGGGGCTCAAGGTTTGCACGCAGTATCGCTGGTGGCGGCGGACCGGGCGGCCACCGAGCGGGCGGCGGCTGAGCGGGCGTTGATGCAGGGCCAGATTGATGAAGCCGTGGCGAGAGCTCAGCGTGTTGCAGCGGCTGATCCAAAGGATGGGCAGGCCTACCTGCTGCTGTGCCGCAGCTTCTATGCTGAGGCGCATGCGGAAGAGGCGATCGATGCGTGCACAAAAGCGACGCAGGTGCTTCCCCATAGCAGCGAGGCTCAGGATTGGCTGGGGAGAGCACTCGGGATGAAGGCGGAGCGGGCGGGACCGATTTCCGGGCTGAGTCTTGCGCTGAAGGTAAGGGCGGCGTTTGAAACTGCCGTGGCGCTGGATCCGGGAAACGGTGATGCGATTAATGATCTGGGCGAGTTCTATATTGCTGCGCCGATGGTGATTGGAGGCGGCCTGGATAAATCTACCGCGTTGGCGAACCAGGCGATGGCGCGTCGGCCGCAGGCGGCGCATCGAATACTTGCGATGACGGCGGAGAAGCGCAAGGACTATGGCACGGCGGAGCGTGAGTTTCGGGCAGCCGTTGCAGTCGCAAACGGGGCGGATGCGTGGAATGACCTCGGTGCGTTTTATCGCCGGCGTGGAGAGTATGACAAGGCTGTGGATGCGCTGAAGCAAGGGCTTGCGGTGAATCGAGCGAAGGACGCAGGGCTCGTGGATGCAGCCAGCCTTCTGGATCGGATGCACCGCGAACCGGCGCTTACGCAGAAGGCGTTGCGGGAGTATCTCGAACGCGGCGTGAAGAGCGATGGCGCTCCGGCGATCAAGGTGCATGTGATGCTGGGCAAGCTGTTGGAGAGCGAGGGAGACAAGGCGGGCGCTAAGATCGAGTTTGAGACGGCGCTGCAGATGGCGTCGGGCTACGCGCCGGCGAAACAGGCGTTGCAAGAACTTTGAGCGGCAAGTTTTCGATTGGGACGTTGGGTTGAGGAGCGAAATGCGCGTGAGGACGAGAGGTGCGATGGGGTGGCTGCTGATGGCGACGTGTGCCGCAGGCGCCTCTGCGCAGATTTCGCTGGGGACGGCGGTCGATCTCGCGTTAAAGAACGATCCCAAGGTGAGGATGTCGGAAGCGTCGGTGGCGAAGGCGCAAGCGGCGTTCGAAGGGACGAAGGATGTCTATATTCCGACGCTGAGCGCGAATGCAGGATATGGTCAGGGGTTCGGTGTACCGACAAGCTTGCCTGTAGTGTTCAGCCTGACAAGCCAATCGCTAGTTTTCAGCTTCTCGCAACACGACAACATTCGGGCGGCGGCGGCGGGGCTGGCTGCAGCAAAGTTTGCGCTGAAGGACATACGAGAGCAGGTGGAAGAAGACGTTGCGGTGACCTACCTGAACTTGGAAAGTGACCAGCGAGCGCTGTCAGTGATGGCGCAGGAGCATGGCGACGCGACACGTCTGGTAACGATTGTCGAAGACCGTCTGAATGCAGGGCGGGATGATCGGATGAGGCTGCTGCAAGCAAAGCGACAGGCGACGCAGATTGAGTTGAACGAACTGAATCTGCAAGATGAGATTGCAGAGCTCAGTGATCATTTATCGCGGCTGATTGGTTTGCCGAATGATCGGTTGATGGCGATCCCGGGTTCGATTCCCGCTCTGCCCAGCGTGCAGGTGGCGGTAGATGATGGGAATGGGTCGGACGGTCCAGGAGTCAAGGCGGGTCTGGCCGGCGCGAAGAGCAAGCAAGAGCTGTCTTTCGGAGTGAACCGCTATCGCCTGCGGCCGCAGATGCTTTTCGGTGTGAACTACAGCCGCATTGATACGGGTCAGAACGATTACACGGCCTACTATCCAGGTTTTGGGAAAATAAACCCGAGTCAGAACGCTGTGAGTGTGTATATCGAGATGACGATCCCGATCTATGACCGTAGGCACCAGGATGAGGCGAACGAAGCTAAGGCTGAAGCCAGTCGGGCGTATTTTGAGTCAGAGGCGCAGCGCGATCAGTTTCTGGAGGGGCGGAAGAAGCTGCGGCGAAGTGCTGCGGAGTTGGAGAAGCGCAGCCAGCTTGCAGAGCTTGACCAGAATATTGCACAGGAGCAGCTGAAGGCGGTGCTGGCGCAGCTATCCGCGGACAACGGAAGCTTGAGCGGACACCAGATGGGTCCCGAGGACGAACAGAATGCGCGGCTGAAAGAGGGGCAGCAAACGATCGATCTGCTGACTGCGCAATTTCAGCTGAGCCAGGCGAAGGTGAACCTGCTGCGGCAGACCGGGCAGTTGGAAGAATGGCTGAGGAGTGCGGCAGCGATGTCGGATGGTGCACCTAGTGGAACGGTAAACCACTGATTGCAGTGGAGTATAACCGAGAGGCTCGGAACCTCGCGGAGTGCTGCGGAGGGAACATCCGATGCTGCTCGATCAACCTTTTTCACGTAACAAAGTGGTAAACTAAAGGTATTATTATGCCTCTTAAAACGCTTCTTCTGAACCCGCCTTCCTTTGAAAACTTTGATGGTGGCGCCAGCTCGCGCTGGCCCGCAACTCGTGAGATCGAGTCTTACTGGTATCCGGTGTGGCTGGCGTATCCAGCCGGGATGCTGGAAGGTTCCAAGCTGCTCGACGCGCCGCCGCATCATGTGAGTGCGGAAGAGACGATTGAGATTGCCAAGGGATATGAGTTCCTCGTGCTGTTTACCTCGACAGTGGGGTGGTCGGGCGATCATGGCCTGGCGCGCGCGATCAAGAAGGCGAATCCGACGATTAAGATTTGCTTTGTTGGGCCGCCGGTAACGACGGATCCGGACCGTGCTCTGAATGAGTGCGAGGTGCTTGATTTTATCTGCCGCCGCGAGTTCGATTTTTCGGTGGTGGAGTATGCCACTGGCAAGCCTCTGAATGAGATTCTTGGCATCAGCTACAAGGATGCCAGCGGCGTGATCCAGCACAACCCGGATCGTCCGCAGGTGGAAGACCTGGACGCGATGCCGTGGGCAACGAAGATTTACAAGCGCGACATGGACGTGACGAAGTACAACGTGCCGTTCCTGCTGCATCCGTACATCTCGCTTTACTCGACGCGCGGATGCCCGGCGCAGTGCACGTTCTGCCTGTGGCCACAGACGCTGAGCGGCCATGCGTGGCGCAAGCGCTCCACCGATGATGTGGCAGCCGAGATGGCGTGGGCGAAGGAAAACTTCCCCTTCGTGAAGGAGTTCTTCTTCGACGACGACACGTTCAATATTCAGCAGGGACGCACGATCGAGCTGTGCGAGAAGCTGAAGCCGCTCGGCATCACGTGGTCTTGCACCAGCCGCGTTACGACGAGCCGCGACACGCTGAAGGCGATGAAGGAAGCCGGCTGCCGGTTGCTGATCGTTGGATTTGAGTCGGGCGATCCGCAGATTCTGAAGAACATCAAGAAGGGTGCGACGGTTGAGCGCGCGCGGGAGTTTGTGAAGGACTGCCATGACCTCGGGCTGATCATTCATGCGGACTTTATTCTTGGTCTGCCGGGTGAGACCAAAGAGTCGATCCGCAACACGATTAACTTCGCCAAGACGCTGGATTGCGAGACGATCCAGGTGTCGGTGGCGCACGCATATCCTGGGACCGAGTTCTACGATTACGCCAAGCGCAACGACTTCATCACGAACGAGAAGATGGAGGACGGCGGCGGACACCAGATGGCGCACATCGAGTATCCGGGGCTGCCAACCGAGTACGTGATGGAGATGGTGCACAAGTTTTACGACGAGTATTACTTCCGTCCGAAGGCTGCGTTCCGCGTGGTGTGGAAGGCTGTCGTGAACCGCGATGTGCCACGGCTTTATGTCGAGGCGAAAGCGTTCATGAAGCTGCGTTCACAGCGGAACAAGGCGTCGCGGGCGAAGAAGGAAGCGAATGCGCTGAAGGCTCAGGAGAGCGTCAGCCTGAATGCATAAGGGTTTGAACTTGAGGGCGGCTGGCGAACTCTGCCAGCCGCCTTTCTCTTTGGGGCTAAGGAAGGGATCTGTGAAACACGTTCTTAAGCCGTCGCAGTACGCGATTTTAGTGGCCATTATGCTGTCGGCTTCGGTGGGCGATTCGTTTTTGAAGCGCGGGATGGACGAGGTAGGCGCGGTGAATGTGCATCATTTGGGGTTGTTGTGGCATGCGCTGTTCAATCCGTATGTCGATATTGGGATTGTGTTGCTGATTATTTTTTTCGCAACGTACACAACGGCTCTGAGTTGGGCGGACCTTACCTTCGTGATGCCGGCTACGGCGTTTGGGTACGTGGTGATTGCGTTGATGGGGAGGTTTTGGCTGCATGAGCAGCTGTCGCTGTCGCGGTGGATGGGGATTTTGCTGATTGTGGGGGCGGTGGGATTTGTGGCGGGAGGGCCGTCGCGAACGGAGCATCCTGAGCTGGACCAGATGGATGCGGGAGCGGGCCGATGACGGTTTCGCCTGCGGTGCATGTGTGGTCGGCGATTTTGTTTGTCGCGGTGCTGGCGGTGATTGGGGAGGTAATGATCGCGTCGGGCATGCGGCAGCTTGGGGACCTGGATGACATTCGGGCGAGCCGGGGGTTGGGCGGAGCGATTGTTGCGGTGCTGACGAATGCGCGTTTTGTGATTGGCGCGCTGTGTATGGCTCTGAATTTTTTCTCGATGCTGTTTGCGCTGAGCATTGCGAACCTGTCGTTGGCGGGACCGGCGATTGCGGCGTTGACGTATGTGGGGAATGCGGTGGCGGCGAAGTTCTTCCTGCGCGAGAGGGTGGATCGGCGGAGGTGGCTGGCGACGATGTGCGTGGTGGTGGGTGTGATTTTGCTGTCGCACTAACGACTAAAGAGCTTCATGAGGCCAGCGGGGGGTAAGGGCGGCGTGAGGAACGTGGCCGGGTTGCCAGTGGAGCGGGCGATGGTTTCGGCGGCGAGGCGACCGCTGCGGACGGCGCCTTCCATAGTGGAGGGCCAGCCGGAGAGGGTCCAGTCGCCGGCGAGATAGAGGCTGTCGCCGGGGGCGTCGGGGGTGGGGCGGAATCGGTCCAGGCCGGGAGTTACGGAGAAGGTGGCGCGGGCTTCCTTGAGGACGCCGGACTTGAGCAGCTTGGCTTCGCGGACGGCTGGGAAGAAGCGTGCGAGCTCGACGAGAGCGAAGGCGAGAATTTGTTCGGAGGTCTGGCGAAGCTCGCTGAACGAGGCGCTGATGACGAGCTCGAGGTATTGGCCTTCGGTGGGTGGTTGAGTGGGCTCAAGGCGGCGGATGAGTGTCTTGTTGAACATCCACTGGATGCGCGTGTCGAGTAGTGCGGCGTGATCGAGGTCGGTGACGGGGCGATCGAACCAGAGGTGGACGGTGGTGATGGGGGCGTGGGTGAAATGGGATAGGAGGGGCTCGATGCGCTGGCGCGGCGCGGAGTCTTCGGGGAGCGTAGCCAGGAGGCGGGCGGTTTGCTCGAAGGGTAGCGTGAGGAGCAGGGTGGGCGCATGGTGGCGGTCGCCGTTGGCGGCAGTGACTTGCCAGAGGCCGCTGGGGAGGCGCTCGATGCGATCAATGCTGGTGCGCGGATGGAACATAGTTCCCTGCTCTGCCGCGAGGTTCGCGACGGAGGCGTAGAAGTCGGAGAGCGGCTGCGAGGGGATGCCGAGGCGGCCACCGGCGGCGGATTTTAGGAAGGACTCGTGGAAGACCTGGCCGGCGTAACGGGTGGAGCAGCGATCGAAGGTGTCGTTGAGCGTGCCGACGATGATGGGTTCCCAGAAGTGGCGGATGGCGCGTTCGGTCTGGTGCGTGCGCTGGAGCCAGGAGGAGAAAGGTTCGGCATCGGAGGTGGGGTAGGTGCGGAGGAAGTCGAGGAGGCCTAGGGCGATGCGGGATTTGTCTGCCAGCGTCAGCATGGGCGCGCGGAGGAAGCTGAACGCGGAATGCCCGGGGGATGGGAGCCAGGTGGGAGCGATGTCCGAGCGGCGGGTGGCCGTGGAGCGGGTGGAGGGTTCGAGGAAGGTGATGGTGTCGTACCAGCGGATGTGCTGACTGGCGCCGGAGAGATTGCAGAGGTCGACGAGGTTGGTGCAGCAGCCGAGGAGGACGTGCTGGGAGTCGATGACTTCGTTGAGGGCGGGGTGGGGGTAGGAGTAAGCGCGGCCGCCGACGAAGGGCTTGCGCTCGAGGAGAGATACGCTAGCGCCTGCGCCGGAGAGAGCAACGGCTGCGGCGAGGCCGGCGGCGCCTGCGCCGAGGATGAGGACGTCGGGGGTGGGGTTGTCGCTCATCCGATGAGCCTTGCTTTGAAGGATTGGAGGATGCCGAAGAATAGGATGGCTAGCTTCTGGGATGTCGGGACAGAGACGCGTTGGGTGAAGACGGCGGCGGGGTTCTGCGCGATGCGGTCGAGGAGGCCGTGATAGATGCGAACGAGGACACGCATCGAGGGGCGGGCGTCGGCGTCGAGGAGGGGGATGAGTTGGCCGGCGCTGCGGTAGAGGGTTTGGGCGTGGAGCTCGAGAGCGCGGAGGAGGGCGAGTTCGTGGGTGCCTGGTTGGCTGCCGGCGGAGAGGGCGAGGATGCGGTCGGGGGTGACGGAGTACTCGCGGAGCATGTCGGCGGGGAGGTAGATGCGGCCGCGGTCGGCGTCCTCTTTGATGTCGCGAAGGATGTTGGTGAGCTGGAAGGCGATGCCTGTGTCGATGGCGAGCTGGTCGGCGCGGCGATCGGTGTAGCCGAAGATGCGAATGCAGACGAGGCCTACGACAGAGGCTACGAGGTAGCAGTAGTGATTGAGTGCGGCGATGCTGTCGTAGATCTGGAGGGTGTGCGGAGGGCCGGTGGGGCTGGGGATTTCGAGGGTGTGGACGCCTTCGGGTTGGGGCTGCAGGTCGAGGGTTGTGCCGGAGACTAGCTGCTCGAGTAGGTCGTCGGAGATGTTGAAGCGTTTTTGCGTGTCGTTGAGGGCCAGGAAGATGGGGTCGGTGGTGGGGGTGGTGCGGGAGGCGCGCCAGGCGGCGGTCCATACGGACATGGCTTGGCGCCGGGTGTCGAGCGAGAGCGATTCGTCGTCGGCGAGGTCGTCGGCTTTGCGCATGAAGGCGTAGACGGCGCACATGGCGTCGGATTTGTGTTGCGGGAGGACGCGGAAGGAGTAGTAAAAGTTTTTGGCTTCGCGCTTGGCGATGGCACGGCAGGCGGCGTAGGCGGCGGTTAGTTCGGGAGACTGTGCTGCGCTCATGCGGGAGTGTCCGATGTGTTTTTGGATGAGCGCGAGGGCTTGAGCGATGCGGAGAGCTTGCCGAAGAGCGCGCCGCCGAGGAGACGGAGCTTGGCGGATTTGGTGACGATGGGGCGGGATTGGAGGGTGTTGTAGTCCTGGGCGGCGATGGCGTCGAGGATGGCGAAGCCGCCGTTGACGAAGAGTTGCAGGGTGGAGGCAAGGTCGGGGGCGACGAGGGTGGTGATGCGCTGGCCGCGGGTGAGGCGGGCGCGGGCGTCGGCTACGAGGAACTGCATCATGGCGCGGACGTTGGCGTCGAAATGGCGGGCGATGAGCTGGTCGTCGGTGACGTGGAAGCGATGCATGGCGTCGGCCGGGATATAGCGGCGGCCACGGGCGCGGTCTTCGACCACATCCTGATAGAAGTTGGCTAGCTGGAGGCCGGTGCAGATTTCGTCGGAGAGCTGCATGAGTTCTTCGGAGTGATAGCCGCTGACGAGGAGGACGAGCCGACCTACGGGATTGGCGGAGTAGCGCGAGTATTGTTCGATGGTGGCGAGGGATTCGTGATGGGTGTAGACCTGATCCTGCTCGAAGGCGGAGATGAGGTCATCAAACGGTTGGATGGGGAGATGGCGCTGCGCGATGGTGGGCTGCAGGGCGACGAAGACGGGGTGGCGCGAGGCGGCGGGGTCGGTGAAGCACTGGTGAAGCATGGCGCGCCAGGTGGCGAGGAGGCGGGTGGCGGTTGCGGTGTCGGCTACTTCATCGCCGAGGTCGTCGGAGGTGCGGCAGAAGGCGTAGACGCTGTGGAAGTGCGGGCGGAGCGCGGTGGGAAGGAAGAAGGTGGCGACGTGGAAGTTTTCGTAATGCGTGGTGGTGAGGGTCTTGCACCAGGCTTGGGCTTCTGTCAGTGAGGGGCGGGTCGCGGGCGTGAGATAGAAAGGCGGCGCGCCGGTGAGACTGTCATCGGGTGTCGTGGACGTCGGGTTGGCGAGGGCGGTCATGCGTGCTCCTCGACGGTGGAGCGGGGTGTGGGTTCTGAGGACGCGCCCGGGAAGATGACGGTTTTGATTTCGGGGGCGATGCCGTCGGCGGGGCGCGTGAGCATTCGGTGGAAGACGCTGGGGAGATCTTCGATGGAGGCGGTGCCGGTGAGGAAATCCTGAGCGCGGAAGCCGCCGGAGGTGATGAGGTCGAAGGCGCGGCGGGCGGTAGCGGGTGTGTGGTGGAAGCTGGCCTTGAGGGTGAGGTCGGAGTAGTGGATGAGGTTTGTGTCGAACGAGACGGTGGTGCCGCTGGGAGGACCGCCGAAGAAGTTAACGAGGCCACCCTTGCGCGCCATCTGCACGGCCCACTGCCAGGCTTCGGGAGTTGCGACCGCTTCAAAGACGATGTCGGCACCGCGGCCTTCGGGGGTGAGAGCGCGAGCCGCGGCGATGGGGTCGGGGACGTCGGAGATGCGAAGGACTTTCTCGGCGCCGAAGTGGCGCGCGGTGGCGACTTGGTCGGTGCGTTTGACGATCGCAATGATGTGGAGCCCGAGCAACGAAGCGGCGTGGATGAAGAGCAGACCGATGGGGCCGGCACCCAGGACGATGGCGGTCTGGTTGGCTGCGGCGCAAGACTCTTCGAGGCCGCGGATGACGCAGGCGAGGGGTTCGGTGAGGGCGGCGTGCTCGAAGGGGATGTCGTCGGGGACGCGGAGGGTATTTTTTTCGACGATGCGCGCAGGGATACGGATGAACTCGGCGTAGGCACCGTTGTTGAAGAGGAGGTCGTCGCAGAGGTTCTGCTGGTTGTTGCGGCAGAAGAAGCAGGCGTCGCAGGGGGCGGAGTTGAGTGGGAGGACGCGGTCGCCGATGGAAAACCTGGTTACGCCTTCGCCGACCTGGACGACGGTTCCAGCGACCTCGTGGCCGAAGAGGCGATCTAAGGTGAGCATCTTTGCGTGATAGCCGCGGCGGTAAACCTTGAGGTCAGTGCCGCAGGTAAGGGCGGCGCCCACGCGCAGGACGAGTTCGCCGGGCGCCGCGGTGGGGATAGGGACATCCTCGATGCGGAGGTCTTCCTGGCCGCGAAGGATGGCGGCTCTCATGGTTCGGCCCGGGGTCTTGCGGTCGTCAGTCTGAGTCGGAGCAAAGGCCATCTCCTTATTTTCTCATCCCTTGGACTCCTGGGACGAGGGGAAGGAGGGTGCGACCGGAGGTGGGGGAGGGTGCATCTGATACCCTGAGCGCAGCACAAACGCATGAGCTTTATCTCTCCAGAGGCCTACGCCAAAAGTATTGTCGCTTCGGTGCAAGAGTATTCCCTGCTCTGCGGGCGCTCGATCGCGAACATTTTTTCGCGTCCGCGATACATGGCGGACATTTTTACGCAGATGGATTCGATCGGCGTCGGTTCGTTGCCGATTGTGGTGCTGACGGGATTTTTTACAGGATGCGTGCTGGCACTGCAGGCGGCAGTGTCGCTGAAAGAGTTTGGCGCGGTGAACATGACCGGCGAGTTGGTGACTCTTTCAATGGTGAAAGAGCTGGGGCCGGTGTTGACGGGATTGATGGTTTCGGGGCGAAATGCGTCCGGAATGGCCAGTGAACTGGGCTCGATGAAGGTTTCCGAACAGATTGACGCGATGCGCGCGCTGGGAACGGATCCGTACCGCAAGCTGGTGACGCCAAGGCTGGTGGCGACGGTGTTCATGTTGTTTTTCCTGACGATTATTTCGGACGCTTGCGGCATTGCGGGCGGAGCATTTGTTTCTGTCACATTGCTGAAATTGAAGGCGAGCACATTTTTCCACACGGGGTACATGTCGCTGGAACATGGTGATGTCGTAGAGGGGTTGGCGAAGCCACTCTTCTCAGGCTTCATCATCGCCACGATTGGCTGTTACTACGGATTGCGGACGACCGGCGGTACGCAGGGTGTGGGACGATCGACGACGCAGGCGGTGGTCGCGTCCTCCGTGATGATTATTCTGGTGGACTTCCTGGTAACGCAGCTGATGATCGGAATCTTTGGAAGGTAGACGATGGCGGAGACGGTCGAGAGTCCGGAGATCAAGGAGTTTCTGGCTAGCGGCCAGCCTGTGGTCGAGTTCGACGACGTCTCGATCGGGTTTGAGGGCCACGAGGTTCTGAGCCATGTGAGCTTCAAAGTGGCGTATGGGGAGACGCGCATTGTGCTGGGTCCGGCTGGCGGCGGCAAGAGCCTTCTGATGAAGCTCGCGAACGGGCTGATCAAGCCGGATAGCGGCAATATCCGAGTGTTTGGGCGCTCCTTACCGGAAATGACGGAGAACGAACTGTTCGAGATGCGCGCTCACGTGGGGATGGTGTTTCAGGAGAGCGCGCTGTTCGATTCTCTGGATGTGGAAGATAACGTTGCGTATCGACTGGAAGAGGAAAAGGTCGATCCCAAGGAGATTCGCGAGCGCGTGCTGGAAGCCTTGCGATTTGTGGAACTGGAACAGGTAATCGATAAATTTCCGTCACAGCTGAGCGGCGGCATGCGACGGCGAGTTTCGATTGCGCGAGCCATTATCAGTAAGCCAGACCTGATCCTGTATGACTCTCCGACGGGGGGGCTGGATCCTATTACGTCGACCACGATTATGGAGCTGGTGATCAAGCAGCGCGACGTGTCGCATACGACCTGCCTGTTGATCACTCATCGGTTGCAGGATGCGTTTACGCTGGCGACGCATCGGTTCAACTCACAGGAAAAGAAAATGGAACGCATCCCTGACAACGGTATCGACCCAAGCACCAAGTTCCTTGTGCTAAACGGGGGGCATATCGTGTTTGATGGAACGACACTCGAGCTGACACACACGAAAGATCCGTGGCTGCGGGAGTACATCGAGTAGGGCGGGTCAGGCGCCTACGGCAATCGTGCGGTGGAAGAGATCGAGCGCCAGGCCGAACATGGAACGGGCGAGATCGGGATCGTAGCGAACTCCTTCGTCGCGAAGAAAGGCGTGGGCACCGTTCACTTCGTGCCAGTTGAGCTTGGTTCCAACTTCATTGAGGCA
>Ga0302308_10004159_pt1 | contig 11421 bp, 8 predicted proteins | sample III_Palsa_E3_3_FD_200531 | JGI IMG/M metagenome (GOLD analysis project Ga0302308, IMG submission 200531) | Peat permafrost microbial communities from Stordalen Mire near Abisko, Sweden - III_Palsa_E3_3 | ecosystem: Environmental > Terrestrial > Soil > Palsa > Peat permafrost | place: Sweden... | reverse complement strand
CCGCGGCGAACTCGCGGATCTGGAAGGCCTGGTGAACGCCGTGCCAGCCGGTGACGTCCTCGTCGAAGAACGCGGTCACCATGGCGTTCGGGTGCAGCGACAGGTTGCGGCCCAGCTGCCCGGAAGCCGACCGCAGGCCCGACCGCAGCAGCAGGGCCGGCGTCTGGATCGCGCCGCCCGCGATGATCACGGTCCTGGCGCGAACGGTGATCGCCGGGCCGTTGCGGCCGCCGGGGCGGACGACATGACCAGTGACGCCGGTGACCGCTGGTCCCGAGCGGGTGACCCGGTCCACCCGGCAGTCGGCGAACAGCCGCGCGCCCAGCGAGAGCGCCCGCGGCACGCTGGTCACCAGCATCGAGCGTTTCGCGCCGGTCGGGCAGCCGGTCGTGCAGCTGTTGGTGCCCGCGCAGTGCAGCTGGTTGCGGCGGTTCGGGACGATGTTCCAGCCCTTGGCGTCGGCGCCGGCCTTGAACAGTTCCGAATCCCGTCCGATCGTCTCCGGGTCCTGCAGCCCCACAGAAAGGAGTGACTCGACCCGGGCGAAGTAAGGATCCAGGTCTTCCTCGCTGATCGCCAGCACGCCCTCCTGCTCGGCCCAGCGGTCCAGCACCCGGGTCGGCGTCCGCCACGACATACCCCCGTTGACCACGGTGGACCCCCCGACGCAGCGGCCCTCGGCGAAGAGCACGGACGGCCGGCCTATCGCCATCCCGCCCCCACCGTCCCGGTACAACGTCCGCAGCGCCCGGCCGGTCTCCGCCGTGAACGACCCGGTCGGGTGATATCCGCCCTCCTCGAGCACGATGACGTCGACTCCGGCCTCGGCGAGCTCGGCGGCTACCGTCGCCCCGCCCGCGCCTGATCCGACGACGACCACCCCGCACTCCAGCTTCAGGTCACCGGCGATCTCAGCCTGGCTCGTCAGCCCGCTCGGAGCGCTCCACGGCTGACCTCGCGCAGGCAGCCCCTCGGTGACCGCGGCCTCGCCCGCGCGGATCTGCGGCCCGTAAGTCTCTAGCCGCCGCCGGGAGACAGCGGCGATGTAGGGGGCCGGGTCGTAGCCGATCTCCCGCTGCACCTCGGGCAGGTCGTAGTAGCACATGGTGACCACCCCCTTGAGCCGCTGGACCATCTCGGCCGCGGCGTCGTGCCGCGCCAGCAGCGCCCGGATGTACGCGTCGGCGGTGCGGTCGTCAAGCCGGGCGAACCGCCGGCCCCGGGACGGCGGATACACCCGCGCACCCTGGTCAAGCAGGATAAGCGCGGTGGCCAGGGCCTTCCTGGCCGCAGCCGGCAGCGCGCCCAGCATGAGCCCGAACTCGCGCAGCACCCGGTCGGTCCGGTCATCCGCCCGCACCTCGGGCGGGCAGACCACCTCGGCGAATCGCCTGGCCGCGGGCCGGATCACGGCACTCAGCCGCGGGTCTTCCTCTGTCGGCGCGGAAGATAGGCCAGCCAATCCCGGTCCTCCCTTCCGTGTGATCCGGTGTGAGACCTGCTGTCACCGGCCATGTCATGGCCCGAGCGGGCAGGCCCGGGACAGCCGAGCGGAGCGGTGGTGCTCTCCGGCCGTCACAGGAAATCGTAGGAGAGGCTGATCCGGATAGGCGTGAGGGCCTCCGGAATGAGGGATGGCTCGATTTCCTTTGGAATGGGGAAATAAAGCTCACCGTAAACATCAAGCAGCGCGGGTTCGATGACGGTGGACGCGGGGCGCCCCCTGGCTCCCTCGCTATCGAGTACCAGTGAGTCCAGTTTGATCTGGATGCCGAAGGAGGTGTCTATGCCATCGCTGACTATCAGGACGATGAGATTGCCGATCCAGGTGGCAGCCCGCAGGGGAAGGTCTTGTATCTCGTTCATGAACCCTTTGACCAAGCCGCCGGGCATCCTCAGGTAGTAGCCGAGAAACCCGTCGTACCACCCAGGCCGCACATAGACGACCTTCGGAGCACTACCGGGCGCTGGCATCCACACCTCATCGGGACCGACCTCGTGGATGTCTCTCCGGTCGAACTCTATTATCTCACCACGCACCAGAATCCACTCTTCCGCGTGGTTCCTGAAGAAATCAGCAAAGGCCGATGAGCCGTCGCTGTAGAACCGAGGGCTCGCCTTGCGCAGGGCGTCCCCGATCAACTCCAAGCAGAAGTGCCGCGCGGCCGGCGTTATTAGGGTGGGCGGCAAGTTGTGCAGCTTTGTGACCTGCGGATGGTGGAGATCCACGTAAAGCTCCAACTTACCTTTCGTCGCCTTTGCCGAGTAGGCCGCGAGGTCGGAGCTGAGCTTTCCTGTGTGCACGATTACTTCTTCTAGATGATAGGAGCTGATGATGACTTCAATCAGCTCGTTTATGAATATGCGGTCAAATCTGCTGTACGAGCTCTCCGGGTATTCCTCCAAGCATTCAATCTGATTGTCGGCCGATGAGGCAGCGCAAAATTGCTCCAGGTACCGCTGGACGAGCTTAGCCTGCCGGTGCTCACCGGGCAACTCCACAACAAGGCTTCCATGTGCCTTCAGGTGCGCGGCGAGCAGGCCGTTGCGCTCCTTGGAGAAGAAGATGCGGATTCCGCTTGCCGATTTATCGCGTATGGATTCGAGCTCGGACTCATCGCCGCCTGTGAGCGGAACTTTTACCCTACCAAGCAAATGGAGATACTCCTGCCGGAGCGCCAGGTAACCGTAAATATCTGGATATTGAGCGATTCGTTCCGCCGTCTCGAGAATCCGCTGGGCGGCCCCATCACGCAGGAGGGCGACAAGTGCCGCGAGCAGCCTTTCCGACATCTGGTCGAGCGAGTCGCGGCCCGCAGTCGGACTGAGCAGGTCTGTCTCGACAACTCCGGACAGGTCCAGTTGCTCGGGCATATGGGGCATGAGGGATTGATCGCTCACCTTGCAGATCTTGAAGCCGCGCCGACGTACGTCGATCCCCCCCTTGTGTATCCGGATGTATCCGCCAAGAGGGACATCTCCCGTATTGACGGTCATGCCGAGGAGTTCAACGTAGAGGTAATGCTCGTCATCCTCATACCAGCGGCAGCGCACCTTTTGCAGCGGTGCCTCGCGGCCAACGGAGTTAATCGCCTCCGCCGTCATTATCTCTTCCTTGCCGCGGGTCAACAGGTGCAGCGTGCCGGTAGCGGCATTCTGGAGGCTTAGCTTCTGCTGTGAGATAACTCGCCCGTTGAACGTTACTCGTTCATTAGCGTATTGGACGCAGTCCTGGATGAATCGCTGAAGCTCAGCTACCTTGGGAGGCTGGCGGAGTTCTGCCTCCAAAATGGTGCCACGCGTTCTGAAGTTCCGGTCAACGCCGTTTCGGACTTCCGGCAACGCGCCGGTTGCGGTCTCGAGGTCAGCAAAGAAAAACTTCGTCCAGTGGGCGGTCTTGGCAGCTGCGGATCGTGACGTCACCTTCAGGGAATTGCAGACGCCCGCGTTCGCGAAGCCGCCGATTCCGAAACTGCCGATACACCCCGCGTCGCGAGCCTCCTTATTTCGTTTGCTGCTGGCTCCCATGGTCCAGAAGCAGTCTCGTTGCTCTTGCAGGGTCATGCCTATGCCATTGTCCGTTATCCGTACAATTCTCCCGGATACGTCAATGGTTACCTCATGCTCTTCAAAAAGGGAAACGTTCGCGTCCCGGCGGGCTTGGATCCGGATGGCGTCGACCGCGTTCTGTACGTTCTCCCTCAGGAATGCAAGGTGTGTGTCGTATATTTGCTCCGACAATGTTGCGATGACACGCCTCATGTCGACACCGATCGTGAATTTCTTGTCCATAGAGCCCTCTCTCAGCGGTCAGTGCCGTCCGCGCGCCGTGCTATTGTCACAAGCACAGTCGCGCTTCGAGTCGCTTGGCATCCAAGTCATCCGGCCAGCGTTCCCGGGCATAGCGCACGTGGCGGCAAGCTGCGTCGAGATCTCCGGCGATCGCGGTATATGTCGCTACTTGGAGCAGATCCTCGCATTCCACGTCCGGGGCCTGGGCAAAGCGGAAGGCAAACAGTGCCGCGCGCGACGCTTGTGCCGGGCCGCGGGCCGCGATTGCGGCGAGCAGGGCCCTCCGCGCTCTCTTGCGCAGCGACGGATCCTTGGAATCGGTCCACCGGGAGGCCTGCCGCTCAAGCTCCGGCCAATCTTCGTCATTCCACAGACTGTCCAGCAGTGCTCTTGCCTGGGGCCGGTGATAAGTGGTAGAGATCGCAGAATGCGGGGAACGCGCGGCAGTGCCTATACGCTCCCGGATCGATGGGTCGCTTCGCTGCTGTGCGGCAAGGTACCCGGCCATGAGCCGGAACGTGTCGCGGTGCTCTGTTATGCATGTCCCCAAGGTATTCCTGTCGGTATGCCATGACACCAGACTCCGCATGCGCGGCCAGCTATCCAGCAGTCCTTGTTCCTTCCAGTTCGGAACGAGCTCATACGCAACATCAATCGCAACGAACGCCACCTTGCCCTCCAATGTCAGCGGTACCTCAGACTTCTCGCCGAGCGCCAGCGCCGCGAGATACTCGCTGCACCAGGCGACCTCAGGTGCTCTCTCGTCGAGCGCCAGCCGGAGTTGGTCGCGTGAGGGTCGGGCCGGACTCCGGACGGAGTTGATTCGGGGTGCTTCCGCGGTCAGTGACTGGTTGACCTTGTACTTCAGGTCCCCCGGACTGTCGAACTCCACGGCCACGCCTGCCGACCTCGCCATCGTGCGGAATCGGTCTTGCCGCGGGCCGCCCTCCCTGTCGCCGAAACCGTCAAGTGGAACCGGCGCGCTTCCGGACAGTAGGAACATCAATTTAGGAATTCTATTGAAAACCGCGCATTGATACTCGAACTCCGTGTACGAGATATCTCGATCCCGCAACCGGCTCCCGTAGCGATGACCGAGTATGCCAAGGTAAATGTCTGCACTACACACGGCTTTTTCGCACGTATCCGCGGTAGGCATACTCCCAAACGCGAAGGACCGCATCGCCACGGGAGCGTGGCCGCAGTCGACGACTGCTTGCATCGCTGCCTCAACGAACGACCCATTCTCCGGGAAGTCCGCGAACTCGCTGGTGTGTGATATAAAAACCCGAAGCGGGGGCGCCTGGTAATTCACCAGGCAATCGTATGCCGCTGAGATGACGGCTGCCACAACTTGCCGGGTGCCGTCATGGTGACCTGCGGCCCTGACCGAAAGGCATCGGCGGGGTGATGGCCCCCGGTGGCGAGCATTGCCGTTTGATGCCAGTCCGGGGCACGACTGCCCGTGATAGCGCCTAGCGTGTGCGCATGCGGATGACGCGATTCGGGAGGAACATCAATGGCTGATGACGGCGACGTACGCCGCCTCGCGCTAGCTTTGCCTCACGTGGAGGAGATCGAGAGCGACGGCTTTGACTTCCGGGTGGCCGGAAAGGGTTTCGTCTGGTCTTACCCCGAGCGCAGGCCCGGCCAGCCGCAGCGCATCCGGACCGACATCGCGGTGCTGTTCGTCGGCGACGAGGCCGAGAAGCAGGCTCTTCTCCTCGGTGAGCCCGGGCTCTTCTTCACTACGCCCGCCTATGACGGCTGGCCGCTGGTGATGCTGCGGCTGGCCGAGGTGGACGCTCGGCGCCTGGCCGAACTCGTCACCGACGCATGGCGGATGCGTGCCCCGGACACGATCGTCGCCGAGCTCGACGAGGCTGTTCCGGGACTGGCTGCGGACAGAGGCCGACCGTGATCCCGATTCCCGGTCGGCCCAGCCCGGCGGGCCGACTGCTCGCGGTCAACCTCACCGCCTGCCTGCTGCTCCTTGGCCAGTACCTGCTCGGCATGGCGGTGAACCTTTACGTCACCCTTCCCGGCAGGCATCCCGGCGCTGGCGCCAGCAATTACATCACCGGCGCGGCATCCGGCCTGGCCTGGGTCATCCCGGACGGCCCGGCCTGGGCCGCCGCCCACGCCGCCTTCGGACTGGCGCTGGTGCTCGCGGCGTTCGCCGCCATCGCGCTGACCCGACGGCAGGGCGGCCGGATGGGCATGATCACGTCAGTTCTGGGCGCTCTGGCCATCCTGGGGGCCGGGTTCAATGGAGTGAGCTTTCTGAACTACGGGCACGCCTTCAGCTCGATGATCATGGCCGGATTGTGGGCACTAGCGCTCGCCTGCTACATCACCGGCATCTTCCTTGTCGCCCGCCGGGCTTTACGAGGAGAGCCGTAATCCCGCGGGTCCCGCCACTAGGCCGACGTCGGTGATCTGCAGGACGGCCGACCCGGCTTCGTCCGAGGCGGCGAGGTCGACGACCGCGCTGATGCCCCAGTCGTGGTCGCCCGCCGGATCATCGAAGATCTGCCGGACCACCCAGCGGCCCGGCTGCTGGTCGAAGATCAGCAGTCCCGGCCCGCGCGCGTCAGGCCCGGTGCCGATCTCGTCGTGCATCTCGAAGTACGCCTCCAGCGCCTCGGCCCACGCGTCGGAATCCCATCCGCAGGACGCGTCCAGATCGCCGAGCTCGGCGTAGTGGCCGAGGGCGGCCAGCCTGACCCGCTGGAACAGGGCGTTGCGCACCAGCACACGGAACGCGCGGACGTTGGTGGTGACCGTGGCGGGCCGCATCTCCGCCCGGTCGGCCGGATCCGAGGCCAGCGGGTTGCGCAGCCGCTCCCACTCATCGATCAGGCTGGAGTCGACCTGGCGGACCAGTTCGCCCAGCCACTCGATCAGGTCGGTCAGATCCTCGGTCTTGGCCTCGTCGGGAACCGTCTGGCGCAGGGCCTTGTAGGCGTCGGCCAGGTAGCGCAGCACCAGGCCCTCGGAGCGGGACAGCCCGTAGAAACCGACGTACTCGGTGAAGGTCTGCGCCCGCTCGTACATGTCGCGGACCACCGACTTCGGCGATACCTCGTACCTGTTTGTCGCCCCCCCGGGGGGGCCCGCGGCGGTAGATGTTGTACGCGCCCTCGAGCATGTCCGCCAGCGGCTTGGGGTAGGTGACCGAGTCCAGCATGTCCAGCCGCGTCTCGTAGTCGACGCCGTCCGCCTTCATCTGGGCCACCGCCTCCCCGCGCGCCTTAAACTGCTGGGCGGACAGCACTTGACGCGGGTTATCCAGCGTCGACTCGATGACCGACAGCACGTCCAGCGGGTACGAGGGGTCCGAACGGTCCAGGAGCTCGATGGCGGCCAGCGCGAACGGCGACAGCGGCTGGTTGAGCGCGAAGTCGAACTGCAGGTCCACGGTGAGCCTGACCCGGCGGCCTTCTTCGTCCGGTTCGTCCAGGCGCTCGACCACGCCGCCGGCCAGCAGCGCGCGGTAGATCGCGATGGCCTGATGGATGTGCCTGCGCTGGGCGGCGCGGTCCTCGTGGTTGTCGGTCAGCAGGTGCCGCATGGCGGTGAACGCGTCGCCGGGACGGTCGATGACGTTGAGCACCATCGCGTGCGTGACCTTGAAGCTCGACGTCAGCGGTTCTGGATCTGCGGCGACGAGGCGCTCGAAGGTCGGCTTGCCCCAGGAGACCATGCCTTCGGGCGGCTTCTTCCGCACCACCCTGCGCCGCGCCTTCGGGTCGTCGCCCGCCTTGGCCAGGGCGCGTTCGTTCTCCACCACGTGCTCAGGGGCCTGGACGACGACCCGGCCTGACGTGTCGTAGCCGGCCCGGCCCGCCCGCCCGGCGATCTGGTGGAATTCGCGCGCCTGCAGCAGCCGGGTCTTGTTCCCGTCGTACTTGGACAGGGCGGTGAACAGGACCGTGCGGATCGGCACGTTGATACCGACGCCGAGGGTGTCGGTACCGCAGATGACCTTCAGCAGCCCGGCCTGGGTGAGGGTCTCGACCAGGCGGCGGTACTTGGGCAGCATGCCGGCGTGGTGGACGCCGATGCCGTGCCGTACCAGCCGGGACAGGGTCTTGCCGAAGCCGGCCGAGAATCGGAAGTCACCGATCAGCTCGGCGATGGCGTCCTTCTCAGCGCGGGTACAGACATTGATGCTCATCAGAGCCTGCGCCTGCTCCAGGGCGGCCGCCTGGGTGAAGTGCACCACGTAGATGGGCGCCTGGCCGGTGGCGAGCAGCTCTTTCAGCGTCTCGTGCAACGGCTCCATGACGAAGGAGAAGACCAGCGGCACCGGGCGGTCAGCGGAGTGGATCACCGCGGTCGGCCGGCCGGTCCGCCTGGTCAGGTCCGCCTCGAAACGGCTGACGTCCCCCAGGGTCGCCGACATCAGGATGAACTGCGCCCGCGGCAGTTCAAGCAGCGGTACCTGCCAGGCCCAGCCGCGATCGGGGTCGGCGTAGAAATGGAACTCATCCATCACCACCTGGCCGACGTCCGCGTCGGCGCCGTCCCGCAGCGCGACGTTGGCCAGCACCTCCGCGGTGCAGCAGATGATCGGGGCCGCCGCGTTGACGCTGCCGTCCCCGGTCATCATGCCGACCTGGGACGGGCCGAAGGCGTCACACAGGTCGAAGAACTTCTCCGACACCAGCGCCTTGATCGGCGCGGTGTAGAACGACCGCTGCCCGGCCGCGAGGGCGGCGAAGTGAGCTCCCGCGGCGACCAGGCTCTTGCCCGACCCGGTCGGGGTGGACAAGATGACGTTCGCGCCCGACACGACCTCGATGAGCGCTTCCTCCTGGTGCGGGTACAGCGCCAGCCCGCGCTGCTTCGACCACCCGGCGAAGGCGTCGTAGACGGCGTCGGGGTCGGGCGTCGCGGGCAGCAGATCAGTGAGCGTCATAGTCATTCCCATGGTGCCTTGCCCGGATGACTACCTGGGTCATCCCGGGTCCCGGGCTTACGGCTGGCCCCGCGCCCGGAACAGGGTCTCCACGGCGAACGGCAGCTCTCATTAGGGGATGGCAAAGATAATCAGCAGCAGGAAGAGCTGCGCTATTCCAGCCGGACCGTGGCTGGCCGCCGCGCCGTCCTCAGGTTCAGGCTCGCGCTGCTAAGGCATTCGTTTGCCGTCACGTGACAGGCCAGGCTGCGGCGGTAGCGGGCTGCCGAAGCAGCGCTCGTGCCGGGAGTAGAGCATCTGGCCCACGGTGACGAACGCCGCCCCGCAGATGGCGACCACGGCCAGGTAGATCAGCCGGTCGTTACCGATAAGCACCGCGCTTACCAGGACGACCGCCGCGATGATTACTCCCGTGCTCCACGCGACACCCGGCCGCGGCGTCCGGGCGGGCGTACGCCGCGGCTCGGCGGCGGCCCGCTCCGCGGGGATGTCGGCCGTGAGCACCGCGAGTTGCGCGTAGGTCCGCGAGGCGAACGTCTGGCCAACTCGGGCGTCGAACTCGTCCTTGGTCAGCCGGCCCCGAACGAAAGCGACCTTGAGCACGTCGATGACCTGCTCGCGGTCGGCGTGCGATGCGCGGAGGCGGCCTCGGCCTGCTCCGGCCGCCGCCATCCGGCCTCCAGGCTCTGATGTCACCGGCGCCTCCCCGCGAACGCAAAAGCCACCAAAAGCGTAACCCGGCCACCCCGCACGGCCATACCGTGCCCGCGCCGCGCCGCGGCCCGCCGTTTGCCGCTCAATGTGAGGGGAAGTGGGAAAACAGCAGATCCTGCTAACTACAGGGACTCGAGGGGAAAGACTTATGGCTCGTAAGGCACTTGGCTTGCTGCTTCCCGCATCGATGGCGGTACTGGCCGTCAGCCAGTGGCGGGAACTCAGCCGTTACATCAAGCTCAGGCAGATGTCATCCGGCGACGGGCACCCGGAGAACGTGCCTGTCGAGGGACACCATTCCTACCCGTCGGGACCAGGCAGCGGCGTGCCGGACGGCACCGGTGATTTCGACTCGGGCAGTCGCGGCGGCGGCCCGGTGTCCGCCTGACCATAACGGAACCCTGACCCTAACGGAACCCTGACCCTAACGGAACCCTGACCCTAACGGAACCCTGACCCTAACGGAACAGGGCGCTGTACGCGTTAAGCGCGGGCTGGCCGCCTAGATGGGCGTAGAGCACGGTGGAGTCCCTGCCGATCTGACCGGTCCTGATGAGGTCGATAAGCCCGGCCATCGACTTGCCCTCATATACCGGGTCGATGATCATGCCCTCAAGCCTGCCGGTCAGCCCGATCGCGTCCAGCGTGGACTGAACCGGGATGCCGTAGAAGTCGCCGGCCCAGCCGGGAAGGACGGTAATCTCGTCGTCCCGCGGTTCCCGGCCCAGGCCGATGAGTTCAGCGGTGTTCCGCGCGATCTTCCCCACCTGCGCCCGGGTCTCCTCGAGTTTGGCCGACGCGTCGATGCCGAGCACCCGCCGCGGCCGGTCCATCCCGGCGAAGCCGGCGATCATCCCGGCCTGGGTGGAGCCGGTGACGCTGCACACGATGATGGTGTCGAAGAAGACGCCGAGCTGCTGTTCCTGCTGCTGGACCTCATAAGCCCAGTTGGCGAAGCCCAGCCCGCCCAGGCGATGGTCGGAGGCTCCGGCGGGGATGGCGTACGGCTTCCCGCCTGCCGACCGGACGTCGTCCAGCGCCTGCTCCCAGCTGGTCTTGATGCCGATGCCGAAGCCCTCACCGACCAGCCGGACGTCAGCGCCCATGATCCGGGACAGCAGGATGTTGCCTACCCGGTCGTTGACCGCATCAGGCCAGTTGACCCAGCTTTCCTGGACCAGCCTGGCCTTCAGGCCGAGCTTGGCCGCGACCGCGGCGACCTGCCGGGTGTGGTTGGACTGCACGCCGCCGATTGAGACCAGTGTGTCGGCGCCCTGCGCCAGCGCGTCGGGCACCAGGTACTCCAGCTTGCGGGTCTTGTTCCCGCCGAAAGCCAGCCCGGAGTTGCAGTCTTCCCGCTTGGCCCAGATCTTGGCCCCGCCCAGATGGGCGGAAAGGCGCTCAAGCGGGTGCACCGGGCTCGGGCCGAACATAAGCGGATACCGCGGGAAATCACTCAGCGACATCAGACCCCCTCAGCGGCGGGCGGTAGGCGGGCCGGCGACCTTCAGCGACCCTCAGCGACCGGGAAGGGTGCGGGCGCGCTGATCCACGCCCAGCTCACCGTAAGGGTAGTCGGTGATGTGCGGGTCGCTGGCGGCATCAAGCGCGGCCCTCTCGGCCTCGGTCAGGTGCAGCTGGGCCGCGCGGAGGTTGGTCTCGAGCTGGCCTAGCGTACGCGCGCCCAGGATGGTCGAGGTGACGGCCGGTCGGTCGGTCACCCACGCCAGCGCGACCTCGGCCATCGATACGCCCCGGTCTTCTGCGACCTTCTGCGCCGCGTCGATGACGTTCCAGGTGCGCTCGGTGCCGCGCCGGTCGTAGGCTTCCATGCCGCGGTTCGGATCGTCGCCAAGCCGGGTGTCGCCCGTGGGGCGCTGATCACGCTGGTACTTGCCGGACAGCCAGCCGCCGCCGAGCGGGCTCCAGGGCAGCAGTCCCATTCCGGCGTCGAGCGTCGCGGGCACGATCTCCCACTCGATCTCCCGCGC
>Ga0302308_10004158_pt1 | contig 11424 bp, 14 predicted proteins | sample III_Palsa_E3_3_FD_200531 | JGI IMG/M metagenome (GOLD analysis project Ga0302308, IMG submission 200531) | Peat permafrost microbial communities from Stordalen Mire near Abisko, Sweden - III_Palsa_E3_3 | ecosystem: Environmental > Terrestrial > Soil > Palsa > Peat permafrost | place: Sweden... | reverse complement strand
GTGTGCCAGAGCGGTTTTGCCAATGGCGCAAAATTGACCGGGCCTGGGGAAACGTTCTCCATGAGCTTTGACCCTAGCGGCTTCGCTTCTGACGGTCAACAAAACACCCTACATGTAAACGCCGCTATATACAGTGATGGATCGCACTTTGGGGAGAATGCCTTGCTTGCCAAGTTGGCGAGTGAGATGTTCGGTACTGCATTGGAGACGAAGCGCACATCCCGCCTTCTGTCTAATTGTCCTGACGACGGTGTTCCAGGACTTGACAGCATAATCCCGCAGATTGGAGCAAGTGCCCCGTCGTCGAGTGCTGAAGCAGCAAAAACACTGAAGGAAGAATCCCTACCAGGAATTTCAGCGCTGGTCATCAACAGCTATCTGAGTAGCCCTACGCAGAGCCTTCGGGAGGGCGTATTGGAAGTGCGGGAAAATGCCATGCGCGAGATTAACGAAAAGAAGGCTATCGCAGCATCGCCACTCACTGGCAGCAGGAGTAAGCAACATATTGTGTTAGAGGCAAGGTTGCATGGTCGATCAGATATGGCGCAGAAATATCAGGCGCTGTCTCAGCTACAAATCAGTTATCTCATCTCATTCATAGGAGGGCAAAATGCACATTAGTCGATCACATGCGATGAGCCTTGCAATATTGATTGTTTCGGTTCTGTTCACATGCGAAATGCCTGTCGTGTATGCGCAGACTTACGTATGTTGCGACACTTCCGTGCAAGCAGGAACTCCAGGCGGGATAAATGCTTCACCTAGCGTAGGCACAGTAAGCACTTATGCGCTAACTAACGGGTACAACGTCCATTGGTGCAATTGTCTTTCTTCAACATCTTCATACAGCATTTCGGAAATCGGCCAGGCGACCGCAGGTCAGGAATGCGTTGAGGGTGGGGCATGTTATGTAAGGACCGAATCACAGGCGACAATATGCAGCCCAACATTCGGCACACCGACGACAACACCTACCTCATGGACCGTCTATACAACTCCTTATACGCTTCCTGCGAATTATTTTCAGTGTACGGACGGATCCGAGCCCTGGGCAATATGCTCTTCTCGAGATTGGGAGGTTATTGGTGGATGCCTGGCGGGTGCCCAAAACAAGCATACCTATACCGAACCGCCGAGTTCATCTTGTATAGGCTCGTCGATGAACGTGCAGAAAAAGAGCGATATTCTGGTCGCAGTTAATCGCGAGGTTGAGTCACGCGAGACTGAATCGCAACATGAAGCAGGCACGGCTTCCGCTGATATTCGATATCATTGCTCTGTTTCTTCCGAAAACATGGGTCATTCATCGACTTCTATATCATCTAGAAAATTGGAATGCAGTAGTGCAAATGCATCCGCATTGTCCGCATCGGTAACGCCTCATGCGGATGAAAAACTATTTGGTCATTCACCTCTGTACCGGTAGTATTTTCCCCTCATGACTCAACAAGAAAGCTCTGCCCGGGAAAACAGGTTGGGATATGAAGCCGTACAGGAGGTTTATGGAATCCTATCAACGCAGAGAGTTTAGGATAGTGCGTCTGTGGCTATTGTGGGCTGTAGTTCTACTGCCAATACCTGCTCTCAGCGCTGAAGGGCTTGCTGCCGGATGCAGTTCGTTAGGACCTGAAAGTGTAAAGAATGCACAGGCGTATATTGCCAAGCGACTCAATCGTGATCCACATCAGATCATCATTACAGTAGGCCCTTCGCTTCCTGACCGCTTGTGTTTCAGCCGCTTAACGATTATCGATACCGTAAATCAAGAGACGTTCAGTCTTTTTCTAAGTAGTGATAGTAAGATTTTGACCTCAGAACTATATGAGATAGGAGTTGATTCAATATCGAAAAACCGGAATCAAGAAGACAGGAATCAAGAAGACCCGAGTCAACTTGAGAAATTGGCCAGACTATTGAGAGATGGCGATGACGCAGGTCGTGGAGTTGCCAACAGTCCTGTAGAAATCGTCGTATTTATGGATTTTCAGTGCCCTTTTTGTCGTCGGATGAACGATGTGCTTGAGCCTATCCTGTCGCGGGGAGATCCTAAAGTGCAAGTCATTTACAGGGCATATCCTCTCGATTTTCATCCTTGGGCTATGGAGGCGGCAACATTAGCTGCGTGTGTACAACTCCAGAACACTGATGCATTCTGGAACCTAAATGACAATTTATTTGAACATCAGTCAGACATCACAACCCAAACTCTTCGACCTCGAGTAGAAAAGTGGCTGTGGAACGATAACAATATCGATCGCGCAAAACTCAACACTTGCATAGCGAGCGGACAAGGAAAGATGCTTGTTGATCGGGATGTGGCGCTTGGAAAAAAGGTGGGCGTTGAGGCCACTCCAACATCTTTTGTAAATGGAGTGCGTCTAGAAGGAGTGAGTAGTGAAGACAAGTTGCTAGATCTCATTCGTAATGCCAAAGACGAAACGAGGATATCGAATTCATTGCCCATAGGGGTGAGGCATGTCGTGAGCACAGAATCGGGCGCAACGCAGTAGATGGCATCTTTGGGGGACATTGTCGTCATGGGAGTCCACGATTAGACGAGGTGTTGGGGCGGGTAAGGCCGTTGACACCCGATCGGTAAGGTAAAAGAAATGACGGCGATGCTCAAGGCCATCCATGCCGAGGACATGCGCAGGCGCGCTCGCCAGGTGGTAACCAAGCTGCGCGAGATGCGGTTGGACAGAGGGCTGAGTAGATCATCGAGAAACTTCATGAAGAGACAATGAGTTACTAGGCCATGCCGCCGGAACACTGGCGCTGCTTGAGAACGAACAACCTGCTGGAGCGGCTGATGGTGCGACGCGAACACGGGTCGTGGGTCTTTCCCGACGGCAGGAGCGCCCTAATTCTGGTGGCTGCCCGCCTCCGGCATTGTTTGCACAAAGTCACAAAGTGGGACACGAAACGCTACTTCCAGATGAACCGTTCGACCGAGCTAGTGGCTATCGCCTGAAAGCTGTGCTTCCGGCCCTGGGGTCAGAGACAAAAACAACCTTAACCAACAACCTTCCTGAGCTCCAAGGAAGATGGAAAGTGCGAAACGCCGCATACTACCTCCTAAGCGTTCGATCTTGCCTCACTGAATGCTCCCTCTTCTGCGAACGGGTGGGGATGAGAGTGTCGGCTCGATCGTGTTGGTATGAGATTACGGGATGCGGAAATCCATTTTGTTCACGCTTGGTTCACGTCTAGGGCGACCTGATTTTCACCAGTTTTTCATCTGTGGAGAGTCAGTTGCGGAGATTGCTCAACGCGATGCTGCAGATGAAGAAGGCGTGTATACGCCGGCAATGCGACGTTCTTAATGAGCTGATGAGCAGAATCCGTTAGCTCACGATGCTTTCGCTCTTGGTCAGGTTCGAAGCTCTTGCGGGAATTCTTGGAATATTCAGAAAACACGCGAAGAAGCTCGGGATCGTCCGACGCAAGTTCCGGCAACCCGAAATGCCGGCCAAGCGCTCGGGTTGTCTCTACATTGAGGTCGTTGTAATCGAGAACATAGGTCCGGCTGTCCAGGTGACGATAAGCACCGTCGTAGAGCCTTTCGAGACCGCGCACAGCGTACTCCTCAATCGTCATCTGGCGAAAGTGCGGCCCTGCGATCCCGAAAAGCGTCTTCTGACCAAAAGGAGAGAGAATCGAGTTGATCCAGTCGCCTGACTTTTCGAGGTTGGATGCAATCACCTCCACAGGATGCCGAATGGCGACTACGATAGGCATCTCGGGCCAGAGGGCTCGCAACTTGTCGATCTGTAGGATGTCGATTGTGTGCCCCTTCACCACTATGGGGCTTGCAAAAGAGGCCGCATAGATTCCAAGAAAAGCGTCCAGAAGGTTCTGCCGAACGACGCTAATTTCTTGGTCTTCCATCCCTGTGCAAGGAAAATCGTCCCTATTTAGGAGTTGGTAGAGCGGGTGTGCTTCGGAGAAGACCGTAGACCGGCCGCCGGTCTTCATCGCATTTGCCAATAGTGTCGAACCACACCGAGAGACGTGGCAGATATAGCCGTTGGGGGAGGCTGACGGAAAGAGCTTCGCAACGTCCAGAAATTCGCCGATGGTGGTTCTGCACATCCGCCGGTTTCCCCGCTGGAGGCGGTTGACTTGCTGGTTAAAAAACGGATCCGCCAGCTCCTCGGCTCCAAAATTCACCCACAACACCGAGGAACCAGAGGGACCAAAGATAAACCGAACTGGCAGCCAACGTTCGAACTCCTCTTTGTTTCTTGTTACTTTAGCCATGTACTCTCCACGATGGTGGCAACCTGAGTAAGTATTTTAAACAACGACTGTGTAGAAATTGAATTGATTGAAACTTAGTTCGAGCTACTCATGAACGTCAAGGCAATTGGTCAGGGCAGGAGCGTGTTGGCGTCGAGAGACTGCGCTCTGGCAAACATTCGCCGTTGCCACCTATCTTCATACTGTTTCATCGTGTATTTGCAATTCATTCTGAGACTAATCCCCATTTCGATGCTTAGTATCCTACGTTTGGGTCGAGGATCCAAAGCAAAGCCCGATTGATGTGCAATCAGCTGCGATTATACGTTCGCTGAGATGAAATGTGCGGGTTGTTCCGAAACGAGCGCGGTTAGGTCTTTAGGCTGTGATCGGACTTGGTATTTCTTAGCCAATTGAAATGTTAGTCTTCGGCAAAATCTGAAGGGAGATTTTGGATGAAGAAGAAGCGTTTTTCTGTGGAGCAGATCGTTGGGATGTTGAAGCAGGCACAAGGTAGGAGTTCCTGTGGCGGAAGTCATACGGAAGGCCGGGATCAGCGAGCAGACGTTCTACCGATGGAAGGCGAAGTATGCTGGCCTGGAAATGGATCAGGTACGGCAGATGGCTCAGTTGCAGGAGGAGAACATGCGACTGAAGCAGCTTGTAGCCGAGCTTACGCTGGACAAGACGATGTTGCAGGATGTGCTCTCAAAAAATGGTGAAGCCTTCACAGCGCGGACCAATAGTGGAGGGACTGGTGGGATCGTATGGCGTAGCAGAACGGCGAGCGTGCCGTGTTCTGCGTGTGCCAAGGGCGACCTACCGATACCGTAGCTGCCTCGATCCACGAACAGAGTTGCGGATACGTATCCGAGAGATAGCACAGGCGAGAGTGTGCTACGGATGCCGCAAGATCCGTGTGCTGTTGAACCGTGAAGGCGGGGATGTGGGCAAATACCTGGTATATCGGCTGCACAAGGAAGAAGGCTTGATACTGAAGAGGATGAAGCCTGCCGGCAAGCGCAAGGCCTCGCGGCAACGCGAAGAAAAGCTGAAGGCCACGGCACGAGATCAGGCTTGGAGCATGGACTTCGTATCGGACCAACTCCAGGACGGGGCGCGCTTCCGTTCGTTGACCATCGTCGATGTATATACCCGTGAAGCCGTGGCGATCGACGCTGGGCAGAGCTTGAAGGGAGATGACGTTGTACGAACGTTGAATCGTCTGAAGTCCAGTCGTGGGATACCGAAGTTGTTGTTCTGCGACAACGGCAGCGAGTTTACAAGCCACGCGATGGACCTATGGGCCTATCGGAATGGAGTGAAGATCGACTTCTCGAGGCCCGGGTAAGCCAACCGACAACGCGTTCGTCGAAAGCTTCAATGGGACGTTCCGATCGGAGTGCCTAAACATCCACTGGTTCATGGACATGAAGGAGGCGAGACAACTGATCGAAGCCTGGAGGCAGGAATATAATAAGTGTCGTCCTCACGCATCTCTCGATGACAGGACGCCGAGCGAGTTCGCCAGCCAGATCGCGGCTAGCCGCGATCTGGCTGCAACCTAAACCGGCCGGAGACTAACTCTGACCTTGGTACAAGAAACTAGGCCCTTCAATAAACGCGCTACACTAGCAATCCAATCGGTACAAAAGATCGGGCACTCCAGGACCAAACGGCACCGAATGACACTACAGAACCGCAAAAAACGAAATGTGTCCGACTACCCGTTGCGGCGGTTAGTGTTACCGAAGTACAACTACTTGGTCACATCGTTAAACAAAAATCTCCATTCCGGCACGTAACGTGGATCGTGGATGTTGATTCCGTGGTAGATCATTGGGTTCGACGCGTCCGCTCCGGGTGGAAGACTGAGTGTGAATACGCGGATGTGATCAGCCGGTATGTCGAGAGCGGGATACGATTGCATGAGTCCTTTATTAAATGGTTCGCGCGAGTTGCGTACGGCGTACCAGCGGTCATGCGGCGTTGCGCTTGGCCAGCGAAGCCACGGTGCGAGCTGGATATTGTTTGGCCCGCGCGTAGAATCAATAGGACTTGAGAATAAGATCACGCGAAGGACTTCAACTTTCTTTGCGATGAATGCAGCCATGCCTGCGCCCTGTGACTGGCCGGCTACGGCAATCTTCGACCAAACGGGTTTTTCGTCGGCGGTTAGATACTCACTCCAGTCTTCTTTTGGATGCCGCTTCTGCAACTCCTTGAGGAGGGCAACCAACCGTGACTCTATACTTTCATCCATGGAATTCTTGATGTTTTCTATACCGGTACCGGTACCCCAAACTCGCATCTCGCGAAACTTCGCTGCGCAAGTTGGATCAGTAGACCGCGGGCAGATCTGATTTACTGCGGGCTCGTCGTTGTATTCCAGACCGATAGCTCGATAGCCCTGCTGCGCGATGATCCTTATAAGCAGGGTGATGTACTCGGGCTTACCATTGGTTCCCGGAAGCCATAGTAATATAGGTGCGCCATTCATCTGTCTCGGGCGCGCAATCATGTTCGCGGCGTCGAACTTGCTGATAATCTTTGTTTCTGAAGGCTTGATTAACTCGAACTCGGACGATTGCGCGAACGCAGTACATGAAAGGGAGAGGACGGCCAACAATGCTATCTTTTGCATGGCGAAATTCTATACTGCCAGCAGCACCTCCAGACCAGTTGGTTCGCGTGACCATGGCTAAATTTGTCAGAGCATATTGCTATTCTTCCTGAGACGATTCCAATACAGTTTCATGTCATTGCCATGGCGGCCCCATAGGTTGGAGGCCGAGAAACACGGCCTAGAGTTTGTTCTCAGAAAAGACAGACCTCGAGATTCCTTCTTCTAATTTCTGCGGTTGCACTTGGGTTACCACTATCTTCCTCGCCGACGCAACATCCAAGCCGTGCGATTCTGCTATTCGACCTACCGCATACGGAAGGCTTCGATTCTGGAGCTTTTCGAGGACTACTGCCCGACTGGCTTTGGAGCATTCCGATCGTGTTTCACTGGGTTTGCTGGTCGGCAAATCAAGATAGGGCTTGCATCGTTCTATACCTTCTGAGCTGCCAGTTATAGTGGGCTAGCTTTTGGGAATGGAAAATGCGTCCCAGCAAAACTTGCAGCCGATGGTGATTAGCAAGAGGCTCAACGCCAGACGCAGGTAGCGGTTCGGAATTCTCAGGGCGCAGCTTGAACCGAATATACTGCCGACGCCGCCGCCCAGGGCCATTTTTATGAGGATAGTCGTGGCATATTGGCCATCATACATATGTATACCGGAAGCAACCAGCGTAATAGCGAGGCCGAAAGCAAGATCGGTGCCGACGATCTGTGGTGTGGACAGGTTCGTCAAACTCAGAAGACTTACCGTGCCGAGAACGCCTGCACCGGAAGAAGAAAAGCTGACTTCTGCACCGATTGGAAACATGACGGCGGTCAACCAGCGGCGGTGATCCGTTACAGGGGTTGTGATGGTTGTTGGCTGGTATAGGCGATAGATATGCCAGGCCGAGGTCAAGATGATGATGCAACCAAGTGAAAGCGTCAATGCCATGCTGGGGCCGTGCGCGGAGACGTGACGGAAGAGCATCGAGCCGGCGATGACACCAGGTAAACCGCCGAGAACCATCCAGCCGAGGATGCGGTAGTCGACTTGCTTGCGGATGATCTGGATGGGGACGACGACGAGCTTAACGCTGGCCGAGTATGCGAGTGCGGTGCTGACGGCGATGGGGAGCGGCAGCCGCATGACGTAGAAGAGCAGCGGAGCGGTGATGACTCCGGCGCCGACGCCTGTCAGGGCGATAACTACGGCAATTAAAAACCCTACAAAATATTCCATCCAAACGGCCTTTACCACGCGAGCCTAATCTTACTTCAAGGGAGCAAGGCTGCTCTGAAGCTTCGAGACGATTTCGTCCGTGCGGCGGAAGTTTTCGGCGTTGATGTGGTAGGTGTCGCCGGGTGTAACAGTTTTGATGTTGCGTTCTAGGAGAACGACGAGGCCAAGGGCGAACAGGCTGCGTAATGTTTCGGGGCGTGTGATATGTGTGCGGATGACGTCGAGGCCTGCGGCGAGGAGGGATAGTTCGAGTGCGGCAATGGCGTGTTGCGTGTTGGCGTCAAAGGTGATGAGAGCACCAGTGCGTTGTGCGGGTTATTGCGGAATGCCTCGGCGGATCATGCCGGCGGCGAGCGTGGCGTTGGTGTCTGGGTCGATGAGGATGAAGCTGCCGGTGGCGCGGTTGTCGCGGTACGCGTCGAAGTGGGGTGGGCGTGTAAGTGATAGTTCGACGACGCCGATGTCGTTCATGCCGAGGGAACTGACGGCTTCGTTCGTGAAGGACTGAAGGTTGGTACGTTCGAGGACACGCGTGATTTGACCGCGATGGGGCGATTCCATCGGTACTCGTTTGGCAATATCTTGGAGATCGCCAGACAAAAGCCGCAGGCTTCGCGCGTGGCCGGGATGTATGCGTGGGACCAGCTTGGCCGTCGCCTAATAAAGGGCGAGAAAGGCATCCGAATACTCGCTCCCGTCATCGGTATTAGTCGCAAAAAGGATGAGGAAGCAAACAAGGATATTCGCCTTCAGAATCAGGCTGTCCTCGTGGGCTTCCGTTCGGCCTACGTCTTCGATGTGAGTCAGACTGACGGCAAGGGCCTCCCCGAACTGTCCGAACGTCTCACCGGGAATGTCGGCGAGTATCGCGAACGGCTCGTGGATTTTGTCATTGCCCAAGGCATTACGCTGGAGTTCAAAGAGAGCATCGCCCCGGCTTTGGAGATGTGCTACGGAGATCGAATCGTAGTGCTTCCCGGCCAGTCTCCGGCTGAGGAGTTTAGCACATTAGTTCACGAACTCGCACACGCCTTTTTGCATCGCGCCGAGCGGCGCATTACCACCACCAAGACCGTGCGCGAGACGGAAGCCGAGGCGATTGCATTCGTAGTGGGAACTACCATCGGTTTGCACAACGGGAGAGCATCGGCGGACTACATAGGCCTGTACTTTAGAAACGCCGCACTGCTCGCAGAGAGTCTGGAAGTCATCCAGAAGACATCCGCCGTCATCCTCTCCGCACTCGAAACCCACGCGGCAGAACCCGTCGCGGAAACGGAACCGGAGGCGCACAAACCACCGACTGCGAAGCGTGACGATACGGCGGAGAGGGTATCGCCAGCCGTCCTGAAAAAAACAGCCTAACCCTGATTCGATCGAGCGCCTGCCCGCAAGGGCAGGCACCTCTCCGGCACCCTCCCCAGCTTGTATAAAATCCGTTTTGTACGTTTTCCCGTGTGCGACCCATCCCTCCTTTGAGACACCGTGAATCCTCTGTCCACGGGTTCCTATGCCCTGCATGACTGGCCTCCGGCTCTGAGTGGATTCTCCCTGGGCGGTCGCACCCGCCAGAGCAAAAAAAATCGCCGCCCGTCCACGAGGTCCGGGTCGGCGATAGCAAGGCACGCTGCGATGCAGCGGGAGAAGGATTGACACGTCACCCCCGAATGGGAACTGCGAAAGAACCCGGCGTTAGCGGAGGTGAACGTGTGTAAATTGAGTAATTTAGCCGTACGGCGTTTACAGATGTAAACGCCGTATTCATTGCTGAAGCTTGCTTGTTGATTTATGGGGATGTCGCGTAAACATATTGCAGGAGCGGGGCTTATGGTTTGGTGGCGTCAAATGGCCTCTTGACCTGGAATCCCCATCAGGCGCATGTTGGAAGATGAGGCGGGCTTCTATGGAGACTCCCCGCAGCCCTATCCCGGCGATGCCCAGCGCTCCGGAGAGCGCACAGGAGAAGCCCGGTTTCCGCACCAAGACCATTGCGACACGGATCACACCAGAGGAACTCCGGGAGGTAGAAGCCGCTGCCGAAAGGAGCGGCAAAACGCTCGCGGTGTGGCTGCGCGAGCTGGCCCTCAAAGCTGCGCATGAGAGACCTGCTGACCCGACGGAACTGGTTTTGGCCGAGCTTTCCGCGCTTCGATATACCCTCCTGAATCTCTTCCATGCGTCGGCCTCGGCGCAGACCGAAGGCAAGTTTCTGCTCCCGGAATCGGTCGTCAAAATCCGCGACAAAGCGGAGGCCCGGAAGCTTGCCGACGCCCGGAAATTGCTCTCCGATTTCCTGGCCGGGGATGGAGCCGGAGGCCAGAAATGAGTGCCGGAGCCATGCGATTTCCGAGCCGCGGCCGGTGGCTCCTGTGGCTGATTATGCTCCTCGTGCTGGGGCCGTTTCTGGTGATCTTTCCGGCTGCGCTTTGGCTCGGCTGGACCATGAATCCAGTCCAGAACTTCTACCTCGGAACCTACGCCGCCTGTTCCACGCTGAACGGCTATCCCCACGCGGTGACTACCGTACGCTACGCCGAGAAGACGGCTCCCGGACGGAAGCCGGAGCCTCTGCTTCCGGACGATGCGGCGAAGGGTTCGGACCCGAAACAGCCTCTCGTACTGAGTTCCAAGGCATTGTCTGAGGGCTGGCATGGGGTGACGATTACGCCACCGCAGAAGGTTCGTGCCAAGGAACTGCGGGAGTATCTAGCGGCAACGATCTATGACGGTGACAGCGCTTGGGCAATCTTCCTCCGGCCCATCTGCTATGGGCTGGCCGGACTCGTTTTTCTGTATGCCCTTTGGCTACAGTTCGGACGTGGAAGTCGAGCCAGTCGTGAGCAGGAGAAGCGCCACGGACGGCGCACCAAAGGGCCTGAACTTCTGGCCGCACTACGCGGCTCCGGCGATGGCGGCATCCGCTTCCAGATGGAACGCGAAGGTGTCTTCGGACGATGGCTTCCCGCCCGCAGCTTCCATGTCCCGCGCCGTCTGGAGGCCAGCCATATGCTTCTCATGGGCGACACAGGTTCGGGCAAAAGTTCAGCCATCCGTCAGTTGCTTCGTCAGGTCGAAGATCGGGGTGAGAGCGCCATCGCCTATGACCCGGCGATGGACTTTCTCGGGGAGTTTTATGACCCCAAGAGAGGCGACCTGATTCTGAATCCGCTCGACGAGCGCTGCCCGTACTGGGGTCTGGGTGATGAGATCGACCGGCCAGAGACGGCCACCACCATCGCCGCCGCGATGTTGCCGGAAAAGGAATACGAGAAGGCCTTCTTTACCGACGCACCGCGCCGGGTGCTGGCTCATCTGCTGAAGAACAAGCCCCAGCCCA
>Ga0302308_10004156_pt1 | contig 11427 bp, 12 predicted proteins | sample III_Palsa_E3_3_FD_200531 | JGI IMG/M metagenome (GOLD analysis project Ga0302308, IMG submission 200531) | Peat permafrost microbial communities from Stordalen Mire near Abisko, Sweden - III_Palsa_E3_3 | ecosystem: Environmental > Terrestrial > Soil > Palsa > Peat permafrost | place: Sweden... | reverse complement strand
TTGTCCAAGTCCACGTCAACCTGGGCAACGCTCTAATGGATCAGGGTCAACTTGACAAAGCGGTGGCAAGCTACCGCCGCGGGTTGGAGATAGAACCTGATTCTGCCGAAGGTTACACAAACATGGGTGTCGCCTTGCATGACCTCGGGCAATTTGAAAGTGCTCTGGCATGCCATCGGCGAGCCCTTGAGATCATGCCCGGTTTCGCGAAGGCATACAATAATCTAGGAAATGCCTTGCGAGACATCGGACATCTTGAAGAAGCGATGGCGAGCTTCGACCGGGCACTGGAGATCGCCCCCGATTCGGCAGAGGCGCATAACAACTTAGGCCACGTTCAGCAAGCACTTGGTCAATTTGATGAAGCACTAGCAAGTTGTCGCCGTGCTTTGGAGATCAATCCCAATTACACCGATGCATACAGCAATCTATTGTTCTTTCACAACTACCAGTCTGATCAACCTGTTACAAGGTTGTTAGCAGAGGCCCAGCGATTTGGTTATCTGGTGGCGCGGCAAACCAGGCCACATACGGAGTGGTGCAAATCATCTGAATTCGATCGATGCTTGCGGGTGGGGTTAGTCTCCGGGGATCTGTGCGCCCATCCTGTGGGCTATTTTATCGAGAGCGTGCTAGCAACGCTCGTGTCCGATCCCTCCAGCCGGTTGGAGATCATTGCCTATGCGAGCGTTCCGCACGCCGATGCGCATTCCGAACGAATCAAAGCTTGCTGCCACGGCTGGCATTCTGTAGTCGGCGTTTCCGACGAAAGCCTAGCCCGCCAAATACGTGACGACGGCATCGATATTTTGCTCGATCTCTCGGGGCACACGGCGCACAACCGTCTGCCCATGTTTGCATGGAAACCCGCACCGGTGCAAGCCAGTTGGCTGGGCTATTTCGCCACCACCGGCGTGACGACGATGGATTATTTCATCGCCGATCCCTGGACAGCACCAGAAACCGAAGAAGCACACTTCACCGAGAAAGTCTGGCGTTTGCCAGAAACCTATTTGTGCTTCACCGCGCCAGATGTGGATGTCCAAGTCGGACCGCTTCCCGCATTCGCTAACGGCAACATCACCTTCGGTTGTTTCAATAATCTTAGTAAGATAAACGACGACGTGGTGGCGCTATGGGCGCGCGTATTACATCAGGTTCCAGAAAGTCGTCTGTTCCTTAAATCGAAGCAACTTGGAGAGACTTCGGTGTGTGTCAACGTGACTAGCCGTTTTGCCGTGCACGGCATCGATTCTGCGCGATTGATACTGGAAGGTGTAGCGCCTCGCGCTGAACTGCTGGCCGCCTATCGTCGAGTCGACATCGCGCTTGACCCCTTCCCCTATCCTGGCGGAACCACCAGTGTGGAAGCGTTATGGATGGGTGTGCCGGTACTAACGCTAGTGGGTGACCGCTTTTTGTCCCATATCGGCGAGAGTATCCTCAATAACGCGGGGCTTCCCGATTGGATTGCAGCCGATGCAGACGATTATGTAGCCCGCGCCATTCGCCATGCCAGCAACTTGCAGAGCTTGGCGAGGCTGCGCAATGGACTGCGCGAGCAAGTTCTGCGCTCGCCAATCTTTGACGCTTCACGATTTGCCCTTCATTTCGAAGCCGCCTTGCGAGGAATGTGGTCAAAATGGTGTAATCGACGACGTGAAGAAGAAAATTGATCATGCTTGCCGCAGTATGGTGAAACGCGTTGGCCCGGCACGCTGCTCATCGATAGTAAGATCAGTGTGTCCTGTGTTGACGATTCGCAGCGCTGCACGCCCAATTTTAGCGTCAACTATTCCGCCCTCGAACCACCCGCAAAACGATGCAAAATTCGTTGTGGATTATAAAATCCGCAGCAAATTTGATCAGCGTCAGTAAGTTGTCACTTTTTAACGCTAATATAGAGTCAAGTGCTAGCCGGCATGGCGTGCGCACTTAATTGATTTTGCGGATTTGGTGAATTGGCATGAGGAAACATTGTTTCGCATGACGGTTTTAATTCAATGAAGTTTCAGTGTGGCTTTATATTGGAGAAGCATGATGGACGACGTCGTCATTGTTGGCGCTTTGCGGACTGCGGTGGGGAAATTTGGCGGATCATTGGCTAAAATAGCCGCAGCGGATCTTGGCGCACACGTAATCAAGGGCTTGCTGGCAAAAACTGGCATTAAGCCTGAAGCGATCAGTGAAGTGATATTGGGTCAAGTGCTGACTGCCGGAGTCGGCCAAAACCCGGCGCGACAGGCAGGGATCCGGTCCGGCTTGCCCGACATGGTGCCGGCGATGACCATAGGAAAGGTTTGCGGCAGCGGCTTGAAAGCGACGCACTTGGCGGCGCAAGCGATCAAATGCGGCGACGCCGACATCGTTATCGCCGGTGGCCAGGAAAATATGAGCGCCTCGCCGCATGTGTTGAATAATTCTCGCGACGGTTTCCGCATGGGTGACGCCAAGCTGGTTGACACCATGATTGTGGATGGCCTGTGGGATGTCTATAACCAGTACCACATGGGAACGACAGCGGAAAATATCGCGAAGAAATTTGGTATTTCGCGACAAGAGCAAGATGAATTTGCGCTGGCTTCGCAAAACAAGGCAGAAGCGGCGCAGAAAGCCGGCAAGTTCAAGGATGAAATCCTGGCTCTGGAAATACCGCAGAAAAAGGGCGCGATCGTTTTCGATGCCGATGAATACATCAAGGCCGGTACCACGCTCGAATCCCTGTCCGGCTTGCGTCCCGCCTTTTCCAAGGACGGTACCGTAACGGCAGGCAATGCTTCCGGCATTAACGATGGCGCGGCAGCAGTGGTCATGATGTCTGCCACCATGGCCAAGCATCTGGGCTTGAAGCCTTTGGCGCGCATCAAAGCCTATTCTTCGGCTGGCGTGGACCCAAGCATCATGGGCATGGGGCCGGTTCCAGCGAGCCAGTTGTGCTTGAAAAAAGCCGGGTGGACCCATGCGGATCTCGACTTGCTGGAAATCAACGAAGCGTTTGCCGCCCAGGCGATTGCGGTCAATAGAGAAATGGGCTGGGATACCAGCAAAATCAATGTCAACGGCGGGGCGATTGCCTTGGGTCATCCTATTGGTGCATCAGGCTGCCGTATTCTGGTGACGTTATTGCACGAAATGATTCGGCGTGATGCTAAACGTGGACTTGCCAGCCTGTGTATCGGCGGTGGCATGGGTGTGGCGCTGGCGGTTGAGCGCGACTAGGGTAGTTTGGTTTAAAGAGTTGAAGTCAGCAAAAGTGCGAGAAATCACGGATGTTGCCGCTTCTTATTTCGAGCCGCGGCAGCCTGCGTGTGACATCGCTTGAACAAGATTCATGAGCGCAGTGACCATAATGAAAGAGGGAAAAATGGCAAGAGTTGCATTAGTGACCGGTGGCATGGGTGGTTTAGGTGAAGCGGTTTGCATCAAGCTGGCGGCCTTGGGATATCAGGTCGTGACCACCTACTCTCCGGGCAATACCAAGGCGCCGGAGTGGCTGGCCGCGATGAAAGAGCTGGGTCATTCTTTCCACGCGTATTCCTGCGATGTTGCCGATTATCATTCCGCCCAAGAATGTGTTGCCAAGGTTGAGAAGGAAGTAGGGGCGATCGATGTCCTGGTGAATAACGCCGGCATAACGCGCGACATGACTTTCAAGAAAATGGACAAGACCAATTGGGATGCGGTGATGCGCACCAATCTGGATTCGGTGTTCAATATGACCAAACCAATCTGCGACGGCATGGTGGAGCGCGGTTGGGGCCGCATCATCAATATCTCGTCGGTCAATGGCCAAAAGGGCGCATTTGGTCAAACCAATTACTCGGCTGCCAAGGCCGGCATGCACGGTTTTACCAAGGCGCTGGCGCTGGAAGTTGCGCGCAAGGCAGTGACCGTCAATACGATATCGCCAGGTTATATCGGCACCAAGATGGTCATGGCGATTCCGCAAGAAGTGCTGGATAGCAAAATCATCCCGCAAATTCCGATGGCGCGTTTAGGCAAACCGGAAGAAGTCGCCGGCTTGGTCGCGTATTTGGCATCGGATGAAGCGGCGTTTGTCACTGGCGCCAATATTGCCATCAACGGCGGCCAGCACATGTCTTGATCCAGGTATGCCGTGCGGAGAGGGCAGGTAGTCAATCGTGGGCGCTAAACCACAGTTGGCTGCATGCCCTGTCCACGGCTTCTTCAACATGTCGTATTTTGCAATGAAATGGGATAGCATTCACGAAGTTAATGGTGATCGGAAAGCAAATATACGCACACCTTGTTTCAAACAACCTTCGCTTGCATCGCCATTGACCCGAAAATTCACCCACCTTCAATAAAGGAAATACCATGAACAAACGTCACGCTTTGCTTGCCACTGCTCTCGCTACCGTGTGTGCTACCGGAATGGGAATTGCTCATGCCGCCGACGCACCGTCCGACAAGGAAAAATGCTTCGGCATTGCAAAAGCAGGGCAAAACGATTGCGCCAGCGTCATGGGCACGCATTCCTGTGCCGGTCAAGCCAAGAAGGATATGGACAAGAGCGAGTGGAAGTATGTCGCCAAAGGTACTTGCGATAAAGCCGGCGGCACTACTGCCATGCCTAAAGGCGCAAAATAACGCTTCAATTTCCTGAAATGCGGCAAAGGAAGTGGTCTGTATCTTTACACTATGACGATTTTTGATCGAGACCGTGTAAGGATGCAGGCTCTTCCTCCGACTACTTGGTAACCACATCACATTGTGGTTTTCATTTACTAATTGCTGCTTCCTTCAGGAGATTTAACATGAATAAACGTCACGCCTTGCTTGCTGCTGCGCTCGCCACTGTCTGTGTAGCCGGAATCAGTACCGCCCAAGCGGCCGATACTGCCAAGGAAAAATGTTTCGGGATCGCGAAAGCCGGGCAAAACGATTGTGCCGCCGTCAACGGCGTGCATTCCTGCGCAGGTCAAAGCAAAATCGACAACGATAAAAGCGAGTGGAAATATGTCGCCAAGGGTAGCTGCCAAAAGGCTGGCGGCAACATGACACCCTCCAAATAACCACGTTATCGCACACTGAGTCGATCGGAACGATGTCATGTCGATGGTAAATTCCCGATATCCAGCTGCGCCTACCCGGCTTGGAATTGGCATCGGATTACGCGCTCCACATTATCGGGCGATGCTTGAGCAGCGGCCGAAAATCGATTGGCTGGAAATCCATAGCGAAAACTATTTCGACACGGGCGGTTGGGATGCCCACGTCCTGGAACAGTTGCGCCAGCATTATCCGATCAGCATGCACGGGGTTGGATTGGGAATCGGCTCGGCGCAAGGGTTCTCCGAACATCACCTGCAGCGCGTGCATGCCTTGGTCGAACGAATCGACCCCATACTGATCTCCGAGCATCTCTGCTGGGGCGCGGTGGATCACCGGCAACTCAACGATTTGTTGCCGCTGCCGCTGACCACGCAAGCGCTGGATTTGGTGTGCGAGCGCGTCGACCGGATCCAGAGCTTACTGAATCGCCGGATCTTGCTGGAAAATGTGTCGACCTATTTGCGTTTTCACGACGACGCGATGGGCGAGAGCGAATTCCTGTCCGCCGTCGCGGCCCGTACCGGCTGCGGCATTTTGCTGGACATCAATAATCTGTATGTGAACCAGTGCAACCATCAGGAAGATGCGGTGGCGGCATTGCAGGCAATTGCGCCGCACATGGTCGGTGAAATGCATTTGGCCGGGCATTTGGTGACCGCGGATGCCGTGATTGATCATCATGGTGACCGGGTTGCACAGGCGGTATGGGATTTGTATGCGCTTGCATTGCAGCGCTTTGGCGCGGTGTCGACGCTGATCGAATGGGATACCGATATCCCCCAACTGGAAGTCTTGCTGGACGAGGCCGAGCGAGCACGCACGATTGTGCAGCGTGTGCACGATGACCGGGCACATGAGCAATTAGGTGCGGCGCAATTAAAATTTTCGCGGGCTTTATTTGATGCCAGCGAGGAGCCGCAAGCACTTTCGCTGTTCAAGGGAAATGCACAGCTTGCCGAACAGCGTTTCGCTTTATACCGGGGGAATTTGACCGGCACCTGGAATAAAACGCTTGGGGCTGCTTACCCGGTGTTGCAGGAATTGGTAGGCGAAGAATTCTTTGGCGGATTGGCGCGGGCTTACGGCAAAACCTATCCATCCGACAGCGGCGACCTGAATCTTTTCGGCGCGCATTTTGCACAATTTCTGGAAGGCTTCGAGCATGTCGCGCAATATCCTTATTTCCCGGACATGGCGCGGTTGGAATGGGCGTTGCATCGCGCTCATTATGCCAGCAGTACTCAAGAAATCGGCTCGGCGGATTTTGCCAGCTTGACGCCGGAGCAGTTGGATCAAGTGCGCCTCAAGCTGGCGCCGGCGTGCAGCCTGTTCCAATCGGATTGGGCGGTGGTCGAGTTGTGGCAAGCGCATCAACCCGGCATGCAACATAGCTTCCCATCCGAGCTGGCATGTTCGAGTCATGGATTGATCGTCAGGCCGCATTGGAAAACCGACCTGCTGGCATTGCCGACGGCGGCATTTGCCGTGTTGTCCGCACTCGCTCGGGGCGAGAGCTTGGGGCTGGCACTCGACACGGCATTGACGCTCGATGCCGATTTCGATTTCGGGACGCATTTGCAAACCTGGCTCAGGCTCGGCATTTTTGGCGAAATCGCATTTGCCGCAACACCTGTCGAACACACTTCAACTCATTAAATCAAGAGACACAAATGGAAAAAATTCTACGCTTACATCAGGGGATTTCCCACTTCGATGCGCAAATTACCGAATGGGGCGGCTCCCTGCTAAGCCTTGCAATACGGTGGTGGGTCGGCTGGCAGTTTTTCAAAGCAGGACTGGTCAAGATCAGCGATTGGAGTGCGACGCTGGCTTTATTCCACGACGAATATCATGTGCCAGTGTTGCCGCCGGATTTGGCGGCGGTGATGGGGGCATCGGGTGAACTTGTGTTTCCGATCTTGCTACTGGTGGGAGTGTTCTCGCGCCCGGCTGCTTTCGGCTTGTTTTTTGTCAATCTGATGGCGGTCATTTCGTACCCCGACCTGTTCACCTTCGAATGCCCGGCCGGACTGAAGGATCATTTTTGTTGGGCGGCGTTATTGCTGGTGGTGGTGGCATTCGGCCCTGGTCGCTTGTCCCTGGATAGCTGGTTGGCGAGCAAGACCAAGAAATAATCACCCTGAACGCCGCGTGTTTTTACTCACGCGGCGCTTAATTGCTCCGCCAGATTTTGCGCCAGTTGCCGCCCGGCGTCGCTCAAGCGTATCGTCGAGCTTCCACTATGGACAAACAATTCTTTTTCTCGCTTGATCGTTGCGGAAAAATTATTTGAGTCATGGCAAGCATGCTCTTTACACGTTGTCCTGATTAATTCCAGCGGTGTCTGATCGGCACCCAACAGCGAGTTGGCATAGCTCACCAACAAGGCGGCGCTGACCGTCTTGTGAGCCATATTGCTCCCCGGCAGATCCTTCAGTAATTCGATTTTGCCATTTGCGTTGGTGTTATACAGCTTGGCGTATTTACCCAAGGATGAAAATTTATGCTGGTTGGAGGGCGGCGCGGCGCTCAAGTCGCTTCCTTGCGATTTCCCCGAGCTGGCAATCTGCGCAATCACTTCCTGCAACTGGGTAAGCTGATCCCTGACGAACTCTTCGCTGCCTTCAATTTCTACCTTGCCCTCCTGGACAGAAACGAATACGCGTGCGCTAGTTGATGTTGTCATTGTCTCCTCGCAAAAATTCAGGCTTGAATAGGGCCAGTGATGTTGTTGGTAGTGGATAAGTAATCATTGGGGTGCCCGCGCTTGTACAAATGGCGGAAGCCGCAATAGTACGCGAAAGGCAGTTAATAATTAATTAATACATACTGAATTTTATTAGTCTAATTGAATAAATGCCATAGATGGCATGAAAATTCAGCTAATTATGAGACGATAATATTGCCGTATGATGAATTTGACATTAAGTCAAATTTACTGATATTGTTTCCGTAAGGAACAATTTTGCAAAGATTTTGATCGACGCCACCCTCTTTTGCAAGAGTTATGGTTCGCGATTGATTGCTGCAGAGCGGTAATGGGGCAATTGCGCTTGTATCGCCCGTTCAAATAATTCTTCAGGGATTTCAGCTTGCAGCTTGCGCCACAATTGCCATAGCAGATCGGCGTCGGCGAGTGCCCGGTGCCGGCTCTCTGCCTGTAGCCGATGGCGCTCAATCAGGGTATCGAGATTATGTTTCGATTCGCCAGGAAATAGCTTGCGCGACAATTTGACGGTGCATATCACGTCGCATTGCAGGTGATGGTCGCTTTCAGCGAAGGCATTACGCAAGAAACCATGATCGAAACGCGCGTTGTGGGCAATGAATAGCGCGCCGTTCAACCGCTGCAGCAAAGCATCTTGCAGCTGCACGAATGATGGGGCGTCGCGCACCATCATGTCGTCAATGCCGGTCAATTGCTGGATGAAATGCGGAATGGGGATGCCCGGATTGACCAGGCTGGACCAGCGATTCACCGCTCCTGCGCTGACCTCAACCAAGCCGATTTCGGTAATGCGGTCAGTGGCGGCGCTTGCGCCAGTGGTCTCAAGATCGATGAAGATCAGTCGGTCAAAGTTGGTCATGCAACGATGATCCCGGGCTGTTCGCAATCGCGTATTGTCATCAATTCGGTCGTCAATTCGCCAATACCTGGATGCGGATATCGCCAAGGCTGACCGTTTGTCCGCTGCGAATTTTGCAGGTTTTGCGTAACTCGACTTTGCCATCCACCTTGACGTCGCCACTTGCAACCAGCATCTTGCCTGCGCCGCCGCTGTCGCAAATTCCAACCAGTTTCAGTAATTGGTTGAGTTCGACGTATTCGCCGTCCAGATGAAATTCTAATCGTTGCATAGTCGGTAGAGGCAGTTTTCAGGCAGCCGGTCCATATTGTTTCGCATTCAGCGTCAGCTCGGCCTTGTTCAACCAGTCAGCCAAATTGGCTAATAAATCCTCCTGGCTATAGGAGCAGCTTTCCTCGGTGAAATGACTGCCCGATTCCAGACGCGCCAACAGATCTTCCATCACTTGTCGATAGCGTGACGGTAAATCCTCCAAGAGGCTGGATTGATCGCGCCAGGTCCGGCAAAACGTCGCGGTTGTCGTTTGCTTCTCGTGCAAGGCAATCAGCGTGCCGCGCAGAGTTTGAGTGCTTGGAGAAGTAGGCATCAATAAGTAGGCATCAGAACGTGGCCTGGCGGTAAGCGCTGAGATAAATGACCTCAAGCACCTGCTGCATAGTGCATGCGCGGTGCTTGAGGTCCTCTATTACGCTGCGGCGGCCGCAAGCGGCAGCTTGTCGTTCAGGCGGAGTACCAGTTTTTGAATATTGTTCAATGACAGCAAATGCGTGTGGATGCGCGCCAAGTCGCCACTGCGGGCCAATTCCAGGGTCGCGGCATCATCCAGTGCGTGCAAGCGCTTTTCGTCGACGATATGAAAACCATCCAGCGTGACCGAAGGTTCCTTGCCGCGATTGACCACAATCGACTGCGGGACCAGCAAGTCGAACTTCGTGATGCGTGCCATGAACTCGTTGGATAATTCACCCTGCGCCTTGAAATCGCCCAAGAACGCCAGCATCGATTTCGTTATTTCAGTTTCGGTGCCGTCTTCCTCAAACAAGCGATCGCCGTCAGTCGCGCTGAGTCCATCATACGCTTCATCGACCAGTACCATCGGAGCCTTGGTTTCCGGGTCGATATTCAGCACGAATGGATAGCGACGCACGAATGCCGGAACATAGTTTCCGAGCCATTTGCCGTTTCCATCGATAAACAGGCTTTCCTTTTCACGCACACCGACCAGGGCAACCGGAGTGCCGGGACCCTTGTCGCCAACTGCGAAGACAATCGGAAATTCAGTTACAGCCTGCGGGAACTCAACGATGGCGAGAGGAATCGCAATAGTCGATGCGGCATAGGTAAGGCCATTCGGCGACGCCTTCAAACGCAGATTACGGTGATGGTTGCGATCCAGAATGACTGGCTTTTCGTAGAAATTCAGTATTGTCATGAAAATTGTCCAAATAGAATGAATCCGAATCGATGGCTCTGCTGCGAGTATTCGGACAGCTGGTGCTGGCCGCATTTTAACAGTTGTGGATAGTGCTGTGAGGTGGATAGTCTTACGGCAAGCACTTATTTCCCCAAAAGATCATGCGCCAACTTGTTTTGCAAAACGAAATTGCGATCACCGCTGATTTCCCAAAACATTGCACCGCCCAGGCCATGCTTTTTTAGATAGTCAATTTTATAACCCAGCGATTCGACATCTTCATAGCTGACAAATTCACCGGTATTCGCATTGAATAAATAAGGTGCTTTAACTGTGTCGTTCCAATAACGGACAAAACCATTTTTGTTGATCAGGTTGGTTTCGATATCGGAAAAATCCAGCACGCCGTCCTCCCAGCTGCCGCGCCCGTTGCCCTGGCAATCCTGCAATTGACCGTGATCGTTGGCGCCGCATTGTTTCCAGCTATAGCCGTAAAAGGGCACGCCCAGAACCAACTTGTTCGGTGGCACACCGGCTTGCATGGTGAGATCGACAATGCCGCTGACGCTCAATGTTTCCGCAACACCGTCGTGCTTGAGTTGAGGATCGCTATATAGCGGCGCGTGGTGCCCGGCGTATTTGTTCCAATGCCCGCTAAAGTCGTAGGTCATGATATTGACCCAATCCAGGATGCCGGCCACCTTGGCCATCTCGGTATCGTCCAGGAATTGCTGGTTATTGCCGATCGCGGCGGTCAGCAGATAGTGGCGGCGGTCCTTCTTGTCGGCGCTATCGAGTTTTTCGCGCAAAGCCTTGAATAGAAGCGTGTAGTTTTGCTTGTCCTGCGGACGCCGCGCGTTTCCTTCGGCGCCGCCTGCGACCGGGAATTCCCAGTCGATATCAACACCGTCGAGTCCATAGTGCCGCATGAATGCCACCGCGCTAGCTGCAAAGCGTGTTCGTGTTTCGGCGGTTAGTGCAACATTGGAAAAGTCTTGCGAACCAGCCCAGCCGCCAACCGAAATCAAGGTTTTCAGCTGCGGATGGCCTTGCTTGAGCTTGGCCAGCATGGCGAGATTGGCTTCGCTTTGCGCAATCGGCACCTCGCTGTCGAGAGCAACTTCGCCGTTGCGGATGGCGGCAAACGCGTAATTCAAATGCGTTAACTTGGCCGCTTGAATATTTTCCGGCGTGTACTGGCGCTTGGCCTCGGCGCGTGCCAAGTAATAGCCGACTACCTTATAGGATGGTGCTGTTTGCGGAGCGGCAGCATTGTTAGCCCATGCCATATGGCAAAAGAATAAAGCCAGGCAAATACCCGTCCGCAGCGATCGATTCATCAATATCCTC
>Ga0302308_10004153_pt1 | contig 11433 bp, 14 predicted proteins | sample III_Palsa_E3_3_FD_200531 | JGI IMG/M metagenome (GOLD analysis project Ga0302308, IMG submission 200531) | Peat permafrost microbial communities from Stordalen Mire near Abisko, Sweden - III_Palsa_E3_3 | ecosystem: Environmental > Terrestrial > Soil > Palsa > Peat permafrost | place: Sweden... | reverse complement strand
TTGTGACCGTTTTCGCGGCAATATTCAAGGAAGACCCCGGAGGTTCGCATGACCGATCCTGATCCTTTCGACTTGCAACGTTTTATCGACGCCCAGGATCCGGTGTTCCAGACCGTGACGGCCGAACTCGAGGCCGGCAAGAAACGCACGCACTGGATGTGGTTCGTGTTTCCGCAGATCGAGGGCCTGGGCCACAGCGAAATGGCGCGCCGCTACGCGATTTCATCGGTGGACGAAGCGCGGGCCTACCTCGCTCATCCCGTGCTTGGTGAGCGCTTGCTGATCCTCACGCAAATCGTGAACGCGCTCGACGGGCGCTCGGTGGAGCAAATTTTCGGTTACCCCGACGACCTGAAATTCCATTCATCGATGACGCTTTTCGCCCACGCCGCCTCCGACAAAATGCCCTTCGAACTGGCGCTGAATAGCTATTTCGGCGGGGAGCCGGACGCGGGAACGGTAGCGCGCCTGAGGTAAGCGCGAAATCCGCTCCGGCGGGCCTCTGCCGACGAAACGCTACAATTCGCGTCGACGCACATTCGCCGCCTGCCGGTCCCACAAGGACCCGTGACGGCTTGCGTCACTGGCCGCATTTATCAATGGCACGGTCAGCCAAGCCTGGAACACCCCTCTGTTCGCTTCGCTTTATCGCTATGCGCCCAGCGCCGTGTGCACCTCCGCATCCGGTCGCACTGGGCGGCGCCCTCATCAATCAGCCAGGATCGTCTCTTCATGCTTTCGCGCGTCACCCGCTTGTTCCCTCTTTGGGCCGTTCTGATTTCGGTCGTCGCGTACTTCTCGCCGGCAACGTTTACAGGCATTGCGCCGCACGTCACCCTGCTACTCACCATCATCATGTTCGCGATGGGCGTAACACTTTCGTTCGCCGACTTTCGGCGCGTTTTCACCCGGCCGGCGCCGGTTATTGCGGGTATCGGCCTGCATTACCTGGTGATGCCGCTCGCGGCCTGGGCGATCGCCAAATTGCTGCGCATGCCGCCCGACCTGACCGCCGGCATGGTGCTGGTCGGCAGCGTTGCCAGCGGCACGGCGTCGAATGTGATGATCTATCTCGCGCGCGGCGACGTGGCGCTGTCCGTGACCATCAGTGCCCTGTCCACGCTGGTGGGCGTGTTCGCCACACCGCTGCTGACGCGCCTTTACGTGGACGCGTCGATTGCCGTCGATGTTCACGGCATGCTCATGAGCATTCTCCAGATCGTCGCATTGCCTATCGTGGCCGGGCTGATCATCAATCAGTTGTTCAACAAGACCGTGCGGGCGATCGAGCCCGCGTTGCCTATCATCTCGATGATCGCGATCCTGCTGATCATCTCGGCCGTGGTGGCGGGGACGCAGAAAAGTATTGCGTCGGTCGGCTTGCTGGTGATGCTGGGTGTGATCCTGCATAACGGTATCGGCTTGCTCGGCGGATATTGGGGCGGCCGCCTGCTTGGTTTCGATGAAGCCGTGTGCCGCACGCTGGCAATCGAAGTCGGCATGCAGAATTCAGGTCTCGCTGCCACGCTGGGCAAGCTGTATTTCACGCCGATCGCGGCGCTCCCGGGTGCGCTCTTTTCGGTGTGGCACAACTTGTCGGGATCGTTGCTGGCAGGGTACTGGGCTGGACGGCCCGCAAAGGGCTCGACGCGTGATCTTGAAGCGATGGAGTTGGCGCAAGGCTCGCGGCTGGAAAGCTGAGTTTGATTGGGGGCGATGCGAGTGCATCGGCCCCTTTGCGGTATTTCAATTACCCTTGCTGCAGCCCCTTCACCACCTCATCGGTCGACCGCACGCGCCCCATGCGCGTGAAAATTTCCCGCGTCACAAACGTGTGTGCGTCGGCGGTCAGAGACGTCATGGCGTCCTCTGCGAACACCAGCTCATAACCACGATCAAACGCGGCGCGCGCCGTCGACTCCACGCCGAAATTCGTCGCGATACCGCTCATGACGATCGTTCGAATACCCTTGCGACGCAGTTGCTGTTCGAGATCCGTACCATAAAACGCGCCCCATTGACGCTTGGTCACGACGACATCACCGCTTTGAACACCCAGATCCCGTGACAACTCCGATGCATTCGCGGGCGGCGGCGGCGAACCCGGCGGGCGCGTCAGCGGCGCGTCGGCGGGAAGGCTCAGCAACGCCGTTACGTCTACGCGCACCCAGACGACCATGCCGCCCTTCGCACGCAATGCATTGGCAAGTTGCACGGTCTTGCCGAGCACGTCGGCGGCGCAATGCGGCGCGAGCTGCCGCGCGAGATTGCTGGTTTGCAGATCGATCGAAATAAGCGCGGTGTATTCAGGATTCAGGTCAAGACTTGGCATAGTGGCTCCCACTGTGGGCACGCGTGACAGGAGGTATCGCGTAAAATCTGAGGATGTCCTCATATTTTACGCGATTCCGAATTGTTCGTATGACGAGGCTTCGGAAGACCAGGTCCGCCGCGCAGCAAGATGCCAAGCATCGTCGCCTATGCCGCGGCGTTTCAATTTATATTAGTGGGTGACTAAAGACCGGTTAGAAGGGGAACGATCATGGAACGCGACGATTTCATCGAAATGCTCGCGCGCGAGGGTTTTCAGACCACCGTGCTGGTGGAGCGCGAAGCCGGCGCGTCTCTTGACGACCACGCACATGCGTTCGAAGCCAAGGCGCTGATTCTCGAAGGTGAGCTGACACTGGGCGTCGACAATATAGACACGCGCTATCAGCCAGGCGACGTGTTCCATTTGAGGGCAAACGAAACGCATAGCGAGCGTTACGGTCCCGAAGGCGTCTGCTATCTGGTGGGCAGGAAATAGCAGGACGGCCGGATGAACACCGGCCATCCCTTCATGAGAAACGAACGAAGCCGGAGAATACATCGGCTTCACGGCATTGGACGGTCACTCCTTCAGGACCGTATTCGGGACGCCAAATGGACGTCTCCGTTATCGCCCGTCCTTGGTTTTGATGGCGATTGATGCGGGACATGGCAGTCCGCATCACGTATGACAGTTATAGTTGAAATCTAATCGTAATGTAAGTGGTTTTATTCATGGATCGACAAAGTGTGTTGCCAGAGGATGAAGCCATACGATTTGGGCGTTACCTACGCGTTGAACAGCTCGCTGCGCGCCTCACTCATGATCACCGATATGGCGGGATGGCTGATGCGCCGTTCGATGGAGATGGCGAAGAACTCTTCGACAATCGTGTCGATGTGTCCAACCGCAATCAGACCGTGCTCTCGTTTGAGTTGTGCCGCCAGAACCGTCGGCGCAAACAGCACACCCCTTCCTTCGCGGCCGAACGCGAGCGTCAGCGCGCTGTCGTCAAACTCTCCTACAACGCGCGGCAAGATCGTGCGCGACTTCAGCCAGTGATCGAGTTTCCTTCGGATTGCTGATTCAGTACCGGGCAACAGTACCGGCATGTCGCTCAGCGATGCGGGGAAAGCTTTTGCGGCGCGTGCCGCCAGGGCTTTCGATGCGAAACAACTGAGCGTCGAACGGCCCAGCGAATGGTTGAACGCCTTGACGTTCACATCGGGCGGAATGGGCGCGTCGGCAATGATCAAGTCCAGCCTATGCACGGCCAGTTGCGAAAGCAGCGCATGCAGTTTGCCTTCGTGACAGATCAGCCGCAGTGAGTCCGACAGGTTCAATGCCGGCTCGAGCAGCCGATAGGCCACCGTCTTCGGAACCGAATCCGCCACGCCCACGCGCAGTTGCGCCCGCGCGGCTTCCTTTTCCTGCCTGACCGCGCTTTCCAGCTCGGCGCCGAGCGAGAAGATCTCATCGGCGTAATCGAGTGCAAGCCGGCCCGCATCCGTCAGTTCAAGGTTGCGGCCGCTCTTTTTGAAGAGCTTTTTATTGAGCGCGTCCTCAAGCAGCTTGATCTGGCCACTCAGCGTTTGAGGCGTGATGTGCAACTGCGTACCGGCACGCGCAATGCCGCCCGCATGCGCCGCAGCCCAGAAATAGTACAAATGCTTGAAGTTCATTCACCCCTCCATAACGACGCTCGCAGTGTTGGGATACATCGGTTTTTTCGAAGCATCGACGCCGAAAATACGAATTTTACATTATGCCTACATCCGCTACATTGGGGCTTCGCTAGGGTGTTTGACGAAGGAGGAAGGTAATGAAATGTCCAATGTGCAAGACCCCGGATCTGCTGATGGCGGACCGCCAGGGAATCGAGGTCGATTATTGCCCGACATGTCGCGGCGTGTGGCTGGATCGCGGTGAGCTCGACAAACTGATCGAGCGCGCCGCTGAAGAATCTGTCAGCCAAGCGCAGGCGGCAGCGGCAAGTATGCCGGTCGCGCGCCGGCATGACGCAGGTCGTCATTACAACGATCATGACCGCCGCAACGGTCACGGCGACGACGAGTACCGCGACCGGCGTTATCCCTACAAAAAGAAGAAGTCGCTTCTCGGCGACCTGTTCGACTTCGGCTGAAGCGCGCGGATAGCCGCGCAACATGGGTAACCGCTCAAACCTATTTCTTAATCGAGGCACATGATGGCCACAGTCGCACAATTGCTGAGTTCGAAAAAAGATCAGTCATTTCACACGATCGAGGCGTCGGCGAGTGTCTTCGACGCCGTCAAGCTGATGGCGCATAACCAAATCGGCGCGCTCATTGTCACGTCCGGAGAGCACATCACCGGCATCGTGACAGAGCGCGACTATGCCCGGAAAATCGTGCTGCACGACAGGTTGTCCAAAGAGACGCCCGTGGGCGACGTCATGTCGAAAGCCATCCGATACGTTCGGCTTAATCAAACGACAGACGAGTGCATGACGATCATGACTGAAAACCGCATACGCCATCTTCCGGTGATCGACGGCGGCCTGCTGATCGGCATGGTATCGATCGGGGACCTCGTCAGGAACCTGATCGTCGAGCAGCAGTTCACGATCCATCAATTGGAACACTACATTCGCGGCAACAGCCATGCTGCAGAGCTGGAGGTCGAAACGCGCTAGACATGCGTTGCGGTGGTTAGGAAAACCCGGGTGGGTTAAAGCCGGATCGAATGATCTCCTGGCGAGGTCCCATTGAATGAAGCGCGGAAGCGCCCAACGGACCTCACCTGAATTTTCAAGCTCAGCGTTAAGTCACCTACCGTTCATTCATTGCATTCATTGGCGCGGACGGGGTGTCGCGCGCTGTTCTGTCAGTTGCAGAAAGATTAAGGTCCAACTCCCGAATTCCTGGTTCGGTAGGCGTAACCAGCCGAAGAGCGACGAGCCCAAGCGGCTGTGATGTAATCGGCTTGCTGCAAGACCTATGCGCATGGGTTTCGCTTCGCTGGGGGCATGCGTGAAAAGCCCGTACGGTCGGCTGCAACGCGCGCAAGCCCCGGTCAAACTGTCCTGTCATGACCGGCGACTCGCTTGTGCCAGCGACACGTTCCGTTCTCTGCCATAATGGCGCTTCGCCGTTTGCCACTTTTCGCCATCAAACGCCTTACCTTGCCACGCACGCGGTCACCCATGCCGTCACCCTTCCCGCGGTCCTGATGCAGCCTTTCATCGTCTTGCTCGTCCTGTTCTCCGCGCTGCTTCACGCCACCTGGAACGCCTTCCTGCACACCAGCGGCGACCGCGTCTGGCAGTTTGGCATGATGTCTTTCCCCTACCTCGTGTGCTCGGCAATTGTGTTGCTGTTCGTGCCCGCGCCGGCGCGCGAAAGCTGGCCGTACATCGCGGCGTCGGCGGCTTTGCAGCTCGGTTATTGCGTGGCGCTGGCGAAGGCCTATAAAGCTGGTGACTTCGGGCAGATTTATCCCATCGCACGCGGCCTCTCGCCGCTGCTCGTATTCGCGGGCGCGTTCGTGTTCGCGGGCGAGCACCTCCGGCCGCTTGCACTGGCGGGCGTTACGCTGGTGTCGGTGGGGATAATTTCTCTGGCATTCCGCAAGCGCCGCTTCGCCACCGCGAGCGTGCCGGCCGCGCTGGTAACAGGCGCGTTTATCTCGGCTTATACGATCGTGGATGGCATCGGCGTGCGCGTCGCCGGTAGCGGCTTCGGCTATATCGCGTGGGCGTACATCCTCTTCAACGTGCCCCTCGCCGCGATGGCATTTTATCGATACGGCGGCCCGCGCCGACTGTTCCTCGACGACCCGCGACGTTCGTTGCAAGGCCTGGGTGGCGGAGCGATCGCAATGGTCGCGTACACCATTGTGATCATTGCGTTTCGTTATCTGCCCATTGCAATGGTCTCAGCGTTGCGCGAGCTTAGTTCGATCTTCGCCGTCCTGATCGGCTGGCTGTTCATGCGCGAAAAGCTGACCGCGCGGCGAGTGCTGGCGTGCGCACTCGTCACGGCCGGCGCGGTTTTGATCCGCATTTAAGCGGCAGCTTTCCGGTTCTCAACAACGCTCACGCATTATTTCGCCGTGGGCGTGACTTCCACCGCCGTGGCTGAAATCAATACGGCGTGAACGATATCGCCCGGCTTCAATTTATATGCGGCTATTTCAGAACTCAGATCGAACGTCTCTGTATGCCATGGACCACGCAGGGTGATTGTTTTATTCTTGCTATTAATACTCTGCACCGTAGCGACAATCTCGGTTTCGTGGACTGCACCGAAACCCTGAGGACCGGATGCGGGCGCATAAACCTCGGTATCAACACGTTTTCGCAATTCATCGCCCTTCGCTGACGCTTTCGTTGCCCTGATCAGCATTGCGTCCCTGACCTGCACATCTACACGATCGCCGATCTTCAAGACATCGAAGTTCGTGACCTCCTTGCCGACCGCCACCGGCAGCACCCGGCCCTTCGCGCCTTTTAGCGTCAAGGTCCTGGCACCCGTGTCGATACCGACGATCTGCGCATGAAGCTGCTTAGGCGGGGCGCTGAGCGCGGATTGAATGGCGGCGCTGGAAAGTTGTTGATCGGTTTGCGCGCCGACGTGCGCTGTGACCGTTAATAAAGCAAGTGATAAAGCCACAGTCCATTTTGCGTTCATGCAGTTTCTCCGGGCGAAGTAAATTAAATCACGCACCGAATCGAATGGCTAATTCGAATTGGGAGCGTCAGCGCATTAAATTTGCGAACACTATTTATACAGCGCACACCGGAGTTCTGTCTATAAAACCGCATTAATTACTGATTACCAGGTAATCGAATAGAGTATTCAATTAATCGGATTTATTCTATTTTTATAATAATCGATTTGATTCAACAGGAATTCGACGCAAAACCGGCATCCTTTCCAGGATACCGGCCATAGCTTGAACCTTTGAAGTTGTTTGGCAACCAGGACTTAGGCGGGACGTGCGCCACTCACGTTCACGAGACGCAAACGCGTAATTTCGGACGGGGCGCCGATCCTTATCGGCGGTCCCCAGTAGCCCGTGCCGCGACTGGTATATACCCACAAGTCGTTGAGCTTTTCGAGTCCGGACACAAAAGGCTGCTGTAACCGGACAAAGAAATTCCACGGCAGAAACTGACCGCCATGCGTGTGGCCGGACAATTGCAGCGTAAACCCCGCTTTCGATGCCGCCGGTGCGCTGCGAGGCTGATGGGCGAGCAGCAGACGAAACGCAATGTCGGCTGGCGCGCCGAGCATGGCTTTGGCCGGATCGCTTTTGTGGGCCGGGTCGAAACTGCCCGCGCCGTAGTCGGTCACACCCGCCACGACTGCACGCGCGCCATCGTGATCAACAATCACGTGTTCGTTAATCAGCACCTGCAGCCCAAGCCGTCGAAATTCAGCAATCCACTTGTCGGCGCCGGCGTAATACTCGTGATTACCGGTGACCAGGAACGCGCCATGCCGCGCCTTCAGATCCGAAAGTGGCCGCGTATGCGCGGCAAGATGCGGCACCGAACCGTCAACCACGTCGCCTGTCACGGCAATCAAGTCGGGCGACAACGCATTGACCGCCGCCACGATCTTTTCGACGTAATGACGCTTGATGGTCGGGCCCACATGGATATCGCTGATCTGCACGATGGTGAACCCATTCAACGCCGGAGCCAGGTTCTCAATAGGCACGTCGACGTTCTTCACCCCGGCACGCCGCCGCGCGCTGTAGATGCCGAGCAACGTGACCAGCACGGCGAGCAGCGGCACGCCAAGCGCGCTCCAGGCGATGAAAGCAGGCCAGCCACCGGTATCCTTCTGCACGCTGCTGATCAGGTGCAAGACAAGCAGCACGATATCGCGGAGAAACGTCAGCGCCAGCAGCGAGGAGAAGAACCCCATGGTGAGCAGGCCGATCCACGCCAGACGATCGGACAGCGGTTGCTGACTGATATTGCGCGCGGCCATGCCGAGCGGAATCAGCAAGCAGGAAGCCACGAGTGCGAGCACCGCGACCCATCGCAGCGGTACGCCAACGGGTGCGGCCGGAATCAGGCGCACACCGATATATACGTGAAACAGGATCCCGATACCGATGACGCGGATGAAAAACGCGGAACGTCGCATAGACCGCCTGGTAGAAGATAAAGCCGGTAGGCTGAACCGAGAGTGAGACTAACGACCCGCTTCGTCGATACGTCTGAGCGCCTGTCATCAAGCCCGGCCCCAAGCCCTGTCCGAAACGGCATCCGATTCTACCGGTTCAACAGAAAATCCGCCGGTGCGTGGCCCTTGCCAAAAGGTTCACAACGGACTCGCAACGAGCATGCCATAAAGGATTCGTCAAGATTCTCACGTCGTGAAAACCGCAGCAAGCGTGACTTGCCACTGCTTGGAACCGCAAAAGGATCCGCGCATGGCCAAAAATCCTGTGCGGACGAATTGAATCGCCGCGGAATCGCCACGAATTGACGCACTGAAAAAATAACCCGCTTTCAGCGGGTTATTTTTATGCAATCACACTACGTCCAACGTCTTCGTTCAGGGAGCGGAAGCTGCCTTGGCTTTTTCAGCCGCCGACTTCTTCTCCGCATTCTGAATATTTTGCGGGTAGTTGGTCTGGTCACCGCCTGGCTGGTAGCCGTTCTTTTCCAGATCCTTCAGTTCGGCGTTTTTCTTGGCGCGAGCAGCCTTGCGAGCGGCCTTGTTTTGCGCCTTCTTCACTTGCTTCGGTGTGGAAGCGGCGTCGTCGCTAGAAGCGGTTTGCGCCATTGCGACAGGGGCAGTCAGCCCGGCAATCGATACAGATACGACCAGAGCCATTGCAGCCATGCGGATTCGGTACATAACGAGATTCTCCACGAAAAGCGGTTTTTTTTGGTGCGGCAGCGCCATTGGCGTCCACCGCGTTTGTCGTGCTGGACTTGCATGCTTCGCTACGTGCCAGATAATCCCACGCTTACGACCTTGTTCGCGAGCCATCGGACACGCGTGGATATCTTAACCAACTCTTTGTAAAAACGTGTAGCACATCCGTAAGAACTAAATCACAAAACCGCGTTTTTTTCGATGCTGGCCACATTGTCACCTCAGTCACCTCAAGAAGCGCACAAAATCGTCGACCTCTTCGCGTCTGCTGACGAGCGCATTCTCAGGTTGCGACAGATCTGCGTAACCGATGCTCATGCCGCACACCACGATCTCGTTGTCAGGCAGTGTCAGATGTTCCGCGATGATCCGGTGATAGCGATTGAACGCGGCCTGCGGACAGGTATCCATTCCGAACGCCCGCGCCATCAGCATGACACTCTGCAGAAACATGCCGTAGTCAAGCCATGAACCCTGTTCCATGCTGCGATCCGTGACGAAAATCACGCCGACCGGCGCGCCGAAGAATTCGAAATTGCGGCCGAGCTGGGCTTTCATACGGGTTTTATCTTCGCGTGTTATACCGAGCAGCGAGTACAACGACCAGCCGAGCTCACGCCTTCTGTCGATAAACGGCGAGGTCCACGTGCGCGGGTAGTAAGCGAATTCTTCCTCGTGCAACTTGTCCGCCTCGGGATCGTTGTACACGGCAAGGATCTTCTGTGAGAGCGTATCGCGCGCTTCGCCAGTCAGCACGTAAGCTTTCCACGGCTGCGTATTACTGCCCGACGGTGCGCGCCGGGCGTGATCAAAGATCTGTCGCAGGATGGTTTCGTCGACCGGGTCGGACAGGAACGCGCGAATCGAACGGCGCGACATCAGCGCCTGCATCACGGTCACGGTTGCGTCATTGTTCATCGAAGGCTCTCGTCTCGGGATTACTTGCCATAAGCGCCATGTATTGGCGCCCAAGCGTTCGCCAGACACTTTATCGCGACCCGGTCGAACGCGCCCGGCGTGCTCACCTGAAGTGCGTGTTCGCCAACTCGACGACTTCATCGGCACGGCCGTTCAACACCGCGCGCAGCATATAGAGACTGAAACCCTTCGCCTGCGCCCACTGAATCTTCGGCGGCAACGCAATCTCATGTTTCGCGGTCACCACGTCGATCAACGCCGGCCCCGGCCGCGCGAACGCACGTCCCAATGCATCGGGCAAATCCTCTGACTGTTCCATTCGAATGCTGAAGATGCCGGCTGCTGCCGCAATCTCCGCGAAGTTTGTCGCGCTCAGGTCCGTGCCGGTGTCCAGATAACCGCCCGCCTTCATTTCCATCGCGACAAAACCCAGCGAGCTGTTGTTATAGACCACCACCTTGATAGGCAGATCAAGTTGGCGCGCACTTAAAAGATCGCCGAGCAACATCGACAAACCGCCGTCACCCGAGAGCGAGATAACCTGGCGCCCTGGATGTGCGGCCTGCGCGCCGAGCGCCTGCGGCATCGCGTTTGCCATCGATCCATGATTGAACGAGCCATGCAGTGCGCGTTTGCCGTTCAACGTCAGATAGCGTGCAGCCCAAAGCGTGGGGGTGCCGACATCGGCGGTAAATACCGCATCCCTTCCCGCGATTTCATTCACCAGCCGCGTCAGGTATTGCGGATGAATCGGCCGGCCCGGCGGCGACGGACGGGCCGCTTCGTCGAGTCCTTTGCGCGCCGATGCATAGTGCCTGAGGGCGGTATCGAGGAAACGCCGGTCCGCCTGGCGTTCGAGCCGCGGCTGCAATGCGCTCAGCGTTTCACGCACTCCTCCAACCAGACCAAGTGCCAGCGGCGCACGCTTGCCGAGTGCGTCGGCGCGCAAGTCGATCTGCACGATCTTCGCTCGCGACGGATAGAAATTCCGATACGGAAAGTCGGTGCCGAGCATGACGAGCGTGTCGCACGACATCATTGCGTGATAACCGGAACTGAAGCCGATAAGACCCGTCATGCCGACATCGAACGGGTTGTCGTGTTCGACGAATTGCTTGCCGCGCAACGCGTGAACGACGGGTGCGCCAAGCGTGTTCGCGAACTGCACCACTTCGTCGTGTGCGTCTGCGCAGCCGCTGCCGCACAGCAAGGTCACCGCGCCCGATGCATTCAGCAAGTCCGCCAGGCGGTCCAGGTCGCGTGCAACGGGAATGACCGTTGGCGGCTCCGACTCGACCCATGCGGGTGTTTCGGCCGGGCCAT
>Ga0302308_10004152_pt1 | contig 11434 bp, 7 predicted proteins | sample III_Palsa_E3_3_FD_200531 | JGI IMG/M metagenome (GOLD analysis project Ga0302308, IMG submission 200531) | Peat permafrost microbial communities from Stordalen Mire near Abisko, Sweden - III_Palsa_E3_3 | ecosystem: Environmental > Terrestrial > Soil > Palsa > Peat permafrost | place: Sweden... | reverse complement strand
CTCCCTGCCGGTTGCTGACGACTTTCCCGCCTGGTCGAGCATTTTAGAACTGCACCGCGATCTCCTTCGCGCACGCACGATTGAAAATGATCTGGCGCTCGGCGCGGTCCTCAATCTGGCCGACTCGACATACGAAACCTTTGAGAAGGCGAAGGAACTGATTGGCTTTCTCGATCGGCGGCAAGAGCTCAAGCAAAAACTGGCGCAGACGCCGGAGCCGGTACTCGATATGGTCGGCAAGCATCTTGGCAATATGAAGGCCGATGATTTGCTGCTCACATCACTTTTGCAATCATGCCAGGACATCGCCAATTTGGAAGACCGCCGCCATCGCCTTGTCACGAAGGCGGTCGAAGTGCCGGAGAGCGCCGAACTCAACCCTGACTTCAAGGAAGCCGTCGCGCGGCAAGTGGACGGCAAGAGCGCATTTGGTCTGCCTTTTGGCAAGGGCGAAGCCCGCAAGCTCATTGCTGCCGTTACTGTTCTGGGTTCGCCACCCAAAGACCCCGCCGATTGGAAGTTTGTGCAGGAAGCTGTCGATTGGCGCATCAAAACGAAGCAATGTATCGCACAATGGAATTCTGTCGCCGCTGAATTTGGCGTCGAACAGCAAACCGGCTCTATTGATAGCGTCTTCAAACGCATTAACCAATTGCAGAGCCGCGTCACAGACCTTCACTGCCTAGCGTTTGAGTATGACGCGGAACTACATGGTGGCTTCGAGCGCGTCTTCGGCAAGCTGACCGCCGACAAGATGTGGGATATGGGCGAGCCTTTCGTCGCAACCGCCAAAGAGTCCTTGCAAATGCACGTTGACAAAGGTCGGCTTGCTTATGCGCTGAACCGCGTTGGCGAACTCGTCCGTAAGCTGGAGGGGCATGACGGGGCTATCGTAGACGAACTCAGGGCTTTCCTGACGGAGCGCGTCGGCGAACAGAGCGCCGATGAGAACGAACTGCATAAATTATGGCTGACGCTACAAGCAGACCTGACGCGCCTTTCCAGCCTTCGTCCCGCGCTAAATGATATTGAGCGTATGTCCGGCCTCGTTGAAGCGGCTGGAGCTCCTAAGTGGGCCAAGCGCATCCGCACGGAGGCTGCTGCCGACGACCACGATCCGGTCGTTCCTTCGGCATGGCGTGAAGCATGGAACTGGGGGTGCGCCGTGATGTTCCTGGAACGTATCGACGGTCACCACAAGATGCGCGATCTCTTCGCGCAGCGCAAGACGCTGACAACGACATTGGCGCGGACATACCAAGACCTCATTGCTGAGAAGACCTGGCTTGGCGTTTACTTAAACTCTCCGGATGAAATCAAGCAAGCCTTGCAGAAGTACCTTAATGCTATTCAGGCGATGGGACAAGGCACCGGCGTTCGCGCCGTACGGCACCGCATCCATGCGCGGGAAGCCATGACACGAGCCTATAAAGCTGTGCCCTGCTGGATTTTGCCGGAATGGCGCATCTCCGAGACCATTCCTGCCGAAGTTGGCCTGTTCGATCTCGTCATCATTGACGAGGCCTCCCAGTCCGATGTCGGTTCATTCCCCGCCATGCTACGCGGCAAGAAACTGCTTGTAGTCGGCGATCATAAGCAGGTTTCTCCTTCCGCCATTGGCGTCCCGGAAGAGGGCATTAAAGACCTCAGTGCACGGTTCCTTGCCAACCAACCGTACAAATCTGAAATGACGCCAGACAAATCGATTTATGACTTTGCGCGGGTTGTGTTCGCCGGAAACTCGGTCATGCTCAAAGAACATTTCCGCTGCGTCCCTGCCATCATTGAATTCTCCAACCGGGAGTTCTACCAAGGCGACATCAAACCGTTGCGCTTGCCGCACGCGAATGAGCGCCTTGACCCGCCGTTGATTGATGTCTTCGTGCAAGGCGGCTTTCGCGATGGCGACGTGAACAGGCCAGAAGCCAAAGCCATCGTCGATGAAATAGAAGCCATCCTTGCCGATGAAGAACTCGCCGGACGGAGTATCGGCGTCGTCACTCTGCTTGGCATAAAGCAATCGGCCTACATTCAGGAGTTAGTTGGTCAACGCATTTCCCCGATTGATGTTGTGGCCCGAAATCTCGCGGTCGGACCGCCGCCCGTGTTTCAGGGCCGGGAGCGGGATATTATGCTCGTCTCGATGGTGCTTGGGCCGGGCGACCGCTCCGCTCAAAACCGTGCTGACCAACACCAGAGATTTAATGTCGCGCTCTCCCGTGCCCGCGATCGCATGTACCTCTTCCGGTCGGTAGAAAGCAACGCTTTCGCTGAGGACACGCTGAACGGGAAGCTCATTCGCCACTTCAAGGAACCGTTCCGACAGGACGCCCAGAGCACGCAAGTCTTGCGCGACCGTTGCGAGTCCGGCTTTGAATTCGATATGTTTGACGAGCTTGTAAAGCGCGGCTACCGGGTTGAGCCACAGGTGAAATGCGGCGCATACAGGATTGACTTCGTTGTTGAAGGCCGTGAAGGGCGGCGGCTGGCCGTCGAATGCGACGGCGACCGTTTCCACGGTCCCGGCCAGTGGTCTGACGACATGGCGCGGCAACGCGTTTTGGAACGGGCGGGCTGGACATTCTGGCGTTGCTTCGCGTCCAGCTTTACCCGCCGCCGTGAGGCCGTCATCGCTGATTTAATCCAGACCCTTGATAACCTCGGTATTGAACCGCTTGGCTCTGAATTCGTCGATAACACGGTCTGGGTTCATACCAAAGAGGTCGATCCCTACGCGGTAGCGGAAGCGGTCAGCGAGGTCGTATGACCACGCGGCCCTTGCTTCGCCATACGATTGTTCAGCTCGAAGAGATGTTCGCGGCGCAGTCCTCTGATACGGACACCCTGAAGGCGCTTAACGCCGAATTGCAATTCCGCAATGTTCCTCGCGCAACGGCCCTGCTGCGAAAAGTGAAGTCTGCCCTAACGGGCGGCAGCCTTATGGTCACTTCAGCGCAGCCAGAGCTCTTTACGTCCGCGCAAGCTCCCGCTCATCCTACCGCCCCGCCAGCCATGCGGCCGCTCACTGTCACCCTCCCCAAAGCCATAGCGAAACCCACACCGCCCCCTGCGGAGACCCCGTCGATGCCTTTAGACGAGGCGTATACGGTTCTGCGCGTCACGGCTGGCACAGTTTGGGCTGAGGTGGAGCAATCGCGTTCCAAGATTGTGCAACGTTCACACCCCGACAATATCGCGGGCATGAGCGCAGAGAAACGCCTTGCAGTACAGACTGACGCGAAGCGCGCAAACGTGGCTTACAGCGTCATTCTGCAATCGAGGACCGGATAGTTTATTGGTGGCTGTTATATCGGATCGGCGGAGCTATCGCGGCCCAAATCTAAATCGCAGCGTGTCCCTGGTTGATTCGCTGCTCCAGTTCTGCGATGGCCCCAACCACCGTGTCCACGGAGGGTATCGGGCCGAAGACCATGCCGGACATGGCTTCATAGTCCCGCCCTAGATCGTTGAGCATCCCGTCGTGCGGGGTCAGGGCGAAGCTGCCAGGAACGGCGGAGGCTAGGTCGAAATCGGGCCGGTTGAAGAACATTCGCGCGTGGCGCACGCAGTCCTCGGCCATCTCTGTATCTTCCATTGCCTTTCGGCCTATCTCCGAAGCCAATAGCCGGTAGACATCGTAGTAGTGGCGCGAGACGCGCTGCCCGCCTCCCTTCAGTTCGCCACGATGGTCCCACCAGCGGCGCAAGCCATGCAGGATAACAACCTTGTCCCAAAAGGTACGGCCAGGATCAACGGTGGTCACATTGCCGACCGCCAAATTTAGGTTCGGGAGATCGTCCGAGATATAAGGCTTTACGACGACGGGAGTATGAGGATCGAGGGCGGACTTCGCGCCCGATTCGATCTTGATGGCGCGACGGATGTACGCATTGCCTTCCACGGTTGAGGTGGGATACCAAAGAAGTAAGCTCTGGCCGTCGGGGTCAGCGGGATCGGGTTCCACACGCGCGCGATTCGTGTTCAGGTTTGCGGCCTGGAGTGTTTGCCGTAGCAGCGCGCTCAACCGCTCCAGCATCGGGCCTTGGATGTACGTCTGGCAAGCGGCTTTGATGGCCTCTAAGCGGGCGTTGCGTTTCTTGCCGCTCAGAGCCTCCAAATCCTCGAAGGTTGCGGGCTGTCCAATATCTTCTCTGAAAACTGTGATGTCGATATCTTCGGAGAAGCGTTCGATCAAGCCGTATCCTTTGGAGAGCGAGGTTCCACCCTTGAAGAGCAGGCGTGGGCCGCCAGCTTCCAATTCATTGAAGAGCGCATCGAGTGTCCAGCAAACCCAGAAATCCTTTTCGATGTTCTGCTCATTGGTACGGAGCCGGTCGGCAGCGCCAACAAAGAGGTCGCGGCGCTCCTCGTCGCTCGCGGCCAGTACAGTTTGAAAACCCTCGGTCATCGGCTGCTCGAACTCCTCGCCCTCTTCATGATAGGTGCCGGCGCCGGGGTGCGTCTGGAAGGCTTCGTTTTCTGTGCCGGCGGCGACGCTCCAGCGTTCGCTTGCTGGAGCAGGTCGCGCACGATCACCCGCATCCACTCCGGCAGCGCCGACAGGCCGCTGCGCAAGTCGTCCTGAATGGCCTGTCCATGATCGGGGTCTCTGAGGATGGAGACAAGGCGTTTGCGGAGGCTTCCGTCGTCAGACGGAAGCATGTCGCGCAGCCAATGGAGCGCCTGGACGAAGCGCATGGCGGGATGGCCCGCCCAGTAGAGGCGACTGGGCGCGGCGGCTTGGAAGTCGAGGGTCAGGTTGCCGAGGGTGATTGGCCGTAAGCGACCGTCCGTGAGCACGCCAATACGCGCCGGAATGGCGTCGGTAAGGCCAAGATCGTTGGCGGCGGTGAGGCCATCGACCACCACCCGAACCTTACCCTTACGGGCGAGCGCGTCGATCACGTCGCGCGGGTTGGGATAGGTGGGCTTTCCGGTGAGCCGGTTGTCCTGGGGGGTGTCGTAGAAGCCGCGCGCAATCCGCCGTAGGCTTCGGGAAGCCACCAGCCGGTGGAGGGCCTGATCGACTGCCGTGCGCGGCCCCAGGTCGGCAAAGTCCTCCGGGGTCCAGACGCGCGGCTGCGCCGGGGCGGAGATGCGATCCCGGATGGCGGCTGGAATGCTAGATACCGGAGTGGACATGGAGTAGCCTCATGTCAGAAAAATGTAACAAACTTCTGACTAGCCCAGTATAGCTCTATGTCAGAAAAATGCAACAAACTTCTGACTACAGTTTAAATGGCCGTTCCTGTTTGCAGGTTCCGGGGACGGTTCACAGTACAAACTCGCTAGGGCTGCGCGGGCAATTGGCCGTGAGCTCCGTATTGAGTTGGTCTAGCTTGCACTTCAGTTGGGTTCGTTGTGGCCCCCAACGCTCGTCATATCAAGCGAGCGTAGACAGGTAAGATTCAGACATGGCTCAGACGATCTCATACAACCTCGATAGTCTCGGTTGGATGCAATTTGAATCACTTATTCAGGTTCTGCTCAAAGCAGAATTGGGAATGGGAGTTGAACTATGGGGAGGGAGCGCAGATCACGGTAGAGATGCGTATTGTCCAAGCGAGCTCAATTTCCCAAATCGCCATACTACGAATCCCGGTCCGTTCGTGTTTCAAGCAAAATTCATCGCAAGCGCCAATGCGACGGGCGCGGATTTTGAAACCTCCTTGCTGGGTGGCGTTAGGAAGGAAGCGACCTTAATACAGAACCGCGTAGAAGCAGGAAAGTGGAAGGCTCCACAGCATTACTGTTTACTGACCAATGCACCTCTAACCGTGAATCATCGGGAGACGATCGTAAGCACCCTCAAGCCGATTCTTGGTGAATGCGTTATTAGCATCCAAGGGGCGACCGATATATGTGCACTCTTGGATTTAAACATAACGGTCGCCCGGTCATTCCCCCAAGTGTTAAGCCTTCGGAACTTGTTCGAGTTGCTGGATCAGGTTGTTAGAAACGAAATCGTGCAACGTACCGACGCGGTGATACGGGAAGCTGAGGCCTTGGCCGGTGTCTTCGTCCCGACCAAGGCATTCGACGAGGCATGGGACGTATTGGAAAAACACAATTTCGTTGTCCTAGAGGGCGCTCCCGAGATGGGCAAGACCGCCATTGCGTGGATTATCGCGGCGGTAATGCTCGCACGGAAATGGCAAGCGGTCGACTGCGACAAGCCTGGCGATTTCTTCGCAGCTTATTCCGAACAAAGAGAGCAAGTCTTCATCGCAGACGATGCATTTGGGACGACCGAATATGACGTGAATCGAGGAAGCGAGTGGGGTAGGCAGCTTCACAAGGTCATCCCAAAGCTAAACAAACGTCATTGGCTGATATGGACAAGTCGTATGACCATTCTTCAGCAAGCGCTTCAAGAAATGTCGTTGCAGGGCTCGGCTTCCAAGTTCCCAGACCATAAAGAAATTTTGGTCAAAGCCAGTAAGCTAGAGGACAGCGAACGAGCCTTGATGCTCTACCGACATTCTCGCGCGGCAGAATTGTCAGATGGCTCCAAAAATATCGTTCGCAGCCATGCCAAGGAAATCGTCGGAAGTCCGCACTTCACTCCCGAGCGCATAAGACGTTTCGTGAGAGAGGCATTGCCCGACCTAGAGCATGAGTTCGATCAAGGGAACTTCACTGAGACCCAGCTCTCGAACGCCATCAAGGATGCAATCGAAAACCCCACTGAGCGCATGCGTAAGGCGTATCGCCAACTACAAGAGATTCACAGGTCTGTATTGATTGCAATGCTTGATTGCGAAAGATCACCCGGAATCAAAGAACTGGAGGCCGCATGCAAACGTTTCGGAGATTCCGGGCCTCCGATTCAAGAGCAAATTGACCTTCTGAAAGAGGGATTTCTACAGAGCTCAATACCGCATTGGAATCTTTACTCATCGACTCCCGTTCCGGAGGAGTTGGGTGTGGACTGGATTCATCCTAGCTACCGCGATCTTGTGATTGAAGAGCTTGAGAGAGACCCTCTGGCTAGTGAACACTTTCTCGAACACTGTTCTTGGATTGGACTTCAGCTCGCCCTCTCGATTGCTGGAGGTGCCAAGGGCCAGCGCCGTTACCCTCTCATGAACAGTGACAGATCCTGGATCATTCTAAAGAGTCGGCTTGTTGCGCTTCTCGAAGACGCCGCAAGTGAATACGAGGTTCGCAGGATTCTTCAGACTGTTAGAGGATCGCTGGAAGGAACAGAAGGCATGGCCGATGTTCATAGGAAGCTCGCGGAAATCATTGTAAGTTGCTGCGATGCCATTCGAAATCGTTTGGCGCTCCACCCGAGCGAGCTTGACGAGCGGATGCTCAGGGAATATTACGAGCTCAGCATGTCCATCACTCCGCCACCTCGGATGCCAGAAATGTATACGCTCCAGAAGAAGCTTCAGAATGAATTCGAAGCCATGCTGAAAAACTCTGAAGACAGCTTTCCAGTTGAAGAAGACGTGTTATCCAAATGGATTGCCCTGATGCAGATAGTCATGAAGACAGACCGTCGACTGTTGATCCAGGACGGATTCCCTGAAAAGTACACTGAACTTATAGAGAAGCTGTGCAACGTCATGGACTCAGAGGCAGATGAAATCATTTCATTCTCGGATGAGGAAGGGGCATCGGCCGAAGCTGACCGTCTATCGGCGGTCGCGACCGATTTGGAGGAACTCGCCGAGCTTTTTCCTGAGCACGAAGTTCTCTTGAGGCGAGTGAGCAGGCAAACGGAGCGTCGGTCGAGAAGTTTCCAAGAGACTGGGAGCCGGAGCCATGACAGCGATCAGACTAAATGGACAGGCCAACGGAGTGTCTCCTCCTCGCCCGCACTTGATTTAGAACGGCTCTTCTCGGATTTGTGATTTAACGTTGGATCCTTCACAGTTTCCAACTTTAACGGGCCTAGACTTCAATTGAGATTCAGAGAGCGAGTGCACATGAGACTGACGCACATGGTGGTTAAGAACTACAAAGGGCTCCAGAACACTGAGTCTCCTCTATCGAACTTTGTTTGCGCGATTGGCGAGAACAACGCAGGCAAATCATCATTTCTGCAAGCGCTGCTCCTATTTATCAGCGGAACGAAGCTTTCGAAGTGTGAATACTTCAATCCGAACGAAGACATCCTCATAACCGTGCGTGCTGAGAACGTGACTGCAGAGGTACTGGCGAAACTCACTGACGATCACAGGGCAATTCGCACCATACGTACAAAACGAGAGTGTAGTTCTCGCTAGGCGCTATGCGAGTGACGGAACATCTAAACTACGTGTCGTCAAAGCGATGCCAATTGAACCGAGGTATTCTCCAGCATCAATTGATGTCGCTTTCAAGGGGAAAAAAGGTAAAGATATCGGCACCACCCTCTTGGCAATGTACCCAGAGGCGACGAATGCCGCCGATGCGAGCAGTGTGAGTACCATTGGAGCCGCGAAAGATGTAGTCCAGGCGTATATCGACACACTTCCTCAGGATCAACTAGAGCTCCAAGACGTTGCGCTTCCAACGGGTATTGATAACAGCATAAGAGCGATTCTTCCCGAACCCGTCTATATCGCCGCTGTGAAGGACTTTTCCGATGAGCTCAAAACAAAGGAGAACGCTTCATTCGGAAAGCTGCTCAATATTCTTTTAGACGTAATAGAGGAGGACCTCACTGAGGCGGCGGAAACCTTTGAAAGTCTCCGCAAAAAGCTCAATCGTTTTACAGACCATGCGGGTAACACCGTAGACGAACGAATGGCGCGTGTGAAGGAGATCGAAAGTACGATCCAAAAGAATCTTCAAGAAACCTTCAAGAGCGTAGCCATAGAACTTGAAATCCCCCCGCCTGAAATAAAGACCGTTCTTTCGAACGCGACCATTGTGGCGGACGACGGCGTTCGCGGTTCAGTTGAAAACAAGGGAGACGGATTCAAGCGGGCGATTACATTCAGTGTTCTTCGAAGCTATGTACAGCTTTCCCAGGACAAAGCCTGGCGTAAGGCATCGAGCGACGCAAAACCTACGCGAGACAAATTCCTCTTCCTTTTCGAGGAACCTGAGTTGTACCTGCATCCGCGAGCCCAAAACATCTTGTTTGATGCGTTGGCTCTCATTTCGCAGAATCATCAGGTGATCGTGACTACGCACTCGCCGCTATTCTTCTCTGCTGACAATACGACCACGTTCATCAAGATTGTGAAAAAATCGCCCTCCACCAGCGCAAAGCCAATCGGTGAATGCTGTCCAATCGATTTGACGCACCTGAGCGAGCGCGACAAGTTCCAACTCGTATCTTTCGAAAGCAGTAACCTCGCATTCTTCTCTAAGAAGATCGTCCTCGTTGAAGGCGATAGCGAATTGATCGTCCTTCCTCACATTGCAACAAAATTGCAACCACACTGGGATTTCAAAGCCACCTCAACCTGCCTCGTAAAAATATCTGGCAAGGGCAGTTTCCGACGCTACCGAGAGTTCTTCGATTGTTTCAAAGTGGATGTTTCGCTCATAGCCGATCTCGACGTTTTGGTGAAGGATTTTGACAAACTCTCACCCTCACCACAGGCAATGGTACTGCTCGAAGACTTACTGAAGGACGTAGACAAGATTGTCGATGACGAAAATAAACTAGCGGCATGCCCGCCAAAACTCCTCAAAGAAGAACTTCAGCGTGATCGAGCGAAGACGCTCTATGAACAACTGTCTGCAGCACGAGTGAGCGGAGATGCGTCTGAGCAGATGAGGCTTTTGGATGAGTTGTTCGTATTCGAACGGACACGACCTCGCCTTGAGATTCTCTTGGATCAAAACCGCGCCTCTATTGTTAACAAGAAACGGCTGTTGCTCGCTGAATTGCGGTCCGAGAACATATTCGTTTTAGAGAAAGGCGCGATTGAGGATTATTACCCGAACGGCATTACCGGCCCTGATAAACCTTCTAGAGCACAATCGTTCTGCACGGTGGTTGATACAGCCGATGCTATCCGGGCGCAATGCCTGCCCATTGAAAGCGGTAAGCTAACCGAATTTGAGTTGATAATGACCGAGATATTTGGACACTGAGTTCATCAGTGACGCTTCAACTGAATCGCAACGTTGAAGCGCATCTACGGACATTTAGTGCTTATAGGTGCTGCATACGTTCGTATGCAGAAGCGCCTTACAGTGCCGGCCCGGTGCCGGGCCGAAGCGGGCCGGTTCCGGCCCCAAAACACGCCAGTATGGTTCCATCCTGGCCCACTTAGGAAGAGGATGTGGTGCGGGCGGGGGGACTTGAACCCCCACGACCTGTTAGGGTCTGCGGATTTTCATACCACTTCGGCTTTCGCCGCCCCGCTACGCGAGTTCGTGGTCTGGACTATCCCTTCACCATTCCTCGCAAGAGGTTTAGGTGCTGCCCATCTAGTCTCTACACCTTCCCGAAAATATCCGGGCTTGGCTCGGGATTGCCAGTTAAGGTTTCCCCGACTTTGAGCAGTTCTGCTCCGCCGGTTTCCCTGGCGGGCACTCAATTCCTTAAGTCCGCTGTGTCTGCCGATTTCACCACGCCCGCGGGAACTTGGCCACAACCCATCATAAAGCAAGCAACGACGGTCTACGCCTCTTCAGCCAAGCGAACGGCTTTCACACGGGCAGGGCCTTTCTTCGAAGTCGCCTTGTTCTTTGGACGCGGCCTCATGATGTTGATAGCGGAAGCATCGAGTCGTGTCTTTAGATGGGCTGCATAGTATTTCTCAATCATCTCCACGCTTGTCCGACAGTTCTTGGCGATTTGATAGATGTCGGCCCCTTCGAGAAGGCGTAGGCAAATGTACGTGTGACGCAGGCTATAGGCCGTTCGGGGCCTGCCGTCGCGATCGGTGCGAAGCTCTTCTTCATCAAGAATTGCGTTGAATAAGTCGCGTGGCCATTTCGGAAACAGAAGATCGGTAGGGCCGGGCTCGTGCCACTCGCCCTTCGCTATGGATGCGGTACGGCTACCTGACCTTCCCGGTCCACCATTTGGTCGTGTCCGGGTCTTTAACCGCTCGAACGGATGCACGGCACCCGCCGTACTCTTGCAATAGCCAACGCCTCGCTTTCCACGTACTTCGATCTCTAGGATGGTTTGGCCGCTGCCCTCGTCTTCGACCACCGTGACATCGCGAAACTGAAGACGCATTGCCTCGTCGGGACGGAGGCCAGTATTGGCGGAGAACAGAACATAGTCGTGAAGTTGCTCCGCTTCCCAACGAAAACGGGGCTGCTTGGGATCATGCGCGCGTTTTCGCGTCGCCTCGTAAAGCTGCTTGTACTCTTCCGGCGAGAACCATGCTCGATGAGAGATTTTTGCCGATGCGCGATACGGCGCGGACAAATCCGGCAGATGATCGATCCATCCGTGGCGCAGAGCCGTTTTGAAGATCTGGCGCAGCGTCACGATTTCCTGGTGCATGGTGTTATGCGCCGGTGG
>Ga0302308_10004149_pt1 | contig 11437 bp, 8 predicted proteins | sample III_Palsa_E3_3_FD_200531 | JGI IMG/M metagenome (GOLD analysis project Ga0302308, IMG submission 200531) | Peat permafrost microbial communities from Stordalen Mire near Abisko, Sweden - III_Palsa_E3_3 | ecosystem: Environmental > Terrestrial > Soil > Palsa > Peat permafrost | place: Sweden... | reverse complement strand
CCGGAAACCCGCGTTGCACACGTCGTTGCACTGAAGCCGGATATCTGCTCGCTTGACTTCAACACGATGAACTCGGGCGCAAACGTCGTAATCAACACACCGAAAAACGTGCGCAAGATGGCGAAGCTGATCGTCGACGCTGGCGCGCTGCCAGAAATCGAAGTGTTTGACAGCGGCGATATCCACATGGCCAACGACATGATCGCCGACGGGACGATCCCAGGACCGCATCTTTTCCAGCTGGTGACCGGGGTGAAATACGGTGCGGCGTCAACAACGACCGCATTGGCTTATCTAAAGTCGATCCTGCCCGCCGGCTGTCAGTGGTCTGCATTTGGTCTCGGGCGCATGGAGTTTCCGATGGTCGCGCAGTCGTTCCTGCTTGGTGGTCATGTGCGTGTGGGTTTCGAGGATAACGTCTATATCCGGCGGGGTGAACTCGCGCGCGATAACGCTGAGCTCGTGGAGCAGGCCGTCAGCCTGCTGGGCATTCTCGGTGGCGAGGTAGCGACGCCGTCCGAGGCTCGCGCGCTTCTGGGGCTTGCTTCACGATAACCCTGCCGGCACTGCATCGAACCGGAACTGCAGCAAAGCGGCCCGGTGACACTGTGGGCGGCGAAATTTCTTCCGCTTGCTGTGCGTACCGCACCACGAATTTTCCATCTCACCGGTACCCAATTCACAAAGATTGAGCAAGTTCGCTCGCTTTTATGCTGGCTTCGGCGCGCGAGGCGGCGTCCTCGTCGGGACCGCCCAAGGTCTTTTCGACGCTAATCGTATGAAAATCGCGAATCCCAACCATTCGTGACCAAGTCGCGAGATAGGCTGACTGGAAGTCAAAGTCTTCCTCCGGAAAGTCGGGGCCAAGCTTCACGCCACGCGCTGCGATCACGACGACCGTGCGGCCACCCAACATGCCGATCAAGCCTTTCTCGTCAAACGTAAAAAGCACGTCCTTCTGCGAAATTGCATCGATCAGATGTTTCAAGCGATAAGGAATGCCAAAATTCCACATTGGCACGCTGAAAACGATCACCTCGGCGCTATGAAAGCGTTTAGCGAGCGCCTGGATATCCTTCCATACGGCTACTTGGTCAGCATCGAGGGGCTCGCCTTTGATGCCGGCATATTTGGCCTCGAGCGCCGGTCCATCGAAAGGCGGCAATTCGATTTCCCATACGTTCAATAAGTCGACCGACCCACCGGGATTTTTAATCTTCCAGGCGTCAATGAAAGCGTTCGCGACCTGTATCGATGCCGAACGCTGTTTGCGGGGCGAAGAAATGACATGTAGCAGATTCATAAAACCTCGGGGCCATGATTAGGGAAGCGGCGGCGGTCGTAGACAAGTACACGGGAACCGCCCTGGATCAGCGCGGCGGGCTTTCCGGCGGCGAAGTCCTCGCAAAGATCTCGACCGGTTTATCGCCTTCGACACCAACTTTAAGCATCGGCATGACGATTCTCCTGGAAAAAGTAAGTTTATGATCGATAGCGCTACTTGTCCAAGTCCTAAGTATCCGCAGCTTTTGCGCCCGATGCACGTCCCGAGTTTCATCCCCAGCAATACCTGCGCCTCATGCGTAGGTCGCACCGGCGTGATGGTTTCGACAGGCCTTCGCAAAAGCCTCGATATACTCAGCGGCAGCCTGGATGACCGTTCGCAGGTTGCGCCTGCACATCACGTTTATCCGCGCGGGTCTCGTGCGCGCTCAGGTCAGGCCCGCCGATATTCCCCGACAAAACCGTGGGGCACACGGATTCGTCTTTCCCGAACCATCCCACATCCGGCACCATCTAACGCCGTTGTCCACTGAACCGAGCTATTTCCATCCGTCTTACTTTTTCCCCGCTTCTTAGAAGGAAAGCGCCATGCTGACACTCCATCACCTCGGTCACTCACAATCGGAACGGATCGTCTGGCTTTGTGAAGAGCTCGGCGTTCCCTACGAGCTCAAGAAATACACGCGCGATCCGCTCACGCGCCTGTCGCCGCCAGAGCTGAAGGCACTGCATCCGCTCGGCGCGGCGCCGCTCATCGAAGTCGACGGTATGTTACTGGCCGAATCGGCCGCTATCGTCGAATTCATCCTCGCTCAATATGGTCGCGGACGTTTGCAACATGGGTCGGACCATCCCGATTTCGCTTCATATCTCTACTGGTTCCACTTTGCCAACGGCAATCTTCAGCCAGTGATGGGCCGATCGATGTTCGTGGGACGCTGCGGGTTGGCGCCGGATCATCCGGTTCAAACGTCGGTGCAGGGACGACAGGACAAAGTGCTCGCGCTGATCGAGGCGCGGCTGGAGCAGAACGACTATCTCGCAGGAAGCGAATTCACAGCGGCCGACATCATGAGCGTTTTCTCGCTGACCACGATGCGCTTGTTTCATCCTGTCGATCTCGCGCCTTATCCCAACATACTCGCGTATCTCCAGCGCATCGGGGGACGGCCCGCGTATCAACGGGCGATGGCCAAAGGCGACCCGGACCTGACTCCGATGCTTAGCTGAAGCGGAGTCGACGCTCGCTGATCGCCGATCAATGTTTTCGGACCGAAAGGCTCGTGAAGATATTTCCACGAGCCTTTTACCTTGATGCCGGTCTCATCCATTCGTTGGTGCTCGCCCGCCGGGCGTTCGAGTTGGCGAAACGCCTTTTCCGAACCACGGCACCGGTTTGATCACCCATCGTGCACCGTTTAATGATCCGACCTGATGGCACGCTCACAAAACTTCATCGTCATCTCACAGCGCCATTGCACTCGTGTGCAATGGCGCTTAAATAAAGTCGGCCTGGAAGGTGACGGTCAAGCCGAGCATAAAGACCAGTTGATTGTCTGTCGACGAAGGCGTTGAGTTTTGCGAGTCGCCAACCAATGCGGCGGTATCGATGACCTGTACGGCACCTTTCGCGCCGAGCGTCTTGCCGCCGGCATGCGTGTAAGCCTCCAGCGCATACAACGTGGTGCGTTTGGACAGGCTATATCCCTCTTTGAGCGAAGCCTGCGAATAGCGCGCGGCTGAGTCGATGCCGTTGGCTCGCGAGGCGAGGGTATAGGAATAACCGCCCGCCAACGAGAAAGCCGGGGTGAAGCGATACACCGCGAGGGCGCTATAGGTGTTGAACATTGCCGTGTCGTGGAAAACAGACTGTTTGCCCGGTGCACAACGGACGTTCGAATAGTTCAACCCGAGCGTCAGGTCGCCGATCGCGTAATTACCGGCTATCGCCACATGTTGAATGCTGCGCGGCGACACGTAGCCTGCGTTCACAGCGGATGTAGGGATGTTCGCGCTCGAGGCCCTCCCGACGAGTTGTTGACATACATGTCTCCTGTTTTGTTGATGAATCTTCGATCGCCGTTGCAAGTGGCGCAGCGATCGCCGCTTGCAAAGCGATCGTTCGCCTGCATCAATGAATGCGTGTCGCAAATCCAGGATGGCGCGCTGAGAAACGTCACGCGTTCGATGATTGTGAATCCGGCGCCGACAATCATGTCCTACTATCTCGGACAACCCGACCGGCAGGACGCATTGCTCAAGGACCTGAAAGACAAGAACCTCCTTGCCGCGGACGTCACGCGTGGACAATTGTTCCCACCGTGTAAATCGGCCGACACTCCTGCGCAGCCGATGCAGAGCGCGCCGGGAAGCGACTACAACAGCCACCATTCCTATCCGGGCGGCTTGTGTGCACACACGGCGACAAACCTGCGCCATGCGATCGACTATAAACACACTTATGAACGGTAACGACGACCTGATTAGGGACGGTGGCTCGATCGGTGCCTCCCACGGTTTGGTTCACTCTCCTACACTCAACCCAGTGTCCGGGCATCGGGGCCCGACGATTCCTGCGATCTCGCAGGCGGATCGCAACTGGCTCATCACTCACCGCCGGGCCGCCTTCCGCCGCGCCAGCGCATCACCGCGGACAGGCGGCCAGCGGAGTGTAATATCGTGTTTGCAGGGTCCCCTGCGCGGCATTTGGCTACGTCTTCAGTGGCGCACAATCGACGGGATTCGTGGGGAACAGCATGAGGGGCTTGCTTCTGGCGTGGGCATGCGCGTGTATGCCGTCGGTTGCTGCGGCGCAGGGGTTGTTGCCTGCCCCCGTGCCTGAGGTCCCGGCTGCCGCGAGCAACTATCTGGACCAGGCGAAGCGCGTCGTCGACGCTGCGGCGCAACCGGCTGCACCTTGGAACGGACCCCGTGACGGGCCACGCGCGCAACGTGGGAAACGCATCGCCGTTGTCGCCGAGGATCTGCGCAACGGCGGCGTGCTCGGTGTGGTCGACGGTGTGCTGGAAGCCGCCAGAGTCGTCGGCTGGAGCGTAAAGATATTCGACACCGGCGGCATGCCGGAACTGCGGCTGAAGATGCTGGCGAATGCGCTGGAGAGCCGTCCGGACGGTCTGGTTATCGTCGGTGGCGACGCGCGTGCCGTGCTGCCTGCGCTGCTACCCTTTGCCGAGCGAGGCATTCCGATTGTCGGCTGGCACGTCGCGGCCCAGGCAGGTGCCGTGCCTGGTACGCCTGTGGCGATGAACGTCTCGACGGATCCACGCGAGGTCGCGCGCGTGAGCGCGCTGGCGGCCATCGCGGAGTCCGGCGGACGCGCAGGAGTCGTCATCTTCACCGACAGCGGTTACCGGCTCCCACAAGAGAAGGCGGACGCCATGGCCACCGTCGTGCGTGCGTGCAGCGGCTGCACTATGCTCGAAATACGCGACGTACCCATCTCGCGCAGCCAGGAACTGATGCCCGGCATCACGCGCAGCTTGCTCGCGCGCTATGGCAGACGCTGGACGCATGCGTTGGCAATCAACGACATCTACTTTGACTACGCCGCCCCCGTGCTGACCCAGGCTGGATTGCCGAACACCGCCCTGGCGATGCTGTCGGCCGGCGACGGGAGCGAGTCCGCCTTCCTGCGCATCCGGGCGCGCACATTCCAGACGGGCACAGTGGCTGAGCCCCTGAATTTGCACGGCTGGCAGCTGGTTGATGAGATGAACAGACTCCTCGCCGGGGAAAGCGTCACGGGTTACGTGTTTCCGGTGCATCTCGTGACGGCGGACAACATCGCCGCGGACGGCGGCGATCGTCTGCTCTACGACCCCGCCAACGGCTATCGCGACATCTATCGCCGTATTTGGGAACGCCCTTGAAACTCACTTTTCCACACTCGCTTACAGCCCAGTGCGCGCTCGTGGTCTCCTGCCTCGCCGCCTTGGTAGTCGCGGTCGGTGCCACCAGCCTTTACTCATTGGACGGTTCGGCGCACGCGCTTCGGCTCTTGGCCGACGATCGGCTGGCGCGCCTGGAGGATGCACAGGATCTGGCGCAGCACACCCTGATGATCGAGCGTCTCGCGTTGCAGTTGTCCAGCGACGATACGGTCGACGCCGTGCGCGAGACGCATCGGCACGTCCTCGAACAGTTGGCGTCCTTCGATCGTCTGGTGGGGCGTCTCGCCTCGGCGACCGCGCGCGACGACCCCGGTGGCGACACGCTGGCGCTGCATCGATCGAGCCAGCGCTTTCGCAACACGGTCAACATCGAGGCGCAGGTGCGCGAAACCGCGCTGCGCGAGCGTGCCGTGGTCTCGTCCACGGCCCGGCCCGAGGGGTCACTCGCCAGCCTCGACGATGATTTGCTCGGCCAGGCCGGCGCCTTGGCGGTCGCGGCACGCCAACAGTCGGACTACTTGACGCGCGATTACCGCCAAGCGGTTCAAGATCTGGCCGAAAGCTCGGACCGCACGCGCGCATGGGTGGGCGCGGAAGTCGCGCTGAGCCTGCTGCTCACCTGGCTGATAACCCGCGTATTTCTCGGTCGTCATGTCGTGGCACGGCTGCGCCGGGTGAGCCACACGCTGCGGCACGGTGACGTGGAGAGCGCGCAGACCGGCCTCCCGGTGCAGGGGGACGACGAGATTGCCGACATGGCGCGCGCAGTCGAGCAGTTCCTTGAAGACCGGCGCCAGCGCGGAAAAGCCGAGGACGAGCTAAAGCAGCTCAACGCTGAACTGGAGTCCCGCGTCGCGCAGCGCACGGCCGAACTCAGCAGGGCGCTTGCCGGCCGGACGGCGGAGATCGTCGAACGCAAGCACGCCGAAGATGCCGCGCGGGCAAGCGAGCGCTTCCTGAGCAGCATCATCGAAAACATCCCGGACATGATCTTCGTCAAGGAGGCGGCGACCCTGCACTTCGTGCGCTTTAACAAGGCGGCGGAACAACTGCTTGGCTACAAGCGCGAGGAACTCATCGGCCGATCCGTCCATGACCTGTTTCCCGCGCATGAAGCGGATTTCTTCGCGCTGGACGATCGTACCGTGCTGGATTCGCGGGAAATGGTCGACGTGCCGGAGGAGCAGGTCCATACGCGCCACGGCGTGCGCTTCGTGCACACGATGAAGATCCCGATCCCGGATGCCCGTGGCGAGCCGCAGTTCCTGCTCGGCATCTCGCGCGACATTACGGAGCACAAGCGTGCCGACGAGGAACTGCGGCGCTATCGCGAGCGACTCGAAGAGATGGTCCTCGAACGAACAGCCGAATTGGCCGTCGCAAAGGAACACGCCGATGCGGCCAACCAGGCCAAGAGCGACTTTCTCGCGCACATGAGCCACGAGCTGCGCACGCCGTTGAACGGGATTCTGGGTTACGCGCAGATCCTTGGCCGCGATAAGAGCCTCGACCAACGGCAGATCGACGGGATCCGGGTGATCCAGCGCAGCGGCGACCACCTGCTTACGCTCATCAACGACATCCTGGATATGGCTAAAATCGAGGCCGGGAAGATGGAGCTCAACCTCTGCGACATTCAACTCGACCGGTTCATCCATTTCATTGCCGAGACGATCCGGGTGAAGGCGACGGAAAAGGGGCTTGCCTTCGCCTGCGAGCTGGCCCCCGATCTGCCCGCGGGCGTGCGCGTCGACGAAAAACGGCTGCGCCAGGTACTGCTCAATCTGCTCTCCAATGCAATTACATTTACCGAAGAAGGGAGCGTGCGTCTGCGCGTCGGTTTCCTGCCGCCGGCGCGGCTGTTTTTCGAGGTAGAGGACACAGGCATCGGCATAGACGATGTGCATCTGAAGGCAATCTTCCGGCCTTTCGAACAGGTGAGCGACAATCGACACTGGCTGGGAGGCACGGGACTGGGACTCACCATCAGCCAGCAGCTCTCGCGTCTGATGGGCGGCGAGATCCATGTCGCGAGCCGCCGTGGCGCTGGGAGCTCCTTCTCGTTCGAGCTGAACGCGCCGGCGGTGGTGCCTCATGCGGCTGTCGTCCCACCGGAGCGGTTTATAGGTGGCTACAAGGGAGCGCGCAAGACCGTCCTGGTCGTGGATGACGTGGCCGAAAACCGCGCCGTCGCGGTCGATTTGCTCAGCCAACTCGGATTTGACATGGCGGTGGCCGGTAACGGGCTGGAAGCCCTCGAGAAAGTGAAATCCCTACGGCCGGCGCTCGTCCTGATGGACGTTGTCATGCCAGGCATGGATGGGCTGGAAGCCATACGCCGCCTGCGCCAGATGCCGGAGTTCCGGGATTTGCCCGTCGTCGCTGTCTCCGCCGGCGCCTCCGGGTCCGATGCGGCGCAAAGCCTGGCGGCCGGCGCGAATGCCTTTCTGCCTAAACCGATCGACTTCAACAGGCTGTTATCAAAGGTCGCAGCCCTCCTGAATATCGAATGGAGCGACGAGGTTCGCCAGGCGGAAGTCGCCGGACCAAGTGAAGCGGCAGCATCCGTTGCCGATCCTTCCATCGAAACCTTGATCGCGCCGCCGCCGGAGGAAATCGAAGCGCTGCATCATCTGGCGCGACTCGGTGACATGAAAGCGATCGCGAAGCACGCCACCCATCTGCCCGAACTCGACGAGCGCTACCGTGCTTTCGCCGATCATGTTTACCGGCTCGCAAAGGATTACCGGTCCAAGGCAATCCTCAGCTTTGTCGAGCGATATCTGATAGAGAGGTAGGTTCCGTGACCCGTCGTATCCAATGCCTGTGGCGCAGCGTGGGGTGCCTCTCAGGTCTGTGTGACGCGTGTTCGCTCAGAGGTGGAGGGCGATGGAGAAGTTGGCCCCCTGCCATGTTTGGCTTGCAGTCCAGAAGAAGGTGAATGTAAGAGGCGACCCCGCTTGGGCTGCCTGCGTGGGCAGGTCGACGTAGTAGATGCCGACCGCGGTGGCGGCGGATGTCGTGTCCTGCCATGTGTTCCAGTTATCGATCGACCAGCGCAGACGGAAAGGTACGTCCAGAGGAATGCGAACTGTCTTGCCCGCCGCCATTGACGGTAATTGACGATCGAAATTCCAGACCTCGAGCGTGCTCGTAGCGCGCGGAGTTCCGCCCGCCGTCGGCTGGTAGCGGTTAGCGACTACATCCAGCCGGTCGAAGACACGATTATCCGAAACGGATCGAACAAGCTTGATATATTCGGCGTGCGCCCATGCCAGCGGCATGGCAGAGCCGGTCGGTCCTCCGGTGACGAACGGAGTGTTCTGCAGATTGGGCATATCCCACACTTGCTCCGGAAGCAAACCGCGCGAGCCAGCGAACGCCTCAAGATACCGAATGTAGGGTTTGGGGTCGTTGCCAGCGCTCAGTTCGTAATGGCCGCGTTCGCCGGTGAGCAATGGCCAGGGGCGGCCTACACCGAAGGAGCAGCCAGCGTACCAGTCCTGACCAAGGTCCCCCTGACCATAACCATCGTGGTTATACCGGTAGAAACCAGGCCCCTGCAGTAGACTTTTCTTGATGATCGCATCGACAACCTTGACTGAATTGACAATGATGGGATCGTCCGCGCCGCGCACGCCATACCGCACCAGTTCCAGAAAGCCCGCGTCCACGACGTCTCGTGCGTTGTACGTCTGATTCCAAAGGGTCACCTGGACAACGTTGGGATCTTCCGGAAAATCGAAGTCTCTTGCGCCGCCCTTGACGTGCGTCGGCAAAATGCGGACGTAGTGTTGCGAAACGTCTGGCAGTAGTGTGCCTTGTGTGGTGACGCACCATGCCTCGAGATGCGCCTCAAGAAAGTCAGCGTATTCGAGCAGAAATTGAGCCGTAGCCGGGTCCGCCCATTTATCGGCGGCGCAAACTAGCGCTGCTATGTTCGATGCGAGAGTCGATGGCGAATAACCTTCTAGCTCTTCCCATCGCTCCTGCTGGGTCATCGGGCCATTCATGATCAGCGCCCTGGTGGCAGCCAGCACCATCCCCGTCGGGTCGAACTGCTGGAGCAAACCGGCCTCGCACAGGTGATAGGCCAGGATGACAGGAAACGAATATTCATCAAGCTGCGAGCAGTCCCCTGGCCACGGCTCTCCGTCGATGAAGAACTTCTGATGGAAGCTGCCATCCGCCGACTGGGAGGAGGCCAGAAACATGAGCCCTCGCAACGGCGCATCTTCTTCGCCCGCGGCAAGGAGCGCGATTGCGCTCTGGCACATATCACGCGGCCACACCATGTGATAGCCGCAAGCCAGGTCCGTGATCGTCTGCCCCCAAGGAATGCTTAACGAGGCCACTAGCGCTCCGTCAGCCGTCTTGTCTTCATGTGCGAGCAGGATGTTCCGACTTTTATTGAAAAGTGAATCACCGTCGCCGGTGGTCCCTGGTTTCGGCACGAACGGCGTAGGAACTGCTGCTTTCCAGCCCTGGTTAAATGCCTGCAGATGGCTGTAAGTGCCGGCCGGCCCGTCAAACGGATACGATAGCGCCTCGGAAATGGCGGTCAGCGCGTTGTTGGGGGAGCTCTGAGTGATAGGGGTTGCTTCATCGATGCAGAACGCCAGTGCCAGTACAAATTCATTTTGCCCAGGTGCGCGTTTGATCTCCGCCGTCAAAGCGACGTATCCGCCCTTGGCCGAATCGTAATTCCAGACCGGCAACCGTTTGTTGGCGATGATATCGGTCCAGCCGTCGTTGACACCCACGAATCCGCAACTGGTCATCCCAAAGCCGCAGTCTGCTCCCAAGGCCAGCCAATAATTTGCGCGCGTAGCCACCAGCCGATCCCCATTTGAGGTGCTTGCGCGGTAGGCAGCGTTTTCGGCTCCATAACCCGCCATATGAGGCGCCAGAAGCGCATAGACGTGAAGCTTATCCAGGAAAGGCTGGGCTCCCTGCAATGTCGTACGAACTAAAAGGCAGGATGCACCGGGTTCAGCGATCACGTCCTGCACAACCGTGTAGGGCTGTCCGATAGCCTGGGAGGTCAGCTGGAAAGACAGGGCTTGTGGCTCCGGAAATGTGCACTGGTACGTGAAATCCTTCTGCGTATCGTGAAAGAAGGTCGTCCCGTCGGTGATGATGAGCTGAAAGTCACGTACTTGCGGGGTGTCAACGTCTGGAAAGTAAATTTCGGTGAGGATGCCCCCTGCGCTCGTGTACCACACCTGGCTGGACAAGGAGTACGCGGTGCCGACGGCATCCTTGTCCGCGCGGCTCCAATTGAGCGGATTACCTGGCGCGCCGGGAGCCGAGTTGGATTGAAGCAAGTTTGCCATGGCGTTTCGCTCCATTATTTCTTACCGTTATAGGGCGCAGAAATAGCGAATGCGAGCTTGGACGTCTATGCCAAACGTCATCCATATATAAAACACGAGTACTTTGCTTTGCATTATCCGAAAAAGCTCGCACAGATGGCCGAAAAGGGTGTTCCTGGCCCCGCAGCCGGAATGCCCGGTGCGCCAGTACCCGCCTCGCTTTGAGGCCGGCGGGCGCCGCAACGCGCAAGCGGCTCTTCAATCGTGCGGCCAGAAAAGAGAAGGGCATGTACGTCCGGTCGGCTATCATGCCTGTCCTCTCCGAAGTAGCTCCTTATGATTTCCGTCCGTAATGTCACGCTGCGCCGCGGTGTCAATGTCGTACTCGACAGCGCGTCCGTCACCTTCACCCCCGGCGAAAAGATTGGCCTTGTCGGCCGCAATGGCGCCGGCAAGTCGTCCTTCTTCGGCCTTCTCAACGGCACGCTGCACGAAGATGGCGGCGAGTTTTCGATTCCCCCTGCATGGAAGATGGGCCAGGTTGCGCAGGAGATGCCGGAGACCGAGCAAAGCGCGACCGACTTCGTAGTCGACGGTGACACCGGACTGCTGGCCGCGCAGGCCGAAGTAGCCGCCGCTGAGGCCAGCGACGATGGCATGCGCATGGCGCACGCCTACATGGCCCTGCACGACGCTGGTGCACATGATGCCCCCGCACGGGCCGAAGCGCTGATCCAGGGCCTTGGCTTCAGTGCTGCGCAGCTTAGCCAGCCGGTCAACAGTTTCTCCGGCGGCTGGCGCATGCGGCTGCAACTGGCGCGCGCGCTCATGTGCCCGTCCGACTTGCTATTGCTCGACGAACCGACCAATCACCTCGACCTCGACGCGCTGGTCTGGCTGGAAGCGTGGCTCAAGCGCTATCAAGGA
>Ga0302308_10004148_pt1 | contig 11438 bp, 11 predicted proteins | sample III_Palsa_E3_3_FD_200531 | JGI IMG/M metagenome (GOLD analysis project Ga0302308, IMG submission 200531) | Peat permafrost microbial communities from Stordalen Mire near Abisko, Sweden - III_Palsa_E3_3 | ecosystem: Environmental > Terrestrial > Soil > Palsa > Peat permafrost | place: Sweden... | reverse complement strand
AGACCTTGGGCGATTGCAGTTGCGGAACATGCGCGCAGCCCGGGATGATCAGGAGCCGCGCCTGCGGCAGGCCGGCGACCAGTTCGTACGACATCGGCGGCGGCGTCGCCTCGTCGAACTCGCCGACCAGCACCAGCGCGGGGACGTTGACCGCCTTGAGTTCCGGCCGCAGGTCGAGTTCAGCCAAGGCCGCGCAGGCGGCACGGAAGACGTCCGGATCGGTCTTCAGAAAGGCTGAACGGCGATCGCTCATCAAGTCGGGATGTTCGGCCTGGAATTCCGGGGCGAACAGCCGTCGCATCGCGACGTCGGTGACCGCGGCCAGCCCCTTGGCGCTCGATGCGGCCGCCATGGTACGAAAGGCCTCGCGGCCCGCTTCCGAAAACGCCGCGCCGCAATCGGCGAGAACAAGTTTTGCGGCGATCCCGGGATGACGGATCGCCATTTGCAGCGCGACGAAGCCGCCATAGCCGTTGCCGAGCACGATCGCCTCCTCGCCGCCGGCCGCTTCGTTTACTGCCTCCGCCATCCGGTCGGCGACCGCTGCGAGCCCGCCGGGCACGGCGTGCGAACGGCCAAAGCCCGGCAATTCCGGCACGATCACGCGGAATGATTTGACCAATTCCGGCACGATGGCGTCGAAACTCGCCCGGTCCGACAGCAGCGAGTGAAACAGCAGCAGCGGACGTCCTTGGCCGGCCTGTGCTGCGTTGACGGTGCCGTTGGCGAAGTGCCGATCCATGCGGTCTCTCTTTATTATTCAGGGGGAAGCCAGAGCCTTTCCATTCCGATTGAATCGGAATGGAGCTCCAGTCTTTTGTTTTGACGCGTTTTCTTTACGCGAACCGGTACCCACTTCGCTTGAAAACGCTTTTGGTTTCGCGGATCGGCTCAGATCCGCGACCAAGTGATAGATCAAAATTCCATCTTTTCAAGCCTTCGTGGCTTGACGTGATATTTCACGACTGCAAAGCTATGGCAACTTCCAGGGAAACATTTCGATGCTTTTGCGCGATAATGTCTATGAAAGCCTGCGTTCTGATATCCTGACTTGTCACTTTATGCCCGGTGATGATATGCGGGAGCAGGAGCTCGCCGAGCGCTACGCGGTCAGCCGCCAGCCGGTGCGCGAGGCGCTGCTGCGGCTGGAGCGCGAGCATCTGGTCACGGTGCAGCCGCGCCAGGGTTACCGGGTCAACCCGATCTCGCTCACCGATGCCCGCGACCTCCTGCGATTCCGTCAGGCGCTGGAGCCGGCGTGCGTCACCGAGGCGATCGAGAACGCCAGCGACGCCACCCTGAAGGCGCTGGACCAATTCAGGCGGTTTGCCGGCCATCATGAAGACTTCATCGCTTACAATCGCGGCTTTCACTCCGCGCTGGCGCATGCCTCGGGCAACCGCCGCATGGCGGCCTCGCTGTGCGACCTGATCGGTCAGGCCGATCGGCTGGTGCGCGTCAGCATCACCAATCTTAGGGGGCACGACCCGGCGCAGCTCGTCGCCGAGCATGTCGCCGTGATCGAGGCGATGCAGCGGCGCGACACGCGCACCGCGACCCGCCTGATCAAGGCGCATGTCGCCCAAACCGAAAAACGTGTGCTGCCGGCGCTGAAACGCAACGCCGTGATTGTCGAAGGAAGAGACCCATGAACATCCCAACCAAACCCGCCACGGCCGAGGTCGAAATCCACGGCAATTTCGTCGATGGCCGCGAGATCGAGGCCGGTTCGGGCCCGATGCTCGATGTCCGCAATCCCGCGACCGGCGACGTGATCGCACGTATTCCGAATTCGACGGCTGCGGATATCGACCGCGCGATGAAGAGCGCGCGCACAGCCTTCGAAGGCAGGGCGTGGGGCGGCATGGACATTCGCGCCCGGGCGCGGCTGGTCAACCGGCTGGCGGACGCCTTCGAGGCCAATCTGGAGACGCTGTATCGGCTGGAAACGCTCAACAACGGCCGGCCGCTCAACGAGACCCGGGCGCAGTTGTCGCGGCTGCCGGACTTTTTTCGTTACTTCGCGGGACTGGCGCTGGCGCGCCGCGACTCCGTGATTCCGGTCGAAGGCTCCTATCTGAACTACACCTTGCGCACCCCGATCGGCATCGTCGCCAATTGCACGCCGTTCAATCATCCCTTGATGATCCTGTGCAAATCGCTCGCCGCGGTGCTCGCGAGCGGATGCGTAACCGTGGTCAAACCGTCGGAATACACGCCGCTGACGACGTTGAAGCTGGCGCAGATCTTCACCGAAGCGGGGCTGCCGCCCGGTGTGTTCAACATCGTGCTTGGTCTTGGGCCCAGCGCCGGCAAGATGCTGGCCGAGCATCCTGATATCAACAAGCTGGTCTTGACCGGCGGCACCGAAGCCGGCCGCATCGCGGGCGCGTCGGCCGCCAAGGTGTTCGCACATCAGACCATGGAGCTCGGCGGCAAGACGCCGGTGATGGTGTTCGACGATTTCGACGTCGACCGCGCGGTCAATTATGCGGCGTTCGGCGCCTTCATCGGCGCCGGCCAGACCTGCGTCTGCGCCTCGCGCCATATCGTGCAGGCCTCGATCTACGACGAGTTCGTCGAGAAGCTGCAAGCCAAGACGCTGGCGATCCGGATCGGCGATCCGTTCGACCCCGCGACGCAATTGGGTCCGGTGATCTCGGCCAAACAGCGCGACCGCGTGCTGGCGTATTCGAAGTTCGGCCATGAGGACGGCGCGCGGCTGATGGCCGGCGGCGTCGCCGCCAAGGTGCCGGGGCTTGAAGGCGGTTTCTTCGTCGAGCCGACGGTGTTTGCCGATGTGAAATCCGACATGCGCATCTTCCAGGAGGAAGTGTTCGGTCCTTTTACCTCGGTGACGCCGTTCAAGGACGAGGCCGACGCGTTGCGGCTCGCCAATGATTCGCCGTTCGGGCTTGCGGCGGCAATCCGCACCAACAATGTCGCGCGCGCGCATCGCGTGGCGGCATCGGTCAAGGCCGGCATCGTCTGGGTCAATGACCACCACCGGCTCGACCCGGCGTCACCCTGGGGCGGCGTCGACGATTCCGGCATCGGTCGCGAATGCGGCACCGAAAGTTTTGACGATCATTTCAACACCAAGAGCGTGATGGTCGCGACCCACGATCAACCGTTCGATTGGTACCGCGACACCGCGACGCAACGGCGGCTGAATTGAACCCATTGAACTAAGACCGCGGCAACCGGCTGAAGCGGGCGCGAGCACAAGACCCGCGGCCATTTTTAACGAACAAACGATCAAGGGGAAAACGCACATGGCAACATCCGTCAACGCCGGCGGCCGGCTCGACCGGCTTCCGATCGGCCCATTCCACCGCCGCATCCTGATCCTGATCGGCATCGGAATGTTCTTCGACGGTTTTGACATTTATCTCGCCGGTACCGTGCTCGGCGTGACGTTGAAAACCGGCTTCTCGACGCTGTCGCAAAACGCGGTGTTCGTTTCGATAACCTTTGTCGGCATGATGCTGGGCTCGTTCGGCACCGGTTTCCTCGGCGACCGCTACGGCCGGCGCTTTACCTATCAATTCAATTTGCTTCTGTTCGGCCTCGCCTCGCTGGCGGCGGCCTTCGCACCGACCATGACGGTGCTGATCGCCTGCCGCTTTCTGATGGGCGTCGGCCTCGGCGCCTAAAACGTCGTCGGCTATTCCACCATGACGGAGTTCGCGCCGGCGCGCATCCGCGGCAAATATCTCGGGCTGATGGCGGTGTGCGTCGTCACCGGCCTGCCGATCGCACTGCTGATCGCCTCGCTCATCGTTCCGGAATTCGGCTGGCGCGCGATGTTCGTGCTCGGCGGCATCGGTGCTCTGATCGTCTGGTATCTGCGCAAGTCGCTCCCCGAATCGCCGCGCTGGCTGGAAGCGGTCGGCCGCACCGAGGAAGCCGAGGCGCTGATGCAGTCGATCGAGCGCGAGGCGGCGCAGGGCCAGCCGCTGCCGGCGCCTGCTGCTGCTTCCACGGTTGCCGTATCCCGCGACATCGGAACGCTGTTCGCGCCGCCGCTGCTGTCGCGGATGATCGTCGGCTCGATCTGCCTGATCACCATCAACACGCTGCTCTATGGCTTCGTCACCTGGCTGCCGGTGTTCTTCATCAAGCAGGGGCTCAGCGTCGCGACCTCGTTCGGCTATTCGCTGCTGATGGCGCTGGGCGCGCCGGTCGGCTCCGCGATCGGCGCAATGACGGCCGATCATTGGGGCCGCAAGCCGACCATCATCGGGGCCTCGCTGATCGCGGTGGTGCTCGGCATCATCTATCCTTCGATTTCGGATCCGGTGCTGCTGCCCGCGGTCGGCTTCGCGCTGACGGTTCCGATCTACGTGCTGGTGGCGTTGCTGTTCGGCGTTTACATCCCCGAACTGTTCCCGACCGAAGTGCGGCTTCGCGCCTCCGGCATCGTCAACACGCTCGGCCGCGGCGCCACCATCGTGACGCCGTTCCTGGTGGTGATGCTGTTCGAAGCCCACGGCGTCGCCGGCGTGATGGCGCTGATGGTCGGATTGTTGCTGGTGCAGATCGTCACGGTCTGGGCGTTCGGCATCGAACCGCGGCATCGCAGCCTGGAAGAACTCAAGGGCGAGGAGCCCGCGCCGGCGCTAGTCAAGCAGGTGACGTGAGAGGGATCGCGGTCATTGCGAGGAGCGAAGCGACGAAGCAATCCGGTCTTTCTTTGCGTCAATGGATTGCTTCGCGGAGCCTGTCGTAGGGCGCGCGTTCGCGCGACCCGTTGGCTCGCGATGACCGCTCGAAAAGCCATGGGGAAAGCAGATTAAAGGACGTAACTTCCAAAGGTTTTTCAGAGACTTACGATCCTGTTAATGCCCTCTTCGAATGTCAATCTAATGGATTTTTAGGCCTTGCCGTGTTATATTAGGTGAGAGGAGATTCCATGCCCGGCCGACGTTCCGCGACCCAGCCAGCCTATACTGAAGAGGTCATTCGCAGGCTTGCGAATGCGAATAACGTGACGGTGGTCGTGTCGTCGAACGATATTTTTGCTCAACACGTTACCCGCTTGTCCGGCGACGATGTCGCGTTCGATGCCATTGAGAATACCATCGTGGCACTCCAGCGCGCAGGTATTTTGAGCCGCACCCAAGCCGTCCGGCTTCAGGCCCGGTACCTGCGCGAAAGCCGTTCGTGACGTTTGATCCCTTTGGCGATTTCGAAACGCGGGGTTATCTCCGCAACGTCGCCAAAGCCAAAGACCCTGCCGTCGTGCAACGGCTACAGCACAATTCATTTTTGACCGGCATCGACGCGGCTCTGGCGCATCTCGAAGGCCAGCCCACACTGGCTTATAGCGACGTCCTTTATACGCACAAAACCCTCTTCGAAGGCGTTTTTCCCTGGGCAGGCGAGGATCGGCTCACCCACGCGCCCCATCTCTTCATCAAGAAGGGCACAGTGCTGTTCACGCACCCCCGGGATATCCGCAAAGCCGTCGACTATGCGCTGCAAATGGGTCAGGACAAAACGTTCATGCGGCAGAAGCCCGGCGAAGTGATGGGCTACCTGGCACACGGACACCCGTTCCTTGACGGCAACGGCCGCACGATCATGCTCGTGCATGCGGAGCTAGCGCGACGCGCGACCTTCGGTATCGATTGGGGCTCCACCGGCAAAGACGATTACCTCACCGCGCTCACTGCGGAGCTGGAAGACCCCGGCAAGGGCAAACTCGATCAATACCTGAAACCCTTTATTCGCGATGGTGCCACCGGGAGCATGGCGGATGCCGTCAAGGCGGCATCCGGTCTCGATGGAAACAATGCCGACGCGGTCGCTGGGAGCACCGACGATCCCGCGCTAAAAGCCCGCTACGAAGCGCAGGAACTCAAGCGTCAGTTATAATTCGGTCCAGACGCATTGACTGGATCGCGGATGTGCCGGAGCCTGTCATCGGGCGGCGCTTCGCGCCGACCCGTTGGCTCATCCGGGCTACAAACTAAATCTCTCGCGTAAATCGCCGAAAACCTGGCGCGCCGGTCAGCGCCTCAAACGCCGGGTCGCGTTTTTCCTCGGCAAACGCAAATCCCGCCTTGGCGTAGCAACGCTCGGCCGCGTCATTGCCGATCAGGAACGAGATCGAGGCCTGACGATATCCGGCCGCCCGGCCGACGGCGAGCGCGTGGTCGATCAGGGCCTGCACCAGCCCGCGTCCGCGATATGACGGCAACGCGGCGACATGCTCGACCATCCAATCGCCTTCGCCGCCCTGCACCCAGCAATTCTCGCTATAGCCGGAGCGCTGGACGATCGCCGACAGTTCCGACGCTTCCAATGCGCTGTCGCGCGCGACTTCCGCGAACGCCTTTTGCGCGGCGGCGCTGGTCCCGGCCGCCGGCAGCGCGCACAGCGCCGCCGCCGGATCGCCATCGACTTCCGCGATGAAGAATTGCGAGGTGTGCCACCAGGATCGCGTCCGCGCGCGGGCGATCCGTTCCACAAACGAAAGGACTTTCGGCTCCGGCCAGCCCAGGGTGATGTCGAACCAGCCGCGCGGCCTTGGTCCGCGCTGCGCCAACAGGATATTGCGGGCGATGAAATCGCCATCTTCGGCAGAAGCAGGCCGGATCGTTGGCGACGACCGGATCACGCGGCCATCTCACGCGTTCTTCAGCGCGACCCGGAATTCGGCTTCGGTCTTCGACTTCACTTCGTCGAGCGTGACGCCGTCGGCGAGCTCGATCAGGGCCATGCCGTCCTTGCCGTGCTTGTCGATGGTGAATACCGCCAAATCAGTGACGACCATGTCGACCACCTTCTCGCCGGTCAGCGGCAGATTGCACTGCTTCAGAAGTTTGGCACCGTCCTTGGCGGAATGCTCCATCACCACCACCACGCGCTTGACACCCGCGACCAGATCCATCGCGCCGCCCATGCCCTTGACCATCTTGCCCGGGATCATCCAGTTGGCGAGATCGCCATTTTGGGCGACCTGCATGGCACCGAGGATCGACAGGTCGATATGGCCGCCGCGCACCATGCCGAAGGACTCGGCGCTGGAGAAATAGCTGGTGGTCGGCAATTCGGAGACCGTCTGCTTGCCGGCGTTGATCAGGTCGGGATCCTCCTCGCCCTCGTAGGGAAAAGGCCCCATCCCGAGCATGCCATTCTCGCTTTGCAGCTGAACGTCGATGCCGTCCGGAATATAGTTCGACACCAGCGTCGGAATGCCGATGCCGAGGTTGACATAGTAGCCGTCGCGCAATTCCTTGGCGGCGCGGGCGGCCATCTGTTCACGGGTCCAGGCCATGATGATCTCCTGCTAGAAACTTTTTAGTTTGCGCATGATCTTGTCGGAAAACCGGTTCCCACTTTTCCGGATCATGCGCTGGGACGCGGGCGGGTGTTGCGGAATTCGATGCGCTTTTGCGCGCCGCTGACATTGATGATGCGTTTGACGAAAATGCCGGGCGTATGGATATGGTCGGGATCGATTTCGCCGGCCGGCACCAGATGCTCGACTTCGGCGACGGTGAATTTTGCCGCGGTCGCCATCATCGGATTGAAGTTACGCGCGGTCTTGCGATAGACGAGGTTGCCCGCGGTATCGCCCTTCCAGGCGTGGACGATGGCGAGGTCGGCGAACAGCCCGCGCTCCATCAGATATTTCTCGCCGTCGAATTCCTTCACTTCCTTGCCTTCGGCAATCAGAGTGCCGACGCCGGTCTTGGTGTAGAAGGCCGGGATACCGGCGCCGCCGGCGCGGATCCGCTCGGCCAGGGTGCCCTGCGGGTTGAATTCGAGTTCCAGTTCGCCGGCGAGAAACTGCTGGGCGAACAGCTTGTTCTCGCCGACATAGGACGAGATCATCTTCTTGATCTGCCGGGTCTCGAGCAACCTGGAGAGCCCGATGCCGTCGACGCCGGCATTGTTGGAGACCACGGTGAGGTTCTTGACGCCGGAGTCCCGGATCGCGTCCGACAGGGTCTCGGCGATGCCGCACAGGCCGAAGCCACCCGACATGATCATCATGCCGTCCTTCAAGATGCCCTCAAGTGCCGATTTGGCGTCTGGGTAGACCTTTTTCATGGCAAGCGACCTGATCGAGTGGGCGTGTCGTCCGGCAGCGGAATGGTTCCGGGACACTGGCCCGCGATTATTAGGCGAAATCTTCGCAACGCGTCAATGACGGGGCGTTTGCAATAAAGCCGTGGCCGGAACACCGGCTATGGCCTTGAAAGCGTCAAGAAAACCCCGCAAGTTGCATGCCTTGACATGGACCTTGGCATGGACCGAGGGTCCTGCCTGTCTTTATCAATCGTGGCGCCGAGAACGAGCCCAGGAACTAGCCTAAGAACGAGCCGAACCGCGTTCCCACGGCATCAACCCGATCAGGATATGTCATTGACGATGGCCCAAGGAATAAAGCGCCTGGGGATGCCGGTTGCGGCATTTATAGGCTTGGTGCTGTTCGGCCTGATCGCGATGTCCTGGTTCCTGAACCGGGACGCGCTGCGGGAGGCGGTGGAAGCCCAGATCCGCGCCGTGACCGGCCTCGATCTGGTGGTCAAGGGCAATATTGATGTCTCAGTGTTTCCGGGCAGCTACGTCTCCTTCCATGACGTCGGGCTGAAGGGCGGCGGCACCGCCGACCCGGCGCTGTCGGTCGACGTCCTGACCGCGAATTTGCGGTTGCTGCCGCTGTTGCTGCAGCGTTTCGAAATCGCCGACGTCATGATGCTGCGGCCGCACATCCACGTCGTCCGCGATGCCGACGGCGACAGCAACTGGACGCCGTTCATCCAGACCATCGCCCGCACCATGAAGCCCGGCGCCGACAACCAGGTGTCGTTTTCGGAAATCCGGATCCAGGACGGGGTGTTGGCCTACGAGGATGCGGCCAATCAACTCACCGAGGCGCTCGACGATATCGACCTGTCGCTGGCCTGGCCGTCGATCTCGCGCTCCTTTGCCGCCACCGGGCAATTCGACTGGCGCGGCGAACGCGTCGACGGCAGCATCAGCATCAGCGATTTTATCGCCGCTTTGTCCGGCGACCGCTCCGGCCTGAAGGCGCGGCTCGCCAGCGCGCCGCTGAAACTGGCGTTCGACGGCACCGTCGCCGATCGCACCAGCATGATGATGGAAGGCACGCTGACGATCGATTCGACCTCGTTGCGCAACGCGCTGCGCTGGACCGGTCAGGCGCCGCCCGGCAGCGGCGGCTTCGGCCGCTTCGCGCTGAAGGCGCGCGCCAATGTGGTCGGCGCCTCGATCGCTCTTACCAATGTCAACGTCGAGCTCGACGGCAATGTCGCCGAAGGCGTGATGACCTACAGCAACAACGGCCGCCAGGCCTTGCAAGCGACACTCGCCGCCGGCGCGCTCGACTTCACGCCTTATATCTCGACCTTCCGCCTGCTCGCCAGCGGCGCCCACGACTGGAACCGGCAGTTGTTCGATCTGAATTCGCTGTCGACCACCGATCTCGACATGCGGCTGTCAGCGGCGAAGCTCACGGTCGGCCCGTCGAAGCTGGGGCGCACCGCGCTCGGCGCCAATTTGCGCAACGGCACGCTGGCGCTCAGCATCGGCGAGGCGCAGATTTATGGCGGCATCGCGAGGGGCTCGTTCGGGATCGCGCGCTCGGATGCGGTCGCCGACGTCAAGGCCCAGCTCCAGTTCACCGATGTCGACCTGCAAGCCTGCGCCAGCGAATTATTCGGCATCACCAAACTGTCCGGCCGCGGCAACCTCAACGTCTCGCTGGTGGCGTCGGGATCGAGCCCGTTCGGGCTGGCGCAATCGCTCGACGGCACCGCGAGCCTGATCGGCCATGACGGCGCGATCGCCGGCTTCGACGCCGAGCAATTGCTGAAGCGGCTGGAACGCCGGCCCTTGTCCGGCGGTGGCAATTTCCGCAGCGGTTCGACGCCCTACGACACCCTGAATGTCGCGGTGAAATTCAGCGAGGGGATCGCGACCGCCGAGGACGTCAGGGTCGAGGGACCGGCCGCGCGGCTGACCTTGACCGGCACCGCGTCGCTGCCGTCACGCGAATATGATCTGAAGGGCACCGCGAGCCTGGTCTCTGCGCCGAACGGCCCGCCCGGATTCGAATTGCCGTTCGTGGTGCAGGGCCCGTGGGACGATCCGCTGATCTTTCCCGACCCCGACATCCTGATCCGCCGCTCGCCGGCCTCGGCGCCGTTGCTGGACGCGGTCAGAGACAAAAAGACCCGCGACGCGGTGCAATCCGTGATCGAACGCTTGACCGGCGCCGCGAAAAAACCCGCCGCGCCCGATGCCGCCGCACCCACCAGCGCACCGGTCGCGGCAGATACCGCGAAGCCGAATTAGGTCGGTACGCATAAATCACGATTCGTCAGCTCGTAGGATAGGTTGAGCCCTCACCCATCGCTTCAAGGACGAAAGTGATGGGTATCGCTTCGCTCCACCCATCCTGCGCGCCGCTTTTGATCGGAGCGGCCAAACTGTTTGTTGCGATTCGCGCGGCCCGAGATCACGTCTGCCGACGAACTATTTTCCAAGGGAATGGAATTGGGTTTACCGCTTGTCGCCAGGCAAAGAATATGGCGCCCATCACTAACGAGGCGAACTGGACCACGCGATGCAACGCATCGACGTAGACAGCACTATTGATACAATCGGACAGCAGCGGCTTTGGACCCTCGACTACGCCAAGTATGGCGATCGTACCAAAGAAAACCGCTACGGTTCCCAAGCCACGCTTCATGCATCGCATCCACATCATTGTTCGACGCCTTCGGTATTTTGTCGGTTGCTTGATCGTGTCGCGTATAGATTGCGAATGGGTCAATACGCGATCTGTGCCGCAATTAGCGTCAACCGATTGCTAATACAGTTCGTAGAATGGGTTGAGCCCTTCGCGAAACCCATCGCTTCAAGGACGAAAGTGATGGGTATCGCGGAGTTTATCATCGGGCCGGCCGAGGGCCGGACCCGTTGGCTCCACCCATCCTGCGCGACCCCCCGCTATCGCAGCGTCCGCGCGAAGAAGGCGACGACGTCGCGATCAAAACGCTCATGGAACGCGGCGCGGTCGAAACCCGGTCTGCTGGTGCAGATCGCCGGCAGGCGCGCTGCCAGTTTCGCCGAGCACGGCGGCAAGAAGTCGTAATGCCCGGCGTCGGCCACGACGTGCATCTCGGGCGGCTCCGGCAAAGCCAGCCTGACTGCTTCGGCGTAATAGGGGTGTGGCAGGACCTCGTCATCTTCACCCCGCCAGAGCTGTACCCGCTGACGGACCGCCGCCAGAGCCTTGCGGTCGAAAGCAAAGCCGAGGGCGGGCGCGGCGGAGACCACCGCCTTGATCCGCGGGTCGTGGGTCCAAACGATATCGGTTTGCAGCGGCAGCGACGGGTGCTGTTGCACGATCTGGCAGACTTCGAAAGCCGGATGCGCTTTGCAGTGATCGGGTA
>Ga0302308_10004144_pt1 | contig 11445 bp, 10 predicted proteins | sample III_Palsa_E3_3_FD_200531 | JGI IMG/M metagenome (GOLD analysis project Ga0302308, IMG submission 200531) | Peat permafrost microbial communities from Stordalen Mire near Abisko, Sweden - III_Palsa_E3_3 | ecosystem: Environmental > Terrestrial > Soil > Palsa > Peat permafrost | place: Sweden... | reverse complement strand
GTGCCGGCATCGTCTCGACCTCACCTTGCAACAGCGTTCGTTGTTCGAGCCGGTGCGCAGCGTGGGACGCCTGCTCGCACGCGTCTCGCGTTGGGCGGCTGTGACCAAGACCGGCGACCTCGCCGAGCTCACCGACCTGCCGGAGCAATCTCCCGTTTGGCCGACGATTACCTCGACTCGCGAGAACTGCCTGGGTCAGGAATGCGCGCAATACGCCCGCTGCCACGTCGTCGAGGCGCGGCGCGCCGCGCAAGCCGCCGACGTCGTCGTGGTGAACCATCATCTGTTGCTCGCCGATCTCGCTCTGAAAGACGAGGGATTCGCGGATCTCCTGCCGGGGGCCGACGCGGTCATTCTGGATGAGGCGCACCAGATTCCGGATATCGCGGCGCAGTTTTTCGGACACAGCTGGGCCGCGCGCGCTGCGCAATATCTGCTCAGGGACACGGCCGCGGAGTTGGAGTCGGCGGGAGTTCGCGCGCCCGCGATCGCTGAGCTGATCGTCAACTTATCGGGCTTTCTCGATGCGCTGCGCGAAGGCCTCGGAGGCGGCGCGGGGCGCTATGAGTGGGAGCATTTATCGGATGGCTTCCTGGAAACGCTGCCCGCGATCGAGGCCGCCCTGCACGCACTCAGCGACGAGCTCGAGGGTCTTGGTGCGGGCGCCGGCACCGCCAACTGCGGCCGGCGCGCGGGTGCGCTTGCCGCGCAGCTCTCGCAGCTTGCGAATACCGCGCCAGAAGCCGGAATCCGTTGGGTCGATGCCAGCGCGACCGGGCTCACGCTGCAATTCACGCCGTTCGAGATCGCCGATCGTCTGCGGCAATTCGTCGAGGCGCGACCGAGCGCCTGGGTGTTCACCTCCGCGACCCTCGCGATCGGCGAGGACTTCGGCCATTTTGCCGCACGCATCGGCTTGCCCGAGGCGCGTACGCTCAGGATCGAGAGTCCCTTCGACTACAAGAATCAGGCGCGTCTGTATCTGCCGCGCGATATGCCCGAGCCGCACCACCCGGCTCACGCGCAGAAGTTCATCGAGGCGTGCGCGCCGCTCATCGAGGCAAGCGGCGGGCGGGCCTTCTTGTTGTTCACCAGTTACCGCGCACTCGCCGAGGGCGTGGCCGCGCTCGAGGCGCGTTTCCCCGACCCATCTTTTCCCGTGCTGGTGCAGGGTCAGGCGCCTCGCGAAGCGTTGCTCGAGCGATTCCGCGAGTTGGGCAACGCCGTGCTGCTCGCCACCGGCAGTTTCTGGGAGGGCGTGGACGTGAAGGGCGACGCGCTGTCCATCGTGGCAATCGACAAGCTGCCGTTCGCCTCGCCCGACGATCCGCTGCTGCGCGCGCGCCTCGAGGGCATTCGGCGTCGGGGCGGCAACCCCTTTCTGCAGTATCAGCTGCCTCAAGCCGTGCTGGCCCTGAAACAGGGTGTCGGACGCCTGATTCGTGATTTCGACGATTTCGGTGTGATCGTGCTCGGCGATCCGCGTCTGACCACGAAGTCTTATGGGCGGGTATTCCTGAACGCGCTGCCGCCGAGCCCGCTGCTCGCGGACGGCGCCGCCGGCGCTGCATTCTTGACGGATCGCCTGGGCCGCAAGCGCGCGCCGACCGCCGCGTCCGGCTGAGCGGGGCCACTTAGCCATGCGCGTGCTCGCAATCGACACCTCGACCGAGGCGCTGAGCGTCGCGCTCCGTAACGACCAGAGCACGATCGAGCGAAGTCTGGAGACGGCGCGCGGGCACGCCGAGCAAATCCTGTCCCTGATCGATGCCGTGCTCGGCGAGGCGGGTGTGCAGCTGTCGCAGCTCGACGGAATTGCCGCGGGCGTCGGCCCGGGCTCGTTTACCGGCGTGCGCATCAGCGTAGCTGTAGCGCAAGGGCTGAGCTTCGGGGCGGGAGTGCCGGTGGTGCCTGTCACGAGCCTCGAGGCGCTTGCGTTTCCGGTGATCGAGAGCGGGGCCGATCGCGTCATCGCATGTCTGGATGCACGCATGGGGGAGGTCTACTGGGGATGTTTCGCCGCAGATCCGGCGCGCGGACTCACCCCGCTTGGACCCCTGCAGGTCACGGCCGCGGGTCGCGTGAGCTTGCCGAGCGCGGACGGCTATCGAGGCGTCGGCCGAGGCTTCGCGGCGTACCCCGAGCTCGCCGTTCTGGCCGGTGTCGAGGCGGATGAGCGCGCCATGGCGGCGCTGCCGAACGCGGCGGACATGGCGCGTCTCGGCGCGCTGCGTCTTGCGGCGGGCGAGGGGGTAGATCCTGCCGACATAAAGCCGGAGTATGTGCGCGACAAAGTAGCCCTGACCGAGGAGGAGCGGCGCGCCGCGAGGGGTCGGACCGCCAAGGGCGGCCCCTAAATAGCACCAGTCATGGAACTGTCATGTGTGGGCGCTGTAATAGTGGGCTTTGAGAATCAAGCGACTAAGGGATCTAATGACCGCCAAGCGTATTCTCATCATCGAGGATGAAAAGCCGATTCGCGACTTGATCGCGTTCGGTTTACGCCGCGCCGGCTACGAGGTTGAGGAAGCCGAGGATTGCCGCGAGGCGCGCGCCCGCATCGCCGATGCGCGGCCGGATCTCATGCTGGTCGATTGGATGCTGCCGGACATGAGCGGCCTCGAGCTTACCCGCTCGTTGAAGCGCTCAAAGGACACCGAGGAGATTCCAGTCATCATGCTCACGGCGCGGGCCGAGGAGCAGGACAAGGTGGGCGGGCTGGAAGGAGGCGCCGACGACTACATCACCAAGCCCTTCTCACCGCGCGAGCTGCTTGCCCGCATCCAGGCCGTGATGCGCCGTGCCGCGCCGGCAGGGGGTGCCGATGTGATCGAAGTCCCGGGCTTGAAGCTCGACGACTCCAGTCATCGGGTGAGCGCCGGGGAGCGCGAGATCGCGCTGGGACCCACTGAATACCGGTTGTTGCATTTCTTCATGAGCCATCCCGAGCGGGTTTTCAGTCGCGGTCAGTTGCTCGACCGTGTCTGGGGCGGCAATACTTACGTCGAAGAGCGCACCGTGGATGTGCACATTCGCCGGCTGCGCAAGGCGCTCGAACCGTACACGTTGGAAGGTCTGGTTCAGACGGTGCGCGGCGCCGGCTATCGCTTCTCGACCCGAGACTCATAAGCGGAGGCTACTCTCCGGACCATGGTAGCGATGTGGACGTTCGCGCTCGCGCGTCTCGCGGGCATCTTGCTGGCGGGTCTGTGCCTCGGCCTACTGTTTCCGCCCCTGTGGCTGTGGGTGTTGCTTGCTGCCTGCTTGTACCTCGGCTGGCAGCTGCTCAATCTGTATCGCTTGGACCGCTGGCTGCGGCTGCGCTCTCAGCTCGATCCGCCCGCGATCGGCGGCATCTGGGGAGACATCATCGGACAAGTCGTGCGCCTGCACCGGCGCAAGCAGTTCCACAAGCAGCGCCTCGTGCAGATTTTCCGTGAGTTGCGGCGCTCCACGGCAGCGCTCCCGGACGGCGTCATAGTCTTGAGCAATCAGTACGAGATCCTCTGGTTCAACCGCCGGGGCGCGCGTCTCCTGGGGCTCCGGCGTCCGATCGACATCGGCTTGCGGGTCGATAACTTGATCCGCTCGCCTGAGTTCGTGCGGTACCTGCACGGCGATGACTTCTCGATGCCGCTCGTCATCCGTCCGCCGCTCGAGACCGATCTGTATCTCGCGCTTCAGCTCGTCCCCTACGGGGCGGGCCAGTCGCTGCTCCTCGCGCGCGACGTGACGCGCCAGATGCGCCTGGAAGCCATGCGCAAGGATTTCGTGGCCAACGCATCGCATGAGCTGCGCACGCCGCTCACCGTGATCTCGGGGTATCTGGACACTCTCGCCGACGATCCCGGCATCGATCAAGCATGGGCAGGGCCCATCCGCGACATGCGCGCACAGGCGCAGCGCATGAACGCCATCATCACCGATCTTCTCGAGCTGTCGAGGCTCGAGTCCACGGATGGGGAAGCGCCGCGCGACCCGATCGACGTGCCGCGCATGCTCGAGCGGCTCCACCGCGATGCCCTGGCGAAGGGCGATCGGCCGCATCACGTTCTGCTCGAGCTCGAGTCCGAGGACGGACTGTTCGGGGCCGCGCACGAGGTCGAGTCGGCGTTCACCAACTTGCTGGTGAACGGGCTCAAGTACACGTTATCCGAAGGCACGGTGCGCATGCGCTGGTGGAGCGACGAGGAGGGCGCTTACTTCTCGGTCATCGACACAGGCATCGGGATTCCCGCCGAGCACATCCCGCGTCTTACGGAGCGGTTCTACCGCGTCGATGCGGGGCGTTCGCGCGGTGAAGGCGGCTCCGGGCTCGGACTCGCGATCGTCAAGCACGCATTGCAGCGCCACGGCGGCCGGCTCGAGGTGCGCAGCGTCGAAGGCAAGGGCAGCACCTTCATCTGTCATTTCCCGGCGCTGCGCATCTGTCATCTCGATGTGCCGGCGAGCGCCTGAGGCGCAGATCGCAAAAGTCACCGAGCTTATTGACGTGCGCGACGATCGGATGTAAACGCACGTGTGTATTCAGTGGATGCCGCTTCGCTTCACAAGGCAGCTGTCATGGAAAAGGCCGACCTCAGTCACCATATCTCGCGCCGGTTCAACGAAGACCTGGAAAAGGTCCGTAACCAGGTATTGCAGATGGGCGGGTTTGTCGAGCAACAGCTGCACAAGGCGATACTGGCGCTGGTCGAGGGCGACAGCCGCCTCGATCTGGAGCGCATCGGCGATGAGGGCGAGAAAATCGGCTACATCGCCTCGCGGTTGGCGACCATGGAGCGACCGGCGGACAAGTATCGCGAGGTAAAGCATCTCGGGCGCCAGGTCGCGCAGATGGTGCACGATGCTCTCGACGCCTTTGCGCGCATGGACTCCGTGGCGGCGCTGCGGACGGCCCAGGACGATAAGATCGTCGATGAGGAGTACGAGTCCATCCAGCGGCAGTGCATCACTTTCATGATGGAAGACCCGCGCAGCATCCGCCGAGCGCTCGAAATCATGTGGATCGTGCGCGCCCTGGAGCGGATCGGCGATCACGCCAAGAACATCTGCGAGTACGTGATCTACATGGTGCATGGCAAGGATATCCGCCATACTTCGCTCGATGATGTGGCCAAGCAAATCGATGCCGCGCAGGCCGTCGTACGCCGCTGACGGCGATCGCTGATGACGGCACGAGCCGCCAATAGTCTCGGCTTTTTGGCCTGCGCCGCGCTCTTAGGATATGCGTACTACGCGCAGTACGTCCTGCATCTAGAGCCGTGCCCGCTGTGCATCTTTCAGCGTGTCGGCATCTTCGCCGTCGGCATTGCCTTCGCTCTCGCCGCGGCAATCGATCCGGTGAGCTGGGGCCGCAGGCTCTACGCCGCGGCGATTGCTCTCGCCGCACTGTCGACTGTCGGCATTGCAGCCCGGCATCTGTACATCCAAAGCCTGCCGCCCGGAAGCGTGCCCGCGTGCGGCGCATCCCTCGACTGGATGCTGAAGATCTCTCCGCTTCCGGAGGTCATCCTCAAGGTCCTGAGCGGCTCGGGCGAATGCGCCAAGGTCAGCTGGCGCCTATTGGGGCTTGCCATGCCGGGATGGGTCGCGATCGCCGCGGTGTGTCTCGCAGCGTGGGGGCTCTGGGCCAACCTGCGACGACGTCCGCCGGTTCTCAGGTTCTGATGGCCGATACGCTGGATTTAACATGCGACTTGATGTCGCGGCCCTCGGTCAGTCCGGTCGACGGCGGCTGTCAGACGCTCATGGCAGAGCGGTTACGCTCGGTCGGCTTCAAGGTCGAGAACTTGCGCTTCGGCGAGGTCGATAACTTGTGGGCGCGGCGCGGCGCTTCGGGTCCGCTTTTCTGCTTCGCCGGACACACCGACGTGGTGCCTCCCGGTCCGCTCGAGGAATGGCAGAGCGACCCATTTGCGCCTGTGGTGCGAGACGGATTTCTGTATGGTCGGGGCGCTGCCGACATGAAGAGCGGGCTCGCCGCCATGCTGCTCGCGTGCGAGGACTTCGTCGGGGCGTGTCCCACTCCCCGCGGCAGCATTGCGTTCTTGATCACGAGCGACGAGGAGGGACCTTCGGTCGACGGCACGAGGCGCGTGGTCGAGGTGCTGCGCGAACGCAAGGAAGCCATCGACTGGTGTCTGGTCGGAGAGCCTTCCAGCGAGCACGCTCTCGGGGACACCATGAAGATCGGCCGCCGAGGAAGCTTGAGCGGCCGGCTCACCGTACATGGCGTGCAGGGGCACGTGGCCTACCCGCAGCTCGCCGACAACCCTATTCACGCGCTGGCGCCGGCTCTAGCCGAGCTCGCATCCCGGACCTGGGACTTCGGCAACGCCCACTTTCAACCTACGAGTTTCCAGGTGTCGAACATCGCCGCCGGCACGGGAGCGCCGAACGTAATTCCGGGCGAGCTCAAGGCACGCTTCAACCTGCGATTCTCGACCGAGCAGACCATCGAGTCCCTGCAGGCGACGGTCGAGCGCATTTTGCGCGAGCACGGCGTCCGTTATTCGCTCGACTGGTTCATCTCGGGATATCCGTTTCTCACCGCGCCCGGAACGTTGTCCCAGGCCGCGACCCAAGCGGTGCAAGAGGAGCTCCGCGTGACGCCTAAGCTCTCGACGGGCGGCGGCACCTCCGATGGACGCTTCATCGCCCCGACGGGCGCTCAGGTCATCGAGCTCGGCGTGGTCAACTCGACCATTCACAAGGCAAACGAGTGCGTGCGAGTCGAGGACATCGACCGCTTGCGGCGCACCTACCGGCGCACGCTGGAGATATTGCTCGGTTGATAGACGGTCGTGGCGGCTCGTCGCCGGCTGCGGCACCAAGCGACCGCTACCGGAGGTAGCGGTCGCCCGATCCGTTAGTTCACCGAATACCCTCGCCCTTCCAAGCATGCGGCTTGTGCACGCATGTAGTCGTTGCGCTTGTTCGCTGGAGCCGTGGAGGACCCTTGGGTCGGGTCGAAGCCCGTTTGGCCCGCCGCCCACTCATGGCACTCGAACTTGTCCTTGGACTGTTGATCCGCGCTCTGACCGTTCTTCGGGTAAGCGATGATGTCGGGCGGCGCGCTGCCGCCAGCTGCCTGCGCCTGGTCCTGAACCTCCTGCGGAGGCGCGACCGTCTGATACTGCCTCTGGTTGGGGTCGTAGATGTAGTACGTGTTGTCCGCGTAGTAGTACGGGACACCGCCCCAGTAATAAGTATTGTAATAAAGCGGCAGGGAGGCGAAATAAAGTCCTAGCCCGAGACCGCCCCAGCCCCAACCCCAACCGCAGCAACCCCAACCGCCGCCGCGCCAGCCGTAGCCGCCGCCCCAGCCATAGCCGCCGCGGTAGCCGCCGTAACCATAACCGCCGCGATAGCCGCCGTATCCGTAGCCGCCTCCACGGTAGCCCCCGTAGGCGCCGCCGCGATAGCCGCCCGCCACGGCGTGGCCGCCGCCGCCACCGGCGCGTCCGCCGCCGCCACCACCACCCGCGTGACCGCCACCGCCGCCGCCGTGCTGGGCGAACGCGCTGGTCGAGAGCACGACGGCACTCAACAGGCCGCCGAGCAGAATTGAGAACTTGTTTACCGGCGTGCGATTTTTCATAACTTCACCAAGTGTATACCTAAGAACTTACTCAAACCGGGCCCCGTTCGTAAGGGTCCTGGTCACCATTTTGGACCGTAAATAAAGGCATCAGTTCAGAGGACGCATCGCGGCCTCCATCACCGATCGTTTCAGTTGTAATCATTTCACCGCCGTCACCGCGAGACGAATTGCCGCGCGGTCGGCCGCACTGAGTTCCAGTGTCCAAACCGTCCCTCCATGAAGATCGAACACGACGACCTTGCGGGGCGTGCTGCACTCGTGGATGCCTTCATAGTCGAGCACCGGCGCAAGAACCGCACCGCCGGTGACGTCGATCCACAATGGCACGTCGACGGAAATCCGATATTTACCGGCCGCCGGCACGGTGAGTGCGACGAGGCCGGCGAAGCTGCCCGAAGGCGCCGTCCGTCCCGGTGTGACCGGGAAGGACACCACGCTCAACGGGTGCAGGGTCACGGGGGAGAGTTGATTTGCGGAGACGGGTGCCGCCGACGCGCGATCCCTCCCGGCCGCGACCGCTTTGGGTGAGGTGGCAAAGAGCGCTCGCTCGGCGCTCACATCCCACTTGTATCCGCCGCACGGATCGGTTTCTTGGACGGGCGTCTGCGCACCTGAAAGTTGCGCCGCGCCGACGAAACCGACCGTAAGCAACGAGACCAGAAGACGCATCAATTGCTCTCCGCCCCGGCCGCTTCCCACAGCCGCAGTTTATGCATTACAGCATCTCTCTAGGAGCCTGCCTACACCCATAACGCGCGACCCGGCATTGTGGTTGACGCGGCCGCGGAGTGTGATGGCAACACTGGCTGGCGGCTCGTTGTCGGGCTGTCGGTCGCGGTGAGAGGACGATGCTTATGTCAACTATCCGACAAGTGGTCATGCGAGCAACGGCGGCCGGTGCTGCGACGCTGCCGCTGTTGATGGCCGGCTGCGTTTCGACGTCCGGGGACGTACAGAGTGCGCGCCTCAGCGACAACTTCCAGGTCTACGCACCGTTTGACAACGAGCGTGACTGGGGACCGAGTTATCTGGTCGGGGCGCCCTCGCACCCCATGGGCGACGAATCGCGTGTCGACGGTGCTCGGGCGGTTCCGCAGTCTGTTGGCGCGACTTCCGCGGACCCGAAGGGTCCGCCTTTGACGGAAATGCCGCAGACCAACGACGGCTCTGGTCCGCAGACCAATTCCGCGCCGCCGCCGCCTCCGCAACCCCTGCCGTAAGGGCGCAGCGCTCAGGCGGCGAACGCGGCCGGCGCGACCCGCAGCCTCACGCGGATCGTGGTGCCAAGCTGCGGCCCGGTGTCGATTCGCAGCTCGGCGCCGATCAAAGCCGCTTGCTCGCGCAAACCGACGAGGCCGTAATGCTCGGGACACGGTGTCTGTGGATCGAATCCGACGCCGTTGTCCTCGATGCGCAACTCGAGCACCTCCTCGCGGGTGGCAAGGCGCACCGAGACGCGAGTAGCCATCGAGTGGCGCTCGACATTGCGCAGCGCTTCTTGCGCCATGCGCAGCAGCGTCTCCGCGCGCTCGTCGCCGAAGCGCGCCGATTCCGCATCGGCGTTGAACTCTCCAACCGTGCCGGTGCGATCCATGAAGCGGTCGAACTCGCGTGATAGCGCAGGCCCCAAACCTGTGTCCCGCACGGCGTTGACGCGCATCTGGCTGATCGCCGAGCGCGCCTCCTGCAGGCCCGTGCGCGCGAGATCCTCGGCTCGCACCAGCTCATCTGCGACGGCGCCCGGCTCGTGCGCATGCAGGCGCCGCAGGAAGCGCACTTCGCTCAACAGGGCCATCATGGAATGGGCGAGGGTGTCGTGCAGGTCTCGGGCGATTTGCAAACGCTCTCGAACGATCGCCGCGTAACGCGACTCCTCGGCGAGCCGCTCCACCTCGCTAGTTCTCACGGCCACCCGTCGCTCCAGCTCGTCGCTCAAGGTTTGCAACTCGAGGCGCTCGGCACGAAGATCGCTCAGAATCTTCGCGAACGCGCGCGCGAGCCGGGCGACCTCGTCCGCGCCGGCCGGTATCTCCAGTTGCTCGGATTCGTTTTGGCCGACCGAAGCCACCGAGGCGGCGAGGCGCTGCAGTCGTGCGGTGAGCTTGCGCGTCCCGAGAACGCCCAACAGCGCCGTCGCCGCGCCTAGGCACATGGCCACCCAGAATATCTGATACGTGACTGCCCGCGCGCGTTGAAATACCCGATCGATCGGCTCCGTGAGCTGGACCTGCCAGCCACCCTCCGAAGCAGCATCGGGTCCGGCACTGAGCAACGCCCTGGAGATGAGCACACGGCGTCCGTCGGGGAGTCGCTGGAACTGCGGCCTCTCGGCCGGCCCTTGCGGGGAGTCGGCGGCAGTCCCTTCGGAAATTCCGTTCCAGCGTCTGTTGCGCAGATCGTCCGGCCCGATCAGCACGACGCCGTTGCGATCGAGTACATAAGCTTGCGTGGCCGGATTCGATTCGTCGGTCAGCCGCTCGGGGTGGTACGGCGCCCGCCGCCAGCTCAAGTGCGCGGCGATGACGCCCACGACCTGACCGCTTTCATCGCGCACCGGTGCCGCCATGTCGCCGAGCGTGGTGCGGTCGGCTCCAGCCGAAGGCGGGCGACCGATGACCCCGAGCCACGGTCCGCGCGAGCCGCCGACGTACCAATTGCTCGCCCGAACGTCGATTCCGGCGAGCCGTGCGTCGGTCGCTGATACGACGACCCCGCGCGGGTCGGCGACCGCAATCCAGTCGAACTGCGGGTAGGCGAGGGTGAGCTCGCCGAATACCTCGCGCAAACCGCCGCGCCGTTCGGGCGGCACGGTGGTCTGCAGTATGTGGCCGGCCGCGCGGATGGCGTCGAGCCGGCCGGCGAGCGCTTGCCCGAGGTCGGAGCTCAGCTGATCGGTCTCCAACGACAGACGCCGGATGTGTTGCTCCGACAGGTTGGCGCGCGCGATGCCGCCCACCCAAACGGCTGCGGCTACGGAAAACGCGGCCGCGAGACCGATGATGAGCCACATCGCCCCGGCGGCGAGGCTGCGCCGCGGGTCGAGCGACCGCATGAGCGCTTGTCCGAATGTCTCCGCCCTAGGCATGCGCTCACGTTAACAGGTGACTAAAGTCACTTCCAAACCGCACTCCCCGAGCGGCATGATGCCGGAGCCGCAGATTCTTGGTTGAGCTTCGTTCGAGGTGCCTCGCGTGCAAGAGCTCGCAAATTCACCGCCGATCCGCATCGTCATCGCGGAGGATCAGGCGATCGTGCGCCGCGGCTCCGCGCTGCTTCTGTCGATGGAAGCCGACATGGAAGTGGTGGGCCAGGCGCGCAACGGGGTCGAGGCCGTCGAGCTCGCGCAACTGCTGCGCCCGGATGTGGTGCTGATGGATCTGCACATGCCGATCAAGGGCGGCGTGGCCGCGACTCGCGAAATCACGATGGCGCTCCCCGCTACTCAAATCCTGGTGCTCACTACACTCGATGACGATGAGACGGTTTTCGAGGCGGTGCGTGCGGGCGCCCACGCCTATTTGTTGAAGGATGTCGAGGAGGATGAGCTGCTGGAAACCGTGCGCGCGCTGAAGCGCGGTGAGTCGCGTCTCACCCCGCAAATCGCGCGCAAGGTGATGGACCAATTCCGCAGACTCGCGACGCCGGCGTACGCGCCGAGCCGGGAAGCCCCGCCGGCCGAGATGAGCCGCGCAGCGCCTGAGCCCGCGTATAAGGCCGATGCCTTGACGGACAAGGAGGAGCGCGTGCTGCAGCACATCGCCGAGGGCATGAGCAATCGGCAGATCGCCACCACACTGTTCCTTGCGGAGGGTACCGTGAAAAATTACGTCAGCCGGATC
>Ga0302308_10004133_pt1 | contig 11457 bp, 5 predicted proteins | sample III_Palsa_E3_3_FD_200531 | JGI IMG/M metagenome (GOLD analysis project Ga0302308, IMG submission 200531) | Peat permafrost microbial communities from Stordalen Mire near Abisko, Sweden - III_Palsa_E3_3 | ecosystem: Environmental > Terrestrial > Soil > Palsa > Peat permafrost | place: Sweden... | reverse complement strand
CGCTGGAGCGGGTCGATACCGGCATGACTCCCCAGCAGTACCGCATCCTGAAGCTGGCGGGCGTCGGCGGGGAGCGCTCGGCCCGGCTGGCCGAGCGGCTGGCGGTCGCCAAGCCCACGCTGACCGCAATCGCCGACAGCCTGGTCGCCGCGGGCTACGCCCAGCGCGAGACCGAGGCCGGCGACCGGCGGGTCGTGCGGCTGTGCCTGACGGCCACGGGCCGCGCCGCCCTCGAGCGGGCCGACGCCGCCTATGCCGGCTGGCTCCGCGCGCTGCTCGGCGAAACCAGTGACCCGGCCGGGGTGCTCGAGGTCCTCCGCGACCTGGACGCGGCGCTGGATGAGCGGCGCCGGGCCCGGCTGGAGCTGGCATGACGGCACGCGGGCGGCCCGGGATGGCTGCGGGACCTGTGACGACGGCGGGGTCAGGCGCACGCCCGGGGGCGCAGAACGCCTGGCTGCGGCGGCTGGCCGGGTACTGCGCGCGGCACCGCCGCCTGGCGGTCATGGCCCTGGCCGGTTCCCTGGTGGCCACCCTCGTCCAGGCGGGCATCCCGCTGATCATGGCCTGGATCGTCGACAGCGCGATCCTCGACCACCACGAGCCGATCTGGCTGGGGGCCACGGTGCTCATCGTGGCCGGGCTGCTCAGCTTCGGCGGCGTCTACACCCGGCGTTACCGGGGCGGCCAGCTGTCGCTCGATGTCCAGCACGACCTGCGCACGGAGCTCTTCGAATCGCTGGAGCGGCTGGACGGGGCCCGTCAGGACCAGCTGCACACCGGCCAGATCGTCAGCCGCGCCATCTCCGACCTGAACATGGTCCAGAGTCTGCTCGCCCAGGTGCCCATGCTGCTCGGCAACGCGCTGCTCTTCCTGCTGTCGATTGCCATCATGGCCTACCTGTCACCGCTGCTCACCGTGGTGGCGCTGGCGATCGCGCCCGCGCTCTGGCTGATTGCGATCGCCTCGCGGCGCAGGCTCTTCCCCGCCAGCTGGGACGCGCAGCAGAAGGAGGCGGAGGTCGCCGGTGTCGTCGACGGCGCGGTGACCGGCGTGCGCGTGGTCAAGGGTTTCGGTCAGGAGGAGCAGGAGATCGACCGGCTGGAGGGCGTCGCCACGCGGCTGTACTCCGCCCGCGTCCGTGTCGTCCGGCTGACGGCCCGTTACAACCCCGCGCTAGCGGCCGTCCCCATGTTCGGCCAGGTCGGGGTCCTCGCACTGGGCGGCTGGCTGGCCCTGCACGGCTCGATCAAAATCGGGGTCTTCCTCGCCTTCTCCCTCTACATCGGGCAGCTGGTCTCGCCCGTGCGCGCGCTGACCACCCTGATCACGATCGGCCAGGAGGCGCGGGCCAGCGTGATCCGAGTATATGAGGTGATCGACGCCAAGCCTGTGGTCACCGAGAAGCCCGGCGCGGTGGACCTACCGGCGGGAACGCCCGACGTGGAGCTGGTCGACGTGGCCTTCGGCTACCTGCCGTCTGCGCCGGTGCTGCGGGGCCTGTCCCTGCATGTGCGGCCGGGCGAGACGCTCGCGGTGGTGGGAACGTCAGGATCGGGCAAGTCGACGATCTCCCTGCTGCTGCCCCGCTTCTATGACGTCAGGGGCGGCGCGATCCGGGTCGGCGGCCGAGACGTCCGCGATCTGACCCTGGAGTCGCTGCGCGCCTCGATCGGGCTGGTGATGGAGGACAGCTTCCTGTTCTCCGACACGATCCGGGCCAACATCTCCTACGGCCGGCCCGATGCGACGCAGGAGCAGATCGTCGCGGCGGCCAGGGCGGCGGAAGCCGACGAGTTCATCACCAGCCTGCCGGACGGCTACGACACCGTCATCGGCGAGCAGGGCCTCACCCTGTCCGGCGGCCAGCGCCAGCGGGTGTCGCTGGCCAGGGCGCTGATCACCAACCCGGCGATCCTGATCCTGGACGACGCCACCTCCGCCATCGATGCGGGGACCGAGGCACAGATCCACGCCACCCTGCACAAGGTGATGGCCGGGCGCACCACGCTGCTGATCGCGCACCGCCGCTCGACGCTCCAGCTGGCCGACCGGATCGCCGTTCTGGCTGAGGGACGGCTGATCGACGTGGGCACGCACGAGGAACTGACGGCGCGCTGTCCGCTGTACCGGCTGCTGCTGACCGGCCCGGGCGAGGACGCCGAGGGCGTCGACGCCGGTGAGCTCGCCTACCACGAGAACGCCGGCCGGGGCGATCCTGCCGCCGGACGGGACCCTGCCTACGGCACCGTGACCCCCGCCCTGTGGGAGGCGGCAGTGGACCGGGCCGGGTCCACCGTCGCGGCGGGCGGGACCGGCAGCCAGCTGGCCCGGGTGTCGGGCTCCGCGATCGGCCGCGGCATGGGCGCCGCCGCGCGCGGCGGCCGGGGCCGCAGTGGCGCGGGCGGGGGCATGCTCGCGGGGATACCACCGACGCCCGAGCTGCTCGCCAAGGTGGACGCGCTGCCGCCGGCTAGCGAACTGCCCGGGGTCAGCCGCCCGGCGGCCCGCGCTGCCGACCCGCACTTCACCCTGCGCAGGCTGCTGCGGCCGATCGCGCTGGCGCTCTTCGTCGGCCTGGTGCTGGACGGCCTGGACGCCATAGCCAGCGTCGCGATGCCCGCGCTGGTCCGCGGCGGTGTCGACAACGGCGTCCTGACCAGGGAATTCCATCCCATCATCGTGATCTCGCTGGTTGGGCTGGCGATCGTGAGCGCCGACTGGGTCATCAACATCATCCAAACGAACGTGGTGGGGCGCAACGGCGAGCGGATGCTGTACACGCTGCGCGTCAAGATCTTCGCCCACCTGCAGCGGCTCGGCCTCGACTTCTACGAGCACGAAATGTCCGGCCGGATCATGACCCGCATGACGACGGACGTGGACGCGCTGGACACGTTCCTCCAGACCGGGCTGATCACCATGGTCAACGCGGTCCTGACGTTCACCGGCGTGCTGGTCGCGCTGCTGCTCATCAACTTCCGGCTGGGTATCACGCTGCTGACGATCATCCCGGTCCTGGTGGCGGCCACGCTGGTGTTCCGCGCGAAGTCCTCGCGGGCATACACCGATGCCCGCGAGAAGGTCAGCATGGTCAACGCCGACCTGCAGGAGAACGTGGCCGGCCTGCGGACCGCGCAGGCGTACCGGCGCGAAGGGCGCAACCAGGAGCATTTCGCCGCCCTGAGCGACCGCTACCGCCGTTCCCGGCTACGTGCGCAGCGCTACATCGCCCTTTACTTCCCGTTCGTGCAGCTGCTGTCCACCGTCGCCGGGGCACTCATCCTGTTCGTGGCCGCGGGCGAGGTGCACAGCAAGACGCTGACGGCTGGCGGCCTGATCGCCTATCTGCTCTACATCGACCTGCTCTTCTCCCCCGTGCAGCAGCTGTCCCAGGTCTTCGACGGCTACAACCAGGCCGCCGTCGGCTTGCGGCGGATCAAGGATCTGCTGCGGCGGACGACCAGCACGCCCGCGGCCGCGCACCCGCAGACCGCCGGCCGCCCCCGCGGCCAGATCGAGTTCCGTGCTGTGCGGTTCAGGTACTCCGGGCAGCCACAGGACGCGCTGTCAGGCGTGAATCTGGTCGTCCGGCCCGGCGAGACTGTGGCCCTGGTCGGCCAGACCGGCGCGGGCAAGTCCACGATGGTCAAGCTGGTCGCGCGGTACTACGACGTCACGTCGGGCAGCCTGCTCATCGATGGCACCGACATCCGGGAGCTCGACCTGTCCGGGTACCGGCAGCAGCTGGGCGTGGTGCCGCAAGAGCCTTACCTGTTTCCCGGAACGGTCCGGGACGCGATCGCCTACGGCCGCCCGGATGCCACCGACGCCGAAGTCGAGGCGGCGGCACGCGAAGTGGGAGCGATCGAGATGATCGCCCGGCTGCCCGGCGGCTTCCGGCACGAGGTGGCTGAGCGGGGACGCAACCTGGCCGCAGGCCAGCGTCAGCTGATCGCCCTGGCCCGCGCCTACCTGGTGGATCCGGCCATCCTGCTGCTCGACGAGGCCACCGCTGCGCTCGACCTGGCGTCGGAGGCGGCGGTGAACAGCGCGACGGTGCGGCTGACGGCCAAGCGCACCACCCTCGTGGTCGCGCACCGGCTGACGACCGCCGCACGGGCCGACCGCATCGTGGTGATGGAGTCAGGCAGGATCGCTGAGGCCGGCCGCCACGAAGAGCTGCTGGAGCGCGGCGGCAGCTACGCGGCCCTGTGGGCCGCGTTCGCCGGGGACGCCGAGCTCGTTGCCTGACCAGGGAATCTGAATACCGCTGTCGATCATCCGGGCACGCCGTTCGCCCGTGCGGCCGACACTCTCGCGCTCGTAGCGAGCATCGATAACCCGCACCTCCGAATGAACCTGGACCTTACGAGCGCCGAAATCATCGTGCTTCCCTGACCAGGGCTCGGTGCTTCACGTCACGCAGCTGGGAAGTACTGACCCGCGCCCTAAAGACGCACGGCACCGGGAAGCCCGTTACGGGATTGTGACTTTCGTTCGCCCCGGTAACCCGTCAATCAAGCGGCAGGGCGATCAAGCCGGACAAAGGGCTAGGTAACCGGCAGGTACTCGCAAGGGTTATGACAGGTGCATATCGAGGACATGAGGGAGCCGATTCGGACACGCTCCGTAATCAAGTCCAGCACACGCGCGGCCGTATGAGCACACTCAGTAGCCGGCCCTCAGAACCACTGAACGATTGCGGCCAACCGAATGAATTGCTCCCGAAATGGATTTGATCCGTATAGGGCTTCGCAAAACGAAACCACTGCAAGAGTGGACCACTTGACCGGGAATAATAATTATGAGTAGCTAATCGAACTCCATGCGCAGCAACGTAACATCACATGACGAAAGACCGTTTCCTCCCTCCAGCCAGGACAGCAGTCGTCACAGTATGCGTGCTTAAGTTCAGCGAGCTGTGCCCCGGAAAACCGGCGGCAGGCTCCCGTCCCTCGGCGGGTCGGCTCGTCCAGAACCAGGCACAGGCCAGCCAGAAGCGGAGCAAATCGACGCTAGCGGGAAATGTCGATTCCGGATATCTCAGGCACAAGGCGGGATTTCCCTAAAGGGCACGACAACCCTGGCGGAATTCTCTTTGTGCGGCAGGAGAGGAAGCGCGTGGGGTACTCTAATGCGCGATGGCAGGAATTTCGCCAACCACGGATTCCGGGTCGGTCGGCAGCAATTCACGTGAAATATCCGCGCTATGCTCGGGATCTCTTTTGGTCATCGGCGGTGCCGAGGACCGGACGGGCGACTGCGCGCTGCTCCGGGTCTTCGCGGAGCGCTCCGGCGGCACCGGGGCGCGGATCGCGCTGATCACGACGGCGTCGGGCGCGCCCGACGCGCTCTTCGCCGAATACTCGGCGGTGTTCCGCCGGTACGGCGTACCCGACGTGCGCGAACTGCGGCTGCCCAATCGGGATCAGGGCGATGGAGAGCGCACGCTCACAGGGCTGGCCCGGGCGACCGGTGTCTTCTTCACCGGCGGAGACCAGTCCCGCCTCGGTCCGCTGGCGGGATCGCGGGCGAACCTGCTGCTGCGCGACCGCCTGGCGGCCGGCCCGCTGGTCGTCGCGGGGACCAGCGCGGGAGCGACGGCGCTCGGCCAGGAGATGATCCTAGGCGACGACGCCGCCGATCAGCCGCGCACCGGACCGGGCCTCGGCCTGCTTCCACAGGCCGTTGTCGATATGCATTTCACGCAACGGCAGCGGCTGCCTCGCCTGGTGACCGCGGTCCGCCAGCGTCCTTCGCTCCTGGGCATCGGCATCGACGAGGGCACCGCCATCCTCGTGTGTCGCAGGCGCTTCGAGGTGCTCGGCACCGGCACGGTCACGACCGTGGAGGCCGGGGGGAAGCGGCCGGACGTGCGCGTACGGGTGTCACGCGCGGGCGGTTTCTTCGACCTGGAAAGGCGGCGCCCGCTCCGCTAAGACCGATCCCGCGGTAACCACCGCGCCTGCCAGCCAAGCACGGATCAGTTCAACGAGAAATCGAGGACAACAATGCGGATCGTCGACCTCAGACGACTACGTGGCCCGAACATGTACTGCTCGCACCCGGTAGCGGTGGCCCTGGTCGACCTGCGGGAGTACACCGGCCGGGAGACCAAGGAGTTCCCGGGATTCGCTCAGCGCCTGCTCGGCTGCCTGCCCGGGCTGGCCGAGCACCATTGCTCGGCAGGCCGGCCGGGCGGGCTGAATGACAAACTGGACGAGGGCACGTTCTTCGGTCACGTGCTCGAGCACGTCACCCTGGAGCTATCGCACCTCATCGGGCGTGATGTGTACTTTGGCCGGACGCTCTGGGCAGGCACGCCGGGATGGTTCCGGCTGATACTCGAGTGCCCCGATGACGAGTGGCCCGAGGATCCGGTGGCACGGCAGTTGCTGACGCTCGGGGCGACCCTCGTCAGCGACCTTGCGAGCGGGCGCGCTCCGGATGACATCATCAGCAACGGCGAGCCCGGTCCGGCGCTGCGGCACGTCGCCGAGCTCTACGACGATGCACGGCTGGGGGTCAGCGCGGCTGAGCTGGCACGCGCCGCGCGGGACCGGGATATCCCGGTCCGCAGGCTGACCGACGTGGCCCTGCTCCAGCTGGGCCACGGCTGCCGCCGGCGGCTCGTGTGGGCGGCGAGCACCGAGCAGACCTCGGCGATAGGCGTGGACATCGCCTGCGACAAGGCGGTGACCAAGCAGCTTCTGGTCGCGGCGGGCATTCCCGTGCCCGAGGGCATCGAGGTGCGCAGCGCCGAGGAGACCGTGGCGGCGTTCGACTACCTCGGCGGTCCCGTGGTGATCAAACCGGTCTCCGGCAACCATGGGCGCGACGTGTTCGTCGCCGCCACGGCATCGGAAGCCAGCACCGCGTTCACCGCGGCCGGGCGGGGCGGCGGCCTGGTCCTGGTCGAGGAGTATGTCAGCGGCACCGATTACCGGGCCCTGGTCGTGGGCGGCCGGGTCGTCGCGGCCGAGCTCTCCCCCGCTCAGGTGAGCGGAGACGGCGTGCACGACATCGCCGCCCTGGTGGCACAGGTTAACGCGGACCCGCGGCGCGGGATCGGGCATGACCGGCCCCTCACCGTGATCGTGCTGGACGACACGGCGCTCGCGTACCTGAACCGCCACGGCCTGACTCCCGCGTCCGTGCCCGCCGACGGCCAGGTGGTCAGGCTGCGCCACAATGCCAACCTCTCCACCGGCGGCACCAGCAAGGACGTGACCGACTTGGTGCACCCGGCGATCGCCCGGATGTGCATCCGCGCCGCGGCGGTCATCGGCCTGGACGTCTGCGGTATCGACCTGCGGCTGGCCGACATCAGCCAGCCTCCCGGCACCGGCATTGCCACGGGCCACATTATCGAGATCAATGCCACGCCCGGCCTGCGCATGCACCTGCATCCGAGCGAGGGCAGCTCGCGCGACGTGGCCGGGCACATCGTGGACACGCTTTATCCGCCGGGTTCCTCTTCCCGGGTACCGATTGTCTCGGTCACCGGTACCAACGGCAAGACGAGTACGGTCCGGCTGACCGCGCACCTGCTGCGCCAGCAGGGACTGCGGACCGGCATGACCACGACCCAAGGCGTGTACATCGATGACGATCTGATCCACGTCTCCGACGCCACCGGCCCGAGGTCCGCGGACATGTTGCTGGGCGACCCCGCCGTGGAGGCAGCCGTACTGGAGACTGCCCGCGGCGGGCTCGTGCGGCGCGGGCTGGGCTACGACCGGGCCGATGTCGCCGTGATCACCAACATCTCTGGCGACCATATCGGCACCGACGGGATCGACACGATCGAGGAGCTGGTCAGCGTCAAGTCCCTGGTCGCCGAGCAGCTGCGCAAGGGCGGGCACCTGGTGCTGAACGCCGACGACCAGCACTGCGTCAGCATCGGCCGACGGGCCGCCGTCCAGGACCGGGACCCGGCGATCCGTTACTTCACCGTCTCGGCAGGCAATCCGGTCGTCGCCCGCCATCTGCGCGACGGCGGGGTGGCCTACCTGCTGGACGAGGGTGACCTGGTGGAGGCCCAGGGAGCGACCCGCTGCACGCTCGCCAGCCGGCACGAGGTACCGCAGGGCTGGGACGGCAAGGCGGGATTCATGGTCGCCAACGTCCTGGCTGCCGTCGCCGCCGCTCGTGCCCTCGACGCGACCGCCCGCGAGATCGGCGACGCGCTGGCCGCCTTCGAGCCGAGCCGTGACAACCCCGGCCGGCTCGAGGTCTTCACGGCGGGCGAGGTTCCGGTGGTGCTGGACTACGCGCACAACCCTGCCGCGCTGGCCGCCGTCGGTGAGTTCGTCTCCGCGCGCTGGGGCCGTGACAGCGTGGCCGTGCTCACCCTGCCCGGTGACCGGATCGACGCGCAGGTGGCGGCCAGCGCGCACGCCGTGGCCCGCGCCTTCGACCGCGTCGTCATATACGAGGACGTTGACCTGCGCGGCCGCGAACCCGGAGAGATGACCAAGCTGATCAGCTCGGCGCTGGCCGAGGTCCGCCCGGAGATCCGCTATGTACCGGCCGCCAGCATGGAGGAGGCTGTCACGCTCGGCCTGGCGCTCGCGGCACCAGCTGACCCGGTCCTGGTGGTGTACGAGGAGCTAGAGCCGGTCCTGGCGCTGCTCGGCCGCCTGGGCGCGGAGCGGAGCGAAGGAGTGCTCACCGGAGCTCGCAGGCGATGAGCGATCCGCCGCAGAACGAGCTGATTGACCGGGCCTGGGAAAGCTACGACGCCGAACTGACCGGTACCCGTCGCTTCGCGGGCATGACACGGCGCCTGCCGTCCCTGATCGGCTACGTGACCCGGATCGCCTGGTCGGCCAGCCGGGCGGACTGCGCCGCCACGGTCGGCTGCGACATCGCGGCCGGCCTGATGAGCGCGTTCGGCCTGCTCGGGGCCACCCGGGTGCTCACCGCGCTGCTGGCCGACGGTCCAACGCCCGCCCGGCTGAAGGCGGCGCTGCCCGCGCTGTTGTTCATCGGCGGCATCACGGTGACCCGGACGATGCTGAACCTGGCGTCGGGCTGGTCAGAGGACCGGCTGGTCCCCAAGGTCACCATGGTGGCCGAGCGCCGGCTGTACACGGCGACCACGCGAGTAGACCTGGCCGCTTACGACACTCCCGGCTTCTACGACGCGCTGCAGCGTGCGCGGGGCCGCGGGCTCGCCGAGGCGCCGCGGGTGATCCAGCTCGCGCTGAGCGTGCTCGTCGGGATCACCGGCCTGTGCGCGTCGGTGAGCGTGCTGGCCGTGCTGTCCCCCGTCCTGCTCCCGCTGCTGCTGGTGGCCGCGGCGCCGGACGCCTGGGCCGCGCTCCGCTCCGCCCGCATGCGTTACCAGGTCAGCTACGAGCTGGGGGTGAGCCGCCGGCGGAAGCTGATCCTGGCCGACCTGATGGCCGACCGGCGGCCCGCGGCCGAGGTGCGCTCGTTCAACATGCGCGACTTCCTGTTGCGCTCCTACGACGTGCTCGCCTCCTACGAGCGCGCCGTGCGGCTGCGGCTGGCCCGCCGCCAGACCCTGATACGGCTGGCCGGGGACGCGGCGGCTGGCGCCGGGATGGGACTTGTCTACCTGGCGCTGGCCGTGCTGCTCAGCATCGGCTGGATCGGGCTCCCGGTGGCGGGCACGGCGGTTCTGACCATCCAGCTGGCCGTGTCGTCGCTGTCCAGGCTGCTGGTCTCGGTCAACCAGTGCTATGAGTCCGGCCTGTACTTCAGCGACTACCTCGACTTCTGCCAGCAGGCGGAGCAGGGTCTCCCGCACGCCGGGTCCCGGCCGGCGCCGCCCAAGTTCGACGTGATCAGGGCGTCGGGGATCGGCTTCAGCTACCCGGGCTCGGCCCGTGCCGCGCTGACCGACGTGTCCGTGGAGATCCGGCGCGGCGAGGTCATCGCCCTGGTCGGTGAGAACGGGTCGGGCAAGACCACGCTGGCCAAGCTGCTGGCCGGCCTCTACGAGCCGTGCAGCGGCGAGATCACCTGGGACGGGCGCTCCCTGGCCGACGTAGACCGCGAGCAGCTACGCGAGCGGATCGCGGTAATCATGCAGGACTATACGCGCTGGCCGATGACCGCCCTGGAGAACATCACGATGGGCCGCCCGCGCGATGACCGCCTGCTGGCCACGGCGACAGCGGCCGCGGGCACCGACCGGGTCATCGAGACACTGCCCGCCGGCTACGACACCCACCTGGACCGGCGGTTCCGTGGCGGCACCGAGCCGTCCGGCGGGCAGTGGCAGCGCATCGCGATCGCCCGCGGCTTCTACCGTGACGCGAAGCTGCTCATCTGCGACGAGCCCACCTCGGCTCTGGACGCCCGCGCCGAGCACGAGCTGTTCGAGATGATCCGGGCACACGCCGAGGACCGCACCGTGCTGTTCATCACCCACCGGCTGGCCAGCGTCCGGTACGCGGACCGCATCTACGTCCTGGACCATGGCCGGATCGTGGAGCAGGGCACCCACGATCTGCTGATGGCCGACGGGGGGCTCTACGCCGACCTTTACACGCTGCAGGCCTCGGCCTACGATGCGGTCCGGCCGGCCTGATTCATCCTGCCCGGTTTCCTGGCCGCCGCCAGCACGGCAACCTTCAAGATCACTCCGGGCTAGCGTTCCGGGGCCAGCTGGCAAAGCGCTCCCGCAGCCGGGCGACGTCCTGCTGATCACGCACGTAACGGGCGAACAGCCGATCGGGCATCCGGTCCAGCTGCCGGCCCGCGTCCGCGAAGTCACGTCCGGTCAGGCTCGGATCCAGCCGTTTAGCCAAGTCGATCAGCTGATCGACGGTGTAGCGCTGCAAAGCGGCCGCCGTATCGACGTAATCCCGTGGCTCTACCCGGCTTACCAGAGCAACCGCCTTCCCAGCAGCCACATCTTCGAGGTCAAGGACGGGCCCGACGTCCATGGTGACCGGTCCCCGCGTCCGGTCGAAGTAGGCCATCTGCAGCATGGTCTGCTGCCCGCTGGGGGCGGTAATGATCCATTCGGCGAGACCTTCGCCCATCCCCTCGAAGATGTCCTCGAGGCCCGCCATCCTGTCCCGGCGCTCAGCCAGGAAACCCGCCTCGACCAGGGCGCTTTCCACCGCGTCAGCGGCGGCTGCCACCCCGGTCTCCTCGTTGCTGAACAGGTCGACGTCATCGGTGGGGCGGTCGATGATCCCGTGCGCGATCAGGGCGTTGCCGCCAGCTAGCGCGAAGCCGTTCCGGGCCGCCGCGCGCAGGGCGATGGTGGCCACCTCGCGCTGCAGTTCACTGATGGGCATCAGGGGACCGGGACCGGCTGCAGGGCCAACTGGTGAAGCTCACCGACCGGCATGCGCGCGGCTGGGCCCTAGACGGCGGCGGGGGTGGCGGCGCGCAGGACCGGGAACCGGTCCTCCCACGCCTGCCGGACGCCCCGGGGCAGGAACAGGTCCGGCCACACGGCAGCCAGC
>Ga0302308_10004130_pt1 | contig 11459 bp, 11 predicted proteins | sample III_Palsa_E3_3_FD_200531 | JGI IMG/M metagenome (GOLD analysis project Ga0302308, IMG submission 200531) | Peat permafrost microbial communities from Stordalen Mire near Abisko, Sweden - III_Palsa_E3_3 | ecosystem: Environmental > Terrestrial > Soil > Palsa > Peat permafrost | place: Sweden... | reverse complement strand
ACCGCCGACGCCAGCGGCAATGTCACCGTCGCCTGGAGCCAGGCCAACGGCATGATGGCGCTGACCAAGGGCGCGCCGGTCACCGTGCCGGCCAATCTGGTCGCCGCCAACGGCAGCGCCGTCATGGGCGAGAGCCAGTACACCTACACCTCGGTGTTCGGGCAGATCATGCCCACGCCGGTGGTGTTCAAGGAGGTCTACTACCTGCAGCCCCGGCTCTCGACGACGGTGACCTGCGCGGACTGCTGAGGCGCTAAAGCGTCAGTCGCGAGTCTTGGCAAGCGCCGCCAGCATGGCGTCCTGCGCATCGGCCAGGTCAGCCAACCCGCGCCATTCGGCGGCCGTCGCTTCGAGTTGGAGAACGAGATCATAGTCATGCAGACCATCCGCCGACCTGACGAGGACGTCCGCGCGGTCCCGGTACTGCTGGGCTGACATCACAGTTCAACTCCGCCGGCCAGGAGAGAATTTGAAAGACTGGCGTGCGCGGGCGCATCGCGGCGCGCCGGTCGGAAATTTCCGCCCGCGAGCGCTGAGATCAGGTCGCCAGATATGCTTTGGCCAGTCACGGATGATGCTCCAGGCGGATACGCCGAGGCTTCTGGCACAATGAGAATCCGGGGTCTGTCGCAGTCAGCACTTATGACGGCATCGTTGTGGTCTCGGCGGCGCGGGGCTCGCGACCCGCGCGTTACGGCGCCGCGCGACGGGTGTAGGATGAGCGATGACTAAGAAACTCGAGCCGGACCTCCAGCTTGTCGATCTGAAGACCGGAACAACCCTCTACGAGATGGAGGACCCGGTGGAGTGGATCCATCTGCCGGAAATCGGCCTGCTGTCGTTGATCACGGTGATGGCGTCGGGCGCGGCGATCGAAACTTCCATTGTCGGACGCGAGGGCGGCGTGGGCTTCATCGAGGCGCTGGGCAGCGGCAAGATATTCAGCCGGGTGATCGTACAGGTGCCTGGCAAGGCCTACCGGCTGCACGCCAGGCCCTACCGCGAAGCCTTCGACTCCAGCTCCACCATGCGTAAGGCCGTCCATCGCCAGATCGAGCTGCTTCAGGCGGAAGCCCGCCAGGCCATCGCCTGCCACGGTCTGCACAAGGTTCACCCGCGCTTCAACCGCTGGCTGCTGGAGTGCCAGGACCTGGCCGGCGGCATGAGAGTCATGCCGCTGAAGCAGGAGTTCCTGGCCGTCATGCTGGGTGTCTCACGCACGACGGTCACGCGGATCGCGCTGGAAGCCCAGAAGCGGGGGTTGTTGAAATATGTCCGCGGCTCGGTCGAGATTCTCGACCGCGACGGGCTGGAACGAGGCGCCTGCGAATGCCGCGCCTCCGTGCAAGGTCTGCGCCGCGAGCTGGAGCCGGACAGCGTGCTGGGGCGGCCACCAGAACCGCCCAGACCCTAGATGCAGCCGATCGCGCTCTAGGCGGGGGGCGGCCCGTTCGGGTCAGCGGGAGGATTTTGTCGCTCCAGCCGCACGGCACGGAACTCAGCGACGGCGAGCGCAATCCAATCGCGGGCCAGTATCTCTAGCTGGCCCTGGAGTTTTGGATCGCGCGCCACCGCGGTCCTTCGGGGTGTCTTGGCGCCCGCCATGATAAACCACCATGCGCCGATCTTGGCGGATGGCAACGCTATATCGACGCAGGGTGATCATGGCGAAGCACGTTGACATCGCGGCGGTCCCGAGCGCGGCCAAGGGCGAGCTGCGCGAGATGCTCGGTCCCTATCTGGCGGAGCTGAGCGCGTTCGGCGCGGTGAACGAGCGCTACCCCTATTTCGACGCCTATTGGCGCGAGCCCGGGGTTCGCTGGCCCTATTTCGTTCGTTGCGACGGCGCCGTGATCGGGTTCGCGCTGGTGCGGCGGCTCTCCGAGACCCAGGTCCAGATGGCCGAGTTCTACATCGCGCCGGCCGCGCGCGGCGAGGGGCGGGCGCTGGCGGCGGCCGTGCGCGTGATGTCCGCCCATCCCGGCGGTTGGGAGCTGACCATATTCGAGCGCAACCTTCGCGCCCAGCGCTTCTGGCCCAGGGCGATCGCGGCCGCCGGCGGCGCGGATGTGTCCAAGTCCGAAGCCGACGGCGAGACCGTCTATCGCTTCAACCTTCCCGCAGCCTGACGCACGCCTACGTCCCGAATTCGCGGTTGCCGTTCCTGAGGAACAGCAGGCCGACGAAGCCCACCCCCAGCAGCAGCGTGATCATGGCGAAACCGCCCTGCTGGCTCTTGAACAGGTGGGTGCCGAGATTGACCATGAAGGGCGCCAGCCACGATGTCGCCGTGCCCGAGACCGCATAGGCGCCGAAGAAGGCCCCGGTCTGGTCGGCGGGGGTCAGCCGGGTCAAGAGGGTGCGGCTGGAGGCATAGTGGGCGGTGATGAAGGTGGCGTTGGAGAAGCCGATCAGGATGAAGATCCACTCGGGCAGGGTGCGGAAGAAGGGGCCGTTCCACATCGGCGCGTGCGCCGCCACGTCGTAGTGCATGAAGAAGATGCGGTCGGGCGCCATGCCGAGTAGCGCGATGATGCCCACGAGCGACATCAGGATTTCCATCTGCACCGCGCGGCGCGGTCCCAGGACGCCGTCGAAGAAGCGCGCCAGCACGCCACCGATCACCGCCAGGACGGTCAAGATGATGCCGATCACCAGCATCTCCAGCCCGCCCCAGTGCATCACCCCGGTGGCGTAGATGCCGAAGAACACGAGCACGGCGGTCATGCCGTCGACGTAGAAGCTGCGCGCCACCAGGAAGATCGCCGCGTCGCGGTAGCGCCCGACGGTGGTCAGCATGCGCCAGAGCGCGCGGGCGCCGTCGGCGAAGGCCCTGAACACCGCCACGCCGGAGCGCGGCGCGTCCGGCGTGAACAGCATGATCGGAATCGTGCCCAGGAGCAGCAGCACGGCGGTCATCGGCCCCACCAGCCGCTCCGGTTCGTGCGCGGCCTGGCTAAGGCCGAACAGCGGCGCCTTCGGCACCCAGGACCAGTCGGTGTGGCCGGGCAGCATGAAGCCCCAGGCCAGGAAGACGAACAGCGCCAGGGCGCAGGCGTTGCCCAGCGCCAGCGCCAGGCTGGAGGCCTTGTGCGCCGCGCCCATGCCGGCGGCGCGCACCAAGAGCGAGTTGTGGATCACCTCGGTGTAGCTGAACAGGATGGCGATGAGCGACGTCATCAGCATCACCGCCGCCACCGGCAGGCCCGAGCCGTCGGGCTTGGCCCACCAGAGGGCGAACATCAGCGGGATCATCAGGGCGACGGCGAGCCCCAGCCAGCCCTTGCGCCGCCCCAGCTGGTCGATCGAGGCGCCCAGGAACGGCGCCGTCGCCATGGTGAGCCAGCCCGAATACTGGCTCCACTGCGAGATCACTTCCTGGCCGGCGGTGGGGTTCGACTTCGGCCACCCCACCATCACCGAGCCCACATAGGGCATGAAGACATAGATGATGATGAGGATGACGTAGGGGTCGCGCGCGCCCTCGAAGATCGACCAGCTGATCGCGCCGCGGGTAAGCTTGGCGCCGTCGACGCCGGCCTCCGAGCGCACCGCGACGAGGTCGGCTTCAGGCGTGAGCTGGGTCAAGCTGTCTCCCCAGGGCCCCGTCCGTCTTCGCGCGGACCGGCGACCCTGGCGACACCCTAGCGGGGAAGCGCGGAAAGTCGCTAGGCCTTCTCGACCTTGCCAGCCGCTTGGTCGATGGCGGCGACCAGGGTGTCGAGCTCTTCGGCGCTCACCGGGCCGGCGCGCATGCGTAAGGAGATGGCGGCGCCGAGGTTCTGCATGGCGCGGGCGATGCGCGGCGAGGGGCCGTCGAAGCGGTCATGGATCTCGGACATGCGGTGGAAGATGCCTTCGACCGTGGCCTTCTTCTCTTCCAGCGCGGCCTGGCCGGCTTCGGTGATCCGGTAGAGCCGCTTGCCGCCCTCGGCGGCCTCGACGGTGACGTAGCCCAGCTCTTCGAGCAGGGTCAGGGTCGGGTAGATGACGCCGGGGCTGGGGCTGTAGGCGCCGCCGACGGCGTCCTCGATCGCCTTGATGATCTCATAGCCGTGGCGGGGGGATTCCCCGATCAGCTTCAGGATCACGAAGCGCAGGTCGCCCTGGTCGAACACGCGCTCGCCTCTGCGGCCGTGGCGGCCGCCGAAACCGTGACGATGTCCGTGGAAGCCGAACTCGCGCGCGGCGTGGGCTTCTCTGAGGCGTTCAAAATGACGATGCATAGGTAGGTTTACTCCGATTGATAATGAGATATTCGATCGAAATCGATATATCTGAGACGTAGATATATCTAAGTTCGGACGAATTGCAAGGGGCAGGTTTTAGGGGGCGGATTCGGGCTCGCCCGAGGCGGCCCGAGTCTGGTCTGATGGGGCGTGCCGCACATCGTCCCGATCAACGATCCCGCAGACCCGCGCATCGCGGCCTATGTCCAGGTGCGCGAGCGCGACGTGGCCGGGCGCGGCGACGGCTTCATCGCCGAAGGCGAGGTGGTGCTGCGAGTGCTGCTGGGCGCCGGCGCGCGCGTCCGAGCGGCGTCGCTGCTGGTGGCCGAGGGTCGGCTGGCGCGGTTGGCGCCGCTGATCGAGCCGCTGGACGAGGCCGTGCCAGTCTACGCCGCCAGCCAGGCGGTGATGGACGCCATCGTGGGGTTTCACATCCATCGCGGCGTACTGGCGCACGGGCTGCGGCCGACCGATCCGGGCGCGGCGGCGCTGCTGACGCGGCTGCCGGCGCGCGCGGTGGCGCTGGCGCTGTTCGGCGTCTCCAACCACGACAACATCGGCGGCATCTTCCGCAACGCCGCGGCGTTCGGCGCCGGCGCGGTGCTGCTGGACGCCGGCTGCTGCGATCCGCTCTACCGCAAGGCCATCCGGGTTTCGGTGGGGGCGACGTTGACGGTCCCGTTCGCGCGGCTGGCGGCCGGCGAGGACGCGATCGGCGTGCTGGGGGCCGCCGGCTTCACGCCGCTGGCGCTCAGCCCCGCCGGCGCCGAGCCGCTGGCCGGCCTGGCGCGGCCGGACCGCGCGGCGCTGCTGCTGGGCGCCGAGGGCCCCGGCCTGCCGCCCGCCGTGCTGGCCCGCGCCCGCACCGTCGGCATCGCCATGGCGGCGGGCTGGGATTCGCTGAACGTCGCCGCCGCCAGCGCCATCGCGCTGCACGAGCTGACGCGGCTCCCGGATGAGCCGCTACGCGTCTCTCCGGCATGACAATATTTGGGAAGTTGCGCGTTCGTGAGGTTCGTGAGGTTCGCGGTTCAATAAAGGAACCGCGGCCTAGCTAGGCCGCTGCCTTCGGCTGCTTCTTGGCCTTCTTGGCCTTTTTCTTCGCGCCGGCGGACTTGGCCTGTTTGGTCTTGGGGAGCTTGTCCTTCGGCGCCTTGGCGGCCTTGACCGGCGCGCCGCCCGCGTCGGCGGCGGCGGCGAGGGTGGCGAGGGTCTTCAGGAAGGATTCGCGCTTCTTCGGCGGCAGCAGGTCGAGCAGGCGTTCGTCGGAGTGGGCGGCGGGCTTGCCGCCCTCGGCCAGCGCCGCCTTGCCGGCCGCGCTCAGCCGCACCGTGTTGGCGCGCGCGTCGGTGGCCGAGCGCTCGCGTTCCAGGAGCCCCTTGGCGATCATCCGCGCCACCAGGTCGGCCAGGGTCGAGCGGTCGATGCCGGTGGCGCGCACCAGGTCGCTCTGCGAGACCCCGTCGCCGGCGCCGGCGGCGGCCAGGACCGTGTATTGGCGCTGGGTGAGACCGGCGGGTCCGGAAGCTTCGGCGTGATAATCCAGGGCCAGCTGGAGAACCCGATGCAGCAGATGGGTCACCGAGTGCGAAAGGCCGCCGTCGGGACTTTTCTGTTTCTTGGCCATGACGCCCCCTTGCCGCGGCAGACCTTCAAGGCCCCTACACGGCGTATGCGTCAATTTGACGACAGACCATCCGTACGCGTCAATGGCGCGACCCTAGAAACCCGGCTCCGGCGGTTCGGCGGCCGGTTCGGCGGCGTCATCGCTCCAGTATTTCCTGAGCAGCGGGAACTGGGCGATGCCGAACAGCACCGCCGCCACGATGGCGATCACTCGGAAGGTCGCCCAGATTTCCGGAGTCTGGGTGCGCCTGACGATCTCGTTGGCGATCGCCGAGCCCCAGAAGAACAGGCCATAGCGGATCGTCAGCACCCGCCATGCCGGGTCAGGCAGGGTGAGCGCGCCGCCCAGTAGCCGCTTCAGCGGATTGCGCTTCAGGATCAGACCGCCGAACAGCGCCGCGCCCAGGCAGCCGTCGACGATGGTCATCTTCATCTGCAGCAGGTCGTTGCGATGCAGGGCGAGCGAGAGGCCGCCGAAGATCAGCGCCGCGCCGCCGGAGAAGGCCGGGATCGGCGCGATCCGCCGCTCGACGATCAGGCTCAGCGCCAGGGCGACGACGGAGAGGCCCACCAGCACCCAGGTGGCGTCGCGGAAATCGTGGGTGATCAGCAGCGCGCCCAGGAAGCCGATCGCCGGCGCGGCGTTGGCGATCTGGCGCACCACGGGAACGGCGCCGTTCTCCGCCACCGCGCTCACGCCTCCAACCCCACCAGCGAGCGCGAGAAGGCGGCGGCGTCGAAGGGCTGCAGGTCGTCGATCCCCTCGCCGACGCCGATCAGCTTGATCGGCGAGTCCGAGGCCTGGGCGACGGGCACCAACACCCCGCCGCGCGCGGTTCCATCCAGCTTGGTCATCACGATCCCGGTCACGCCGATCATGTTGCCGAAAACGTTCTCCTGCGCCAGGGCGTTGCGTCCGACCGTCGCATCGAGGACCAGCAGCACCTCGTGCGGCGCGTCCGGATCGACCTTGCGCAGCACCCGGACCATCTTGGTCAGCTCGAGCATCAGATCCTGCTTGTTCTGCAGGCGCCCGGCGGTGTCGATCAGCACCACGTCGAAGTTCTCCTCGCGAGCCCGGGTCAGGGCGTCGAAGGCAAGCCCGGCGGCGTCGGCGCCCTGAGGGCCGCTGATGAACGCCGTCCCGGCGCGCTCGGCCCAGACGTGCAGCTGCTCGACGGCGGCGGCGCGGAAGGTGTCGCAGGCGGCGATCAGCACCTTGGCGCCGCGCCCCTTCAGGTCGGCGGCGATCTTGCCCAGGGTCGTGGTCTTGCCCGAGCCGTTGACGCCGACGAACAGCACCACGAACGGCTTCGGCCCCGAGAGCGGATCGAAATCGCCCTGGCGCGGGATCAGTTCGGCGGCGACGGCGGCGGCCAGCGCCTCCTTGATCTCGCGCGCGTCGACCTGACGGCCGAAGCGCTGTTCGCCGAACGCGGCGGCGATCTTGGCGGCGGCGGCGGGACCCAGGTCGGCCTCGATCAGCATCTCCTCCAGCTCGTCGAGCTGGGCCTGGTCGAGCGGCCGCTTGGTGACGACGCCGGTCATCTGCTCGGTCATCTGCCGCGAGGTGCGCGACAGGCCGTCCGAGAGCCGCTGCAGCCAGCCCTTCTTGGGTTCGGTCATGGACTGGCTTCTAGAACGTGCGGCCCCGGGACGGAAACCTTCTCCGCCGTCAGGTCACGCCGCCGCTGTCGTCCTGGCCTTCGCGCCGCCTTGCATGAGCGTCGCCGCGATGCCGGCGAGCAGGCTCTCCGGCGTCACCGGCTTGGCGATGTGAAAATCGGCGCCCGCGGCGGCGGCCTGGGCGCGGTGCTCGTCCATGGCGTTGGCGGTGAGCATGGCGAGCGGCGTGCGCGGGGCCCGGGTCTCGGCTTCGATCCGGCGGATCTCGCGGGTGGCCGCGAGGCCGTCCATGCGCGGCATCTGCATGTCCATCAGCACCAGGTCGAAGCTGGCCGCGGCGAAGGCCTCGACCGCGGCGCAGCCGTCCTCCACGATGGTCAGGTCGGCGCCGAACGGCGACAGGATCAGCTGCATGACCCGCTGGTTGGTCGGGTGGTCCTCGGCCAGCAGGATGCGCAGGCCGGTGATGTCGAGCTCGACCGTCTCGTCGTGATCCGCGGCGAGAACCTCGGCGACGCGATGCATCGGCAGGCGAACCGTGAACACGCTGCCGACGCCGGGGCTCGACTTCGCCTCGATCTCGCCGCCCATCATCTCGGTCAGCGCCTTGGAGATCGCCAGGCCGAGGCCGGTGCCGCCGAAGCGGCGCGATATGGAGCCGTCGGCCTGGACGAAGCGCGAGAACAGCCGTTCGGCCTTCTCGGCCTCGAAGCCGATGCCGGTGTCGCTCACCGTCAGGGTGATCAGCGTCGGCGCCCCTTCGCTCGCCGGCAGCTCGGCCGCAACGGTGACGTCGATCCGGCCGGACTCGGTGAACTTGATGGCGTTGCCGGCGAGGTTGCTGACGATCTGGCGCAGCCGCACGGCGTCGCCCTCGAAGACGCCGTCCGCCGCGTCGGCGTAGGCGATGTTGAAGGCCAGCCCCTTCTCCTCGGCGCGGGCGCGCATCAGCGACGACGCCGACTCGACCGCGGCGCGCAGGTGGAAGGGCTCGTTCTGCAGCTCGAACTCGCCGGCCTCGAGCTTCGACTGGTCCAGGATGTCGGTCAGCAGGCGCTCGAGCACCTGGGCGGACGACTGCACCATGTCCACCATCTCGCGCTGCGCCGGCGTCAGGTCGGTGCGCGACAGCACCCCGGCGACGCCGATGACGCCGTTCAGCGGCGTACGGATCTCGTGGCTCATGTTGGCGACGAACATGCTCTTGGCGTCGTTGGCGTGCTGGGCCGCGTCGCGGGCGCCTTCCAGCTGGAATTCGAGCGCCTTGCGCTCGGAGGTGTCGATCGTGGTGCCGATCAGACGCGTGGGCCGCCCCTCGCGCGTTCGCGAGACCACCCGGGCGCGCATCAGCACCCATTTGTAGCCGCCGTCCTTGCAGCGCATCCGCTGCTCGGAGACGGCGAGCGCGGTTTCGCCGCGGTAGTGCGCCTCCAAGGCGTCCGTCACCGCTGCCTGATCGTCCGGATGCACGTAGTCCCTGAGGTCGGCGGCGTCGATGTCGCTCACTTCGTAGCCGAGCATCGACGCCCATCCGGCGCTCACCTGGGGCCGCAGATTGATCAGGTCGACTTCGAACAGGCCGTCGCCGGAGGCTTCCACCGCCAGGGAGAGCTTGCGTTCCACGTCGGCGAGGTCCGACTGGCGTTCGCCCAGGCGCTTCAGCAGCACCTGGTGGTCGAGCGAGAAGCTGCGCGCCGCGAGCAGGGTGCTGAGGATGAAGGCGCTGACGGCGGTCGATTCCAGCGTCGGGCCGTGGCCCAGCATCGGCCCGACGACGGCGACGGCGATGCAGGGGAAGAGACAGGCCCACAGGACGGTCCGGTTGGCGCCGCTGTAGATGAAATTGTTCATGAACGAGCCGGCCAGCCAGGTCGCGCCGATGGCGACGCCGATCGGCGAGCCCACGGCGAGGGCGGCCAGAGCGATGCCGCTATAGAGAAGCGCGGCGGGTCCGTTGATGGCGACAAACGCCCGGATGGCGTTCCGCTCCGACATGGCCATGATGCGTGGATTGATCCACCGGTCGGCGAGCAGCTCCCAGAGCACGATGGTGGCGATCCACGCCGCCGGAACCAGCCACGGCAGCACCAGCAGCGACATCAGCGCATAGAGGCCGGCGAAGCCGACGCGGCCAGTCAATGACTGCCGATCCAGCTCCAGCGCGGCGCGAACGTCGAAGCGGCTGGGGTCGTAAGAGTCAGAGTCGGTCGTCGGCTCGGATCGAGACGCGGGCATTGAGCGGGCTCGGAAGTGGCGCAGCGGACGCCAAATTACCCCCGCAACCTCGCGATCTGGTTAAGCGATCTGGACAAAATGCCACAGCCGGACGGCGAAATCAGACCGGCTCCGCGGAGGCGCGCCGGCCGTCGTGTCCGGTGACCCGGAATCCGGCGATCACGCCGATCTTCGCGGCGCCTTCGAAGGCGAGCTCGGTGAAGTCGGCGGCGCGGGCGCGGCCGGCCTGCTCGACCAGCGCCGCGACCCGGCGTCCGACCTGGCGGTCCAGATGCCGCGTCAGCGCCGCTTCGCCGGCCGCGCGCAGCCGGGCCGCACGGTCCTTCACCACTTCGCGCGCCACCTGCGGCATCCGCGCGGCCGGCGTGCCGGGACGCGGGCTGTAGGGGAAGACGTGCAGCCAGGCGAGGCCGGCGCGCTCGACGAAGGCCAGGGTGTTCTCGAATGCGGCGTCGGTCTCGGTGGGGAAGCCGGCGATGAAGTCGGCGCCGAAGGCGGTGTCGGGACGCGCCTGGCGTACCGCCGCGATCAGCGCCAGGGCGTCGGCGGACGAATGCCGGCGCTTCATCCGCTTCAGGATCAGGTCGTCGCCGGATTGCAGCGACAGGTGCAGGTGCGGCGCCAGGCGCGGCTCGGCGCCCAGGCGGCGCAGCAGCTCGGCGTCGATCTCGGCGGCGTCGATGGACGACAGCCGCAGGCGCGGCAGCTCGGGGACCTCGTCGAGGATGCGGCCGACCAGGTCGCCCAGCGCGCCGCCGTCCACGCTCCAGCTGGTCAGGTCGACGCCGGTCAGCACCACCTCGGCGTGGCCGGCGCGGACGAGATCGCGCACCTCGGCGACCACGTTTTCGGCGGGGGTGGAGCGGGAATTCCCGCGTCCGAACGGGATGATGCAGAAGGTGCAGCGGTGATCGCAGCCGTTCTGGACTTCGACATAGGCCCTGGCCCTCACCTCACCTCTCCCACTCGAGTGGGAGAGGGATACGGACGGGGCGGGGGCGCGGAGGGGTGGTTCAGCCGCCGCGAAGATATCGCCGACCCGCACCCGCGCGCCCGCCGCCAACGCCCCCGGCGCGGACTTGCCGGCGTTGCCGAGCACGAGATCGACCTCCGGCATGGCGGCGAAGGCGGCGGGGTCGATCTGGGCCGCGCAGCCCGTGACCACCAGCCGCGCGTCCGGCCGCTCGCGCCGCGCCTTGCGGATCGCCTGGCGCGCCTGGCGCACCGCCTCGGCGGTCACCGCGCAGGTGTTGAAGATCACCGCATCGGTGACCCCGTCCGCCGCCGCCTGGGCGCGGATGGCGTCGGATTCATAGGCGTTCAGCCGGCAGCCGAAGGTGACGACATCCAGTGGCGCGCCGCCGTCACCCACCGCCGGTCTCCTTGGCGAGAAACTCGGCGAACGCGGCCTGATAGTCCGGATGCCAGCGCGAGAGCGGCGGGCGGTTCTGGGTGATGTCCTGCATGGCCCAGGTCATGCGGGCGTTGTCGATCTGGCGGGTGACCTCGTTGTCGGGGCAGATGAGGTAGAAATCGCCGGCGCCCATGCCGTCCAGCATGAACTCGACCACCTGCTCGGGCGTCCAGGCGCCCGGCGGCTTTTCGGTCACACGCCGGCGGGTCATGCCGGTGAAGGTGAAGCCGGGGACCAGCAGGTGCGCGGTCACCTGGCAGCCGGGCGTATTGCGCAAGGTGTGCTGCAGGCCCTCGGTCAGCGCCTTGATGCCGGCCTTGGAGACATTG